>Ga0164243_10002907_pt1 | contig 27770 bp, 21 predicted proteins | sample OricompcompostOP_FD_108781 | JGI IMG/M metagenome (GOLD analysis project Ga0164243, IMG submission 108781) | Organic Plus compost microbial communities from Emeryville, California, USA - Original compost - Organic plus compost (OP) | ecosystem: Engineered > Solid waste > Mixed feedstock >...
GCGCGCGGTCTTGGTGCGGTTGCCGTTGTTGAGCGCGAGGACCTCGTTGATGTACTCGCGCTGGAACTTCTCCTTCGCCTCCGCGAGCGTGAGGATCTGCGGGAGCACGTCCGCCGTGAGGCCGAGATCGTCGGGGCCGATCACGGTCGACTCGCACAGCACGATCGCCTTCTTGATGCGGTTCTCGAGCTCGCGGATGTTGCCGGGCCAGTTGTGCTTGCGGATCGCGACCGTCGCGTTCGGCGACAGGCCCTTGACCTTGGAGTCGTACTCGCGCGCGTAGCGAGACAGCAGGTAGCGCGCGATCACGAGCACGTCGTCGCCGCGCGCGCGCAGCGGCGGCAGCTCGACGTTGACGACGTTGAGCCGGTAGTACAGGTCCTCGCGGAACCGCCCGGCCGCGATCTCCTTCTCGAGCTCGCGGTTGGTCGCGGCGAGGATGCGGATGTCGACGGTCTCGGGGCGCGTGTCGCCGACGCGGTAGACGACCTTCTCCTGCAGCGCGCGCAACAGCTTGACCTGGAGCTCGATCGGCATCTCGCCGATCTCGTCGAGGAACAGCGTGCCGCCGTCGGCCGCCTGGAACTTGCCCTGCTTGTTCGCGACCGCGCCGGTGAACGCGCCCTTGACGTGCCCGAACAGCTCGCTCTCGAGCAGGTTCTCGGGGATCGCGCCGCAGTTGATCGTGATGAACGGCTTGCCCTGGCGCGGCGAGCGGTTGTGGATCTCGCGCGCGATCAGCTCCTTGCCCGTGCCGGTCTCGCCGGTGATCAGCACCGAGATGTCGGTCGCGCTGATCTTCTCGACCTTGCGGAACACCTGCTGCATCGGCGGGCTGGTGCCGACGATCTCTCCGAACCGGTACTGCTCGAGCCGATCGTGGAGGCGCTTGTTGTCGACGCGCAGCTCGTCGAGCAGGAGCGCGTTGGCGACGATCAGCGACGCCTGCGCCGCGAACACGGTCAGCACGCGCAGCGTGTCCTGCTGGAACAGATCGCGGATCGAGTCGTTGCCGACGTAGATCAGGCCGAGCAGGCGGCCGCGGTCGAGCAGCGGCACGCAGATCACGCTCGACACCTTGAGCTGCATGACGCTCTTGGCGGCGGCGAACTCGTCGTCGCGCATCGCGTCCGACACGATCACCGGCTTCCGCGAGCGGACCACCTTGGCGATGATCGAGTCCGAGAGCTGGCTCACCGCGTCGGCGATGTTCTCCTTGTTGAGGTTGCGCGCGACCTTGACGTCGATCGTGTCGCCCTCGAGCAGGACGAGGAAGCCCTTGTCGGCGTTCGTGATCTCGACGACCGCGTCCATCAGCGAGTCGAGCAGCTCGCCGAGGTCGCGCTGGTGGAACAGCCGCTCGGAGAACTCGTACAGCTTGGTGTACGCGTCGATGTCCGCGATGGTCTCGGCGGCCTCGTGCTCGGCGGGCGGCGTCTCGTCGAGCATCTGGAACCGGAGCTCGCAGCTGCCGATCACAATCCGGTCGTCGTGGCTGAGCTTGTGCTTGCCGCGCTTCTTGCCGTTGACGACGAAGTCGGTCTTCTTGAGCGCGAGCACCGTGTAGATCTGGCCGTCGAACCGGATCGCGAACCCGTCCTGCACGAGCGGATCGGGCAACACGATGTCGTTGTCCGGCGACGACCCGATCGACGTCAGCTTCTTGTCGGGGTGAAGGCTGTAGACCATCGGCGGATGGCCGGGGGCGGCGAGGCGAAGCGACGGCATGTTCCTAGTTCTCCCATCCGATCCCGATGCCCACGCTCTCGGGCGTGAACATCGGCGTGAGGCGCAGGCGCTCGCGGAGCGAGGTCCGCTTCGGCGGCGGTGGCCGCGTCGAGTCCAGGAGCTCGGGCGGGATCAGCGAGTCGTCGCCCTGGACCTGCTGGCGCGGCTTGTGGTGGCGGATCGCGTCGAACACGCCCCAGGCGTACAGCCCGAGGAACGCGACGCCGGTGCCGATCTGGAGCTGCTGGAGGCGGCGCACGCGCGGGCCGTCGGCGAGCGGGACCCCGTTCGACTGGAACCCGTACGTGCCCACGAGGTAGGCGTAGATGCCGACGTTCGCGGCGAACATCGCGCCCTGGCCGAGCGCGAACGCCGTGCCGGCGCGCGTGCGCTTCTGCGTGAACTGCGCGAGCCCGAACGGCATGAAGTTCAGGTAGAACGGGCGCGCCTCGTAGACGACGAGGCTCTTGCGGTACGCCTCGAGCCGCTGCGCCGCCTCGGCGAGCCGCTTGCGCTCGGCGTCGCGCTCGAGGCGCGCGCGCTGCTCCTCCTTGACGTGGTCGAACAGCTTCACCGCGCCCGCCGAGAACATCATCGTGGTGATCGAGCGCTCGGGATCGATCTGCAGCGCGCGCTCGAACTCCTCCTCCGCGCGCTCGCGGTTGCCCGACTCGAAGTGCGCGGCGCCGAGCAGCACGTGCGCCTCGACGACGTCCTCCTGCCGGGCGAGCTGGAGCTCGGGGTAGAGCAGGGCGTTCAGCACCGGGATCGCGGACTGCCAGTCACGCGCGCGGAAGCTCTGGCGCCCGCGCTCGAGCTCCTGGGCCGGCGTCGCCGACGCCGCCGTCGTCGCCGCGGCGAGCACGCACGCGATCACGACGGAGGCGCGCATGTCACCTCCACGGTCTTGCCCGGCTGCACGGTGGCCTTCTGGGTCCAGTTGCGGCGCAGCGACGGATCGGCGCCGAACGTGGTGAACTCGACGCGGACGTTCTTGGAGTCGAGCAGGCCGTCGAAGAACACGGCGAACGTCTCGCCGAGCGTCGCGGGCTGGAAGCCCCGGCCGGCGTCGACGCGGACGTCGACCGTGACGCCCTCGAGCTCGCACCGCGCGAGCACGTGCCCGGGCCGGAACCGCAGGTTGAACACGAGCTGGGTCTGGCCGACGCGCGCCGGCGCCTCCTTGGACTCGCAGCACTCGTTGCGCACGCGGACCACGGTGTCGCGCTCGAGCCGGCGCGCGATCCGCCCGTCGTCGGGCGGCACGGCGATCCACACGCCGTCCCCGAAATCGATCTCGGAGCCCTGCGCCGGCGACACCATCACCCACAGCTCGGCCGGGGCCGCGACGCCCGCGTCGGGAGGCCGCGTGGGGCGCGGGGGCGAGGGCAGGGCGACGGCCGCGCTGCCCTTGCCGGCAGGATCCGCGCTCCCCGCGCGATCGGTCGCGTCGTCTTGCCCCTCGTCGACGAGCGGCGCCGGCGGCAGCTCCTCGCGCGCGACCTGGGTCGAGGCGCCGAGCGACGAGATCCCGCGGTCCGGCGCCGCCGGCAGCGACGGGCCGGGCGGCTGGTTCTTCGCGTGGATGAGGTACGCACCGCCGCCGATCACGCACGCGGCGAGCGCGCCGAGCCCCATCGCGCGCAGCCGCACACGGCGGTTGATGCCGTCGAGGATCGCGATGACCTTCTCGTTGTCGGGGTCGATCGTCAGGACGCGATCGAAGAGGTCGAGCGCGGCGGCGCGATCGTCCTCCTTCATCAGCTGCTGACCGCGTCGCGTGAGATGATCGATCAGCCGGTCCTCGAGCGCTTGCTCGTACGCGGCGGGCGCGGAGAAGTAGCGCCCGAGCTCGGCGTCGACCTTGTCGGGCGCGATGCCGCTCTCCTCGAGGTAGCGCTCGAGGGCGAGCACCATCTCGCTGATCGCCGGGTAGCGATCGGCGGGCTGCGCGGCCATCGCGCGCAGGATGATGCGGCCGAGCCGGTTGCCGATCCGCGGGTTCGCCTGGCGCGGATCGACGAACTTGCACTCCGCGATCCGCTTGAGCACCTCGTGCGGGTTCTTGCCCTCGAACGGCAGCTTCCCGACGCACAGCTGGTACAGCACGATGCCGGCGGCGAACACGTCGGTGCGGAAGTCGAGCGGGCGCCCGTCGACGTGCTCCGGCGCCATGTACGCGGGCGAGCCGAGCAGCTGCCCGGTGACCGTGAGCCGCTCGAGATCGACCATGTGCGAGATCCCGAAGTCCATCAGCTTCACGACGCCGTCGGCGCGGATCATGACGTTCTCGGGCTTGATGTCGCGATGCAGGATGCCGGCGGCGTGCGCGTGCGCGAGCGCGCGCCCGATCTGGAGCACGAGCATCGCGCCGATCTCGGGGAACGCGATCGGGCGCTCGGTGACGAGCTGCTTGAGCGTCTGCCCGTCGATGTACTCGGTGACGATGTACGCCTCGGAGTCGGGCCGCGCGGCGTAGTCGAAGGTCTCGAGGATGTTCTCGTGGCGCAGCTTGGCGACGGCCTGCGCCTCGCGCTCGAACCGGTCGCGCGCTTCCTGGTAGTCGGCGAGGTGCTTGTGGAGGACCTTGATCGCGACGACGCGCTTCAGCGTGCGGTCGAGCCCGCGATACACGACGGCCATCCCGCCTTGCCCGACGCGCTCGAGCAGCTCGTACTTGTCGAGGACCTGGCCGACCTGGATCACGTGTGTCTCGTTCGATCGCGACCGCCATGACACCGATGTCAGGGCGGTCCCCCCAGCCGATCGGACCCAGATCTGGTCCGATAAGGTTGTCTAAGGCCCGAAGTCTACGCCGGTTCTCGTGGATCTTCCAATCCGCGGCGGCCGGCGGCGCCTGACGTGGCGATCATCCGTCGCCGCCCCTCGCGCATGCTCGGTCGAGCCGTCACGGTCCGCGGGCGCGGTGCCGATCTCCGCCCGCGACGAATTGGGAGCACAGCCTTGACTCCGCCGCAGCCATCCCGTACATAGACGCCCTCTCCAGGCACGTAGCTCAGTGGGAGAGCACTACCTTGACACGGTAGGGGTCAGCGGTTCAATCCCGCTCGTGCCTACAACTCGCTCGCGAACGAACACGGCCGACGCATCCGCTGCGCCGGCCGTTGGTCGTTTCGGGACGGCGTGGTGGCTCGCCGGGCCGCGAGAGCCGGCGCAGACGGCAGACGCGGCGGAGCCCGGCGGGTGGCGCGATCGGCGTGGTCGGGCACGGCGCGGTCGGCGCGTGGGGCCACCCGGCGCGCGCGCACGGCGTGGGTCGGCGCGTGGGGCCACCCGGTGCGCGCGGGCACCGTGCCTTCCGCCCGCTGCGCCGCCCGCGGGACGGCGCGCGCGCCTCACGGGATCGCGTGGCGTGTCAGCCGTCGCACAGCTCGGCGCACTCGGCGCTCGGGCGGAAGATCGCGGTGCAGGACACCTCGCGACGTGGATCGACCTGCCGGCGGCAGTCCTCGTAGGCGGCCTGGTCGCCGGGCGGGTAGCTGCACGAGCCCTCCGGGCCCTGGGTGGTGCAGCCCTCGTTCGTGCAGAAGTCGGGCTCGCTGACGTCCTCGCAGCGCGAGCTCGTGGTCAGGCACGCCTCCTCGACGAGGCAGCTCGCGCACGTGGTCATCGTCCCGGCGATCCGCGCCTCGCACTCGTCGAGGCACCGGACCTGGCTCTCGGTGTCGCAGACCGCGCCCGTGCCCTCGATCGACGGCTCGCGCGGCGCGCACGCGCTCACGCATCGGGGATCGCGGTCTCCGAGGTCGAGCGCTTCACCACCACCACCACACGCCAGGAGCCCGAACGCCATCACCACCACGCTGGTTCGCATCATGAGGAACGCGGGATATCCCGGCGTGCGCCGCGCGCGCAACCACAAAGCAGCGCCGGCACACCACGCACGACGCCGGATGTCGACCACGGCCGACGACCACGGCCGACGACCACGGCCGACGACCACGGCCGACGAGCACGGCCGACGAGCACGACGTCGGCCCGGGATCTCTCCACGGCCGACACCTGGCCGGACGGATAGATCCCCCGCGCGTGCTTCCCGCATCCGCATCGCTCCGTCGAGGTGCCCGCTAGGAGAAAGCTCCCGCCGGCGCGATCGCGATCGCGTCTCGTGATCGTGAGACTTCTGGTTTTGTTCGAAAACCGCTCCCAAGGCCCGCACGCCCGGGGTACAACCGCGCCTGCTAGACGCAGAGGAGATTGCCCAGCCACATGCACATGAGTGACGTGACGCCATGAACGGTCGCCCCCCACGTTTCGACCGCCGCCGCCCCGAAGCCGGCCTTCGTATCAACCACCGGATCCGCGTCCCCGAGATCCGCGTCATCATGGACGAGGAGCAGCTCGGCATCATGCCGACGCACGAAGCGCTGCGACTCGCGGAAGAGAAGGGCCTCGACCTCGTCGAGATCTCGCCGCGTGCGTTCCCGCCCGTGTGCCGGATCATGGACTACGGCAAGTACAAGTACGAAGAGGCGAAGAAGAAGCAGCAAGCTCGCAAGCGCGCCTCGTCGACGGAGACCAAGGAGATCAAGTTCCGCCCGAAGACCGAGGAGCACGACATGGACTTCAAGGTGAAGCATGTCCGTCGCTTCCTCGAGGGGGGGAACAAGGTCCGTCTCGCCGTCGTGTTCCGTGGCCGCGAGATCACGCACCCCCAGACCGGCATGAAGGTCCTGAACCGCGTCGTCGAGCTGTGCTCGGACATCGCCACGGTCGAGGCCACGCCGAACATGGAAGGCCGGCGCATGATCATGGTGATCGCGCCGAAGCCCGGGGTCGTGCGCAAGGCGCAGGAGGCCAAGAAGGCCCAGGCCGCGCAGGCAGCTCAGGCTGCGCTCGCCGGCAAGAAGGAGCCGGGCAAGCCCGCGCCCCAGGCGCCGCCGCCCGATGACGAGGACCTCGACGAGGACGCGATCAACGCGGACGTCGATGATGACGACGAGGACGAGGACACCGCGCAGGCCTGACCTCGCCCCCTCGACGTTCGTGGTCTCGACCACGGACGCCCACGACCCCGGAGCTCGCGTGAACGCGCCCGGGGTCGTTCTCGTTTCGGGCGACTCGGCCAGCACACGCGCTCGCCGGCCGCCTCGCAGGCCCGTCGGGCCGCCCTGGTTGCCGCCGCGGAGCCGGGCGCGGGCGCGGGAAAACGCCGCCGCCGGTCACCCGGCACCTGCCTGAACCGCTTCGAAGGTCGAGGATTTCGGAGGCTTGCAGGTAGATCGGCTACGATCTGGGCGCAGGGCGGGAAACGTTCGTGAAAGGACTTGTCTTGCGCGGCTCGGTCGGGCATAAGAACCACCCTTCCGTTCCGCGGACGTAGCTATGCCCAAGGTCAAGACTCATTCCGGCGCGAAGAAGCGGTTCAAGCGGACCGCGTCCGGCAAGTTCAAGTTCCAGCACACCTTCAAGCGTCACCTGCTGACCAACCGCAGCAAGAAGCGCAAGCGTCAGCTCCGTGGAGCGGCCTACGTGCCCGACGCGCACCACCACCAGATCGAGAAGCTGCTTCCGTACAAGGACTAGTGTCATGCCCCGCGCCAAACGAGGATTCAAAGCTCGCCGTCGTCGTAACCGCGTCCTGAAGGCCGCGAAGGGCTTCCGCGGGAAGCGCTCGAGCTGCCACGCCATCGCCAACGAGGCGGTGCAGCACGCCTGGATGCACATGTACCGCTCGCGCAAGGTTCGCAAGCGGGACTTCCGTGCGCTGTGGATCCAGCGCATCAACGCCGCCGCGCGTGGCCTCGGCCAGAGCTACTCCAAGCTCATCGGCAAGCTGAACGCGTCGAACGTGCAGCTCAACCGCAAGATGCTCGCCGAGATCGCGATCAGCGATCCGGTCGCGTTCCAGAAGATCGCGAGCGCGTAAGCGAGCCAGTAAGACCTTCGGGTTTTTCACGACGGCGGCTCGGACAGGGCCGCCGTTTCTCGTTTTCGGTAAGGTACCGGCCGTTCATGAGCGACACCGCCGACTCCACGATCCAGCAGCTCGACGCGTTCGGCGCCGAGTTCGCCGAGGTCATCCGCCCGCTCTCTGACGAGCAATCGATTCGCGCCGCGCAGGCGCTGTTCCTCGGCAAGAAGGGCAAGGTCGCCGAGCTGATGAAGGGGCTCGGCAAGCTGCCGCCGTCCGATCGACCGAAGGTCGGGGCGGCCGCGAACCGCGTCAAGCAGGCGATCGAGAACGAGACGGCGCGCCGGCTCGCCGAGCTCGTCGAGGCCGCGGCGAAGGCCGACCTCGCGCGCACCGTCGATGTGACGTTGCCGCCGCGCCCCGTCGACGGCGGGCACCTCCACCTGCTCACGCAGGTGCGGCTCGAGGCGGTGCAGATCTTCGCCGAGCTCGGGTTCGTCGTCGCCGAGGGTCCGCAGATCGAGACCGACTGGCACACCTTCGAGGCGCTCGCGATCCCAAAGGATCACCCCGCGCGCGACATGCAGGACACGTTCTACCTGTCCGAGGAGATCGTGCTTCGCACGCACACGAGCCCGGTCCAGGTGCGCACGATGCTCACGCAGCCGCCGCCGATCCGCATCGTCGCGCCCGGTCACGTGTTCCGTCGCGACGACGACCCGACGCACTCGCCGATGTTCACGCAGCTCGAGGGCCTCGCCGTCGACGAGGGCATCTCGTTCGCGGATCTCAAGGGCGCGCTCATCCACTTCGTCTCGCGGTTCTTCCAGCGCGACCTGACGGTGCGGCTGCGCCCGAGCTACTTCCCGTTCGTGGAGCCCGGCGCCGAGGTCGACATGCAGTGCAGCTTCTGCATGGGCTCGGGGTGCCGGATCTGCAAGGGCACCGGCTGGGTCGAGATCGGCGGCGCCGGCATGGTCGATCCCGAGGTGTTCGCGCACTGCAAGATCGACAGCGAGCGCTACACCGGCTTCGCGTTCGGCATGGGCCTCGAGCGCATGGCGATGCTTCGCCACAACGTCAACGACATCAAGTTCTACTACGAGGGCGACCTCCGGTTCCTGGAGCAGTTCTGATGACCGAGGCCCGTGTCGTTCGCCTGATGAAAGGTAGCGAGCCATGAAGGTCTTGTGGTCCTGGCTCCTCGAGCTGTGCGATCTCGACAAGCAACCGACGGTGGAGGAGGGCGCGAAGGCGCTCACTCGCGGCGGCCTCGAGATCGAGGGCATGACGAACCTCGGCGCGGGGTTCTCGGGCGTGGTCGTCGCCGAGGTCGTCGGCAAGCGGCCGCACCCGCAGGCCGACAAGCTGACGCTCGTCGACGTGATCACGGAGCGCGGCGGCGCCGCGACCCAGGTCGTGTGCGGTGCGCCGAACGTTCCGGAGCCGGGGCGCAAGGTGCTGTGGGCGCAGGTCGGCGCGGTGCTGCCGGGCGGCCTCACGCTCGCGGCCAAGCCGGTGAAGGGCGTCGTCTCGCCGGGCATGCTGTGCGCCGAGGACGAGCTCGGCCTGTCCGAGGATCACGCGGGGATCGTCGTGCTCGACGAGGACGATCGCACGCCGCTCGGCGCGCCAGCGCAGGTCGCGCTCGGCCTCGACGACTGGATGCTCGAGGTCAACGCGCCCGCGAACCGCGGCGACGTGCTCGGGCACCTCGGCGTCGCGCGCGAGCTCGTCGCGATGCTGCGCGGCAAGCTCGTCGTGCCGGACACCGATCTGTCCGAGCTCCTCGGCGGGCCCGCCCCGAAGCTCGAGATCGCGATCGCCGACGGCGACGCGTGCCCGCGGTACACCGGTCGCTTCATCGACGGCGTGAGCGTCGGTCGGCCGGCGTCCGCGCTCGCGCGGCGCATCGCCCAGCGCCTGCGCGGCGTCGGCGTGCGCTCGATTTCCAACATCGTCGACGTCACCAACTACGTCATGTTCGAGCTCGGTCAGCCGCTGCACGCGTTCGACGCGGACACGCTCACCGAGGGCGTGATCGCGGTGTCGCGCGCGGCCAACGGCGAGAAGTTCACGACGCTCGACGGCGTGGAGCGCACGCTGGTGCCCGACGATCTCGTGATCCGCGATGGCATGCGCGGGATCGCGCTCGCGGGCGTGATGGGCGGGCAGAACTCGGAGGTCAGCGACGCGACCCGGCGCGTGCTGCTCGAGAGTGCGAGCTTCAAGTCGACGCTGATCCGCAAGACCGCGCGCCGGCTCGCGCTGCGCTCGGAGGCGTCGCTGCGCTTCGAGCGCGGCGTCGATCCCGAGCTCGCGTCGCTCGCCTCGGCGCGCGCGGCGCGGCTGTTCTGCCTCGTCGCGGGCGGCAAGGTGCTCGGCGACCTGGTCGACGCGTACCCGAACCGCCGCACGATCGCGAAGATCCCGGTGCGGCTCGCGCGCGTGCGCATGCTCAGCGGCGTCGCGCTCGAGGACTCGACCTGCCGCGACGCGCTCGAGCGGCTCGGCTGCACGGTGACCGCCAGCGGCGACACGTTCGAGGTCACGCCGCCGTCGGGTCGCACGGACGTCACGCGCGAGGTCGACGTGATCGAGGAGATCCTCCGCGTCGTGGGGTACGAGCACGTGCCGTCGAGCTTGCCCCCGCTGCGCCAGGCGCCGGGGGTGCGGACGCCGGACCGCGCGGATCTCGCGCGCCAGGCGCTCGCGGCCGCGGGCCTCAGCGAGGCGATCACCTACGCGTTCCAGTCGGCCGAGCGCTGCGGCGCGCTCGGCGTGTCGCCGTCGGACCGGCGCGCGCAGCCGATCACGCTGCGCAACCCGATGAGCGCGGACCAGGCGGTGATGCGCACGTCGCTCCTGCCCAACCTGGTCGCCGCGATCGCGCGGAACCAGAGCCACGGGCGCGCCGACGTGGCGCTGTTCGAGGTCGGCAGCGTGTTCCTGCGCAAGGGGGAGGGCGTGTCCGAGACGCCGCTGCGCGAGCTCGCCGACGAGCCGGTGTGGGCGGCGGGCGTGTTCGCGGGCCGGCGACCGGCGCACATCGGCCTCGGGACGCCGTACGACGCGTTCGACGCCAAGGCGTACGCGCTGCAGGCGGTCCGCGCGGTCGCCGGGCGCGTCGAGATCAAGACGCGCGCGACCCACAGCGTCCCGTACCTGCACCCCGGCGTGGCCGGCGAGCTCGTGCTCGACACGACGGTCGTCGGTCGGTTCGGCGAGCTCCACCCCGAGGTCCGCAAGCGGCTCGGCGTGGAGGGGCCCGCGTTCGCGTTCGAGGTCGACCTGACGCTCCTGCCGATCGCGCCGCCCGCGCAGATGCAGCCGATCCCGCGGTACCCCGGCAGCGCGCGCGACGTCTCGCTGCTGCTCGCCGAGGACATCCCCGCGGGACGGATCGAGGACGTGATCGCCGCGGCGGCGGAGCCGCTCGTCGCCGGCGTGCGCCTGCTCGAGGACTTCCGCGACGCGCAGAAGCTCGGCGCCGGCATGAAGAGCATGCTGTGGTCGATCTCGTACCGGGCGCCCGATCGCACGCTGACGGACGCCGAGGTCGATCAGGCGCACGAGGCGATCGTCGCCCGGCTCGTCGAGAACCTCCCCGCCCAGCGGCGCTGACCGCCCGCGCACCGCGGCCGGGGAGCGCGCCGACCGGAGTCCGTGGACGGCCCCGCTCGCGGGGGCCAGCCGCGCCCAGCGACGCCCTGCAGCGCCCACCAGCTAGGCCCTGCAGCGCCCAGCAGCGCCCAGCAGCGCCCAGGGGCCGCGGCCGGTCGGGCGGCCTGGAGCCGTCCCGGAGCATCGGCGAACGATCATCGGGGCATCGGCGAACGATCATCGGGGCATCGGGGCATCGGGGCATCGGGGCATCGGGGCGCCCGTGGACCCGCCGGTACCGGGGGCCCCGGCCCTCCCGTGCGGGTCGTTCCGATCCCGCCGGCCGCGCGCGAGACACGATCCGCCGTTAGCCCAATCGTCCATTGGCCTAACGGGGGATCGGTATAGATTCCGAGGTCTTAGTTGCCAGAGGTGGCGGGAGTCGTGTACCGTGAACGCACCATGGCGCGCATGACGAAAGCCGACATCATCGAGGCGGTCTACGAGAAGGTCGGTGGGTTCTCGAAGAAGGAGGCCGCCGAGATCGTCGAGACCGTGTTCAACGTGGTCAAGGAGACGCTCGAGCGCGGCGAGAAGATCAAGATCTCGGGGTTCGGGAACTTCGTCGTCCGCGACAAGAAGGACCGCATGGGGCGCGATCCGCAGCGCGCGGTGCCGATCCTGATCCCGGCTCGCCGCGTGCTCACGTTCAAGCCGAGCCAGGTCCTCAAGAACATTCTCAACGGGCTGCCCCCCGTCTGATCCCGGGGCGGCGCGAAGATCCGCCACGTACGCGTCTCCGGGCGCCCGGTCTCTTGCGACCGCGTCGCGGATCGAGTAACCACTACCCCTCTGAAATCGAGGCGTAGCGCAGCCTGGTAGCGCACCAGACTGGGGGTCTGGGGGTCGCAGGTTCAAATCCTGTCGCCTCGACTCATACCGGCCGATCGCCCCCAGCGATCGGCCGTTTTCTTTTCCATGGCTCGTCCACTCGTCCTGTGCTCGAACGATGACGGCATCGAGTCGCCGCACCTGCTGGCGCTCGCCGATCGGCTCGAGGCCTTCGCGGACGTCATCGTGGTCGCGCCCGAGCGGCAGCGGTCGGCGGCCTCGCACGCGATCACGCTGCACAAGCCGCTGCGCCTGCGCGAGATCGCGCCGCGGCGCTACTCGCTGTCGGGGACGCCCGTCGACTGCGTGTACCTCGGCGTCCTGAAGCTGTGCCCGCAGAAGCCCGCCGTCGTGGTGTCGGGGGTCAACGACGGCTACAACCTCGGCAGCGACGTGTTCTACTCGGGGACGGTCGCCGCCGCCGTCGAGGGGGCCCTCCGCGGGGCGGCCGGGATCGCGTGCTCGCTCGCCCCGGACGCGACCCATGTCGACCACGCGCTCACGTTCGCCGCCGAGGTGGTGCGCGCCGCGGTCGCCGAGCCGATCCCGTCGGGCACGGTGCTCAACGTCAACATGCCGGGGACCGGCAGCGACGTGTACCAGTGGACGATGCTCGGGCGGCGGCTGTACGCCGACGATGTCTCCGAGCGCCACGATCCGCGCGGCCGGCCGTACTACTGGGTCGGCGGCGGCCCGGCCGGCCACGAGGACGTCGAGGGCACGGACTGCGTCGCGGTCCAGCGCGGATGGAACAGCATCACGCCGATGCACCTCGACCTCACCGATCGCGGCCGGCTCGCGCAGCCGCCGTGGGCGATCGAGGGCTTCCGCGTGATGGTAGGCTCCGCCGGGTAGAGCGCGAACCGCGCGGCGCGCTGCGCTCGCAACGAACGTGAACAAGGGGTGTCCCGGATGCGCATGAAGCGATGGTTCCTGGAGACAGCGATCAGCACCGTCGCCGTGCTCGCGAGCGCGTGTGGCGGTGCGCAGCCCGCGCGGCCGGTCGCACAGGGCGACAGCGACGGCGAGCCCGGCGTCGTCACCGACACGCGCAGCGAGTTCGAGCGCCGGCTCGACAAGGCGTGCACCGCGCTCGGTCCCAAGCTCACCGCGTGCGCCGTCGAGGACTCGCGGGCGGATCTCGCCGCGGGGACGATCACGCAGCAGCAGTTCGAGGAAGCGACCAAGCCAGAGGTCCAGGCCGCGCTGACCGCCGACTGGAACAAGCGGTGTAACCGGCCCGATCGCATGACGTCGCGGCAGGTGCGCGTGCTCGAGGTCTGCTTCCGCGAGGAGACCGAGTGCGCGCCGCTCGTCGACTGCCTCGAGAACCTGAGCAAGCCCGCGGGCAACTGACGCGAGACCGGGATATCGTCCCGGTCATGAGAACTCGTGCACTAGCGATCGCGCTCGTCGCGGTCGCGTTCGGTTGCAAGGACAAGGAGTCGTCGTCTCGGGGGGGCGCGAAGGCGGGATCGGCCGCGACGCCCGGGGCTCCCGCGGCGCCGCGCCCGTCCCAGCAGCCCCAGCCGGCGCTGCCGAAGCTCGAGCTCCCCGACGATCCGAAGCGCGCCGAGAAGATCGCGCTCGGTCACGCGCTGTTCTTCGATCAGCGGCTGTCGGGGCACAACGATCGCTCGTGCTACTCGTGCCACCAGAACGAGCACGGCAACGGCGGCAAGGATCCGATCGCGATCGGCTCCGGGGACAAGGTGCTGACCCGTCACTCGCCGGTGATCTGGAACGTCGCGTACTGGAACGGCTCGCTGTACTGGGACGGGCGCGCCAAGACGCTCGAGGATCAGGCGAAGGGCGCGTGGGCGCTCGGCAACATGGGCGGCGCCGCGGGCGCGGACACGCCGGAGAAGCAGGTCGAGGCGCTCGACAAGAAGGCCGCCGAGCTCGCCGGGATCCCGGGCTACAAGAAGCTGTTCGAGGCGGCGTTCCCCGGCGCGACGATCCAGTACACGCACGTCACCAGCGCGCTCGCGGAGTACATGCGCACGCTGATCTGCGACGACACCGCGTACGATCGCTACGCCACGGGGGACAAGTCCGCGCTCAGCGAGCAGCAGCAGCGCGGCCTCGACGTGTTCCTCGGCAAGGGCCGCTGCGGGACGTGTCATGCGCCGCCGTTCTTCTCGACGGCGATGGGCCTCGAGGGCGGGGCGTACTTCAACGTCGGCATCGGCACGCAGGGGCCCGAGGACAAGGTCGACGTCGGCCGCATGAAGGTCTCGAACCAGCCGACCGACTGGGCCGCGTTCAAGCCGCCCAGCCTGCGGCACGTGACCAAGAGCGCGCCGTACTTCCACGACGGCTCCGTGGCGACGCTCGAGGAGGCCGTGAAGCTCATGGCGAGCGGCGGCATCGCGAACCGCAACAAGTCGCCGCTCCTGACCGACACGGGGCTCACCGACGCCGAGCGCGCGGATCTGATCGCGTTCCTCGGAGCGCTCGAGTGCCCGGGCAAGCTCGAGGAGCCCGAGATCCCCTGAGCGTCCCCGAGCGTCCCCGAGCGTCGTCGAGCGGTGTCTCACGAGCCGTGCGCGCGCGGTCCCCGCGGCGGCGCCTCCTCGGCGCGGACGAGCAGGTGAACGTCAGCGGCTGGAGCGGGCAGGGGACACAGCCACAGCGTGAGCGCGAGCGCGGGGCGCGCGTCCCCACGATCGACGCGGGCGCGTAGCTCGAGCGGGGCACCCTCGGCGTGCACCCGGCGCAACGCTGGCACCAGATCGGGCACGTCGCGCGCCAGCGCGGTCTCGGCGACGTGGAGCCCGTCGACGCCGAGGTCCTCGCCGAGAAGCTCGCCGAACGCGGGGGTCGCGAGCTCGATGCGGCCGTCGAACGACACCAGCGCCTGCGCGATCCGCGACTGCTCGAACGCGGCCGCGATCGTCACCTCGCGCTGCGCCAGCGGACGCAGGGTTCCGGACGGCCGTCGCCGGCGCCGGAGGTCGAGGCGCTCCATGACGACGTCGAGCTCGTTTCGGAACGCGGCGGCGGACGGTGGGCGCTGCGCCGGATCCTTCGCCATCGCGCGTAGCACGAGCGACTCCAGCGCGTCGTCGATCGGCTCGCCGCGGCGCCTCGACGGTGGCTCGGGCGCCTGGTTGATGTGCGCCATCAGGAGCTCGACGACGTCGCCGGAGAACGGCAGGGTGCCCGTCAGCAGGTGGTAGCCGAGCACGCCGAGGGCGTAGACGTCCGCGTGCACGCTCGGTGGCCCGCCGGCCGCGCGCTCGGGGGCGAGGTAGTGCGGGCTGCCGCTGACCTCGTCCTCCGCGCCGCCGTCGGGCCTGCGCGCGAGGCCGAAGTCGAGCAGCCGCGCGATCCGTCGGCGCCGCGCGCCGCCGCCGACGTGCGCGCCCTCGAGCGTGAGCAGGATGTTGTCGGCCTTGACGTCGCCGTGGACGATGCCGCGGCCGTGGATGTGGTCGAGCGCGTCCGCGATCTGCGCGAGGACGTCGCACGCGCGGCGGACCTCCATCGCCGGCGCGCCCGCCCGGATCAGCGGCTCGCCCTCGACGAGCTCCATGACCATGTACGCGCCGTACGTGTCGTCCTCGCCGAAGTCGACGACCGGGACGAGGTTGGGGTGCGAGATCTCGCTCGCGAGCCGGGCCTCCTGCGTGAACCGCTCGCGCGCCACGTGGTCGAGCGCGAACGTCGGCGCGATCAGCTTCAGCGCGAACGACTTCCCGAGGTGCACGTGGCGCGCGCGGTAGACCTGGCCCATGCCACCTTCCCCCAACCGCTCGGCGAGCGCATACCGGCCTCCCACCGTGGCGCTGGCGCGCATGGCCCGACTCTAGACCAGTGCCTCCCGGGTCCCGCACCCGCTCGTGTCGGTTTCGGCGACGCCGCTCCTCGAGGAGTGACGCACCGCGCATCGTGAGGCCTCGGGGGACTAGGCAGGCCGGCGGCGCGATGATAGACCGACAGCACGCCCCCGTAGCTCAGCTGGATAGAGCACAAGTTTCCTAAACTTGGGGTCGCAGGTTCGAATCCTGTCGGGGACACCAGACCGCGCCGGTGTAAGCTGGCTCCGTGGGTAAGCGGCTGACGCCGAGCGACGCGATGTTCCTGTACGGCGAGTCGCGCGAGACGATGATGCACGTCGCGGGGATGCTGCCGTTCTCTCCGCCGCCGGATACGCGCCCCGATCACCTGCGCGCGCTGATGGACGAGGTGCGCACCGCGCCGGTGTACGCGCCGTGGAACCTGCGGCTGCGGTGGCCGGATCTCCTGCGCAACCCGCTGCAGACGTGGGTCGAGTCGGACGTCGATCGCGAGTACCACGTGCGTCGCTCGGCGCTCCCGAGCCCCGGCGACGAGCGCGAGCTCGGCATCCTCGTGTCGCGGCTCCACGGCTACCCGATCGACTTCCACCGCCCACCGTGGGAGATGCACCTGATCGAGGGCCTCGAGGGCGGGCGGTTCGCACTCTACGTCAAGGTCCACCACGCGCTGCTCGACGGCTTCACCGCGATGCGAACGCTCGCGAACGCGCTGTCGACCGATCCCGACGATCGCGAGCGGCCGCTGTTCTTCTCGATCCCGCCCGCGGCGCGGCCGCCACGCGATGACGAGCCGACGAGCATCACCTACGCCGAGCTGATCGCGGCCGTGCGGACCCAGTACGGCGCGACGAAGAGCGCGGCGCGCGCGCTGCTCAACATCGGCAAGGAGACCGAGCTGGTGTCGCCGCGGCAGGCGCCGAAGTGCGTGCTGAACGCGCGGATCAGCCGCAGCCGGCGGTTCGCGACCGTGCGCCACGAGACGGCGCGGATCAAGGCGATCGCCAGGGCGACCGGTGGCACGGTGAACGACGTCGTGCTCGCGCTGTCGTCGGCGAGCTTGCGGCGTTACCTGCTCGAGCTCGACGCGCTGCCCGCCGAGCCGCTGATCGCGATGCTGCCGGTCAGCGTGCGGCCCAAGGACGACGAGGGCGGAGGCAACGCGCTCGGCGCGATCCTCGCGTCGCTCGCGACCGACGTCGCCGATCCCGCCGAGCGGCTCGCCGCGATCGTGCACTCGACGACGACCGCGAAGCAGCAGCTCCAGGGGCTGTCGAAGGCCGCGATCCTCCAGTACAGCGCGCTGCTCGTCGCGCCGTCGGTGGCGCAGATGATCCCCGGGACGGCGGGGCGCGTGCGGCCCACGTTCAACGTGGTCATCTCCAACGTCCCCGGCCCCGAGGAGCCGCGCTACTTCCGCGGCGCGCGCCTCGAGGCGGCGTACCCGATGTCGATCCCGCTGCACGGGCAGGCGCTCAACATCACGTGCGGAAGCTACGCCGGGAACGTCTGCTTCGGGTTCACGGGGTGCCGCGACACCGTCCCGCACCTGCAGCGCCTCGCCGTGTACTGCGGCGAGGCCCTCGGCGAGCTCGAGCGCGCGGTGCTCTGACGCGCTCAGCGCCTGCGCGCGGCCGCCGCCGCGAGGCGGGCCTGGATCGCGCGGACCTCGCTCGCCGCCTCGGCGTGGTGCGGCTGGTGGTCGAGCACTTCGTGGAAGTGCCGCAGCGCCTCGCGGTCGCGCCCGAGCATGCGCTCGACCCGGCCGAGCAAGAACCGCGCGACGAGCGGCTTGTGCGACTTCTGGATCGCGCGCTCGAGCGACTTCTTGGTCTCGGTCGCGATCGAGACCTTGTCGGTCGCCGCGCAGAACTGCGCCCAGCCGAGCATCGCGTGATAATCGACGTTGCCGGGCTCGAGCTGACACGCGCGCAGCAGCTCGATCACCGCGTCGTGCGGATCGTCGCGACGCAGCGCGGCCTCACCGCGACGGTACGCCTCGGCGGCGGGGGTGGCCGGCGGCTCCTCGCTCGTGCGCGTGCGCGGCAGGGCGAGCTGGGAGGTCGGGCGCGCGAGCTGCTCGAGATACGCCGCGCGGCGCGCGGGATCGGTGAGCGTGCTGAACGCGATGCCGACCTGCGCGAACAGGCGCTGCGCGTTCGGATCGGAGATCCCGAGCTCGGCGAGCTTGTCCGGGTGGAGCTGCCGGACGAGGTTCAGGTAGGCCGTCTGCACCACGTCGACCGGCGCATCGAACGGGACCCCGAGCAGCGCGAAGTGATCGGCGCCTTGCTCGACGAGGATCATGCGCGCGGCGATCAGTGCCTGGGTCCGCCGCGCCGTGCTGGTGCGCGAGATCGCCGGCGAGGTCGTGGGCCGTCCACGCGCTCCGGTGATCGGCGTCGCGGTCCGCGCCACGACGGGCCGCACGGGCGTCGCGGTCCGGGCCACCGCCGGCTGAGCGGGTGTCGCGGTCCGGGCCACCGCCGGGCTCGGGGGACTGGTGGGAGGCCGTCCGCCCGTCGGTGCGCCGGACGGCCCGAACGAGGAGGGCGTCGGGGTCACGGTCCGGGCGATCACCGGGCTCGTCGCGGTCCGCGCGATCACGTACGACGCGCCCTCGCGTGGCGGCGAGGGCCGCGGTGGCGGGAGATCGGCGGTCACGGTGCGGGTCAACGGCGGCGGCACGGAGCGGTGCTCGGCGTCGCACGCGCCGTACGCCGCGAGCGCGTACACCACGGCCTGGGAGGTGCGGGGATCGATCTCGCGGTGGGTCGCCTCGAGCTCGGGCAGCGAGGTCCCGGCGAGCAGCGCCGCGACGATCGGCTTCTCCTCGTCGGCGAACCCGTAGCTCGACAGCGACGTCACCGCGTCCGGGCGGATCACGAAGTGCGAGCCGAACACGCGCAGCGCGCTGGCCATCTGCTGCTCCGACAGGTTCTTGCGCGCGCCCTGGTAGATCACGGCCCGCACGTCGAGCGACGTTCCCGGTGGCATCGCGATCTTCTGCTCGATCACGTACGTCCCGTGCTCGACGGAGAACGTGCGCGCGGCGCGCTGCGCGACGAGCCGCTGGCGCAACCGTTCGACCTGCTCGGACGAGAGGCGCGCGGCCTCCGCGAGCACCTCGATCTCGTCGCGATCCGCCGCCGCCGCGATGCGGCGCGACAGTTCGGCCACGTGACTGGACGAGATGAAGTGGTTGGTGAGCGCGATGCGCGCAGCCGCGTCGGAGGCCAGGGGGGAGGTCGCCGCGACGATCGCGCCGAGGTCGAAGGAGATCGTGAACTGCTTGGCGTCGGACGTGAGCGTGACCAGGCCGGTGAACCCAGCGCGGCCGAGCTCCGCGAGTACGAGGCCCCACGGCCGCTCCGTGACCGAGCCGGTCGAACGAACCACGACTTCAACGCTTCCCGATCTCGGGCGCGGACACAAGCGCTGGCGGCCACGTGTCGCACCATCGCGCCGGCGACAACGTAGGGCGCGGTACGGATCTGCGGACACGTGACGGCGGCCGCGTCGTCGCGACGCTGAACGCCCGTTCTCAACGCGGCCGGAGCTCCTCGCCGCCGACGCGGAGGAAGTCGAGATCGACGAGGTTCGCGTGCTCGGTCTGGAGCCAGACCGCCGACAGCGCGGCGTGGACGATGCGGACCTCGTCGACGACGCCGCGGAACGGGTCGACCTCGGGGCTCAGCGCCAGATCGAAGTCCGACGCGAACGAGCCGAACGAATCGAGCGTCGTGTGGCCGATGCTCTCGCCGTTGACGTACGCGCGGAGCTCGGCGTGCGTGCGATCGACCACGACCGCGAGGTGTGCCCAGCCGGCGAGCGCACCGTCGTCGCCGAGGCGAACAATCCGCTGATCCTCGTCGCCGTCGGCGATGCTCGTCGTCCACATCCCCCGGCCGAGCTGGATCACGTAGCCCGCGTTCTCCGCGCGGTTTCCGCCCTTGCCGAGCGGGCTGTCGTAGTCGCCGAGGGGCATCCCGGCGTTCACCCACAGCGAGTAGGTCAACGAGCCCCCGGGGTCGGTGACGTCGAGGGTGGCGTGATCGGTCGCGGTGAGCTCGTCGCCGTCGCCGTCGAACGAGCGCGCGAGCCCCGCGACGCCCGCGACCGATCCCGGTGCATCGGCCGTTCCCGCCGACAGCGTGTTCCCGTGGCGCGTGCTGTCGGGCTCCGACGCGACGCTCGCGCCGCCGAGGTGCCACACGGCGCCGTACGCGTCGGTCCACGGCGTGTCGGTCGCCGGCACCGGCGGACCGCCGTAGTAGACGTAGAGCGTCGTCGTGCCCGCGAGCTCGGGGACGCGCACCCACGCGACGAGCTCCCCCGTGCTCGCGACGTAGCGCTCGAGCTCGTGGTCGAGCGTCGTCGTGCCGTCATCCGCGGTGAACACGAGGTCGCCGGCGTCGGGCTGGGCCGCGTCGGCGAGGTCGGCGTCGCTCGCGAGCACCACGCCGACCGGGAAGTCGATCAGCGGCTGTCGCGTCGGCGGCGTGATCACCAGCTGCTTGCGGAAGGCGTGGGATCCGGCGAGCCAGGCATCCGGTGCGCCCGGCGGCGGATCGAGCGCGAACACCGCGTCGCAACCGGCGCACGCGAGCAAGAGGGCCGGCCATCGCACGTGATCCACTCTACGGGTGGGCCGTCGACGGATCCACCGCGCGATTCGAGGGTGCGCCGGCGGCGGCGGGCATCCGCGTGCTCCCGGGCGCCACGTGTGGGTGTGTCGCGATCTGCCGGTGGCTGCCTGGGAACGGGTGGCACGATCCGGCGATCGCGCGCACCGCGCGGCACCGAGGTAGCGCGCACACCGCGCGCTGGCGCACAACGAGGTTGCATGGTCCGACCATTGGTCTCGTTGCTGGTGATCGCGGGGGCCGCTTCCCCCGCGCGTGCCGACGATGCGGCCGCGGACGACGTGCCCGAGGAACGCGCGCGCGGGCCCCAGCGCCGGCGCGACGCCACGCCCCGGCAGCTGTTCGGCGGGCCGTTCGCGAGCTCGCGGCTGTTCGCGATGCCGACCGCCGACGTCGTCGGCGCGTACGTGCTGAGCCTGTCAGGAGACGGCAGCCTGCTCCAGGAGACGGGGCTCCTCACGTCGGCGGGCGTGGTCGCGATCGGCTTCGGTGACATCGCGCAGCTCGAGTACCGGCACACGTCGGCGATCAGCATCGACGCGGTGCACGCGCCGCTGCCGTCGGTCGGGGTGCAGCTCCAGGTGCCGCTGCCGGAGCGGTCCTGGGTGCCCGCGCTCGGCGTCGCGTTCCGCCTCGGCGTGCCCCGCGAGCAGGTGTTCGGCGCGACCACGGTCACCGAGACGGTGACGGATCTGTACCTCGTCGGACGCCTGCGCTTCGACACGGCGCCGTGGCTGCGCCTGCACGGTGGCGCGCGGATCTCGAGCGCAAAGATCGAGCTGTCCGGCGCGCGGACGTTCGACGGAGAGCCCGAGACCCTCGTCCTGCCGACGGCCGGGTACGAGATCGCGATGAACCCGACCTCGACGATCGTCGGCGAGATCGCGCTCGCGCCTCAGTTCCGGTGGACGCCGGGGAGCAGCGACGCGCCGACGATCGATCACGGGTTGCTCGGGCGACTCGGCTTGCGCTGGGCGGTGCTGCCGTCGCTGATCCTCGACGGCAGCATCGGGTACCAGCTCGAGGTAGCGAGATCCGCGCCGGCCGACGGGCTGGCTGCGGTCGTGCAATGGGACATCCGGCTCGGTGCCGAGGTGTTCGTGCCCTGGGGCGCGCTGGCCTGCCGCGCCGTCGGGGTGTTCTGCGAATGACGCGCGGGCGCGCGGAGGTACTCATGACGACACGACAGGGACTGATCCTCGCGACGGTGCTCGCGACCGCCGCGATCGCGCGGGCGCAACCGCCCCCCACCGACTCGCCGGACACTCGACCGCTCACCTCGCCGCTCGGCCCGCCGCTCACTCCACCGCTCGGCCCGCCCATCCACCCGATGCCACCCGCGGATCCCGGCACGCCGACGGAGATCGGCAGCGACGGGACGGACGACGCGCCCCGCCCGGGGTCGTCGCCGGGGGCACCGGAGAGCCCGTACGTGCCGGAGGGCCTGCCGCCCGACGTCGGCGCGCCGACGATCCCCGAGCTGCCGCGGAAGAAGGTGCGGCGCGGTCCGATCGACATGCCCGAGGTGCTGTCGACGCCGACCGGGTGGCTGCTGCCGGCCGCGGTCGTGTACTCGCGGACGTCGCTCGACACCGGGGGCGGGCTGAGCTCCGACATGCGCGTCGGTCTCGGCGACGTCGCGGAGTTCGGCATCGCGACGACCGACGCGGTCCGCGAGCGGCTCCACGACGCCGACCCGCACGCGACGCGGATCCAGCCGTACGTGACCGCGAGCTTCCGGCTCGGCGTCTCCGAGGGCCTCCTGTTCGACACGCAGCCCGGCGTGACGCTCGGGTTCCGCAAGTCGTTCGAGCGCGTCCACGACGGGTTCACGACGCGGATCGCCGAGCTCACCCTCGTCGCGAGCAAGCACATCGGCAAGCGCGTCGCGATCCACATGGGCGGCGCGTTCTGGGATGCGTCGCTCGAGGGGGACCTCGACGGCGTCGACGGGAGCCCGCGGACGCTCGCGCTGCACGACGGACTCATGCGCGAGCAGATCCGCGCGTTCGGCGGGATCCAGGTCGAGCCGCTGCCGCGCTCTCAGATCCTCGTCGACCTCGGCTGGTCGCCGGAGTTCTGCTATGGGTGCGTGCGTGACGACGACAAGATCAAGCTGCGGCCGACGCTGGCGTGGGGCGTGCGGTACGCGGTCGCCGACTTCATGAACCTCGAGGCGGGCGTCCGCGTCCCCGACATCGGCGATCTGAACCTGCTCGACGCGCAGATCTTCGGCCAGGTCACGTTCGTCTCGTGGGCGCTGCGACGCGCCGTCGAGAGCCTCCGCTAGCCGCGGCACGCGATGTCCGCGCGCGTCCTCCACGTCGCCGTCTGCGTCCTCGGGCTCGTCTTCGGGTTCGGGCGCGGCGTCGCTGTCGCCGATCCGGCGCTGCCCCGGGTGATCGCGGCGCCGACGGCGTGGCTGCCGCCGCCGGGTGGGCTCGTGGCGACCGCCGGCGGTGGGGTCGGTGCGGAGGGATTCGGCGAGGCAGGGGAGGGCCTGCTCGCGATCGAGTACGGGCTCGGCGCGCTCGCCGGGATCGAGGTCGGCGTCGATCGCGACCTGCGCGGGTGTATGGCGTGCGCGACCGAGCGCCCGGAGGGGCTGTGGCTCGGGCGGGCGGCGTTCCGGCTCGGGGCCCGCCAGGACGCGTGGTTCCCCGGGATGCCGGCGCTCCTCGTGGGGCTGCGCACGACGTGGGCGGCGCGCGGACACGCGTTCGGGCGCGCGCGCGCCGCCGAGCTGTACCTCGTGGCGAGTCGCGTCCTCGGTCCGGTGCGGGTGCACGCCGGCGTGCAGGCGAGCGACGCGGAGCATCGCGGAGGCGGCCCCGAGGGCGAGTCCGCCGTGCGGCTCGGTGTCGCGGTGCGTCCTCTCGCGGGACTCGAGTGGACGCCGCGCGATCTGCCGCGCTCGACGCTGCTCGCCGACGTGGCGTGGCTGCCGCGGCTCGCGCCATCGGAGATCGAGCTCGAGTGGGTCGCGGGCCTCGGGGTGCGTTACCAGGCGCTGTCGTGGGGCGCGATCGAGCTCGCGGTGCGCAACCGGCAAGGCGACGGGCTGGCGGGCACGACGGTGATGGTGCGCGTCCACGGCGTGTGGGCGCCGCGCGCCGCGAGACCGCGCCGTGCGCGTCAGCTCGCGCGCGCGAGCGAGAAGTAGAACGTGCTGCCCGCGCCGGGCTCCGACGTCGCCCAGATCCGACCACCGTGCGCGTCGACGAGCCCGCGCGCGATCGACAGGCCGAGCCCGGCTCCCTTGTAGGCCGACTTCTTGCTCCGCCAGAACCGCTCGAACACGCGCGCCAGCTCGTCGGGCTCGATGCCGGGGCCGGTGTCCTGGACGAAGAACACGACCTCGCCGGCCTCGGGCGTCACGCCGATGCGGACCCGCCCGCCGCGCGGGGTGAGCTTGATCGCGTTGCTGACGAGGTTCGCGAGGATCTGCACCGCGCGCTCGCCGTCGCAGTCGACCAGCGGCAGCTCGCTCGATGCGGTCAGCTCGAGCACGAGGCCGCGCTCGTCGGCGAGCGGCCCGAACAGCTCGCGCGCCTGCGCGATGATCTGCGCGGGTGGGCACGGCGCGCGCACGATCGCGAGGCGGCCAGCCTGGATGCTCGCGAAGTCGACGAGGTCGTCGATCAACCGCGCCATACGCTGCGCCTGCCGGTGGATGCGCTCGGCGGTGGTCTGCAGCCGCGCGCCGCGCTCGTCCGAGGGCGCGAGCTGCTGCAGCATCGTCGCCCCCATGAGGATGGTCCCGAGCGGGTTGCGCAGGTCGTGCGAGACCACGGACAGGATCTCCTCGCGGGCGCGCGTCGCCTCGTCGGCCTCGACCCGCGCGATCCGCTCCTTCTCGAGCGCCTGCTCGGCCGCCTCGCGCGACGCGCGCTCGACCTCGTGTATCCGCACCCGCTCGAACGCGAGCCCGCACTGGCGCGCCAGGATCGAGAGGAAGGCGCGCTCTCCGCCCTCGATCGTGCGCGCGCTGGGGTACGCGAGCACGAGCACGCCGACGGTCTTCTCTCCGTCGCGCAGCGGCGCCATCGCGTACGCGATGTCCTCGGGGGTGGCGCCACGGATGCGCTCGAACGACGCCGGGAAGCGAGCCTGGTACTCCACGTGCGACTCGAGGAACACGGGCTCCCCGGTGCGCGCGACCCGGGTGATCGGCGCGTCGATCGCGAGCGGGATCCGCGTCCATGCGGAGGCATCGCCGCGCGGCAGCTCTCTCACCGCGAGCAGCTCGAGCGCCGGCGCGTCCGGGGCGAGCGCCCACATGCCCCCGTACGCCGCGCCGACGGCGCGGAGCCCGTGCTCGACGGCGATCCGCGCGATGTCCTGGCGCCGGGTCGCGCCCGCGAGCGCGCCGGTGACGTCGAGGAGCTGCTCGAGGCGGAGCTCGATCATGTTGCGATAGGCGACCTCGCTCTCGAGCGCGCGCGCGCGTTGCTCGAGCTCGACGAACTGGCGCGCACACGCCGCGTCGAACCGCCGATCGTCGAGCGACTCGCTCGGCGCCACGCGCGCGTGCAGGCCGCAGAGCTCCTGGAACACGTCGACGTGGCGATGCCCGGCGAACGCACCGAGCCGATAGCCGCACAGCACCGAGATTTCGTGATCTCGCGCGAGCTCGTTCCACAGCGCCTCGAGCTCGAGGGCGCACCTGACGCGGTTCGCGCCCCACAAGAGATCGACCAGCTCGCTGTAGGCGTGCACCGGGCCGCCGCACGTGGCGCGCACGCGACGCACCACGTTGCCCACCACCGCGCGGAACCGTGCCGTGGCCAGCGCCTCGCCGGGGATCAGCGTGGCGAGCAGCTCGTCGGCGTCGAGCAGGACGAGGCGACCGAGAGCGGCGAGCGCGTCGGGATCGATCCCACGCAGGCGCAGCGCCTCGCGGATCGCGTCGCGGTGGGCCGGGCGGGCCATCGTGATCGCGGCGCCGTCGGCCGCGAGCGCCGCGGCGAACCGGTCGGCGACGCGCGCAGCGAGGAACGCGAGGTCGTCGTAGAGCTGGGCGGCATGCTCGGGGGCGACGGGCCCGCGGGCTTCGGCGGACATGGCCGAGCTTCATACCACCGGCGCGCGAATCCCAAATCGCGAATCGTATCGGCCATGTAGCCGTGCTCAGCTGCCACGGTGATGTGCGCGCATGCCACGATGGCGGCCGCCGCGATCGCGTGGAATCGAGGGGTTGGCAACTACGTCCGGAACTCGATACGATCGTGCGGGTGGCGCCCGACGAAGCACGAGCACGGCAGACGCTGCTCGCGATGCACGAACGGATCAGTCGCGATCCGTACGACGCGCTCGGCTTGACCGGGAGCCCGGACCCCGCACAGGTCCGCGCGGCGTTCCTCGCCGCGACCAAGCAGTTCCATCCCGCGAAGTTCGCGCGCATGTCGCACGACGTGCAGAAGCTCGCGAACGAGGTGTTCCTCGCGCTGCGCGCCGCTCATGACACGCTCGCGCGGTCCGCGGTCACCACGCGAACGTCCGGCTCGATCCCGGCCGTGGCGTCGGTGCGCGCGACCGGCCCGGTTCCGACGTTGCGTGCGGCCTCCTCGCAGTCGATGCGTCCGCTCGCGTCGACGCCCACGCGCGCGCGGACGCCGACGGGAAACCCCGCCGCGAGCGCGGCGGCGCCGCCGCTGCCGCCGAGCCGCGCGGCCTCGCCGCCGCGGACCGCGGCCGCGAGCTCGTCGCGACTGCCGGTCGTGGGGCGCATCGCGGTCGGGAGGCCGGCGGGGGCAGGGCCTCGGAGCCCCGGGACGGTGGCCACGTCGTCGGCGCGGAGGTCGGGCGCGCATCCAGCGGTCGCGCCCGCGGCGGCGGGACCGGCCGGGCCTCCGAGCTCCGGCGACCACGACGTCGCGCCGATCCTCGCGCTCCTCGCGCAGAACCAGTTCGCGGCGGCGCGCGCCGCGCTCGAGGTGCTCGCGGCCAGCGCCCCGCACACGACGCGCTACCGCGCGCTCATCGCGTACGCGAACGGCCGCGAGGCCCAGCTCGCGCGTCGGCTCGACGAGGCGCGCGTCGAGCTGATGGACGCGCTGCAGCTCGATCCCGATCTCCAGCTCGCCAAGGTGGCACTCGCCGAGCTGTTCACCCGTCGGAAGTAGGTATACTTCCTACCAAAGATGGGCCGTATCATCGGGATCGACCTCGGAACCACGAACTCGTGCGTGGCGATCCTCGAGGGCGGCGAGCCGACGGTGATCCACAACCAGGAGGGCGGACGCACGACGCCGTCGATGGTGTCGTGGAACGCCGATGGTGACGTCGTCGTCGGGGCCGCGAGCAAGCGCCAGATGGTCACGAACCCGCAGCGCACCGTGTTCGGCGTCAAGCGCCTGATCGGGCGCAAGCACGCCGATCGCGACATCCAGGAGCTCGCGACGCGGCTCCCGTACGGCGTCGTCGCGGCGAAGAACGGCGACGCGTGGGTCGACATCGCCGGGACTCCGCGCTCGCCGCAGGAGATCTCGGCGGACGTGCTCGCGAAGATGAAGCGCGTCGCCGAGGACTACCTCGGCGAGCCCGTCCACGAGGCCGTGGTGACCGTGCCCGCGTACTTCGACGACGTGCAGCGCCAGGCGACCAAGGACGCCGGCGCGATCGCGGGGCTCACGGTGCGGGCGATCCTCAACGAGCCGACCGCGGCGGCGCTCGCGTACGGCGTGCAGCACCAGCACAACCAGCGGCTCGCCGTGTTCGATCTCGGCGGCGGCACGTTCGATATCTCGATCCTCGCGATCGAGAACGGCGTGTTCGAGGTGCTCGCCACGCACGGCGACACCGCGCTCGGCGGCGATGACTTCGACCGGGTGATCATCGACCTGCTCGCGGACGACTTCCTCGCCGAGCACGGCATGGACCTGCGCGCCGACTCGGTCGCGCTGCAGCGCCTCAAGGAAGCGGCCGAGCGCGCGAAGATCGAGCTGTCGAGCGCGATGACGACGGACGTGAACCTGCCGTTCATCGCGGCGGGACCGGCCGGGCCGATCCACCTGATGCGCGAGATCGAGCGTGGTCAGCTCGAGCGCGCGTGCAAGAAGCTCCTGGACCGGCTCGAGGCGCCGTGCCGCCAGGCGCTCGCCGAGGCGCACTGCACGCCGGCCGACATCGACCAGGTGCTGCTCGTCGGTGGCATGACACGGATGCCGGCCGTGCAGGAGCGGGCGGTCGCGATCTTCGGCAAGCCGGCGAGCAAGGGCGTCAACC
>Ga0164243_10002908_pt1 | contig 27766 bp, 29 predicted proteins | sample OricompcompostOP_FD_108781 | JGI IMG/M metagenome (GOLD analysis project Ga0164243, IMG submission 108781) | Organic Plus compost microbial communities from Emeryville, California, USA - Original compost - Organic plus compost (OP) | ecosystem: Engineered > Solid waste > Mixed feedstock >...
CAAGAGAGGCTTGGACTGCGGGCTGCGACGCCGAGTCTCCATTGAGATTTGCTCACGGCAAAGTCACAATATTTTAGCCGAAGCGGAACAACTTGGATGCATCTGAGTTCCCCTGCCATCCGCCCGGAGAGCCACATGCCCTACTCCCCCCTTTATGCTGTCATCAGCACGTTGCCACAGATTGCAGCCGCTGCATTTCTGCCGATCCTGGGGATCGCCCTCGTAAGCTATCTCATCAAATCAACGCGGCGGCAGCCACCACAAAAGTCCGCCGCCTTGGAGTGACCGGCAAGCAAGTGGTTCGAAGACGAAGCTAGAGGACGAGCACTCTAGTCGATCCGTTTGATTGCGTCTCCGATCCGCACCTCTCCGCCCTCGATAATCCGAGACGTGACGCCACCGCGGCCACGCACGGCATTATAGCCACCCGGCCCGAGGTTGACTTCCATCTGGCTGCATGGTGCACATTCGCCGCTGATCTCCAGGATCGTTGGGCCGACCCGTATGCTTCGCCCCTTGAGAGCGTTAAGATTGATCCCCTGCGTCACGAAGTTTCGCCGCAACAAGGCCGGAGAGACATCTGGCCTCCCAAGAAACGACGCGATAGCCGCAATATCCTCGGACGCGATCAGCGTCACTTGACGCGCGCCGTTGCGCTGCGTCTGGTAGCGGTCCCCTGCGATCCCCTGCTGCGCAACCAGTGCAGCCGACTCCGGCGTCAGCATCGGTGCCCCGCGAGACGGGCGAAGCCCAATCCACACGAGCGTGCCGGGCCTGACGGGACCGGCAAGCAATTGGGCAATGCTCGATTGCGGAGAGAACGAAGACAAGCCGATCCGTGGTTCTACTTCTTTTCCTGGGGCTGGGCGGATTGCGTAAGTTCGTTCCACTTTTCGCCGAGTTGCTTCTTCAAATCGTCGATCTTCTTCGAAGCTTCGTCGGCTTTTGCCGTGAATGCAGCACGGGCGGCTGTGTAATCAGTGTCCGATAATTCGAATTCGGTCATGAAGGGGCAGCCGCCATGGGACAGGTTGGGAGCCGCATAGCGGACGAGCACGGTACCGGGCGTCGCGCCGGGCCCGACCTTTACGATCACGGAATCCTTTTCCATGTGACACTTCTCGCCTTTGGCGATCTTCTTCATGTCCACGGCAACGAACTTGCCGCCGTCATTCAGGAGCGTCACGTCCATGGTGCTCGGCATGAATCCGAGCTCGACCCCGCTATCGGCACCTTCCGCATAGGCCGCCGGAGAAAGAGCGAGCAATGATGCTACTACAAGAAGAGGAGAAAAGGTTGACTTCATTTTCATAGTCCTTGAACTGCGCCGCCAAAGCCGACCGGAACCTTTGACAGGTCGAAGATGTATTTCGGATGAACCGTAATGTCACATCTTCCTGCGACCGCTCAAACCCCGGCAATGGTATGACGCCTGCTCATTCACCGATTTTTGCGGCACAAAAATAGCGGACGCTATCTTGATCGTGTCAGGCGCAAATCCTAGGGGTGCCCAAACGCCAAATCCTATAACATCCCGATCCGTCTGGTAGGAATTATTCCCTCGGTTTCGGCTGATGCTGAAAGCAAGCACCGGCTGATAATGACGCTTTTCAGGCTTGCAAATATGCGTAGCTTTCCGGCCCGCAGACTCGTCTGCCTCACGGAGGAGACGGTCGAGACGCTTTATCTGTTGGGTGAACAAGACCGGATCGTCGGAGTGTCGGGATATGCCGTTCGCCCGCCAGAAGTCCGGCGCGAGAAACCCCGGGTCTCAGCATTCACCTCGGCGGACATTCCGAAGATCGTTGCCTTGGAACCTGATCTGGTTCTCGCCTTCTCCGACCTTCAGGCGCCGATCGCAGCAGACCTCGCACGCGCCGGGTTGGCCGTTCATATCTTCAATCAGCGCGATCTCGCCGGCATCTTTGCCATGATCCGGACGCTTGGAGCGCTGATCGGGCGACCCGACGAGTCAGACAGGCTTGCATCGTCGCTTGAACATCGCGTCGCTGCGATACGCGCTGACACGCGAACAACGAAAAGACGTCCCCGCGTCTATTTCGAGGAATGGAATGATCCGCTGATTACCGGCATCCACTGGGTATCACAACTCATCGAGATCGCGGGTGGCGACGATATCTTTCTTGAAAAATCTATCGAGCCGGCAGCAAAGAACCGCATCGTTTCCGCGAACGAAGTAATCGCCCGACGGCCGGATCTGATCCTGGCCTCCTGGTGCGGGAAAAAAGCCAAACCCGAAAAAATCCGAGAACGCGAAGGATGGCAGGCGATTCCGGCCGTCGGAACGAACATGATCTTCGAAATCAAATCGTCATTGATCCTGCAGCCTGGCCCCGCCGCTCTCACCGATGGACTGGACGCCATCCGTCACGCGATCAGTCACGCAATGCTGGAGCATTAGTCACAATCGAAAAGAACTGCACCAAATCCGCTAAGTCGATTTTCATCACGGCCGGGGAACGACCTGACTGATCGGACGTAATCGAGTAGGTTGAGGTGTGGGGGCACCCGAGCTGAAGTCAGCTGGTGCCATGTCTAATCGCGTCTACGCGGCGATATTCTATATCGCCTTAATCATCGGGAGCTCCTGGGTGACCGTTTCCGTCGGCGAGGCGCTCACACGCGAAGCGCTGACGAAATTCGCTTTGATACCATCGGCCAATCTCCGTCCGTCCCGTGTCGATACGTTCCTAGCTGCTCAGGATCGCGCGATGCCCCCTCAGAACGCTAAGAAACCGCTGGTTCCTACAGCCTCTTCATTGCCCGTCGGTGCTTTAGCCAAAGCGATGGACGAGGCTGAGCAAAGCGGCGCTCCCGAAGCCAGTGCTACTCGACCTCCCCAGGCCTTAGGCGACGTCAAGCCGCGCGTCGCTGGTTGGTCACGCCAGCTCCCAAAGCGCCGCTTTTCCGCCGACGAGTCGACCGGACACATCATCATGCGAACGCTACGTGCCGATATGTAATGCGGCGACGTCACAGCAATGCGATGTGAGTGAAATGGTGGGCACCCGGCGGGGGGATGAGGGGGGATGGCCGAGTGCCCACGCTGAAACCTCATTCCGGGGGGAGGACATGAGGTACGCAAACTATATCAAAGATCTGAAAGCAAGGTGTTAACGACAGATACACACCCGGAAAACATCGTTAAATATACGAATACTTGCGATACGCCGCTAATTTGGCTCTCGAACAAAGTAGAGAAAAAGGTAATTTCCTTCGCAACTTAATCTAGGATACGAAATAAGCGCTGTTAACCAACCCCGATGCCGACTTTGAAAAGCGCATCCGTTCAGTTCCCCTCGTTGCCATCGCCAGATCCTGTATTCCGCCTTTCCACGCCCCCGTGGAACGCCACAGGGCGTCCACGTGATGCAATGCGAACAGGACAAGGGGCCTTCTCCCCCACCGACCGTGTCGACAGCGCCTGCTCCCAAGCGCGTGCGAGAACGTAAAGAAGAACGATCGCAAAAAAATAGAGACTTGCGACGAAGAAAATGACGGGAGTTGCATCATCGCTGAGCATAGCCAGCCTCCATTGTCCTTTGATAGCTAAGATGGCGATCGGCTCCTGACCGAACAAGAACCCGCATATCTTTGACGCATCGTGCAAATCGCGGCCAACGTCGTTGCGCTGTCTCAATCTGCGCGTCTGGTTTGACGTGCGCTGCGACAGAGTTCGTCGAACGCTCGGCGCCACGACAAGGAAGCCCGCACAGTGATCATCAGTATTGTGGAGATCCGCACGGCGTTGCTTTCTCGAAGATCGCAATTCGCTTAGCGTTAAGCGGGAGGGCCTGGCGCATGAACGCAAAGCTTATCTCACTCGTCCAACGCGAAGCATTGGCACGCTTGAACGCCGCCGAGCATGAACTCGTGGCCTACACCAAGACATGCCGGGGCAAAGTCGTCGACCTCGACGAGATGAACTGCATCAGACAGCTTAGAGAGCGAGTAGACAGGGCACGGTCGCGGCATCTGCGCTGGACGCAATATCGCCTGCTGGCGGAATTTGGCGTCAATTGAATACCAATCGCCCAATAAGGCAGCACCCCCAAATTACTTTGTCTGAATTGTCATCAAGCCGTCGCGCGCCGTTGATGTAGAATCGCGTCAGTGCTCACCGATTCGCGTTCCTAAGGGACGGCCGACGTGACCCTGGTCATCGTCTTCATCGGCGCTATCTGCGACTATTACTTCGGTGCCATAGGCGCCGTCCTTGGAGCTTCGGTCGCGGTTGCCTCGCTGTCCAAACCGAAAGCCGGGCTCATTTTTCCATCACTCTTGCTGATCGGATTGTCGTGGGGCACAGGCCAGCTCCTGGCCAGCAATTTTGGTGCGCTCGTCGGTGTGGTGTCCGCCACCGTGCTGGCGCTCTGGCTCGAAAACGGTGGCAGGGTCGCCCGCTTCAGCAATCGGCGTCCGCAGATATCCTCCCAGATCGCGTCAGATAACGATACGCCTTGAGCGGAGCGGCCAACACTCCTATCCCTGCCGTCGCGGGAACAAAAGCGATGCGCGCTTGCGTCCCGGTTCATTTCTTCTAGCGCGTGCTCAATTAACTCGCAGAACGCGCGAGTCCGAAAGGTGATACCCTATGCTGACACTCGATCCCCGAACGACTGCACTTGTACTCATCGATCTTCAGAAAGGGATCGCGTTTCGCCCACTTGCGCCACGTCCCGGTGCTGAAGTCGTCGAGCGTGCATCTGCTTTCGCAAAACAGTTCCGATCGGCGCAAGCCCCGGTGGTGCTCGTTAACGTCGCTTTCGCCAAGGATTTCGCCGACGCCGTCCGTGTACCGGTCGACAATCCTACGCCAATGCCAACGGGTGGCCCGCCAGACGATTTCAGCGAATTGGCCGACGGGTTGGCAATGCCGACGGACCTCCGCGTGACCAAGCACCAATGGGGCGCATTCTTCGGCACCGATCTTGATGTTCAGCTTCGCAGGCGCGGCATCAAAACGATCGTCCTCGGAGGCATTGCGACCAACATGGGCGTCGAATCCACGGCAAGGCAGGCGTTCGAACGGAATTACGAGATCGTCATCGTCGAAGACATCACCACGAGCCGCTCGGCAGAAATGCACGCTTTTGCCGTCTCGACGATCTTTCCGTTAATCAGTCGCGTTTCAAAGGTCGCCGACATCGATCTTCAACCAAACTGAATTTGGAGCGTGGCCGGATGCGTGCGCGTCGCAGCAGGGGTTCCATATTGGCACTTCAAATGAGGCCGTAACGGCCTACATGGCAGTACGTCATCCCGCCCGGCGAATGCTCCTGTCACACCTGAATACCAAGAGGATTTCCCATGGAATACGTGAAGCTCGGACACACCGGCCTGGATGTGTCGCGCATCTGCCTCGGCTGCATGAGCTATGGCCAGTCGAACAGCGGTGTCATGAAATGGACGTGGACGCTGTCAGAGGAAGATAGCCGCCCTTACATCAAAACTGCGCTCGAGAGCGGCATTAATTTCTTCGACACGGCGAATGTCTATTCACATGGTGAAAGCGAGCGTGTTCTGGGCCGCGCCATCCGCGACTTCGCGAAACGTGAAGACGTCGTCATCGCAACAAAAGTCAATTCGCCGATGCGCGAAGGCCCCAATGGAAAGGGCCTGTCGAGGAAAGCGATCTTTTCCGAAATCGACGACAGCTTAGAGCGGCTCGGGACCGATTACGTCGATCTCTACATCATCCATCGCTATGACTACGAGACGCCGCTCGAAGAAACTCTGGAGGCATTGGACGAGGTTGTACGCTCCGGCAAAGCCCTATATCTCGGCGCCTCCTCGATGTTCACGTGGCAGTTCATGAAGGCTCTCGGCCTGCAACGTGCTCACGGTTGGGCGCCCTTCATCTCGATGCAGAACTACTACAATCTTCTCTATCGCGAAGATGAGCGCGAGATGTTGCGCCTGTGCCTTTCGGAGGGCATCGGCGTCACGCCTTGGTCTCCCCTCGCGCGTGGCCGCCTCGCCCGTCCGTGGCAGGACGAGCCGCAGACCGAACGCGCCAAGAGCGATCCGTTCGCCCAGCGGCTTTATGAAAAGTCAAAGCAGCTCGACAAGCCCGTGGTCGACCGCGTTGTCGAACTCGCCAAAGCTCGCGGCGTTTCCCCGGCGCAGGTAGCGCTTGCCTGGATGCTGCACAAGCCGGTCGTGACGTCCCCGATCATCGGCGCCACGAAACCAGGTCAGCTCGAGGACGCGATCAAGGCCGTTTCGCTCAAACTGTCGGACGAGGAGGTCGCCAAGCTCGAAGAGGCCTATGAGCCTCATGCGCAGACGGAAGCTTTCGTATAGCCTCGCCCGACGCCTTGCCTTCAATATTGAACCGTTGGCCCCGTAGCGCGTTTCCCTCTGGGACGTGGTGTCGGGGGCAACGGTTAGATGCAAAAGGTGATCACCAGCGAGAGGGCCCAGGGCGGCGCCATTGTCGAAACGACGATCCCCCAACGGCTCGATCGCCTGCCGTTCGGGCGCTTCCATGTCCTGGTCATTGCAGCCCTCGGCATCACCTGGATCCTCGACGGCCTGGAAGTGACGGTTGTCGGCGCCATTGCGGGCGCGCTGAAGGAAAGCCCTACCCTCCGGTTCACCAATACCGACATCGGTCTCGCGACCAGCGCGTATCTTGCGGGCGCCGTTTTTGGGGCGATCTTCTTTGGCTGGCTGACGGACAGGCTTGGACGAAAGAAACTGTTCTTCATCACGCTCACGACGTACATGCTGGCGACCCTCGCCACCGCCTGCTCATGGAACCTGGCGAGCTTCGCGCTTTTTCGCTTTTTCACCGGCGCGGGCATCGGCGGCGAGTACACCGCCGTCAACTCGACGATCCAGGAACTGGTGCCTGCCCGTTTTCGCGGTTGGACCGATCTCACGATTAACGGCAGCTTTTGGCTCGGCGCGGCGATCGGCGCTGCGGGTTCGGTGCTCCTTCTGGACGGCACGCTGTTCTCAGCCGAAATGGGATGGCGCTTGGCATTCGCCATCGGCGGCGGCTTGAGCGCTATCATTTTCGTGATGCGCCTTTGGATTCCAGAAAGCCCGCGCTGGTTGATCATCCACGGCCGTCCGAGCGAGGCGAATGCGATCGTCGATGGAATCGAAGCTCAGCTCAAAGGCCAGGGGCTTTCGTGGAGTGACGCTCCGCTGACGCCGACGAAAATTAGAACGCGCACGCACACGCCGCTCTTCGAAGTTGCAACGTCCATTCTGGATCGCCACCGCGACCGTGCGATCGTCGGCTTCGCGCTGATGGCGGCGCAAGCCTATTTCTATAACGCGATCTTCTTCACGTATGCCCTCGTCCTCTCAACATTCTATCACGTGCCCACGGACGAGATCGGCTTGTATATCCTTCCATTCGCAGCGGGGAATTTCCTCGGACCGCTTCTGATCGGCAGACTGTTCGACACGTGGGGCAGACGGCCGATGCTCGTGTTGACCTATAGTGTGTCGGGCCTTCTGCTGGCGGCCACCGGGTATCTCTTTTCCGCCGATCTCGTTTCGACATCTGAACTGACCGCTGCGTGGGTCGTCGTCTTCTTCTTCGGATCGGCAGCCGCCAGCGCCGCCTATCTCACCGTCAGCGAGTCGTTTCCCCTCGAAATCCGCGCGCTGGCCATCGCCATTTTCTACGCCGTCGGAACCGGCGTCGGCGGCGTTATCGGACCATATTTCCTCGGCCATCTCATCGATACCGGTTCGCGCGACAGTGTTTTCGTCGGCTACTTGGTCGGCGCGATCCTGATGCTTGTCGCCGCAGGCGTCGCTGCTTTCAAGGCAGCCGCCGCCGAGCGCAAGCCACTTGAAGAGGTTGCGCGCCCTCTCTCTGCTTCTGATTGATGTTCGTTATCAGTGCGCACCGGTTGTGCCAGCGCCGGCCTTGGCTTTACGGGCAAAGAGCAACGCGACGGCCGCGATCGACAGCATGACTCCGATAACCGCAAACGTGTCGCTGAAACCCATCACGAGCGACTGCCGCTTGACGACGTTTCCGAGCGCCACGATCGCCTGATGCTTCGCCGTCGCGACGTCCGAGACGCCGTGCGCCATGAAGTAGTTTGTCATGTCGTCGATGCGCTGACGGACGTTCTCCCGATTGACGTTCACGGCCTGGCCGATGATGTTCGAGTGGAACTGTTCGCGCTTGGTGATAATCGTCTCGAGCGACGCCGTGCCGACGGCACCGGCAAGGTTTCTTAACATGTTGAACAGACCCGAGGCGTTGGCGGCGTCCTTAGGCGCGATTTCCGCTGTCGCGATCGCCGTCAACGGCGTCAGGATCAGCGCTTGGCCCACCGCCCGAACGATGTTCGGCACAAGGAACTGATCGCCTGAATAATCGAGCGACATCTCGATGTTCATGAAGCAGCTTACAGCGAACAGCGCAATTCCGAGTACACCGATGTAGCGGACGTCGAAACGCTTCATCAGCCGCGGCACGAACGGAATGATCAGAAGCTGTGGCAGGCCGGTCCACGCCAGCACGTTGCCGATCTGCTCGGCATTGTAGCCCTGAACCTGGCCAAGATACTGCGGCAGCACATAAACTGTGCCGAACAACGCAAAACCAACGAGCATGTTGGCAATAGTGCCGACGCCGAAGTTGCGGTTTTTGAACAAACGGAGGTCGACCAGCGGTTTCTTGACGACCAGTTCGATCCACACAAAAGCCGTCAGAAAGACGACGGCGACAACTGCCAGCCTAACGATGAAAGCGGATCCGAACCAGTCGTCCTTGTTGCCTTCTTCGAGCAGCGTCTGCAGCGCGGAAAGACCGATCGCCATCGTCACGATGCCTGCCCAATCGCCCTCTTTCAAAAGGCCGAGCTGCATCTTTTCTTTTTCGAGCGTGAAGAACAGCGCGACGATCATGATCGCGCTCGGGACTGTGTTGATGAAGAAGATCTTCTGCCAGCCGTAATTCTCGGTCAGATATCCACCGATTGTCGGTCCGATGGCCGGCGCGAACGTCACTGCGATGGCGAAAAGCGCAAGCCCAACCGGCTGCTGGGGCTTCGGCAGCTTCGTCACGACCATCGTGAACGCCATTGGAATCAAAACGCCGCCCGCAAAACCTTGCAGGCCGCGCATCGCGATCATTGTTCCGAGGTCATGCGCAAAGGCACACGCCATCGAAAAAAGCGCAAAGAAGAACGTGCTCGCGATCATGTAGCGGCGGAACGAGAAGACGCGGCTCAGATAGCCCGTCAACGGGATCACGATGATCTCGCCGATGAGATACGACGTGGAGATCCACGCACCGTTATCAGCGCCCGTCCCGATGCCGCCTTCGATGTCCAGCAGAGAGGCATTGGTGATTTGGATGTTCAGGATCGACATGAACGCGCCGATCATGGCGGCAACAACGGCGATCCATGTCGCGACGCTCGCCCTTTCACTGGCGCTCGCCGGCGCCGGAGGAAAGACTGCCCCTGATCCTGCTGTTTGCGCCATACTTGTCATTATCGATCACTCCACGTTGCGGATCGCACCTTTCGGTGCGACCGCCGGGATTTACTTGGCCGCGACGGGCGCCTCGGTTTCGGTCGTCTTCTTCGTCTCGATCGTCGGATAGACCGACATGCCCGGCCTGAGTTCGCCCGCGAGGGGGCTCCCTGGGTCGAGCGTGATCTTCACAGGGATCCGCTGCACGATTTTGGTGAAGTTGCCGGTGGCGTTGTCGGGCGGCAGAAGCGCGAACTGCTGGCCGCTCGCCGGTGCCAAGCTGTCGACGTGACCGGGAATCTCAACGCCCGGAAACATATCGACCTCGACATTGACCGGCTGGCCCGGACGCACGTTTTCGAGCTGCGTCTCTTTATAGTTCGCGACGATGTAGGCCGCCTTCATCGGAACGACCGCCATTAGCTGCGTGCCCGCCTGGACGTACTGGCCGACACGCAATGTGCGATTGCCGACCACGCCGTCGATCGGAGAGACGACGGTTGTGTAGGAGAGGTTCAACTCCGCCTGCTCCTGCACAGCCTCGTCATGAACGAGCGTTGCTTTTGCCTGAGCGAGTTCCGCCTTGAGAATATCGACCTGCTGCTTCGCGTTCGTCAGGGCTGCCGTGTCACGCGTGATGGAGGCACGAGCGGCTGCAATACGCGCCTCCGCCTGCTGAGCGTTTTGCACGCTGCCGTATCCCGTCGATGCAAGGTGAGCATAACGCGCGCTGTCCTGCTCGGCGAACGTCTCGTTGGCCTTGTCGACATCGATTGTCGCTTTGGCGCTGTTGATGATCGACTGCTGTGCTTCGAGCGCGGCCTGCTTATTTTCGATGGCAGCCTTCGCCGCCTGAACGTCGGCCTTCGCCTGCGCCAACGCCACATTGAAGTCTCTGGCGTCGATCCGCGCGAGCACCTGACCGGCTTTCACGCGCTCATTATCATTGACGAGAACCTGCGTCAGATATCCGGAAACCCGCGGCGCAATGGTCGTGTTGTCAGCCTGAACGTAGGCGTCGTCCGTCGAAACTTCGAAACGCCAGACAGACCAGTATTCCCAACCCAGGTAAGCGGCGGCTGCAAGTGCGGCGAGGCTCGCTCCTGCAATCAGGAAGCGGCGCAGACCCTGCGCGTGTGCGACATTCGTGGCGGCTTCATTGGAAGCACCTTCCGGAATTGAAGGCGCACGCGCGCTCGTTCCATCCTCGACCTTCACCTCCGTCAGGTTCTTCAGCCCTGCGGATCTTGAGTAAGGCACTGTTTCATCGTCCGAAATTAGCCTCTCGGCCACAAGGGTGTTTGAATGTAGGCTCATCGGACTGCTCCAAAGAATGTCGCGGCGCCTGCGTCGCGATGATTTAGAAACTTGCCGTTTTCCAAAATAGGCACCATTATCTGAGTGTCAAGTGAATTTGGAAAACGGTCATGGGACAAAATAGTGTGATACCGAAACGTTGCCGCGGCCGGCCGCAAATCCGGCCGGACGAAGAAACGCTTGAACTCGTCGTCGAGGCCGCCGCGGCCGAATTCCAGGCAAACGGCTATGCCGCCGCAACCATGGGCAATGTCGCTCAGCGGGCCGGAATTTCCACCAAGACGATGTACCGCCTGATCCCCTGCAAGGCGGATTTGTTCAAGAAGGTGATCTCGGACCGGATCGGCCAGTTCATGCTTCAAGTCGACCCGGCGGAACTCGACAAGTACGATCTCGCAGAAGCCATGGAGCGCATGTTGTTCTCTTTCGGCTCGCTAACCCTCAGCGAAGAGACGATCGCGCTCCTTCGCCTTGTCATCGGCGAAAGTGAACGGTTCCCAGAACTGGCCGCCGCCTTTCATGAAATAGCGGTGGTACAGACGACGAACGCGATGGCCGGATGGCTCGAACGTCAGTGCCGACGCGGCGCTCTCAAGATCGATAATCCCATATTATCGGCGTCGGCTCTGAGGGGCATGATGACGATGGACCTGCAGCGGTCGGCGATGCTCGGCTTGGCCGCCGCCCCGACGCCGGACGAGATCAGGTCCAGGGCGAAGTTCTGCGCGCGCCTTTTCCTCAACGGATGCCAATCCACAGGCGAATAAGCCGATCTTTTTACCTCGTCGCGAAGATCATCGTGCGTTTGGAGAATTATAGTCTTCACATCGACGCGGAGATAAGGCAACGAGCCAGGGTAAAGCTGTCGCGATCGTGCACGGGAACGACGGCGAACTTTCGCCCGAGACACGGTCTTGATGCAGCTCTGGCAATGCCCAGGAAAGATCATGACCGACAGCACAACCGGAACAAGCGAACCCGCCCCGACACCGCCGCAGCGGCGCAGGATTCCGGCATGGCTCGCAACAACACTTCGCGTGATTGCTGTCGTGTTTGCAATTTGGCTCGCTTGGTTTGTGGCGGGCCACTGGGACCGGTGGACGGGTGCCGCCCGCTTCGAAACGACCGACGATGCGTTCATTTCCGGTGACGTGACCCCCCTCGCCGCGAAAGTTTCAGGCTACATCAAATCGGTCGCTGTCAACGATTTCCAGCCGGTCAAAAAGGGCGATCTGATCGTCGAGATCGATCCAGCTGATTACAACGCCGCTCTCGTCCAGGCCCAGGCGAATGTGAGTGCCGCTCAGGCAAATCTGGCAAACCTCGCCAACCAGAAAGACGTTCAGCGCAGCCTGATCCGCCAGGCAGAAGCAACGATCGATGCCACTGTTGCCGACCTCGACCGCTACAATCTCGAAGCAAATCGCCAGCGTGATCTCTTGAAATCAGGCGTCGCCGGAACGCCGCAAGGCGTCGAGCAAGCGGACGACAATGCCAAGCGCACGGCTGCTCAGCTCGAACTCAACAAAGCGCAACTCGTCCAGCAGAAAGCGATCCTCGCAAGTCTCGACGTCGAGCAGCAGCAGCTCGAAGCCCAGGTGCGTGCGGCGAAAGCGCAGGCAGCGCTTGCTCAGAACAACGTCAGCTACACGCGGATCGTGTCGCCCGACAACGGCATCGTCGGTCAGCGTCTCGTGCGGCCTGGTCAGTTCGTGAACATCGGAACGCAGGTCATAAGTGTCATATCGCTGCCGGGAATCTGGGTCGTCGCGAACTACAAGGAAACGCAGATGACGAACATCCGGCTCGGCCAGCCGGCAACGATCCACGTCGACGCGTTCCCTGACTTGAAACTGACGGGCCATGTCGACAGCTGGGCGCCGGGTACCGGCAGCACATTCGCACTTCTTCCGCCCGATAACGCGACCGGCAACTTCACCAAAGTCGTCCAGCGCGTGCCTGTCAAAATTGTGCTCGACCGCCATCCGGCGCTTGGAACGCTTGTTCGGCCGGGAATGTCGGTGGAAGCGACGGTCGACACGGGCAGCGCCCCGCCGGAAAGCGCCGAGAGCCCGACGTCGGGCACCCCCAACATCCCGTCGGGTTCGACCAAATGAATGCCGCTACCACGACCGGACCCGTGACGGGATCGGCTTCGCCGGTCGGTGCGGAACAGCCTGTGCGGCAAACCCATAAGATAACACCACGACCCTATATCGGCCTTTTCGGTGTTCTTCTCGGTGCAACGATGAGCACACTCGGGAGCCGCACGACGACGTTCGGGCTCGCCGATCTGCGCGGCGGCCTCCACGCGGGCTTCGACGAGGGCGCTTGGATCACGACGAGCTTTGGCGTCGGGCAGATGCTGATCGGCGTCGCATCGCCCTATCTCGGCGCAATTTTCGGCGTCCGCCGCATCCTCCTCATCGGAATCATCGTCTTCTTCATGACGAGCTTACTTGGTCCGCTTTCTCCGAACCTCACCGCATTCTTGGTCATGCAGTTCCTTGGCGGCGTTGGCTCCGGAACCTTCATTCCGCTGACCGTCAGCTACATCCTCCGGAATATTCCAAAGGGTCTCGTCATCTATGGAATCTCAATTTACGCGATGAATTCGGAGCTATCGCAGAATGTCGCCGCTTCTCTTGAGGGCTGGTACACCGATCACCTCTCCTGGCGCTGGATCGATTGGCAGTACTGCGTAGCGCTGCCAATCATGTTTCTTTGCATCTGGTTCGGAATGCCGGTCGAGAGTGGATTGAGCCGCCGCCTCAGAGACCTGGACTGGCCGGGAATTTTCTACGCCGGCGCAGGCTTCGGCCTCCTTTACGCCGCGCTCGACCAGGGTAACCGTCTCGATTGGCTGAACAGCGGCTTGATCGTGGGCATGCTCATAAGCGGCAGCCTGCTTACGTTGTTGTTTATCGCGCGCGAACTCATATCGCCGCGACCCTTCGTCAACGTCAGAGTCATCGCGCAGGAAAATCTGATCCCGCTTCTTTTGCTTCTCGCAGGCTTTCGTTTCATCATCCTGTCGACCGCCTACATCATTCCGAGCTATCTGCAGACGGTCCAGAATTTCCGCGAATTGCAAGTCGGCGCGGTTCTACTGTGGATAGCCGTGCCCCAATTCGCGATTGTCTTGCCCCTCGGATACGTTCTCAACCGCGTAGACGGTCGTTACATTTTGGCTCTCGGCAACTTGATGATCGGCATCGCCTGCCTGATGGCAACCAACCTGACGAGCGAATGGGCGACCAACGATTTCCTGCCATCGCAGATCCTTCAGGCTATCGGCCAATCGTTCGCCCTGACGAGTCTGATCGTACTTGTCATCAAGTCAATCTCGCCTGCCGACGCCTTGACAATCGGCAGCCTGCTTCAGATGAGCCGATTGTTTGGCGGCGAAATCGGGACGTCCTTCATGCAGACGTTCGTCCGCGTCAGAGAGCAGGTTCATTCGAATCTGATCGGATTACACGTCGATGGCTCTTCCGTCATGACGATTGACCGGCTGACAACCTATCAAAATATCCTTGGTGCCAATTCTGCCGACCACGCTCTCACCGCAGGGCGTGCCACGAAGCTGCTCAACTCCGCGGTTGCACAGCAAGCCGCCGTGTACTCGTATATCGACGGATTTCTCGCAGCCGCGGTGGGGGCCGCCATCTGCCTCATTCTGGTGGCGACGGTCCAACGACCAAAAAATCCGGTGTTTTGATCCAAGCCGCGCTTAAGCCGCGCGACCGCCTTCAGACGTCTTGAGCTGAGAAACAGCGTGTACCTTGAGGCAATCCGGATCGATCTGTCCTGTCTTTGCGAGAGCAATGACCGACGACGCAACGCGTGCGCGGCTTTGTTCATCGCCGGGATCTATGCCGAGTTCTTCGCAAACATGGTCGAACGTTGCCTGCAGAACTTCGACTTGAGAACTGTCAAAGCTTCCGAATAAAGATCGCATCGCGTGCTCCCATTCGCATATTTAGGCGGGAGCACCAAACTCTCTCAGCCATCGGCGCCCGGGATACCCTGCCGATGATGGAGAATGATATACATCATTTTGGAACAATAACCTAACGCATTGTGCATTACACACCGCCATGATCCTCAGATTGCACGCCAACTTGCTATGCTGGACACGCGAATGTTACAGAACCTCCGCTTAGCGTCTTAGGGGGTATAACGCGTCCCATACCACTGATCTTTCGTATGCTGAAGGCATTCATGACTCAATCCAAGATCAAAGTTCATCGCGCCGACCTACCGGCCGGACTTTCGTTTCCCCGGGGCGTTGCGATCGATACGGAAACGCTCGGGCTCAATCCGCATCGCGATCGCCTTTGCCTGGTGCAGCTTTCAAGCGGCGACGGAACCGCTCACCTCGTTCAGTTCGACGGCAAGGACTACAGTGCACCACGGCTGAAAGCGCTTCTTACCGATCCCCGCACCTTAAAGATCTTTCACTTCGCCCGCTTCGACATCGCGGTTCTGAAACAATATCTTGGGGTGGAAACCGCGCCGCTTTACTGCACCAAGATCGCGTCGAAGCTCGCACGCACATACACGGACCGGCACGGCCTCAAGGACCTCGTCGGCGAGCTTCTCGGTATCGAGCTATCTAAACAGCAGCAAAGCAGCGATTGGGGCACGTCAGAACTGTCCGAAAACCAATTGTCCTATGCGGCAAACGATGTCCTGCATCTCCACGCCCTCAAGGCGAAACTCGATATGATGCTTGCGCGAGAAGGACGCACCGAACTCGCGCACTCGGCCTTTAACTTTCTCCCGACTCGCGCCCAACTCGACCTCGCGGGGTTCGAACGGGACGACATATTTGCCCACTGACGCCCGGCAAAGGCCGCCTGATGGGGTCAGGTCCCAAAGTCTCCCTAATTGCGGGCGAGATTACCGGGTCCAAAGGGGGGGATAGCGGCATGGCCAGCATGGCGGCCACGGGGAATTCAGACATCACACGCGGACGGGAACGCGCAGCCGGCAGCAGCATCGTCATTGCGGGCGATCGCGCACAAAGCCGGTTAGCGGCACATCGCCATTCCAAACGCGTCCGCCTACTGAAGATCACTCTGCCCCTGGCCGCCGTCGCAACAACGGTGCTCGCCGCGATGAACATCCTCGGCAACGCCGGCGTCGGCCCGTCGCTTCCACCAATTGAGATCCCCAAAATCGTTGCCGATAACCTCAAGATGCACAACCCGCATTATCAGGGCTTCAACGCTGACGGTGGTCATTACTGGGTCAAAGCCGAAACGGCGCAGCAGGATCTCAAAACGCTGACCGCCGTTCATCTGGAGCATATTACCGGCGAGCTTACGGACGCCAAAAAACAGAAGACAAATCTCGTTGCGGCGCGCGGTCTCTTCGACAACAAGTCCAACATCCTTGAACTCTTTGATTCGATCGACGTCACAGGCGATGGCGGTCTGAACGCCAAACTCACGCGGGCAACGGTCCGGACGAAGGAAAACATCATCACCTCAGACGAGCCGTCGACGATTACGATGGGCGCCGGTCAGATCACATCGAACCAATTGACGATCCGTCAGAGGACGAAAGAATACACATTCCTCGACAACGTCCGCACGCATATGCAGCCCAAGAAAACAGCGGCCGCCCCCTCCGAAAGCGGTCAGGCGCAGGCTGCCCTTCCGTTCGGCAATTCGAACGAGCCTGTCGACGTCGCGGCGAACCGCCTCGATATCGACGACGTAAAGAAGACGGCGATTTATTCTGGCCAGGTTGTCGCGACGCAGGCCGGAGCGACGATGACGGCACCTGAGATGACCGTGACTTATGAAGGCGCCGTTGCGCCGGCAGGCAAGGGAAGCGCGAAATCGACAACGGAGAATTCCGAGCCCTCGGACACCAAGGTCAAGCTGATCGTCGCACGAGAGCCAGTCGCGTTGAAGCAGCCGAACGGCGAGATGGCGACGAGCCGTACGGCAACGTTCGACACGGTCGCCAATAAGGCGGTTCTCGAAGGAGATGTGGTGCTGACCCAAGGCGCCGACCGTCGGGCAGTGGGCGATCGCGTCGATTATGATCAGGCGGCTCAGACAATGGTTCTCACGGGTCCCGTTGTCGTGACGCAGGGCGCTAACGTCCTCAAAGGACGCCGCTTGGTGTACAATCGCGCCACGCAGAAAATGCAGCTTTCTGCACCGGCTAACATCATGGGAAGTGCAACGGCTGGCCGGATCACCGCACATTTCGTCAAACCCTCTTCAAAATCTGCCGCAAACCAGTCATCCGACGAAGAACCCAGCGAGGATGGCATCCCATTCGGCGCCGCCTTCAAGACGGACGCCAACGCGCCCTATGACGTCGCCGCAGATCGGCTCGACGTTGACGACAACGCAAAAACCGCCATGTTCACCGGCGGCGTTTCTGCCGTGCAAGGCAACGTGACGATGCGTTCTCAGGAGATGACCGCCTTCTACACCGGGAGTGCCGGAATGGGCTCGGCCGGTGATGACTCGTCATCCACGACGCCCGCGACGCTTACGCATCTAACGGCCAAAAAGAAGGTCGTCGTTTCTGCAAAGGACGGCCAGACGGCAACGGGTGACTGGGCGGAAGTCGATGTGAAGAAAAACCAGACCACGATGGGGGGCAGTGTCGTGCTGACGCAAGGCAAGAATATCGTCCATGGCACGAAGCTCGTAATCGACATGAACACCGGCGAAGCCACGATCAAGACGGAGCCGCCGAAGAGCAACGGTCCGATGGTCAGCAGCAGTGACAGCGACGGCAACGGCGAGATTTTCAAAGCCGAACGTCCCAGCGCGGTCTTCTATCCTGGCCAGCTCAAAAAATCGAAAATTCAAGCTGATGGCTGGCAGGTCCGTACGTCGCCTTGACCGCGCCGCAGAGTTGGAAACAGTGCTGCGTGAAACGGAGCATGCCGTAAGACGGCGAGGTGTTAGTGTTTAAGGCTCTTCCAATTCGCCTGAAAACGAACGGCAAGGCGCCGAACGGAGCGAGCGGCTATGCCAATGGCAGCCGCACAGCGCCACAGAACACGCCCGCCGCGGAAGATCCTCATGCGATTGGCGCCGATGGCTGGCTGACTGCCTACGACGTCAAAAAATCGTACCGCAAACGCATGGTCGTCAAAGGCGTCAACCTCGCAGTCGGGCGCGGCGAATCCGTCGGCCTTCTAGGCCCTAATGGCGCGGGCAAAACCACGGTTTTCTACATGATCACCGGCCTTGTCGCTGCCGACGAAGGACGGATTACGATCGACGGCGAGGATGTAACCAAGCTCCCGATGTATCAGCGCGCCCGGCTGGGCGTCGGCTACCTCCCGCAGGAAGCATCAATCTTTCGCGGCCTGACGGTTGAACAGAACATCATGTCCGTTCTCGAACTGATCGAACCGGACCGCAGGGCGCGGAAAGAGCAGCTCGACAGTCTGTTAGAGGAATTTTCCATCACGCGGCTCAGAAAATCGGCGGCGATGGCTCTTTCGGGCGGCGAGCGTCGGCGCTGCGAAATTGCCCGCGCGCTGGCCTCACGGCCGTCATTCATGTTGCTGGACGAACCCTTCGCCGGCATTGACCCGATCGCCGTCGGCGACATTCAGCAGCTTGTTCGCCACTTGACCGAACGCGGTATTGGTGTGTTGATCACGGATCATAACGTTCGTGAAACATTAAGCCTGATCGACCGCGCATATATTATCTACGACGGTCAGGTTCTGACGCAGGGCAAGCCTTCAGAAATCATATCGAATGAAGATGTGCGGCGGGTCTATCTTGGAGATATGTTCGTTAATACGGGTTGAGTATTGGTGGCTCCGCAGTTTTAATGACGGAGCAGCGGATTAGTGGCGCTTTCAGCAAAATTGGAGCTGAGACAAGGCCAGCAGCTGGTCATGACGCCGCAGCTGCAGCAGGCCATTCGCCTTCTTCAGCTTTCCAACCTGGAGTTGACCGAATTCGTCGACGCGGAACTTGAACGCAATCCACTCCTTGAACGCGATGACTCCGCTGGCGCAAAGCCGGCCGAGGATCCTGTCGAGGAACGGCAGGATGAACGGAGCACAGCCTCTGAGGAGGGCTGGCTGGATTTGCGTGAACCCGTGCACGATCACACGGGTGGTCTCGACGCCGATTTCGGAAACGTGTTTCAGGAACCCGGAACGGGCGAACCCGGCTCGCCAAGCGCCGGCACATTGGGCCTCAGCTTATCGAACCTTACCCAGCGGATGCACAATGGCGGCGACGACGATAGCGGTTTGGAAGAATTCGTCGCCGACCAGATCTCGCTGCGAGAACATTTAAGCGCACAATTGCCGCTGACTGTGAGTTCGCCCGTCGAACGGCTCATAGGACAGCATTTGGTCGATCTCGTGGATGAGGCGGGTTACATTCCCGCCAATCTGGACGCCCTTTCGCAGCGCCTCGGCGCCTCGCTTGAGTTGATCGAGAGCGTCCTCACAAAGCTGCAGACATTCGATCCTCCCGGCATCTTCGCCCGCTCACTTGCGGAGTGCCTCGCGCTCCAGCTCAAGGATCAGAACCGGTATGATCCGCTGATGGCTGAGTTGCTTGCCCACCTCGATCTCCTCGCCAGCCGCAATATCGCCGCGCTGAAAAAGGCTATCGGCGTCGATATGGACGAGCTCGCCGATATGATCCGTGAAATCAAGCGCCTCAATCCCAAACCCGGCCTCAAATTTGGTTCGGTACAGGTCCAGCCCGTTGTTCCGGACGTGATCGTCCGTGCCGCTTCCGACGGTGGCTGGCACGTAGAACTAAACAGTGACACTCTGCCACGGGTTCTCGTCAACCGGACCTACTACACGCGAGTCGCGCGCACCGCGACCTCGGAGAGGGACAAAAACTATCTTTTCGACTGCCTGCAAACAGCCAACTGGCTGGTGAAAAGCCTCGATCAGCGCGCCCGGACGATCTTGAAAGTCGCCGAGCAGATCGTGCGTCAGCAGGACAGCTTTTTCATGTACGGCGTGCAGCACCTGAGACCTCTCAACCTTAAGGTGATCGCGGACGCCATCTCGATGCACGAATCGACCGTCTCACGCGTCACGTCCAACAAATATATCTCGACCCCGCGTGGCATATTTGAGCTCAAATATTTCTTTACCTCCGCGATCGCCTCTGCCGCCGATGGGGAAGCCCATTCCTCCGAAGCCGTTCGCCACCGGATCAAGCAACTGATCGATTCTGAGAGCGTCGAAGATGTCCTCTCAGACGATCAGCTCGTCGACCGCCTTAAAAGCGAGGGCATCGATATCGCCCGTCGGACCGTCGCCAAATATCGCGAAGCCATGCGAATCCCGTCATCTGTCCAACGCCGCCGCGACAAGAGATTGGTGGAACGTCTTGGCGGGATGGCCTGAATGCAATGGCCTAACCAAATGAACGCATTATATTTTTTCGTTACATTCACATTCCAAGCGTGATTTGACAGAAAAATCTACGGAGCCTATCGCAGAAAGGAAAGCGCCCGTGCGAAGTGGCGGTCACACTTTCCCCACGGGTGCCGCGATAGGTGGCTCGAAGCCTTGAGTGGGATTGCGCTCGGTGACGGGATTAACGCCTCAGCACGTGCAGAACAGGCATCTTCATGACCATCCAAATTACCGGAAAGAACGTCGAAGTTGGTGATGCTTTCCAGACCTATGCGGGCGACAAGATTCGCACCGTTCTCCAAAAATATCTCGCACGCGAGGTCGACGGACACATCCGGCTTGAACGCGAACGTGAACTGTTCAAGACGGCCTGCTCGGTGCGTCTGGCGAACGGACTCCTGCTCGAAGCCCACGGAGAAGGCGCGGACGCCTACGGCAGCGTCGACTCGGCGGCTCATCGCCTGGAGACGCGGGTACGTCGGTATAAGGGCCGGATTAAAAGCCATTCCTCCGCAGCAGCGGCCCGACGCAAAGTCGATATCGAGGCCACCGATCACATTGTGAGCCTTCGCGATGATGATGAGCCGGAGCAGGACGAAGCGAATCCGCTTATTATCGCCGAGGGACAGCGCAATATTAGCCATATGACGGTCAGCGAGGCCGTTCTGCAGCTCGACTTGTCGGAAGCGCCCTTCATGATCTTTAAGAACGCGTCGCACGGAGGGCTGAATGTCGTCTACCGGCGGAGTGATGGCCACATCGGCTGGATCGACGCCGATATGCCCGTTGGAGCCAAACCGAACGGCGCGACTGCGCCAAAGCACGTAGACTGAGCGTAGGCTTAACTCTTGCATGACATACGGTGGAGACCGCCCGGCATCCGGTGCGGTCGGCCACAATGACGACCACATCATCGGGGATGGGACTCGGATGACCATTGAAGGCATGCTTGCCACCGACGCGATCATTCCGCGTCTTGAGGCCGACGATAAGAAGCAAGCGCTTCATGCTCTCGCCATGAAGGCTGAGGCAGTGACCGGCGCTCGCGCTCCTGATATTTATGCCGCTCTTCTGCAAAGAGAGCGGCTGAGTTCCACGAGCCTCGGCCGTGGTATTGCGATTCCGCACGTGAAACTTCCCACGGTAAAAGCGATTACGTGCATCTTCGCGCGGCTGGAGCATCCGATCCCGTTCGAAAGCCACGACGGCGAGCCGGTTGATCTCTTGTTTTTCCTGCTCGCGCCTGAGGCAGCCGGGGCCGATCATCTGAAAGCGCTCGCGCGCATTTCCCGCCTCGTCCGCGATCCCGTAACGCTTGAGGGCTTGCGCAGCGCCAAGGACGCTGACGCCTTGCGAACCGTTTTAATGAAGCCGATCACGTCGCACGCGGCCTGACGGATCGGCGCCAGGGCTAATGAAGCACCGCCAGCGCGCCGAGCCCGATTCCGCCAACGAGCAGGCGCCACCAGCCGAAGAACGATAGGCCGCGCTTCGAGATGAAGTCGAGCATGTAGCGAACGACGATGGCTCCAGTCACGAAGGCCGCAATGAAGCCAAGCACGATGTGGCTGACATCGTCCGGTGTCAAAATTGACCAGTTCTTGTAGAGGTCGTAGGCGAAGGCGCCTGTCATCGTCGGCATTGCAAGGAAAAACGAGAACTCCGCAGCCGTCCGCTTGTCTGCACCAAGGAGCATGCCGCCGACAATCGTCGATCCCGACCGCGAAACGCCGGGAATCATTGCGAGGCACTGAGCAAATCCGATTATCAAAGCCGCCAGCGGCGGAATATCCATGACGTCGACATAACGTGGCTGATATCGCATCCGGTCAACGAACAGCAGAATGACCCCGCCGATGACAAGCGAAACGCAGATGATCAACGGCGACTCGAACAGGAAATCCTTGATGATCTTATGCGCAGCAACGCCGATGAAGACGGCCGGCAGGAACGCCAGCAGCACGGCAAAGACAAAGCGCCGCGTCCTCGGATCGCTCGAGAAATTCCGTGCGAGCATCCACAGTTTTCCCGAATAGACCGTCAGAAGCGCCAGGATCGCCCCGAGCTGAATCAAAACCTCGAAGGTGCGGCCGGTAGACGTCACGCCCATGAGGCGTTCAGTGAGCAAAAGGTGCGCCGTGGATGAAACTGGCAAATATTCCGTCAAGCCTTCAATCAATCCGAGCAATACGACTTGCCAGGTTTCCATGCGGTCTTCTCCCTCGACCAGTCAAAACCGGGGAGCGTTAGCAGAAATTCCTTGGAGCCCAAAGCGGTCGTTTGACTGAGCTGCCATCGAATCGACGAGACCTAGTGTATAGTGCCCCGCCACCAGCACAGGAACGCTATGCCTCTGCGCCTTACGCAATACCGCCTTTGCCCCCGCTCCCGCTCTGTCCGCTTGGCGCTCGCCGAATACCGCATCGACGTGGCGCTGCTCGATGAAAATCCCTGGGAATGGCGGCAGGGTTTTCTGGCGAAGAACCCAGCCGGCGAGATGCCCGTGCTTGAATTCGATAACGGCCTGACGCTTTGCGGCGTCTACTCGATCTCGGAATACATTGCCGAAGACCTTTCCCTCGCCGCGAATACCATCGCGCCGGCGCCACCCGTTCTCATTCCAGGCAGCCGGGAGGATCGCGCGGAAGTTCGCCGCCTCATCGATTGGTACCATGGCAAGTTCGACCGCGAGGTCACCCGCGAGTTGCTGATCGAGAAGGTTTACAATTCAATGCGACCGTCCGGGCCCATAGCGCCCGATCCCGGCGTGCTGCGTGCTGTTCGCATGAATCTGAAATATCACCTCTCCTATACGGGATATCTCGCCGACTCGCGGCGCTGGCTTGCAGGTGACGATCTGAGTTTCGCGGATTTCGCCGCCGCCGCCCATATTTCGACGGTTGACTACCTTGGCGAGATGCCGTGGCAGGATTACCCGGCCGTTAAGAACTGGTACCAGCGCATGAAGTCACGGCCGTCTTTCCGAGCGCTTCTCGGTGATCGCGTCCCCGGAACGGCTCCGCCACTTGCCTATTCGGATCTCGATTTCTAAATGGCAGTATGCTCGAAGCACAGATTGCCCGTTCCGATCTCAGCAAGATGCTCCGCGCCGAAGCGCAAAGGCTCGGCCTCGAAGCCGTCGGTATCGCGCGCCTGTCGGAAGATGCGAACCTTCGCAGCAGGCTCGAATACTTCCTCAGTGAAAATCGTCATGGCGACATGGACTGGATGGAAACGCACGCTGAGCGGCGTGGCGACCCTCTACGCCTCTGGCCCGAAGCGAAAAGCGCCGTCGTCTTCGGCCAATCCTATGCACCGCCCGAAAATCCGCGCTACGCGCTAGACCGGCGCTCGAATGCTGCGATTTCGGTCTATGCGAAAGGTCGCGATTATCACGATGTCCTGAAAAAGCGGATCAAATCCCTCGCGCGCAGCTTCGCGGAAAAGTCGGGCAACGACGTCAAGGTCTTCGTCGATACCGCGCCGTTGATGGAAAAGCCGCTCGCTGCAAAAGCAGGCCTGGGCTGGCAAGGCAAGCATACCATTCTCGTCTCACGCGATCATGGAAACTGGCTCTTCCTCGGCGTCATGCTGACGACCGCTGAACTCGATCCAGATGAAAGTGTCTCCGATCATTGCGGCTCGTGCCGTCGGTGCCTCGACGTCTGCCCGACGAATGCATTTCCAGCGCCATACCAACTCGACGCCCGGCGCTGCATCGCCTACCTCACCATCGAGCACAAAGGACATATCGCACCGGAATTCCGCGAACCTATCGGCAACCGCGTGTTTGGATGCGACGACTGCGCCGCGGCCTGCCCTTGGAACAAGTTCGCAGGCGCCGCGAGCGAGCTCAAATATGCCGCTCGCGCCGAGACGGACAATCCACCACTTGCCGACTTGCTCGCCCTCGACGACGCCGCCTTTCGTCTTCGCTTCGCGGGCACGCCAATCAAGCGGACGGGACGCGATCGCATCGTTCGCAATGCGCTGATCGCATCGGGTAACTCCGGCGACCGTACTCTCCTTCCTGCGATCGAAGCGTTGATGAGCGATGCATCGCCCCTCGTCCGAGCCATGGCCGTATGGGCTACCTGCCGCCTTGCAGACGCGCGCGAACTCCACGCTCTGCGGCAACGCTTTCAAACTCTCGAACGCGACCCGGAAGTCGCCCGCGAATGGCACAACCCGGAGGAGGACCAGGCTGCATGAGGCGCCTCTTCTGTTTCGGACTTGGATACTGTGCCGCCGAGTTCGGACGTCGGCTTCTTCCCCGAGGCTGGACAGTCGCCGGCACGACGGCACACGCGGAGAAAATCCCGCCACTTAAGACACAAGGCTTCGAGCCGTATCTCTTCGAAGGAACGTCGGCGCCCGAAGATGTCGCTGGTGCGCTTCGATCGGCGACGCATATCCTGCTGTCTATTCCGCCGGACGCCGAAGGCGACCCAGCGCTCCGCCATTTCGGAAGCGCGATCGCGGAAAATCGTTCGATCACGTGGATCGGTTATTTCTCGACCGTCGGCGTTTACGGCGACGCCCAAGGCAATTGGGTCGATGAAACCACCGATCCGAAACCCGGCACAGAGCGTGGGCGTCGACGTCTCAAGGCCGAAGCCGATTGGATCGATCTCTCAACAAAAAGCGGCAAATCGCTCGTCATTTATCGCCTGCCCGGAATCTACGGACCCGGGCGCAGCGCCATCGACCAGCTCAAAGCCGGCACGGCACGGCGAGTCTTCAAGCCGGGTCAATTCACGAACCGCGTACACGTCGCCGATATCGCAAACGCCGTCGAGGCGAGCATGGAACTCGGTCCAGGCGCTCACGTCTTCAACGTCACCGACGACTTGCCCGCACCGCCGCAGGACGTCATCGAGTATGGCGCCGAACTGCTCGGCGTTCCGTGCCCGCCGGCAACCGATCCGAGCGACATTGCCCTGTCGCCCGCGGCCCGTAGCTTCTACATCGAGAACAAGAAAGTCTCGAACGCGCGGATGAAATCCGAACTCGGCATCAAGCTTGCCTATCCCACGTACTTCGAAGGACTGAAGGCGATCGCCGGTCGCCTGCCGTGATATTTTTTGCAGAATGTCACAGCTTCTCCGCCATTCTGCCAGAATGGAGGATATATCTCGCTCCACATGTTGCAGATTGCGCGACATCCAAAAACGGCGAGATGCCATGCCGATCAAAACGCTCCTTGTCGTTACCATAGCAGCGATGTTTGCGGTCGTGGCTCATGCCGCGGAGACAATCGATCCGGCGCAAGCCATTGCTCAGAAATTCTCCGAAGCGAGCGACGACAAGCCCCCTCCTTCTCAGCGATCCTTTGACCGACCTGATGCAGCCTACGAAGCGGATATGCTGCAGCGCGCGCGGACGGAGGAGCTTGAACGCCAGCACGAAGAAGCCCAGCAGATCGCAGTGAAGCCGCAGGAACCTGTCCCCTCATCTTCGATTCCGCGGCAGCCCGCGCAGAGCTCGACCGCAGACCCGGGGACCCGACTTGCAGCTCTGCCGCCCAAATTGACGAACGCTGAAGTCCCCGCCATGACCGCCGAAGGACGAGATCCGATGGCGACTGAGGCGACCGTGCTCCTCGTCCTCGACCCAAACGGCACAGGAATTGGGTTCAAGCCCGATCCCATCATTTGTATGGCCAATCGCTGCTGGATCTCGAACGGCATCACGTCGTCAGCAGTCGCGATGCTCCGCAATCAAGCCGTCGCATTGCAGACCACAAGTACGGTCACAGCCGACTCCTGCAGAGGCAAAACCGGTTGCGTCTATCGCAATGTTCCGATCAATTCTCGCCAACGCATCGATGTGGTCGAGGTCGGGGAAGGCGGTGGAGCGTCCGCCGGAGCTTATACCGTCGCCGCGGATAACAGCTGTCGCAAGGAAGGCGACGCGCTGGTTTGCGACAATGGCCTTGGCACAGAGAATTTTCGAATTTGGGTGGTTCCGGAATCGACCGCTGTCGCCGTGGGCGACGCGAGCCTTGAAGACGCCGTCGCCGGAAACCTTCCCGAGCCCGATCACACGTCCGCGAACGACAAATAGCGCTAAAGCAGCTTCGCGAGTTCGTTGAACAGAAGGTCGAGGTCCTGCGGCCGTGACAGCCGATGCTCGGCATCTGGAACCTCAATCAACGTCACGTGGCCGTCTGTGAGAAACGTCGTGAGTTCCCGTGTGTGCGCGGCGGGTACATCCACATCCTGAAGTCCCTGCACGATGACCACAGGTCGCCCCGGATCGAAAGGCTGCCGCGCCAGCAGGTGATTTCGCCCGTCCTCGATGAGCTTGCGGGTGATGACGTACGGGGCTGCATAAGCGGAGGGTTGCAGGAAAAATCCTTTTTCCATGATCTCGCGGCGAGCTTCGTCGGGAAACCGCTTCCACATCAGTTCTTCCGTCATATCCCAGGCGGGTGCGATCAGCAGAAGCGCCTTGATCCGCTCGGCTTCTCTCGGACGCTCCCGCAGCAGCTTTTGAAGAAGCAGAAGCGCGATATACCCGCCCATGCTCGATCCGATGATAATCTGTGGACCTTTGGTGACGTTCGTCAGGATAGCGTCGGCTTCCTCAAGCCAGCGTCCTATGGTGCCGTCTTCGATCCGGCCCGCGGATCGCCCATGCCCAGAATAATCGAACAGCGTCGATGAGAGACCCTGTTGGTTCGCCCATGCGGCGACGGCCGTTGCCTTCGTCGAGCCCATATCCGACATGAAACCGGAAAGCCAAAAGAGGCCGGGTTCGCCTCCCGCATGCAAGATATACGCAATGTCACGCGCCTCTGTCCCCAGTCCGACAGGAAGGATTTGCGGTTCAGCGCTTGGAATTTTATAGGAACTGTCCATCGTTGATCCCAACGTATGCGAATTGATGAGCTGAAATGAACAAGTCACTGACGGTGCTGCAAGTCATTCCTCGTATGCGGGCGGGCGGCGCCGAATTGGGATGTCTGCAGGTCGCGGCGGCGCTTGTCAAAAACGGCCACCGTGCTCTTGTGGCATCCCAAGGTGGCCCCCTCGTTGATCAACTCCTCGCAGCGGGCGCGGAACATATCGAATTGCCGCTGGCAACGAAAAATCCGCTCATCCTCGCGAAGAATGCGTCGGCTCTTGCCAACCTCATTCGGCAAGAGAACGTCTCCATCATTCATGCGCGCAGCAGGGCGCCCGCCTGGAGCGCGCTCCTCGCAGCGCGACGGACGCACATTCCATTCGTAACGACCTACCATTCCGAATATTCTGAAAAGGGACGATTCAAGAATTTCTACAATAGCGTAATGGCGCGCAGCGATACGGTGATCGCCGTTTCGGACTACATGGCGCACCTGATCCGCACGCGCTACCACACTCCGGAAGATCGCATCGCTGTCATCCATCGCGCTTTCGATTCGAACGTCTTCGATCCGTCGAGGCTGACACCCGAACGATTGGATGCCGTTCGCAGACTGCTCGATGCTGACGGAACCAAACCCGTGCTCATGCTTGCGGGACGGATCACGCCCCGAAAGGCGCAGCATCATCTGGTCTCGGCCCTTGGCCTCCTGAAACAGCGCGGCGC
>Ga0164243_10002909_pt1 | contig 27764 bp, 26 predicted proteins | sample OricompcompostOP_FD_108781 | JGI IMG/M metagenome (GOLD analysis project Ga0164243, IMG submission 108781) | Organic Plus compost microbial communities from Emeryville, California, USA - Original compost - Organic plus compost (OP) | ecosystem: Engineered > Solid waste > Mixed feedstock >...
TGTCGGGATTGCCGGTAGACGGCGTTGCCGATCTCGGTCCGATCATCTGCGCCTGCTTTGGCGTCGGTCTCAAGACCATCCGCGACGCGATTACAAGCGGTGCTGCAACGGACGTTGCCGGCATCGGCAAGGCTTTGCGTGCCGGGACGAATTGCGGGTCGTGCCAGCCAGAACTGAAGAGGATCATCTCTCATGAACAGCAGCATGAACGCACAGCGCACGCCGTCTGAGATCACGCCGCCGCGCATGGACGCGCTGGCGCGGCTGCCGGTGTTCTTTGCGCTGGGCGGCAAGCGTGTGGTCGTGGCGGGGGGCAACGCGGCGGCGGCCTGGAAAGTCGAATTGCTGGCTGCGGCCGGCGCGCATGTGCATGTTTTTGCCGAGGATGTCTGCGACGAGTTGCTCGGTGTTGCAAACGAGCCGCCGGCAGGCGAGGTGAGCATCTATCGGAGTGGCTGGAGCGATGCCGTGCTGGACGGTGCAACGCTCGCCATCGGCGCCTTCGACGATGCGGTTGAAGCGGCACGCTTTCACACTGCGGCGCGAGTCGCCGGCGTGCCCTGCAACGTGATCGACAAGCCGGATTTTTGCGACTTCTCGTTCGGTGCCATCGTCAACCGCTCGCCCATGGTGGTGGCGATCTCCACCGACGGCGCGGCGCCTGTCTTCGCGCAGGCGATCCGCAGCCGTATCGAGGCGATGTTGCCGGCGGGCTTTGCGCGCTGGGCGCAGGCGGCACGGCAATGGCGCGACACGGTCAAGCAATCCGGATTGCCGTTCAACGGGCGGCGATTGTTCTGGCAGAATTTTACGCGCGCCGCGCTGCAGAATCCGAATGCTGAACCAGCAGAGCCGGACTATCGGCGTTTGCTGGAGGAAACGAAACGCGATGCGCCGGCCGCGGAGCAGGGTTCGGTGACGCTGGTGGGTGCCGGACCGGGAGATCCGGAATTGCTGACATTGCGTGCGGTCCGCGCGCTGCAATCCGCCGATGTCATTCTGTACGACGATTTGGTGTCGAAGGAGGTGCTCGACTTCGCGCGCCGCGAGGCGAAGCGCATGCTGGTCGGCAAGAGCGGGCATGGTCCATCCTGCAAGCAATCGGAGATCAACACGCTGATGATCGGTCTCGCGAAAGGCGGGCGGCGCGTGGTGCGGTTGAAGGGCGGCGATCCGATGATCTTCGGCCGGGCCGGGGAGGAGATTGATGCCTGCCGCGCCGCCGGCATCGCCATTGAAGTCGTGCCCGGCATCACGGCGGCGCAGGGCGCGGCAAGCCGGCTCGGCATTTCGCTGACGCATCGCAGGGCAGCCCGGCGCGTTCAATACATCACCGGCCATGGCGACGATGGCGCGCTGCCATCCGACATCGATTGGCGCAGCATCGCCGATCCCACTGTCACGACGATGGTCTACATGCCGAAGAAGACATTGCCGACTCTGATCGAGAACGCCATCGCTGCCGGCCTTGATCCGACAACACCTGCGCTGGCGATCGCACAGGCGACGCGGCCGGATGAAACGATCATATCAGGGCCGATCGCCGATCTCGCCAAAGCTGAGCTTCCGGCCGGGCCGACCATGGTGATGATCGGACGCACATGCGCGTCGTTCCAAAGCGGTCACAAGCAGGCCATGAATACGGCGATGCAGGTGACTGCATCGCCGTGAGGTTTCGGACGAGTGATGCATCATGAGATGCCCGGGTCAATGAGAGGCTCGAGCAGAGCTAGGCTATTTTCCCGAGCCCGTCGTCGCACGGTTTTGATCTGAAACCTGATAGCTGATGCGGCGGTTCTTGAACCGGCCCTCTTCCGTGTCATTGCTGGCGATCGGGTTGGCGCTGCCATAGCCCTTGGCGACCAGCATTCCCGGATTCACGCCGGACTGCGTGAGCGCATTCTTCACCGCGTCGGCGCGATGCTGCGACAATTGCAAGTTAGCCGACGGATCGCCGGTATTGTCGGTGTAGCCCGCAATCTCGATAACCGTGCCTGCAGGAAGTTGTTTGAACGGGCCTGCTGCGCGCTGCAAAAGCGCGCGCCCCGTCTCTGGAATTTCGGCGCTGGCGGTGGGGAAGTTGATGATGGATGTGTTGAGAATGTTCAGCAGGTCCGCCGTCTGGAAGCGTGAGCCCAATCCGGCGAGCGCCGCAGCCGCTTTACTGTTGGCGTCAGAAACGAGATTCATCAAAGGGTCGGTCGCGGCCAGCGTCAATCCGAGCGGACCGAAGAGCGATTTCAGCGAATTCATGATGCGGTCGCGGTCGGCATCGCTCAAGCCGGCAAGATTGATGGTGCGGTCCTCAAATGACGCCTGGAGACCGGGCGTTTTCATTTGTGCAAGCGCCGCCGGCAGATTGGCCAGCCATGGTGTCGGCGATGCATCGGCATTGACCGCGATATCTCCCTTGATCGCATTGCTACCGAACACGTTTTTCAATGTGTCGAGAATGGATTGACGCGTTGCCTGATCCCGAACGGTGCCGCCGACTGTAATGACACCGTTGTCGTTGTTGATGGTGAGACGTGACGGAATGGAAGCTGAGGTCGTGCCACCGCTGTTGGACCCCGATGTCGTGTTGACGGGATTCGGAGCCGGTCTGGTTGCAACTTGTTCCGGTGTCCGATTGGAGAACAGGTACCAACCGATGCCGGCGAGGGCGAGAAGGCCGAGCAGGGGAGCAACCCATCGGCCGGCCGAGGCGGAGGGCTTGGCAGCCGTTGTGCCATAAGGCATGGCTTCATCCAGATCGTAAGCCGGCATCGATGGCGATGTCCGAATGAAGTCCGACACGGCGTTCGGAATTCCGGAGCCGATGACGCCATTGGGAGTTAATTTGCCGACTAGTTTTGGCGCGAGATAACCAAGCGCGGCCGCAGTGACGCCGCTGGGAATGCCGATCTTTCGCGCCATCGTATCGATGGTGCTATTGCCGAGTGCCTGCTGGATCTGTGACGAGCTCAAGGGAGCACTGTCGGAATTGCCAAGCCACTTGCTGACATCTTGCGAGAGACCTGCCGATTTGAACTTGTCGATAAAGCCGCCAATCCCGCCTGGCGACGTGGTCATGTATTTCAACAATTCACGCAACAAAACGCTTGCTTTGGCGCTATCGAGCCCGAACCGGGCAGCAACATCGTTGATGATCGTGTCGAATTGCGACATAACTCTCTCCTCTGCAGAACCCTCAGCATTGATGCGACCGCAAAAAGACAGCGTGTCCTTCCGGGCCCGGTTCGAGGATCATGTCGTGTCGGACGTAAAGCCGGCTTTGACCGATCAGGCGCAATCGTAATCTGATACGCGTCGATATGGATCGGATATCGGCGTCAATGTTTACGCAGTTGCGCGATAATAACGTAGAAAATTCCGTGACAGGGTGACGCTGAAAATCGCGTCAACGTGCCTGTTTCAGGTGGCGCGTCACCCTCGCGCGCAGCTCTTGTTGTTGTTCCGGCGTCCAGGTCCGGAAGCCTTCGCCGGATTTGAAGCCGAGTTTACCTTGGGCAACCAGCTTTTCGAGGTAGGGCGAGGGCCCGGGCCGGCTCTCGATTTCAGGCAGCACCGTCTTGTGGATGGCCAGTGTCAGGTCTGTCCCGACAAGATCGGCATTTTCGAGCGGGCCAAGCACCGCCAGCCTTCGCCCGAATGACGCCTTGATGACAGTATCGACGGTTTCGGCATCACAGATGCCGTGCTCGACGAGTGCGATGGCTTCGCGCCATAGCGCATGCTGGAGGCGGTTGCCGACGAAGCCGGCGACATCTTTCTTCACATGCACCGGTGTCTTGCCGATCGCCTTGTGCAAGGCCATCGTCCATTCGATGGCCTTAAGCGAGGTCCATTTCGTGCCGATGACCTCGACCAGCGGCACGAGATGGGGCGGATTCCACCAATGCGTTCCAAGTGCGCGCTCGCGGTGCTTCAGCCCTTCCATGATCCTGGTGATAGGAATGACGGATGTGTTGCTGGCGAGGATCGTATCCGGCCGGACGTGCTTTTCGATCTCGCCGAACAGGGTCTGCTTCAGCGGCAGATCTTCCAGCACCGCCTCCACCACATAATCCGCATTGCGAACAGTGGCCGCGAGATCGGCATGAGGCGTCACGCGGTTGACCGCATCCGGATCGTCGCCGAGATCGCGCAGATTGGTGCTGATGCGCTGCTTCACCGTATCGAGATTGGCGGTGAATGAGTCGGTGATCGCGACATCATGCCCGGCGAGCGCAAACACCTGGGCGATGCCGTGTCCCATCAATCCGGCGCCGATGACAGCGATGCGTGCCTTGTCCGCCATGATCAGCCCGCGGTGTAGCCGCCATCGGCGTACAGAATATGCCCCGTGTAGAAGTCCGACGCCGCTGATGCGAGGAAGAGCAAGGGGCCGGCGAGATCGGACGGCTCGCCGAGCCGGCCTTTCGGTACGCGCGCAAGGAACCCCTTGCGCACATCCTTCGCTTTGTCGGTGTCTTCATACATCCATGCGGTCAGCGCCGAACGGAACACGGTGGGCGCAATGGCATTGACGGTGATGCCGGTATCGCCCCATTCACATCCGAGCGCCTTGGTGATGCCGTCTACCGCGGACTTCGATGCGCAATAGGCGGTGTAGCCAGCCGGATGACCGAGCAAGCCACGCGCCGACGACATCAGCACGATCTTGCCACCGTCACCTTGCGCCAGCATCTGTTTGCCGGCGGCGCGCGCCATCAGCCAGCTTTGCGTGACATTGGCATCCATCACGTCGAGGAAGCGTTCCGGCGCCATATCGACGATCTTCGACACATCGTTCTTGCCGGAGCCGACGACGAGGATATCGACGCGACCGAACTGATCGACGGCTGCTTTGACGATCTTGTCGCAATTGGCTTCCGAATTCGGGCGCACTGCGACGCGTTCGACCTTCGCACCGAGCGCTTCGCATTCGGAAGCGGTTTTCTTCAGTTCGTCGGCATTGCCCGCGGCGATGACCACATTCGCGCCCGCGCCCGCCAGCACTTTCGCTGCGAGCGCGCCGAACGCGCCGGAGGCGCCGGTGACGATGGCGGTCTTGCCGCGGATGTCGAACAGGGAGAGGGGATTTTTGAGAAAGGCTTCGGTCATGGACGGCTTCCTCCACCGGTCATTCCGGGGCGCGGACGAAGTCCGCGAACCCGGAATCCATACGCTGGGTTTGTGTTTATGGATTCCGGAGCTAAAGCTCGCGCCCCGGAATGACGTCTTTTCTTATTGTGCCCGCGGCGGCAGCATAGCCACCACGATGGTGCAGACTTCGTTCGAGCGGTTGATGATCTCGCGCGTCTCGTTCGGGCCGATGTAGCAGCTGTCGTTCGCCTTCAGCACGTGTTCCTTGCCGTCGACGATCACGGTCAGTTCGCCCGAGACGATGAAGTAAACCTTCTCGGGCGGGGATGCGTCGGGACCGGCACCACCGCCCGGCAGGAAGTGCGACAGCCCGACGATCATCTCTTTCGATCCGCCGGCTTCCGCGCCGAACAAACGCAGCGATGTATAGCCGCGATGGTTCGGCGCCTCGTAAGGCTTCGCGTCGGAGAAACGGCGGACGATCATCAGAACGTCTCCCCGCGCTCGATACGATATTCGCCTTTGGGATCGGTGATGGCGACAAGACGGATGATGCAGCCGTCGCCGCGATCCCAGTTCCAGGGGAAGAATGCGAAAGTGCAACGGCGGCCGGTCACCTTGTCGAGATCGCCGCCGACATTCTCAATGCCGAGGATGCCGCTGGTAAACAGCTTGCGATGGACTGGCTCCCATTCCGGAAAGTCGTCCTTCCAGTCTCGGCCGCCGGACCATTCCTTGTATTCCTCCGCAAGATGCGGGTGCAACGGGCCGTTGCGCTGCGGGCCGATGGCTGTGGCGAGCGGGTGATCGTTGGCCTGGGTGTCGTGGCCGACCACCTTGACCTGCTTTTCGACGAACCAATCGCCGGCCGACGGTACGAAACCGGGCGAGCGGCAGAAATAGTCTTCCGAATCCTCATATTGATGATGCCAGCCCGTATTGACGATGATCACATCGCGCGGGCGAATGATCTTGCCGGCCGCCTTTTCAAGATCGTCATAGGTGATCGGCTCCCACTTCTTTTTCGGGATCGATACAACGATGCCGGAACCGAAAAAGTGCGGCAGCGGGACCTCGTCGATGAAGGGCGTGCCCTGCACCACGTGAGCCGGCGCGTCGATGTGCGTGGTGTTGTGCATCGAGGTCGTGATGCGCTGCGACAGCACCCCGGACTTGGCCATGTAGTGAATGCGCTCGATCTTCACGTCTTCGAAGTAAGGCCAGTTCGGCGATTGATAGCCGAAGCGGTGCGACAGGTTGTAGAATTCAAGCCCCATCGCGTTGTGCAGATTGTCTTCAAATTCGATGCCGCGGATTTTCGCCATGCATCATCCTCCCTATTTGACAGTGTTCTATGTGTTGACGGTCGAAAAGCGATCTTCCAGCACCCGCTTGGTGGCGAGCAGTCGCTCGCAGATCTTCGCGCGTTCACTCTCGAAGCGCTGGGCCGGCACCGGCACGGAGATCGCAACATAATTTCCCAGCATGTCGCGCATGGCGACGCCGGCGGCGCAGATGCCGGGTGCATGTTCCTCGCGGTCGATCGCGTAGCCGTCGCGGCGGACCGCGTGAATGTCGTCGAGCAGTTCAGATAGCTTTGTCAGGGTGCTCGGCGTCCGCATCTTATAGCTCTTGCCGACAAGAGCCTCGATTTCGGCGTCGTCAAGCTCGGCGAGATAAGCCTTTCCATTGGCCGTGCAGTACAGCGGGAATGACTCGCCGACAGCGGATACCGTGCGCAGGCGCTGCGATCCGATCACCTGATCGATGAACACCAGATGATCGCCCTTGATCGAGGCAAGGTCCACAGTCTCGTGCAATTCTTTCGACAACTCGATCAGGAACGGCTTCGCCAGAGTGGCAAAATCGGTGCGGACCGAGCCTGCGAGCCGGAGGATCGTTGGTCCGAGGCGTACGCGGCCGGTTGGCGAGGCTGGAACGACGAGCTTTTCAATCTCCAGCGCGGCGACGATACGCTGAACAGTGGAGCGGGCAAGGCCCACCTTCAACGCGATTTCTCCGAGGCTAAGTCCCGTCGTCGTATCTTCAAGCGCGCGCATGATGGCTGCTGCGCGCGCGATCACCTGAACCTGGCTCTTCTCAATCGGCAAGGCATTTTCGGTCTTTCGCTTGGCGCTCGCGGTCATGCTGGCTTCCCGATACCGAACAGGTGACTGGCGTTGTTGTAGGCGATGTCCTCGATCACTTTCGCATCGAGCGGCAGTTCATCCATGAAAGCGCCGGCTTCGGCCGGATTTTCGAAGGGATAGTCGGCTGAATACATCACGTTCCGATGGCCGAGTGCCTTGACTGCACAATCGATCGGCTCGAACGAGAACATGCCGGACGTGGTCACAACAATATTCTCGCGGATATAGTCGGACGGACGCTTCTTCAGCTTCACGCCATACAGCTTCGCGCGGCTGTCAAAGCGCCAGAGTTGATAGGGCAGTGTTTCGCCGAGGTGGCCGAGCACAAGCTTCGCCTTCGGAAACCGATCGAACAGACCACTGAAAACCAGTCGCAGCGCGTGCGAGCCGGTCTCGACCGTCCATTCCCATGTCGCGCGTTTCAACCCGCGATAGCCGTCGAGCACCGGCATGGCAGAAACAGGGTCGGCCGGATGCACGTAGATGACGGCCCCGAGCGCTTCGGCGCGTTCCCAGAGCGGATAAACCGAAGGGTCATCGAGATACAGGCCGTTGGTGTGGCCATTGATCATGGCGCCACTGAATTGGAGGTCGCGCATGCAGCGTTCGAGTTCGTCCGCGGCGGCCTTCGCATCCTGCACGGCGAGATGGGCGAAGCCGCGATAACGGTTCGGCCGCTTTTGCATCTGCTCAGCAAGGAAATCGTTGGCTGAGCGGGCATTTCGGGTTGCAGTTGCGACATCCCGCTCGATCTGAACACCGGGGCCTGCCAATGACAGGATGGCGGTCTCAATGCCCGATGTCTCCATCGCGCCGAGCCGTTGTTCGCCGAAATCCTTCAGCCGCGTCAGCACCTGATTGTAGAGCGCCGGATCGACGTCCTCGACGGTCTTCAGCCAGTAATCTTCGAAGCCGGGCGCGAGGAAATGTTCTTCAAGCGCGATCTTTTTCATGCCGTCGATAAGGATGGCGCCCCGGGCAGCGCCCGCAGTCGCCATCAACCTCCCTGATACTGCGTGTACCGAATTGCGATACATCTGTATTGTTTTGTGGTCATCTTATGCAGGAGGCCGTCTTTGTCAAATCGTGCTTTTGATCCGTTGCGTGTGTTGCCGCGCGTATTGGGAGCAGCCAAAAAGAAAATGCCCGCGCGAGCGCGGGCACCATCGTGTTGGACAGCGAAGTTCAGAACCATTAGATCATGTAGTGGCCGCCATTGACGTGGGTCGCCTGTCCCGAGACGAAGCCGCCGCCGGGCGAGGCGAGGAAGGCCACAGCCGCCGCCACTTCGGCCGGATCGCCAAAACGGCCGAGCGGAATTTCGGATTCGATCCTTTGTTTCGCTTGATGCGGATATTGGCTCCAGTCGCGCTCGGTATCGATTGCGCCGGGAACGACGGTGTTCGCAGTGATGTTGTCAGGGCCGAATTCGCGGCCGATAGCTTTCGCGAGGCCATGCATGCCGGCCTTGCAGGTGATGTTATGCGCACGGTGCGTCACCTGTCCCCAGAAGCCGTCGAAGCCGGAGATGAAGATGATGCGGCCCCACTTGTTCTTCTGCATGTGCGGAATGGCATTGCGGCTAAGATAGAAGGCGGCACTGAGATTGGTGCGTAGCACATTGTCCCATTCGTCTGGCGTGATTTCGAGAAAGGCCTGATAGCGGCGGATGCCGACATTCGAGACAAGGATATCGACCGAGCCGAAGGCGTCGGCGCAGGACTGCACAAGCCGCTGTGCTTCGTCGTGTTTCGAGACATCGGCCATGACGCCGATCGCTTGACCACCAGTCGCCTTGATTTCAGCAACCACATTGTCGACAGCATCTTTGTTAGACGAACCATTGACGACAATCGAGGCACCTTTCTTTGCAAGGGCATGCGCGATGGCGCGGCCGATGTTGCGGCCCGATCCGGTAACGACCGCAGCGCGGCCCTTGAGGTCCTGGTCTGACACGATGCTTCTCCAATAAAAAGCGGCGTCCGGAAGGCCGGACGCCGCAGTTGAAAAGGTCTTCCTCTTATTCCGGCGTGATGCCGATGGAGGGAATGACCTTGCTCCAGTGATCGTATTCAGTCTTCATCGATTTCTGGAGATCCTCAGGCGAGCCGCCGGCGGCGGTCGCACCTTGAGTCTTCAGCTTGGCGATGAAGTCCGGCTTCTTGATTGCGTCGGCAATGATGCCGTTGATGCGATCGACGATCGGCTTCGGCGTGCCGGGAGGCGCGAAAACGCCGACCCATGTGTAGGTGACGACGCCCGGCACCGTCTCCGCAATGGTCGGCACGCCCGGCAGATCGGGCGAGCGTTTTGCTTCGGCGAGACCCAGCACGCGGATGGTGCCGCCCTCTGCCTGAGGCAAAACGGCCGGCGTCGTGCCGAAGCTGATCGGAATATGTCCGGCAACAAGATCCTGAATGGCCGGGCCGCCGCCGCGATAGGGCACATGCACCATGTTCACCCCGGTCTTCTGCTTCAGCAATTCACCGGCTATGTGATGTGCGGAGCCGATGCCGGCGCTGCCGAAGCTGAACTTCTGATCGGGATGTTTCTTCATATAGTCGATCAGTTCCTGCACGGTTTTCACCGGCAGCTTCGCATTCACTGCGAGCGTCATCATCACATCGGCGACCTTGATCACCGGCGTGAAGGCTTTCATCGGATCATACGGAAAGTTCTTCTGCATGAACGAATTCATCGTCACCGGTGCGTTCACCGTGGCCAGAAGCGTGTAGCCATCCGGCGCGGCATGGGCGACCTGCGCGGCGCCCGTGGTGCCGCCGGCGCCGGGACGGTTTTCAACGACGACGGTCTGGCCGAGTTGGTCCGCCAATGGATCGCGGATCAGGCGAGCGATGAAGTCGCTTGATGCGCCGGGCGGATAGGGAACGATCAGGGTAATCGGACGCGTCGGCCAATTGGGCGATTGCGCGAAGGCTGCGCCTGTTGCCAGCAGCAAGCCGGCCAATGCCGCGCCATAACGCGCGGCGCGCTTGAAAAACGTCATCGTTATTCCTCCCGATGTCCGCGGCTTTGCGCCACTGGACGCGATCCGGCATCTTGTCGCGCCGTTCGAATATGTCAGGGGACCTTAGCAGCGTCCCTCTTGCAGCATCAATCGATGTGTTGGCCGATCAAACATCAGAGTCATTCCGGGGCGCGAACGAAGTTTGCGAGCCCGGAATCCAGCAGATGATCAACCCTGTCTGGATTCCGGGCCTGCGCCTTCGGCGCATCCCGGGATGACGAGCAGACGTACACTACCGTCCCTTGAATTGCGGCTTGCGTTTCTCGTTGAAGGCCAACACGCCTTCATGCCGATCCTCGGTCGAGATCATGCGCTCGTAGCATTGCACCTCAAACGCAAGGCCTGTGGTGAGGTCGGTCTGTGTCGAGACATTGATCGCCTTCTTGATCTGCCGCACCGAGATCGGCGCGTTGTCGCAGATCGTGCGCGCGAGCGAGAGCACTTGCGGCATCAGTTCGGCCGCATCGCAGATCTCGTTGACCATGCCCCATTCGTAGGCCTGTTCGGCGGTGAAGGGCAGGCCGCTCATGATGATCTGCTTGGCGCGCCGCACACCGACGGCGCGCGGTAGGTTCTGCGTGGCGCCGGCACCTGGCATGATGCCGCGCGTCACTTCGGGCAGCGCGAAACGTGCATGCCGTGCCGCATAGATGAAGTCACAGCACAGAGCGAGTTCGCAGCCCCCGCCAAAGGCAACGCCATTGACCGCCGCGATCACCGGCACCGAGCAATTGATGATCGAATAGGCCGCTTCCTCGATGATGGCGTGCTGCGCACGCCAGGCATCGTCGGTCATGCCCTGCCGTTCCTTCAGATCGCCGCCGGCGCTGAAGGCCTTTTCGCCCGCCGCCGTCAGGATCACGCAGCGCAGATCGCCCGGTGTGAAGGCAAGCTTGCCGAACACTTTCAGGAGATCTTCGGACGTCGCGGTGTTCAGCGCGTTATGCACTTCCGGCCGGTTGAAACGAACGATCATCAGGCCCGGTTCGGGCCGTTCGACCTGGAGATGCTTGAGGCCGTCCATACTCATGCTGCGTTCACCGCACGTTTGTCAGAGGGAAACAATCCAAAGTCAGCAACCGATGTCAGGCGATCGAGATTCTGGCAGGCATCGAACAACGCTCGTGCGCCGCGCTCACCGAGCGTCGGCCTGGTGCAGTCCTCGAACTTTTCCCACATTTTCTCGGTCTCGACACCGCGTTGAAAGTGCCCGCGCGGCCGGGTGACGGCTTCGGTTGTCAAAACATTGCCATCGCGCAGCACTAACGACACACGATCGAATGGCGAATGCGCGGGCTCGTGCGCGTCCTTCTCCGCAATGGTGCGCAGGCGAACCTTCCCGATCAAATCCTGCACATCGCGCCGGTTCACGAATTCGTCCGTCAGTTCGGAATGTCCGCAAGCTCCTGCAACAATTGCCGACGCCATGGCAAACTCGCCAGAGATCTTGGCGTCGAGACCGTTGGTGGGACGATGGATGCGCAGGATTTCCGCCTGTGTCTCGCCGATTTCCAGATCGATCGCTTCCACGTCCTCAGGCTTCACCGGCGTCTTCGCGCGCATGTCTATGACGGCATCGAGCGCGCGGTGGATCGCATAGCAGACCGGATAGAGCTTGATGTTGATACCGCTGCGCAGGATCGCCCAGTCCTGGCCAAGTGCAGACGGACTTTTGGTATCGACCAGACCCTTCGGAGATATCGCCCGCATGAAGCCGAGATCGTCCTCGATCGCCGTATCGGTGGACGTGAGGCCAGCTTCGGCGAGGCGAGCCGCCAAGAGGCCCGACTGCGCCGCGCGACCGACCTGATAGGGCTTGGTCATCGAACCGAAATTGCCAACGATGCCGCCGGCAAGAGACGCCGCAATGCCGATGGTGCGCGTCGCCATCGCCGCATCATGCCCACGCAGCGACGAGGCTGCGCCCGCCGCGGCAATGGTTCCGAACATCGCTGTCGGATGCCAGCCCTTGCGGTGATGCTGATCGGGATCGCGCCGCGTCATCTCCGCCCACAATTCGTAGCCGGCGACATAGGCCGCAATCATGGCCTTACCGTCTGCGCCGGTTTCCGCAGCTTCCGCAAGGATCGTCGGCACAAGGATCGCGCTTGGATGTCCGGCGAGGCCGGTGTCGTCGTAGTCGATCGCATGCGCAGCGACGCCGTAGATCAACGCGCGTTCGGGCGCAGGGGCCTGCAATTCAGAAATCCTGTCTTCATGCACAATGCCGAGGCCCCGTGCGGTGGTGCGGGTGACGTCCATCGGCCACCCAGTGACCATCACGGCGATGCAATCGGTGAATCCGAGCCGCACAGTCTTCGCGGCTTCCGGCGGCAAGGTGTCATAGCGAACCGAGGCGATGAAGCGCCCCATCTCGGCGGTCAGTCCCATCCTGGCGTTCCCCCTTTCCTTGTTTCTGGCTCCCGTAGAGATGAGGGTTTGTCATGTCAACGTGATGTTTGATATAGGAAACTCGACAATTCAGCCATGTTCAAGGACCAGGGAGACGCGTCCATAATGCCGAGCCGTACGGAACAGAATTCAGAGCGCATCGATCCCCGTTACATCGTGCCGGGTCTTTCGCGGGGGCTTGCGGTGCTGCAATTGTTTCCGCGCAGCAAGCCGGCCAAGACTTTGGCGGAACTGGCGGCGGGACTTGGGCTCTCACGTTCGGCAACCTATCGGCTGGTTTACACACTCGAAGCCGACGGCTTCATCGCGCGCGATTCCGACACGCGCCGCTATCGGCTGACCTCAAAGACACTCGATCTCGGCTTTGAATATCTGCACGCGCAGCCCATTACGGAATCGGCGCAGCCTTTCCTTCGCGTCCTTAGTGATCGCAGCAATGCTGCCGCGCATGTCGCGATCCTCGACAACTGGCATGCTGTGTATCTCGCGCGCGCCTTGCCGAATGCCGGTCTCGTCAGCAATCTGCAGCTTGGCGCGCGGTTGCCGGCGCATACGACATCGAGTGGTCGCATCATGCTGGCGTTTCAGGATGAGATGCGGCTGAACACGATTTATGAGAAGCTGAAAAGCGAAACACGGGGTGCACAGGCTGCTCCGCCGCGCGACGAATTCAACACGCAGATCGCAGCAGATCGCAAGCGCGGCTATGTCTTCCACCGGTCGACGGTTGATCCCGGTCTCGTCAGCCTTGCATTTCCAATCCGCGACCATGACTCGCAGGTTGTCGCTGCCGTTACGGTGATTGTGCCGGAAAAGATCGCTAATACGATGGGCGGAGAAAAGGCGCTGCGTCCGATGGTCCAGGAAACCGCGGATGGGATCTCGCGGAAGATCGGGTACCGCGGGTAGGTGACTCCTCATTGTCTCTTCTTCCTCCCCTGAAATGGGGAGGGTTGGGGAGGGGTCTATTGGACAATGAGTTTGAGTGACCCCCACCCGATCATCATCGCTGTGCGATGATGATCGACCTCCCCTTTCCGGAGGAGGTCAGGAAGGAAAATCAATCCACCTTCACGCGCTGCGCGTCCATGGCGTGAAGTTCCGACGCCTTGCCGGACTTCATCACCATGCCGGGCAGGGTGCGGCCGAGCATGTCCTGCGCCTGGCGCGCCGCGTCGATCAACGCATCGAGATCGATACCGGTCTCGAAGCCCATCTCATGCGCCATGTGCACGAAGTCTTCGGTGCAGATATTGCCGACCGCACGCGGCGCGAACGGACAGCCGCCAAGACCGCCGATCGAGCCTTCGAAATGACGGATGCCGCAATCGAGACCGGCCAGCGCATTGGCGATGCCGAGGCCGCGCGTGTTGTGCAGATGCAGGCCGAGCGTCGCCTGCGGGAAATGCTTGTTCAGATCTTCCACGGTGCGGCGGATGCGGTCGGGATTGGCGACGCCGGTGGTGTCGGCAAGATAGATGATCGGCGAGTTGTGGCCGAGCAACTGATCCATCATGCGATGCATGCGGTCGCGTGACACCGGGCCTTCATACGGACAGCCAAAGGCCGTTGCAATCACCCCGACGAGCCGGCTTTGCGTGCCTTTTGTGGCGGCGGCGATCTCATCGGTCGCCTTCATGCCCTCTTCGGTGGTCATCTTGACGTTGAGCCGATTGAAGCTGTCGCTGACCGCAACGCCGCCCTTCAGATCGTCGATGCCGGCCTTGATCGCGCGTTCGGCGCCGCGCGCATTCGGCACGAAGGCCGCATAACGCACGCCCGGCTCGCGTTTGATGCCGGCCGCGACCGTCTCAGCGTCGGCGAGTTGCGGGATCACCTTGGGATGCGCAAAGCCGGTGATCTCGATCTTCTTCAGGCCCGTCTTTGACAGCGCATTGATCAGTGCGATCTTCTGCTCGGCCGGGATCATCGTGCGCTCGATCTGCAGGCCGTCACGCAACCCGACTTCGCTGATCTCGATCGTACGCGCCGCACTCATTGCGGTGGTGTCCATTCTGGCGGTGTCAGGCGGCGCTTGCCGTCGGGTGTCTTGCTCACCTTCGGATTGGCCAAATCATCCTTGTCCCAGAGCTGACAGGTAACAGTCTTGTGCTTCTGGTCGAGGCCTTCGCAGTAATTGGTGAACTCGCACATGCGAATGCTCTGGCCGAGACCGAGCCTGGTCTTCAGGAACCAGTCCGGATCGGCCAGCGTCTGCCGGGCTGATCCGACAATGTCGCAGACTTCATCCGCCAGCATCTTCTCGGCGAATTCGAAGTTATGGACGCCGCCGGTGCATACGATCGGGGTATCGAGTCCTTCGGCATGCACAGCCTTACGGATTGTCGATGTCGCATCGACGTTGCGGCCAAAGGGACCGCGTTCATCCGAGATGTATTGCGGCATACATTCGTAGCCGCTTGGTCCGGTGTAGGGATAAGCTGCGCCGCCGACGCCTGGCTGCTTGGCGTCATCGAACTTGCCGCCACGCGAGGTCGAGATGAAGTCCATGCCAGCCTTCGCGAACTCAACGCCAAAATAGACGGCATCGGAGACATCGCTGCCGCCATCGATGCATTCGTCGGCGAGGAAGCGGCAGCCGACTGCAAAGTCCGGGCTGGTCCGCGACCGCACCGCCTTGAAGACTTCAATCGGCAGCTTCACGCGGTTTTCGCGCGGGCCGCCATAGCCATCCTCGCGCGTGTTCTTGCGCGAGAGGAACGACGACATCGTATAAGCATGAGCATAATGAAGCTCGGCGCCGTCGAAGCCTGCCTCTTGCGCACGCCAGGCCGCAGAAGCGAAGAGGTCGGGCAGCACCTTTGGCAGGTCACGGACGTGCGGAAGATCCATGTCGGTCACGCGTTCGCGATAACCGAATTCGAGCGACTCGAGCTCGCGCTCGTTCAGGAACTTGGCGTATTCATCCCGCTTCATACCGGCGAGTGTGGCACGAATGTCGGCGTCGCTGAGGCCCGGCAGGGCGGCGCGATGCGCATCGGTGATAGCAAGAAAGCGCTCGAAATATTTCTTTGCGTCGGGCCGGCGGCGGATGTTCAGAAAGTCGATGAGCTGGATGAACAGCCGCGTGTGGCCATCGCTCGCCTCGCGCACGGCATCGGCCAAGCGTCTCAGGCCGGGAATGAACCGGTCATCGCCGATTCGCATCAGCGGCCCGCTCGGGACATCGCGAATCCCGGTGGCTTCCACCACGATCGCGCCGGGCTGACCTTTGGCGAAACGTGCATACCACTCGACCACGGCATCGGTGACAAAGCCGTCCTCTGTCGCGCGCCAAGGGACCATTGCCGGCACCCAGGTGCGCTGCTCGAGCGTGACCGGGCCGGTCCTGACAGCTGAAAACAGGCGCGAACCCTCGGCTTCGGCCCGGCTCGGGATCCGGCCGTGCTTGGGTTCAAACTGGATTCGCTCAGGGGGGCGCCACATCAGTTTAGCTCACTTTGTTCTATTTCGATCTATGCGGGTGGGGCAGGGGCGTCAATCCGGGGTTTTCCGCATCACGGGTTGTCATGGTGCATTGCGGGCGGATAGGTTGGTTCCAACATCCTGCCTTCCGACAAATCCTTATGCTCGATCCAAGCATCTATCCCGACACCTTCGCGCGCGATGGCCTGCCGCCCTTTGCGCTGTGGCCTCAATTCGAGGGGCTTGAAGAACTTAAGTATCCGAAGCGGTTCAACGCTGCGGTTGAACTGCTTGATAAGGCGGTGGAAGCAGGATTCGGGCCACGCCTTGCCATCCGCACGCTGACAGCGACCTGGACCTACGAGCAATTGCTGGACAAGGCGAACCGCATTGCTGCGGTCCTGGTCAATGATCTCGGTCTCGTGCCGGGCAATCGCGTACTGCTTCGCTCGGCCAATAACGCGATGAAGGCCGCCTGCTGGCTGGGCGTGCTGAAGGCCGGCGGCATCGCCGTCGCCACCATGCCGTTGCTGCGGGCGCAGGAATTGTCCTACATGCTCGGCAAGGCGAAGGTGCAATTCGCTTTTTGCGATGCTGCTCTCGCCGATGAGCTTGAGCAGGCCGCACCGCCCGACCTCAAGACCGTCTATTTCCACACCGATGCCGCCGATGGTCTGGAAGCCCGCATGGCGCGGCAGAGCGGCATGTTCGAGAACGTCATTCCCTCGCATGACGACGTGGCATTGATTGCCTTCACATCGGGCACGACGGGTCAATCCAAAGCGACGGTGCATTTTCATCGTGACGTACTGGCCATCGCCGATGGCCTGCCGCGGCATGTGTTGAAGCCGACACCGGATGATGTCTTCCTCGGTTCGGCGCCGTTCGCGTTCACATTCGGGCTCGGCGCCATGCTGGTGTTTCCGCTTCGCTATGGCGCCTCCGCCGTGATGCTGGAGAAACCGACGCCGGAAAGCATGCTGTCCGCGATTGAGCGCGACGGCGTCACGCGTCTCTTCACCGTGCCGACGCTCTATCGTGGCATGACGCCGCTCGCCGCCGGCTATGATGTCTCGAGTCTGAAGACCTGCATATCCTCTGGCGAGCATATGCCGGTCGCGGTGTTCGAAGGCTGGTTCCGCGCAACGGGCCTGCGACTGATCAACAGCATCGGATCGACCGAAATGCTGCATGCCTTCATCGCCAATCTTGAGACGCATCGTATTCCTGGCGCCGTCGGCAAAACGTTCGGCAGCTATCGTGCGATGGTTGTAGACGATGACATGAAGCCGCTGCCGGCGGGGCAGGTCGGGCGATTGGCAGTGCGTGGGCCGACCGGCTGCCGGTATTTCGACGATCCGGACCGGCAGACGAAATATGTGCGCGATGGCTGGAATCTGACCGGCGATGCCTTCGAGGCGGATGAGGAGGGCCATCTCTGGTATCATGCTCGTACCGACGACATGATCATCAGTGCCGGCTATAATATCTCCGGTGCCGAGGTGGAAGGCATCCTGCTGCAGCATCCGCTGATTGCCGAATGTGCTGTGGTCGGCTTGCCGCACGAAGAGCGCGGCCAGATCGTTGCCGCCTATGTCGTGATGCGCGATGGTGCGCAGACCGACGAGGCCATGAAGCGCGAATTACAGGAACTTGTGAAATCGCAGATTGCGCCCTACAAATATCCGCGCTCCATCGATTTCGTTGCATCCCTTCCGAAGACCATCACCGGCAAGATTCAGCGCAGCGCGCTGCGCAATGATGGGCAATAGCGTCACCACGCGCGCGTTTATGACCTCTTAGCCATTCGTCTTGGCAAGAAGAATCCATTCTCCTGATTGATCGTTGCGGAGCATGATCGCTATCTCTCGCATCGACGTGACAGTAAAGACGTTCTGACGGGGGGATCATAAGCGCCCGTGATCGGCAGAGTGTGTTTTTTCGCACACGCAGCCACACGTTGCGTCCTTAGCTCTGTTGCGTTGGCAAGAGCCATCGCAAACGGAGAGACACATCATGTCGAAACTATCAACTGCGATCCTCGCCGCTGCAATTGTCGCGGCGTCGACGGCGGCCTCGTACGCCCAAACCCGCGCGACCCGCTACGACCATCACCGGGTCAGCGGCCCGGCCGCTGCGTCACGGGCGCAGGCTGCTCCGCGTTACACGAATGGCGCGCCTCGATCCATCCAGGTCTATGAGTGGGGCAAGTATCAAGGTCAGGATCCCGATCCCAATGTCCGCCTGATGCTGCGTCGGGACGTGCATAACTGATTGAATGCGGGTCGCTCACCTTCCGTATATCGTGGCGATAGATCGAATGACCGGCGTCGCAACCGGTCATTCGATATCAATCGAGGAAATAAGCGTCGAAATCAGCGCCATCAGACTCCGCGACGCGTTTGATCATGCATTGAAGCCGCTTGGTATCGTTCAGAACCAAGGCGCCGCGCTTGCGTTCAATCAATCCGGCGCGCTCCAGCGCTTTCATTTCACGGGCGACCGCCTCGCGACGGGTGCTGACGCGTGCCGCAATGGCCGCCTGGACAGGCGGCGGCGAAATCACTGCCTGATCCTTGGCGTCAGGTCGTGGTTGCGAGAGCCGCAGCAATTCGGCGTAAATACGATACTTGACGTCCAGTGTTGAAAATTCGCGAACGCGGTTGGTGAGGGTATGAATGATCTTGGCTGCGCGGAGCAGCACCTGATCGCGCACATCAGGATGATCATCCAGCACCGCGCGGAAGACGCCTCGCGGCATCCGTGCGATCACAACATCCGTATAGGCGAGAATGCCGGTCACACTGGGCTTGCCGTCGATAGCGGCGATCTCACCAACAAATCCGCCGGCGTTAAGATCCTTGAACAAGACCTCGCGTCCTGAGGATGCAGGGATTTTCAGGCGGACGACCCCGCTCAGGACAAACAAAACGTCGGTGCTGATTTCATGATATTCCACGACCCATTGGTTACGCGAGTATTTGCGCCAGGTGCATTGCGTATCGAGAGCTGCAATCGCTTGTGGCGATAGCGAACGGAATAGCTCGATTTTCGCTAAACTTTCAGTTCGACGGCTTGGTGTGACACGGCGTCTGGACGGTTCCAGATTCGGGGCAGGCGTGTCGGGTGCGGCGTCTTCAAGACTCATTCGCTCAAGTCATCCTTTTACCGGCGCTTCCATAGAAAGCCCGGCTACCAATCGGAGCGATATGGAGATCGTCTGGTCGCGGCGTAAGTGATGGAGGCGAGCCTGTCGCGCACTGCCGCTATGCAAAAAATGACCTGCCTGTGCTCATTATCTAGCCCGTCGGCACCGCTTGTCCGAAAGTCGAGCACGGAATGCGGGCTGTCTGGCAACGTCCTTGCTGATGGGTTAGGGGGGGCGGTCATTTTCACCATATCGCAGCCGTAAAAAAATCATTCGGCGGGATGGCGCGGGGGCAACAGAAAAATTGCCGCAGGCGATTCAGACGATTGTCGCCCGATAGTTTGGTGAATATCCTCGCTGCCGATCCGGTCTGCCGCAAGAGCAACCAGAAAGCCGGATCGTGGAAACGCCTGATCGCCATGACTGATGCCGTCCACACTGCATCCGTGAGCGAGGCCGCCTCAGCCGGTTCGGCTGAGCCGTGGTGGCGCTCGTTTGTGCGCAATGCATTCCCTTTTGTCGTCGTCGGCGCGATCTGGGAGATCGTGGCGCGGTCCGGCATGTTCCCGCGCAAGCTGTTTCCGCCCCTGGGCGACATCACTGAAACCTTCTGGCGGCTCACCGCTGCGGGCATCCTGCCGCATCACGCCGCCGAAACCATCATGCGTCTGGCGGCTGGCTTTGCGCTGGCGGCGATTGTCGGTGTGCTGATCGGCATCATGATGGGGCGATCGCGGCGGGCCGAGGATTATACGCTGCCGCTGGTCGCGATCCTCGCGCCGATCCCGGGCATCGCCTATGCGCCGCTGTTTCTCCTGTGGTTCGGGCTCGGCAATATCTCCGCCATTCTGCTGGTCGCGTTCGTGTCGTCCTTCCCGATCATCTTCAACACCTGGACCGGCGTGAAGGCGGTGAAGGAAATCTGGCTGCGCTCGGCGCAGGCGATGGGCGCCAACGATCAGCGGCTGTTTCGGCACGTCATTCTGCCGGGCGCATTGCCGTATATTCTCACCGGCCTACGGCTGGGGCTCGCGCAGGCCTGGCGTGTCCTCGTCGGCGTCGAGATGCTGGCCGCGGTGTCATGGGGCCTTGGCTGGCTGATCTTCGGTGCGCGTGAATTCCTCAATACCGATGTGATGTTGTCCGGCGTGATCGTGATCGGCATCATCGGTCTCGCGCTGGAGAAACTCGTTTTCCAGAAGCTGGAAGATTACACGCTGGTGCGCTGGGGGATGATGCGATGACGCTGACGGCAGACCGCATCCGATCCTGGCGACGCGCTGCAACCTCGATCATCGGCGTGCTGGTCCTGTACGAGATCGTGGCGCGGAGCGGCTATTTTCCGGCGGTGCTGTTGCCGCCACTGTCGAAGGTCGCTGCCACCCTCTACACATCACTGATCGACGGCACGATGCTGCAGCATGCGGCCGCGACCCTCTATCGCGTGCTGTTCGGCATGGTGCTGGCCATCGCCGTTGCGGTACCGCTCGGCGTATTGATGGCGCGCTTCAAGCCGGTGGAGAATTTCTGTCTGCCGCTCGCCAGCGCCCTGATGCCGATCCCCTCGCTCGCCTGGGTGCCGGTGTTCATTCTCTGGTTCGGTCTCGGCAATACGGTGGCGATCCTGATCGTGTTCTATGCCTCGACATTCCCGATCCTGCTCAACACCTGGTCCGGCGTCCGTTCGGTCAATCCATTATGGTTGCGCGCGGCCGGCGCAATGGGGGCGGACGGGCAATCGCTGTTCTGGAAGGTGATGATCCCGGCGGCATCGCCCTTCATCATCACCGGCATTCGCCAGGCTTTCCTGCGCGCCTGGATCGCCGTTATCGGCGCTGAATTTCTGGCAGCGTCTGACTTCGGCTTGGGCTGGGTGATTTTCGACTCCAAGGAATTCCTCAACGCCGACCTGATGCTCGCGTCGCTCGCGGTCATCGGCTTCATCGGCTTTGTGTTCGAACGCGTCGTTTTCGGATCGGTGGAAAAAGCCACGGTCATGCGATGGGGCATGGTGCGCGCCGCTAAAACCTAAAAACAGTCAGTTCAAGACTGGCCTTCAACGGGAGAAGACATGTCTGAAATTGAAATTCGCGACGTCTCCCTGAGTTACGATACGCCGGCTGGCCGTGTGCAGGGCGTGCAGGATGTCTCGCTCGATATCGAGCGGTCGGAATTTCTCTGCCTTGTCGGTCCAAGCGGCTGCGGCAAGTCCACTCTGCTCAACATCATTGCCGGTTTCATCCCGCCGAGCGGCGGCGAAATCCGGATCGGCGGCAAGGCGGTGAACGGCCACGGCATGGACCGCGGCGTCGTGTTCCAGGATTTCGCGCAACTGTTTCCGTGGCGAACGGCGCTCGGGAATGTCGCCTTCGGCCTCGAAATGAAAGGCGTTGCCAAGGAAGAGCGCGAGAAGATCGCGCGCGAGCAGTTGCGGCTGGTGAAACTCGAGAAGTTCGTCAGCTCCTATCCACATCATCTGTCCGGCGGCATGCAGCAGCGTGTCGCGATCGCGCGGGCGCTCGCTTACAATCCTGCCGTGCTGTTGATGGATGAGCCGTTCGCTGCGCTCGACGCGCTGACGCGCGATGACATGCAGCGCCTTCTCGCCGAAGTCTGGCATGAGACCAAGAAGACGGTGATCTACGTCACGCATAACGTGTCGGAGGCGGTCTATCTCGCCGACCGCGTGATTATCATGACGCCGCATCCCGGCACGGTGAAATCGGAAATGAAGATCGATTTGCCGCGTCCGCGTGATCCGCTGAGCGTCGAATTCCTCGATTATCAGAAACGTCTCTTGAAGGAACTCGGACAGGACAAGCCGCACAACTGACATATCGATAAGGGCGCAAAGCCCAAAAGGGAGGATATGCATGACCACGAACAGGATCACCCGCCGTAACTATCTTGCCGGCACCGGTGCCAGCCTCGTCGTCGCGGGGGTTGGCATCTCGCCATCCGCCGGACAGGAAATGATGGTGCGGCAAGGTTACCAGACCAACATCTGGGGCATGCCGACTTACTACCTGATGCGTTCGGGCCTCCTCGAGAAACGCGGCCTGAAATTCCAGGAATTCGCGGTGCCGTCCGGCAACCTGACCATGCAGCAGATGGTGGCGCGTCAGGTGGACCTTGGCACCTATGCGGCGCAATCGCTGATCCTCGGTCACGACAAGGGCGGGATGATCGGCATCGCCCAGATCGAATATGTCGGCAAGACCGCGGCCGTGCTGGCGCGCAAGGATCTCAACATCACCAAGCTTGAGGAATTGCGCGGCAAGAAGATCGGCAATCAGGTTGGTGCGTCGACTGGCAACATCTTCTCCGACACCATCGCACCGTCCGCCGGCCTGAAGAAGGGCGACTGGCAGGAGGTGCGCATGAACGTCAACGACATGGTGGCGGCGCTGGCGGCCAAGACCATCGATGCCGCCGTCCCGGTGGAGCCCTATAATGCCATTGCCGAGGCCGATGGCATCGCCAACATTGTCACGGACTTCTCGCCCTATGATAAAATGCCGGTCTTCATGGCGGCGACACCCGATTTCATCGAGAAGAACCCGAAGGCCGTGATCGCCTATCTGCAGGCCTGGCTCGATGTGGCGAAGGACTTCAAGGAGCAGCCCAGGAAGGTCGCCGAGGTGATCCACGGCTTCTACACCGAGAAGGGCTACAAGATGTCGCCGGAGACCTTCCAGAAGGCCCTGGCGCGGGTGGAGGTCAACCCCGGCTTTCCGACCGATCTTGTGCCCTATATGCAGCAGCAGGCGGAAGTCCTTCTGCGCGAGAAAAAAATCTCGGCAATTCCCGATTGGAAGAAGGTGCTGAGGCCGGATTTGATGGAAAAGGCCCGGGCGGCGTCGTAATGAATGGCGCAAAGTCGTTGTGTGGAAGCCAGTAATTTCTGCGGACGCGGTTTCACCTTTCCCATAGGGAGAGGTCGACCGAGCGAATGCGAGGTCGGGTGAGGGGTTATACCTCATGCGAGACGATAACCCCTCACCCAACCCTCTCCCACAGGGAGCGGGAGCCCACCAACGCCGCGGCATCTAGCGAGAATCTCATGTCCGAATCCCCCTTGAAGTCCCGCGCCTCCGATTCCGTCCTTTGGAATTTCAAGCTGCTGGCGCAACACGAACTGGCCGGCTTCGGCGGCATGGGCGAGGGGATGTCGATCCAAGGCACCAAGGATGGCCGCCGCATCATCTGGCTGGCGCATGAAAGCGCGCCGAAGAATTTCACCGGCCTCGATGTCACCGATCCGCGCAATCCGAAAATCGTCGTCCAGACCGAATTGCCGGAGCCTTTCATGCGCTCCAACTCGCTGGAGGTGGTCGGTGACATCATGGCCGTGGCCTACCAGACCCAGAAGGTCGGGCAGAAGCCGGCGGGCTTCGAGCTGTTCGATATCTCGGTGCCGGAAAATCCGAAGTCGATCGCGCACGTCGATCTCTCCGGTCCGCATTCACGCGGCGCTCACCAGCTCTGGTTCGCGGATGGCGAGTTCGTGCATATCGCGTCGGGCGCGCCGGACTTCGAGCCGACGAACCCGCTCGACGACCAGTTCTACCAGATCTTCGACGTCCGCAATCCGTCAAAACCGGTCGAGGCCGGGCGGTGGTGGATGCCGGGCACGCGCAAGGGCGACGATGTCGCGCCGCCGGTGCGCCACAAGGAATTCGACATGGGCTTCCGTGCCCACAACACCAATGTCTATCCGCAACGCCCCGATCGCTGCTATCTCGGCTACATCGATGGCGGCATGTACATCATGGACATCTCGGACAAGTCGCGTCCGAAACCGATCGCGCATTGGGACAACTCGCCGCCCTATCATGGCTTCACGCACACTATCCTGCCGCTGTTCGATCGCGGCCTGCTGGTGATGACCGATGAATCGGTGGTGGATAATGCCGCCGACTGGCCGAAGCTGATCTGGATTCTCGACGGCCGCGACGAAACCAATCCCGTTCCGATCGCGACCTGTCCGGCGCCGTCTGACGCGTTCAAGAGCCGCGGCGGCCGTTTCGGCGCACACAACATCCATGAGAACAAGCCGACGCCGTATACCTGGATTTCCGATCAGGTGGTGCTCGGCACCTTCTTCAACGGCGGTCTTCGCGCCTATGACATTTCCAATCCGTACCAGCCGAAGGAAATCGCCACATTCGTTCCGGAAGCGCCGGCGCTGGCGCCGCAGGGCACGATCCAGCTCAACGACGTCTTCGCCGACGAACGCGGCGTCGTCTACACCGTCGATCGCCATGTCGGCGGCGTGTATATTCTGGAGATGGGGTTCTAGCCTCGTTCGCTGTCATGGCCGGGCTTGACTTGGCCATCCACGTCTTTGTCTCCATGTGTAAGGAAGACGTGGATGCCCGGCACAAGGCCGGGCATGACGAGTTGTGAGGAACATGAACGATCTCTTCCGTTCGTCCGAGGCCGGGTTGTTCGGCCGCAGGCAGCGCCATGAGCGCGGCGCGCGCATTCCTGTCGTCGTCGTCACGGGCTTTCTCGGCGCCGGCAAGACGACGCTGGTGAACAACTTCATCGAGAGCGAGGCCGGTTACGGCACAGCGGTGGTGGTCAACGAGTTCGGTGCCACCGGCATCGACGATGCCTTGCTGCGCTCCAGCACCGACGAGACCATCCTGCTCGGCAATGGCTGTTTGTGCTGCAATGTGCGCTCCGATCTGCAAGTGGCGCTGCGCAAGCTGGTGACGGACCGGGAGCGTGGTCTCATTCCGCATTTCCAGCGTGTTGTCATCGAGACATCTGGTCTTGCCGACCCCGGACCGATCCTGCGCACCTTTGCGACCGACCGTGCGCTCGGCGGCGAATATTATGTCGAAGCCGTCGTCACTGCCGCCGATGCCGTCAACGGCGCGGCAACGCTCGATGAATTTACCGAGGCGCGGCGGCAGGCGATCATGGCCGACACGATCGTCGTGACCAAGACGGATATCGTTTCATCCGGCAAGGACGTGGCGCTGGTCGCGCAATTGCGCTCTCTCAATCCGCGTTCGCAGATTGTGCTGTCAGATCGTGGTCACGTCGATGGCAGCGTCTTCGCTGGCGACGGTGTATCGTCCCTGCATGACGGCGAGATGTTTTTCGCCGAAGCCGTGCATACCGACCAGATCGTCAGTTTCGCGCTCACATGGGATCGGCCGCTACATTGGCCCGTCGTCGCGCGGACGATGGAAACGCTGATGGCCCTGCGCGGCAGCGATATCCTGCGCGCCAAGGGCATCTTGAATGTTGAGGGCTGTAGCGGCCCCGTGATCGTGCAATTCGTGCAGCATCTCGCGCATCCGCCCGCCGAATTGCAGGTTTGGCCAACTGCAGACCATACGAGCCGACTGGTCTTCATCACCCGCAATATTGCGGAGCGCGATGTGCGGGCATTGTTCGATGCAGTGGACAATTTATCCGCTCGTCCCCGCCAACGGGTCCGCGCATAGCGCGGCCCGATGACAGGCTCCAGCGAGGACCCAGTGTCAAACACTGGATTCCCGCTTTCGCGAGAATGAGCGGGAGAATTTGCTGCAGCGCCGCTTCCACAGCCTCGCGCTTGCCAGCAATCCAGGACGGCAGAAATCACGGCCGCAAATAACCCAGGACCACGTCCTCGATATGCTTGCCGCGTTCGGCCAGGGCCTCGCGCTCGCTGAGATCACGTCCGAAAATCGTCGACAGCGTGAAGCGGTTCGACATGTAGAAAAAGCCAAGCGACGCGATGCTGATGTAAAGCTGCACCGGATCGACGCCGGTGCGAAAGACGTTCGCCTTGACGCCCCGCTCCAGCAAAGCCGAGATGATTCCAACCAGCGGCGAATGCAGTTCACGGATTTTCTTCGACGTTTTCAGGTGCCGCGAGCGATGCAGGTTTTCAGTGTTCAATAGGCTTAGGAATTCCGGGTGTTCGATGAAGTAATTCCAGGTGAAAGCGACCAGCTGGCGCATGCCATCAACGGGGTCACGATCGGTCAGATGCAACCTGATTTCGGCATTGCGGATATCGGCGTAGCTGCCCTCCAGCACGGCGAGATAGAGGCCGCTCTTGTCGCCGAAATAATAATAGATCATCCGCTTGTTGACGCCGGAACGCCGCGCGATCTCGTCGACGCGCGCCCCGTCGAGGCCATGGGCGGTGAATTCTTCGGTCGCAGCGGTGAGGATCGCGGCGCGCGTGCGCTCGGGGTCACGCTCGCCGGACGCGCGACGCGGAGCCTTGGATTTGGATGTGGTCGCGTCCATTGCGATCTTGCCTATCCGGCCGCATCAGAGCGGAAATCGATGAACGAGTGAAGCGCCGCCTGAAATAATGCGCCGATATGTTGCTGGGAGACGAATTCGCCCGACGTGATCAGCTCCCGGAACTCGGGCAACGTGACCAGCCGAACGTCGATCCCGGCTTCGGGCCGATGGCTTGGGTCGCGTTCGTCCGTTTCAATAAAGAACGAATGAAGCCAGTTGCTGAACCGGCCAGTACAGGGTGCCGTGGTGCCAAGCGGATGGACCTTCAGCGCCGGATAACCTGTCTCCTCCAGCAGTTCACGGCGTGCCGTATCGGCTGGGTCTTCGCCGGGATCGAGGAGGCCGGCCGGCAATTCCCAGGTGAAGCGCTCGAGGGCCGGCCGATACTGGCGAACGATCGGGATATGGCCGGACGGCGTCCGTGCGACGATGGCGATATAATCGGCCTGTCCGACGGAATGGTAGGTTTCTGCCTTTCTTTCCGGCGCGAACGTCACCTTGCGTTCAATGAGATCGACCCACGGAGAAATCTCCGTGACACGGCGTCCGGTAATTTTGGGCCACTCAGCCATGATGGCCGCCATTGGTCGGCCATGCGCGTCTGTTCGTGCACGCCATCACCGCTCGACCCATTCACTGGCAGGCCGTGATGGAGCAGACATGATCAGTTGCCCTTGCCGAGTGAGCCGAAGCCGCGGCCTTCGGCCGCCAACTTCGCCAGCAGCGGCGCTGGCTCATGCTTTTTGTCGCCGGTTTGTTTGGCGAATTCGGCAAGCCGGTCGCGGATATAGGGCAGGCCGACCTGATCGGCATAATACATCGGGCCGCCGCGCCAGATCGGGAAGCCGTAACCATAGACCCAGATCACGTCGATGTCGCCCGACCGCTGCGCGATGCCTTCCTCGAGAATGCGCGCACCCTCGTTGATCATCGGGAACAGCAGGCGCTCCAGAATCTCGTCGCGGCTCAGCGCGCGTCGTTCGATGCCGAGACGCTTCGATGTTGCGACGATCAAGGCTTCGACTTCGGGGTCGGGCTTAGGGGTGCGCGAGCCCGCTTCGTAGAGATAAAAACCTTTCCCGGTCTTCTGGCCGAAGCGGCCCATCTCGCAGAGCTGATCCGCAATCTCGGCCTTCGCGCCCTGTGCCTTGCGCATACGCCAGGAAATGTCGAGGCCGGCAAGGTCGGTGACGCCGAACACACCGAGCGGAAAACCGAAGGAGGTCAATGCGCCGTCGATGTCCTGCGGCAA
>Ga0164243_10002910_pt1 | contig 27763 bp, 31 predicted proteins | sample OricompcompostOP_FD_108781 | JGI IMG/M metagenome (GOLD analysis project Ga0164243, IMG submission 108781) | Organic Plus compost microbial communities from Emeryville, California, USA - Original compost - Organic plus compost (OP) | ecosystem: Engineered > Solid waste > Mixed feedstock >...
GTCGACCGCGCCAATCCCGCGCGTCTCGATCTGCCGACCAGTCCCGGGCGCAGGCTGCGCGAGATGCGCAACCTGTCCGCCATCGCCGCGTTGCAGGCGTCGCGCTTTCGCGTTTTCGATTTCGGCAAGCGGCAATTGGGCGAGAGCCTCAACCAGTCACTGGCGCCGCATCGCGACGACATTGCGCGCTTTGCCGACACCGGCACGATCTGGCTGATGAGCAAGCTCGCCAGGGTCTGGGCTGAAGCATTCCCGCTGGTGTTGCCGCCCGACACGGACGATGGTCTCGGCGTCATCCTTCTGAACTCGACTGCGCAAACGCATTTCTCCTTCACCAATGCGCTTGGCCTTGTCTCGACCGAGCAGTCGCTCGCATTGCATTGGGTGGCCAGGCAATATCCGAAAGCGCGCTGGCTGGTGGCACTGCATCATCATGTCGTCGAATATCCGAAGAAGGCGAAGGCCTTTTCCGAACGCATCGGGACCGCGCTGATCAACGGCACATGGTTCGTGCGGCAGCTTCAGCGCTTGAGCGATTGCGTTATCGTCATGCATGGTCATCGCCACAAGGACTGGATCGGTCATTGCGGGGCTTTGCGGATTCTCTCCGCGCCATCACCGGTGATGGAAAGCACCGGCGAGAACACAAGCTATTTCTACATCCACACCTTCGGCGTCGATCATGCGGGACAGTTTACGCTGTTGCGGCCGGAGCGTATCGATATTCCCGGCAGCCCTCGTCCCGACTAGGGTGCTTCTGTAACGGCCTTTTTCTCATCGGGTGCTCCGAGCAAGTCGGCGACCCAACGGGTCGACGGATGTTGCGAGCAATAGGTCAGCGCCGCGATGGTGATCGGCACGCCGATGAAGGCGCCGAACAGACCCCAGAGGTAAGCCCAGAAGAACACCGAGAATAAAACGATGAAGGGCGACACCGCCAGGGCGCTTCCGGCGACGCGCGGCTCGATATAGCTGCCGATCACGAACTGGATGATGTTCAGGCACGCAAAGACGAACAGGGCCGCCTGCAGCGACTCGAATTGCGCCAATGCATAGAGCGTCGGAAACAGCGTTGCGATGAACGGCCCGATGAACGGGATGTAGTTCAGCGTGAACGCGATCACGCCCCATTCGGTCGCGAATTGCAGGCCGGAGACGGTGGCCAGAGCCCAGACCATGAAACCGGTGGCGATGCTCATGATCGTGCGGATCAGCATGTAGCGGCGCAGTTTGGATGCGGTCTGCGCGCTGCCGTCGATCAGCACACGGGCGGCGTCGCTGCTCAGCAACGCGCGGATCTTGCGGGCGATGGTCTCGACCTCAAGCAGCCCGAGGATGACATAGACAATCACCACCAGCCAGAATGAAATCGTCGTGTTGAGGCGTCCGGTCACGCCCTGCAGCGTGCGAATGAGCCATCGGACATTGAAATGTTCGGCCCACAGGCCGGCGATAACGATGCCGTGCCCCTCGAGCCATGTCGCGGCCTGATCGTAAAGGTGCTGAAAGCGCGGCGCTTCGGTAATCAGCGAGCGGCCGATCCGACCAAAACCCCATGCCGTAATCGACATGAAGACAAAGAACACAGCCACGGTGATGCAGACCACGAGCGCCAGAGCCAGCAATTGCGGCAGAAAGGATTGCAGCCGCTGCTGCAGCGGCCAGACGATTGCGATGATGAAGAGGGCACAGGCCACAGGCGCGAAAATGCTGGTCGCGAGATAGAGTGTTGCGACGATGGCGATGGCGGCGATCAGGCCCAGAAATGTCAGCTGTGTCCGGTCTGTGCTCATGGCTGCGGTTCAAGGCGCGCGGATGACCACAGCTTACAGGATGAAATGCTTAAATTCTTCTACCCATGAGCCAACGAGCGGTCGATCCGGAACAATCCGTGCGATTAAGAGCCTTCAACGGTGTTCTTGTGAACGTAGCGCAGCCACCAGGGCCAGAGGTGCCAAAGGCCCAGAAGCAAGGCGGCCGACGCGATCGCGAGAGCCATGGAAAGAGCATCGCTTCCGGATATCTTGTTGCCAACAACGTAAATATCCGCGCTCAACCCGAGCGCAAGAAACACGGTCGCGCTCAGCAGAAAACGGCTTGCGACTTTGTAAAAGCCTGGGGCATCAGCGCCCTCGTGGACGATGCGGTGGTAGGCTGCCGGCGCCATCAGCAGGATCGTGGCTATCGTGATCAGGCCGATGGCCGTGCCATGGACCCATTTCAGAGATAGCGAAAGCTCCATGAAGCCGCTGGTGAGCACGATAACGAATTGAAATCCCAGCAACGCTTGTGCGCCGGGAAGCACCACGCGCGCCTCCGTCAAGACATAATCGATCTTGGCGGCTGTCGGAGTTTTGGTGTCGGACGTCGACATGGGAGTATCCCGCTGTTGGGATTTGATGATCAACGGGCCGTACCAGAAGGCCAATGCGACAAGAAAGGTGAGCAAGCCAAACAGCACGCTAAACCAGATGCTCGCAAACCGGGTCCCGGCGATATAGACGTCGAGCGCAAGCGCGATGGAGAAGGGAAGCAGCGTGATCAGCGCGACCTGCGTGATGAAGTGGTTGATGCTCGCCGTTGCTTCACCCCGTTCGACGATGCGATGCCGGGCGCTGGGGGCGATGAGCAGTCCGATAACGACGATCATGATGCATAAGACGATCACTACGATGGTCTTCTCTCGCGTATCGAGAGTTTCAAATGCGTTCTGGAATGGCGCCTGAAACTGAAAGCCGAGAAGGATTTGAGCGCCCAGCATTAGCGTGCGGGATTCATCGAGGGCGGTTTTCGTTTTGTCGGCGAGCGACATCGGCCAGTCCTCAAGAATGACGCGAATGGTCCTCCGGCGCGCGAGCGAGGAGCCAGAGAAGATGCTCGATCGCGACGCCAGATCCCAGTCCTACGAGGACATCGGTTGTCCAATGTGCGAGCAGCAGCGCACGCGTTGACGCCAACAGGAGACCGCTTCCCCAGATCAGGGGGCGGCCTGCAGGGAAAAATCGGGATAACGCTGATGCAATGGCGCCGATATGCATGGCGTGTCCTGAGGGAAATGCATCATAAGGTTTGCCCGATTTGGGGATGCCCCGACGCCGTTTGCCGTGAACGATGCAGCGATCAGGCCGCTCTTGTGCAACAAAGCTTTTCAGGATGTGAGGGGTGATAGCGGTGACGACGACATTTGCAGCAAGATGGTTCGCCTCGCGCCGTTCACACTGGCTCTTCATGCGCGTCGCCAGCCAGTATCCTGCTGCCGCTGCCAGCAGCAGCCGCTCATCGGCTGCGAGGGTTGCGATTTTGGCCGGTCGTTCAATCGTACGCGATGTGTGTTTCGCCACCCGTTTGGCAATCCAATAGTCCAGCTGTGTGGGCCGGATAGACCATCGCGCCATGTTGTCCTCGTCTGCCGGTGAAAGCACAACGCCTGACAGCACGGCACTGGTTCCGCATGGATGCATCCGACGTGAATGTCGCGAAACAAGCGGAGGTCGATCTGGTAGAAAGAGCGCATTCTTACTATTATACCCGGCTCCGAAGGGGCGATTTGGCTTGCGGCGGAGGCCATCGTATTCGCGGTAGCGCAGTTGACGGCAGCGGCGGCCGGTGGTTCCTCAGACGCAGTTGAAGCAGGAGAAGCCAATGGGCTGGTTCAGTCAAAAGCCGCCGGTCGTGCACGATCTGAAGCCGGAAGACGTGGCGCGCGGGATCGCCGAAGGCCGGGTGCTGCTGGTCGATGTGCGCGAGCCGAACGAGGTCGCCGTCGAGGCCTATCCGGATGCGGTGGTGGTGCCGCTGTCGTCCTTCGAGCCGACCGAGATTCCCGATCCGCGCGGCAAGCAGGTGGTTTTCGCCTGCCGTTCGGGCCGGCGCTCGGTCACGGCGTCGCTGGCGGCGCAGGAAGCCGGTCTGACCTACGACTCGCATCTCGAAGGCGGGATTCTTGCATGGAAGGCGGCTGGCCTGCCCACCAAGACCGGATAACTTTCCATGCTCTCGATGTCGAACCTGTTCCGCGCTGCGTCGCTGAGCGCGGCCGCGCTTGTGGCTTTCGTGCTGCCCGCCGCCGCGCAGAAGGAGCGCGTGCTCAACGTCTACAACTGGTCCGACTATGTCGACCCGACGGTGCTGCAGGATTTCACCAAGGAGACCGGCATCAAAGTTCGCTACGACACCTTCGACTCCAACGACACGCTGGAGGTGAAGCTGCTGACCGGCAAATCCGGTTACGATGTCGTTGTGCCGACGGCGTATTTCCTCGAGCGGCAGATCAAGGCGGGGCTGTTTCAGAAACTCGACAAGAACAAGCTGCCGAACTTGCAGAATGCGTGGCCGCAGATCGCCGAACGTCTTGCGACATACGACCCGAACAATAATTTCGCGGTCAATTACATGTGGGGTACGACCGGCATCGGCTACAACGTCAAGAAGGCCAAGGAAATCCTTGGCGGTGGCGTGCCGGATTCATGGGATATCGTGTTCAAGCCGGAAAACCTTGCGAAATTCAAGGATTGCGGCGTGATGATGCTCGATTCCGCCGACGACATCATGCCGGCGGCGCTGCAATATCTCGGTCTCAATCCGAACAGCACCAATCAGGCCGACCTCGAAAAAGCCGCCGATTTGCTTGCAAAGATTCGTCCTTCGGTGCGCAAATTCCATTCCTCAGAATATCTGACGGCATTGGCGACTGGCGAGATTTGCCTCGTCGTCGGCTGGTCCGGCGATATCAAGCAATCGCAGAAGCGAGCAGCCGAAGCGAAGGGCGGGGTTGAAGTTGGCTATGCCATTCCGAAAACAGGCGCGCAGATGTGGTTCGACAATTTCGCGATCCCGAAGGATGCGAAAAACGTCGACGAGGCGCATGCCTTCATCGACTACATGATGCGGCCGGAGGTGGCGGCGAAGAATTCGAATTTCGTCGCCTATCCGAACGGCAATCTCGCCAGCCAGAAGCTGATCGATCCAGTCATCCTCAAGGACACGACGATCTATCCGGACGAGGCGACGATGAATCACCTCTATACCGTCACTGCGCGTGACGCGAAGACGCAGCGGATCATGAACCGCCTGTGGACCAAGGTGAAGACGGGGCGATGACCTGCTGTTGCCTCTTCCCCTTTTTAGAGGAGAGGTAACAAGCTCACCGCCAGCGGCGGTGCAGCCACAGCCACTGTTCCGGGTTTTCGCGCACCCAGCCTTCGACCACGTCGGTGATCTTCTGCATTGTGCCCTGAATGTCGATCTTTCCCTGAGAGTCACGCACGGGCGGTACCTCGGGTGTCAGTTCGACAAAGAAGCGGTGGCCCGGCTTGCGCACCACACGCACGCCATGGATCGGGCATTCAACCTGTCGCGCCAATCGCGCGATCAGCGGATTGGCATTGGTCTGCCGGCCGAAGAACGTGACCGGCACCCCGCGCACGTAATACTGGTCGACCAGCATGCCGACATGCAGGCCCTCCTGCAGTGCTTCCGCTGCCTTTAGCGCGCCATCCATGCCGGTCTTGATCAGGCGGCCCATATTCACGCCGCGCGTCGCCATCACCATGTCGGCGATCTTGCCGATGTTGGGTGCGCGATAGACCGCCGCGCTCGGCAGGTTATGCGCAGGGCCGGGCAGGGCGGGCATTTCCCAGTTCGCCAGGTGCGCCGCAAACACCAGCGCCGGCTTGCCATCGTCGCGCAGCTGGATGAAGCGCTCTTCCGACGCCGGATCGAAATCGATATGGCTGTTGCCGCGATTGTCCGGATCGTGATCCCAGATGCGATCGAGATGCGCGAATTCGATCGCGAGGCGTCCAAGATTGTCCCAGACGCCGCCGAGGATCTGCTCGATCTCGGCATCCGATTTGTCCGGGAAGGCCATGCGCAGATTGTTGCGGCCGATCCTGTGCTCGCGGAGTTTCGGCCCGATCTTGCGCATCACATTTCCGGCGAAATCCGACATGCGATGCGGGTCGGTCCAGCGCAACATCTTGATGAGGCCGACCGTGGCGTTGCCGACGACCACATCGCGGACGACATTCGGAACGCGGATGCGCATTACTGTTGTCGTCCCCGCGCAGGCGGGGACCCATACGCTGTGGCAGAGAATATTTTGCGATAAAAGGGGATCGATATTTGGATCGAAAGTTTGGTGGTTATGGATCCCCGCCTGCGCGGGGACGACAGCTCGCTTATCTGAACCGCCGTTCGCATCACAAAGTCACAATAACCTTGCCGAACACTTGCCGCGTCTCGAGCCGCTCCAGTCCGCGCTCGAATTGGTCCAGCGGTACTTCCATGTCGATGATGGGCGTCATGCCGGCCGCCATCTTGTCGAGCCCTTCGGCAATGTTGCGCATCGTCGCGCCGAATGAGCCGAAGATCTTGTATTGCTGCTGGAACAGCTGCATCAGATTCATCTGAACCGTCGGCCCTGCGGTCGAGCCGCAGGTGACAAGGCGGCCGCCGCGCTTCAGACACAGCAGCGAGCCGTTGAAGCCTTCGCCGCCGACATGCTCGAACACGACATCGACGCCCTTCTTGCCGGTCAGTTTGCGCGTCACGCTTTCAAAGCGATCCTTGCGGTAATTGATAACGTGATCGGCGCCGAGCGCCTTGGCCTTTTCCATCTTGTTGTCATCACCGACCGTTGTGATCACCGTGCAGCCGATCGCCTTCGCCATCAGGATCGCGGCGGTGCCGATGCCGGAGCCGGCGGCATGCACGAGCACGGTTTCTCCCGGCTGCAGCTTCGCATTGTCAAACAGCATATGCTGCACGGTCGAATAGGCGACCGGCGCGCAAGCCGCGTCGCGCATCGACACGCCATTCGGCACCGGAATGACCAGCCGCTCCTGCATCGTGACAATCTCGCGGGCGAAGCCATCGACGTGAAAGCCCATCACGCCGTTGACGCTCTCGCAGAGATTGTCGCGGCCTTCCCGGCAGGCCTTGCAGACGCCGCAGGTCAGCGCGCCATACATCACGACCGGATCGCCGGCCTTGAAGCGCGTGACGCCGTCGCCGACCGACATGACTTCGCCCGCGGCTTCCACACCGACCACGACCGGGAAGGCGCGCTTGGCGAAAGCCATGCCGCGGAAGCCCCACAGGTCGAGGTGGTTGAGTCCCACCGCCTTGATGCGGACCTGCACCTCGCCGGCGCCAGGTGGCGGAGGGGCAGGCAGATCGACCAGGTCGAGCTTGCGGTCAGCAATGAGGGCGAGCGCACGCATCAGCGCTGGTCTCCAGTCATGGGAGGGAAGGGTTTTCGGGCGCTTTGCCTATCGCCCGTATGCGGGCGGCGTCAACCCGCTTCTAGTCCTGCAATTGGGGTGCTGCCGCCGCTTCGTGAGCCAGCGGCGCGGCCTGCGGGGCCAGGATATCGAACGTCCGTTCCTGGCGCTTGGGCGGGCCTATCGTCAGGATTCGCGCCAACGCGACAACGGCCAGCAAAAATCCCGCGCCGGCCATCATGATCAGGACGCCGTCGATACCGTGGCTCGGTATCAGGATTGACCCCACGAGCGGACCGAATACGGAGCCGAGACCGCTGGCCAGGAGGAGACGGCCGCTTACAGCAACGATGTTGTCCGCCGGCATCCTGTCATGCGCATGAGCCACGCTGACAGGATACATGGTGGACATCAGGCCGCCGAACAGCGCTGCGACCGGCAGGATCACGGCCAGACTGGGCGGCAGCCACAGCATGGCAAGCGCCGTGACCATAAAGCTGATGCCAAGGTAAGCCAGCACGATGCGCCGGTCGAAGCGATCCGATATCCGGCCAATCGGGACCTGGAAAGCGAGCCCACCGAGAATGGCCGTCAGCATGAAGAGCCCGATGGCTCCCCGGTCGACATTCTGATCCTGCATCCAGGCAGGGACGAGGGCGTAGAAAGCACCGGTGATGAAGCCGCTCAACACCGCGCCTGCGACTGCAGCCGGGGCTTCACGCGACAATTGTCCGTAGGGAAGGAATGGGGTCGCCATGACGTGGGGCTGTTCCGCCCGCGTCATACTGACCAGCACGAGCGCAATGGCCAGCAGTACGATAACGATGTTAAACGGTTCTGCGGTCTCGATTTGGATTCTACTGATCAGCAATTGCCCAAGCGCCAACGCCGCAAAGCATCCGACCATGTAGATCGAAAAGACGCGTCCGCGTTCGATCGCGTCAGCCTTTGCATTCAGCCAGCTTTCCGTCGTGACGAAGAGGCCGGCACAACCGAAGCCGATGATCGCTCGCAGGATACCCCAAGGCGCAGGTTCAATGGTGAGCGTCATAGCCGCGGTCGCTGCAGCAACGATACCGCCGAAGGCTGCATATGCGCGGATATGCCCGAACCTATCGATAATACCTTTGCAGAACAATGCACCGAGTGTGAAGCCCGCGAAATAGCTGCTCAGCACAAGTCCTGCGATGAAGCCGTCGAAGTCGGCGAGCGCCACGCGCAGCGCGAAAAAAGTTCCAAAAAATCCAATCGCAAGCTGCACGCCGCTGGTTGCGATGATCAGCGTGCCAATTTGCGCTTTGACCTTAACGGACTGGCCAGACTGCATTGCATCACCTGACCAGTGTCGTTTGGTTCAGAAATTCGCTTTATTAGTCGCGGCGAGTCTTTCAAGCGAATTTCTGAGCCAAACGACACTGGAATGTTGAATTTGCTAGTGTCTATCGAATTCGAAGTTCGCTCCTGAGGACGCTGCAAAATCAAGCGAACTTCGGATTCGGGACACTAGGCGGCCGATGCATTTTCGCGGGTCCGGCTGCGTCGTATCAGTATCGCCGCAACTGTATCAATATCGTGGTGTGAGGCGTGACATTTCAGAAAATCTCGCCGTGTCGTCATGCGCATGACGGCATAGCGACAATTCGGAACGAAGAATTGTCGCTATGCGTTAAGCTGGTTCGCCCGTGATGACGAGACAGGTGTTCTGCCCGCCGAAGCCGAACGAGTTGGAAATGATCCGCTTCACTTTGGCGTCGCGTGCAACGTTCGGTACGACGTCGAGCGGAATGGCCGGATCGGGCACCTGATAATTGATCGTCGGTGGGATACGCTGATTGAGGATGGTCAGCGCCGACACCACGGCTTCGATGGCCCCGGCTGCCGTGAGCGTGTGCCCGATCATCGATTTGTTAGATGAGATCGGAATGTCTTTCAGCCGCTCGCCGAATACGGTCGAAACGCCCAGATATTCCATCTTATCATTTTCCGGCGTCGAGGTGCCGTGCGCGTTGATGTAGTCAACGTCATCTGCCGTCACACCGGCATCGTCGAGTGCCCGGCGCATGCAGGAGATGACCGGCTTGCCGTCTGGGCTCGAACGGGTGCGATGGAAATTGTCGGCCTTCTCACCGCATCCCTCGACAACAGCGAGGATCTTCGCACCACGCGCGACGGCGTGATCGTAGCTTTCCAGCACGACCGCACCTGCGCCTTCCGCGAGCACGAAGCCATCGCGATTCTTGGAGAACGGGCGCGATGCGCCTTGCGGCGTCGCATTGTTGGTCGAGAGCGCCGAGAGCAGCGAGAATCGCACGACCGATTCCGCCGTGATCGATCCATCAGCGCCGATTGCCAGCGCGGCTTCGCATTCGCCGCGCTGGATCGCTTCCACGCCAAGCTGAATCGCCGTCGCGCCGGATGCGCAGGCGGTGGTCAGCGAGATCGGCGAGCCCTTGGTTCCGAAATGCTCGGCGAGGCGCTCGGGCACGACGCCGTATTTCGATGCTTCGTAGAAGGAACTGAATTCCGGCTTGTTCGCGACCCGGACAAGATCGGCGTATTCGATCTTTTCGTTCGCGCCGGACGCGGCGGCAAGGGCGTAGCGCTGCGACCATTCGATTTCGAGCGGAGGAAAGGCGAGGAAGAACGGGCCGGGGAAGTTACCCTTGCTGATGCCTGATTCTTCGATCGCTTCAGTGCCGGCAAGACGCGCCAGCTTCTCGGAAAGCTCCGAAGAGACCATGCCGTCTTCATAGACGTGGTCTACGGCGCCCGCGATAGTTGTGCGCAGGCCTTCGGTGGAAAATCGGGTAATCGAGCGGATGCCGGATTCACCCGCGGTGAGACGCTTCCAGTTGTCGGCCTTGCCGGTACCAAGCGGGGAGACGATGCCCATCCCGGTAATGACAACGACCGGTCGGCCTTTCTTGTCGCGCAATCCTTGGCTGACCATGCTTCACCCCACGCGTTCGATCAAAGCCAGTCCCTCGCCACGCCAATGGCCGACTGAGGTCACTACCGCCTGGGAGATACCACCTGCAGGGGCGGTGCCTGTATCACCGCTGCCGGCGGCCGGAAACAGCGTGCCCTTGCGGACCGCCTGGCAACCGATAGCGATATTGGCCAGGAACTGTGCCTCCATCCCGTTGCCGATATAGGTGGTGGTGGCGCGGACCGGGAGACCGATTTCGGACAAAACCTTGCGCTCCTCGGACGTTGCCGGCTCGGCGCCGGATGCACCCGAAATGACGACGGCACTATCGCGCTTGACCGATTTTTCGACGCTCTTCCACTCGGACAATAGCGTCTCCGCCGTATCGCCCGGCTTGCGCGGATTGCGATTGGAGAGAACCTGCGAGAGCTTGGCAATCGGCTTTGCGCCGCGCTTTTCGGCGTGTTCGCGGCTTTCCAGCACGACAAAAGCGCCCATCGCGGCAAGCGCTAGCGCGCCCTTCGGGCCGCGATCCCACACCGGCTTGAATGGCGCTTCAAGCAGTGGCGCGCCGAGGCTGAACAGCAGGACGAGATCCCAGCGTGTGCCGTTATACGCACCACCGACAAGACAGATATCGCTCTGTCCGGCGGCGATGCGCGCGTGCGCGATATTCAGGGCGTCAGCGCCAGAGGCCTCTTCACCCATGAATGTGCGCGACGAGCCGACAACGCCGTGCACGAGCGAAATATTGCCGGCCAACAGATTAGGGAGCTGCGCCAGAAAGAGGGTGGGACGCAGATCGCTCATCAACCGTTCGTTGACGAAGGCGTCGCGTTTTTCCTGGCCGCGCAGATCGGTCAGGATCGCTGTATCGACGGCAACATCGCGCTCGCCGCCACCAGCGGCGACGATCATGTCCGTCTTGTCGAGGATCTCGGCATTCTTCGCGATGCCGGCGTCGGTCAGAGCAAGACCCGCGGCATAGACGCCGATGCGCTGCCAGGCCTCCATCTGACGCTGATCCCGTTTCGGGATTTGCGCGTCATATTCGATCGGGCCGACAGGGAAGGTGATGTGAGGCGCAAAGGTCTTGTCGTCATAAGGCGGCGTGCCGCCCGCCATCAGTTTGTCCCAGTGCTGATCGAGGCCCTCGCCAAGTGCGGAGACAAGACCAACACCGGTGATCCAGACGTCGTGACGATCGCTCACTGAAACACGCTTATCCTTGAACGCAGTTCGATGCCTTCCGACATCATGATTGGCCGTCGACCTTCCGGAATTCCTCCAGCGGGAAGTCCAGTTGCTTGGCCCAGGTTACCATCGTGTTCTGGAATTCGGGGCTCGGGTAGGGGATGATCCGATAGGTCAGCCGGGCATCAGCAATCGCGGTGGTGCCGGATTTGATCTTCCCGTCGGCGATGGCGAAGCCCGAACCCTCGTGGACGATCTTGCCCTCGGTGGAGAGCTCCATTCCCGGAAAGACGGCGCCGCGCACCTTGGCTTCCTTCACGCCGGCGAGGACGGGCAGGCCGGTAAAGCCGGTGATGGCGCTGACGAGCCAGCCGCAGGTCTGCGCCATGTTCTCGATCAGAAGGACGCCCGGCATCAGCGGGTAGCCCGGGAAATGCCCCTCGAAGACGGGGCTTTCCATCGGCGCCTTGCTCTCGCTGCGAATCCACCGTTCGTCGGCTTTCACCTCGACGAACCGGTCCAGCATTTGAAAATATTCAAGCCGCATGGATGCCTGCCCAGTGTCGGAAGGACGATGTAACGCAACCGGTCTGGGTCATCCGTCCGTCTCAGGCAGAATTCTTGGCCGCAATCAATTCGTCGATGCGGGCGCACAGATTCTTCAGGACGAAGTACTGGTCGGTGGTCGCCTGACCGTCATTGATCTGCTGGGTCCACTGCTCGAGCGGCAGCTTGATTCCAAAGGCCTTGTCGATCGCAAACGCGATGTCCAGAAAATCGAGGCTGTCGATTTTCAGATCGTCGATTGCATGGCTTTCCGGCGTGATCGTATCGCGGGGAATATCGCACGTCTCGGCAATGATATCGGCGACTTTATCGAACGTGGTGGACATCTGTGCTCTCAAGGATCACGGGCAGGCGTCTATCGGCCCAGGGAAGGGGGACGGCTAAAGTCTGCCGTTTTTGGGATTTGAAGCCCTATACCGAAGGCGGGGGCCAAGTTCAACGCCGCCGCGTCATCCGCGGCTTTCTGCACCCCTCTCTTGTGCAAAGGGGCTCAATTCCCTAACCAGCAGGCTCGCCTTCCGGCGGCGGTGGACGATGAGCGAGCCAAAATTCAGCGAACCAACGGTCAAGAGGCGGTGCGTCTTCTTTTTGGGCGGCTATGAGCCGATCCCGCCGCAGCGTCAGCGCGAGCGGTATATCCGGGAATTGGCCCGTTCCGAGAAGGCCTGGGCGGCCAAGGCCGAAGTCGGTCCCCTGGAGACGTCTTCGGACGGGCGGGTCGGCCTGTGGAGAATCGCCGCCCAGGGGCCGAATTGGTCGACCGATGCCGAGTACCGGTCGCTCCTTTGGCACGACATCGTCATCAGCGATTTTGCCCGCCCGGCGTGGCGGCGGGTGCTCAGAAGTATTTCGGCCTTCGGCGATTTCCTTCTGACCGGCACGGCCTTTCGCTATTTCGCGGTGAACTGGCGCTACGGGCTGTTTTTTCTCTATCCCGTCCTTTTGCTGGTCGGCTTTGCGGCGCTGGCCGTCTATGGGGCGACGCTTCTGGTCGACCTCGGATTGCCGTTGCCATATCTCTCAGGCCCGTTGATCGGGCTCGCAATTTTCTCGCTTTTCATCGTCTGGCCGGGCCGCTTTCTCTTGCTTGACTACATGATGGATGACTGGATCTTTGCACAGGAATTCGTCCACCGGACCCGCGCGGGTCTTGATGAGCGGCTCGATGATTTTGCACGCCAGCTCGCGAACGTTCTGAAGACGGGCGGCTACGATGAGGTGGTTTTTGCCGCGCATAGCCTTGGCTGTGCGCTGAAGGTCGCGGTGGTTGATCGCGCGCTGCAGCTTGCTCCGGATTTCGGCAAGAACGGCGAACGCCTCTCCCTGCTTTCGACCGGCTCTTCGCTTTTGAAAATAGCCTACCACCCGAAAGGCGGCTGGATGCGCGAGGCGGTTGCCCGCGTCTCGGCCAATCCCGCAGTTTTTTGGGTCGAGTATCAGACGATGGCCGACCCGATCAGCTTCTATAAGGTCGACCCGATCGCGGCATTGAAGTTGCCGGCGACGGGCCGGCCGATCATCCGGCGTGTCCACATCCGCGATATGCTGGAAGCCGCAACTTACAGACGATTCAAGGGAAACTTCTTTCGCCTGCATCGTCAGTTGGTCATGGGCAACGAGAAACGGTACTTCTACGATTATTACATGATCTGCTGCGGTCCGCTGCGCCTCGAGACGCGCGTCATGAAGCCGGAAACGATCGTCGCCAGTTTCGCCCCCGACGGGGCCCTGATTCAGCCGAATTCCCCGTCATTTCAATACAAAGGACCAATGCGCCATGACGCCTGACCTCGCCAAAGCCATTCTCGTGATTGGCGCGGTTTCCTGGTTCGTGATTCGGCTGCCGCATCAGAAGCGGTCGTGGAAAACGACAACCCGCATCAACAACCGCACGCCGCTGGAGAAGCTGCTTTTAACCTGTTCCTTCATGGGGTTGGGCGTCATTCCTTGTATTTATGTGTTCTCGGGCGTGCCGCGTTTCGCCAATTACCCGTTCCAGCCGGTCCTTGCCTGGCTCGGCACCTTCGTTTTCGCCGCGGCGCTCTGGCTGTTTTTCCGTGTTCACAAAGAGTTGGGCCGCAACTGGTCTGATTCGCTGGAAGTGCGGGAAAAGCATGTCCTGGTCACGGAAGGACTGTACCGCTATGTGCGGCACCCCATGTACACGGCGTTTTTCATGTGGGCGGTCGCGCAGTTGCTGCTGCTGCCGAACTGGATCGCCGGGCCCGCGGGGCTGGTTGGTTTCGGTACTCTGTTCCTCTTCCGCGTTGGCCGGGAGGAGCGGATGATGCTGGACACGTTCGGAGACGATTACCGGGCCTATATGCAACGGACAGCGCGTCTGATCCCCGGAATCTACTAGAATTTGACGTGGCATCGCAGCAACACAGTCTAAGCTTCACGTTGAAAACGTTCCAGCAATGTGGCGTTTCGCAGGCGACGCGTTGTAAACGGGTGTGTCGGCGGGCGGTTCTCGATGACGCGGACCGAGCCAGGAACAGAATGCGGAGCATCGGGTCCGATGAGGGGGAGCTTGCGAAACTGGGCATTTTTGCCCGTTGTGGCGCTTATTTTGGCCGTGGCAGCCCAGATGCCAGCATCGGCTCAGACAACGGCCTCGGTTGAGCGGTCGGCCTCTTCCTCGAAGCGAGTCGCGAAGTCAGCCGGCCACGTTTATCTGCTTCGCGGATTGTTAAACGTCTTCTCGCTGGGCATGGATGATCTCGCAGCCAAGATTCAGGCAAAGGGCATCAGCGCCAGCGTTCATAATCATTCCGAATGGCAGACGCTGGCGGACGACATTGCCGCCAAGTACAAGGCTGGCAACCGCGCGCCTATCATTCTTGTCGGGCATTCGCTCGGCGCTGATGCCGTGATGTTTATGGGGGAATATCTCGGCAAGAAGGGCGTGCCGGTTGCTCTGATCGTACCGTTCGACGGTACCGGCTCGTTTGCGGCTTCCAGCAACGTCGCCCGTGTGATGAATCTGACCCAGCGTGATTACGCGCATATGCGGCGCGGTCCTGGTTTTCGCGGCGAATTGTCGAACATCGACATGAGCGGTCAGCCAGGCATCGACCACGTCAATATCGACAAGTCTGCCCGCCTGCATGCCATGGTCTTGAGCAAGATCCAGGCGGTTCTCGGACGTGGCGGCAGCCGCACGGCGGCCCCCAAAACCCAACCGGCGCATCCTGGACCCGAGGCTTCGCCGGCTGCTCCGCAGCCGGCACCGGCCGCGACGGCAAGCACCTCCGGGGCATCGTCGGTTGCGCCTTCAAGCTCGGCTCGATAACGGCTAAGGCTGGGGGCGTCAGCGTTTTGCTGCCGCGGTCGTTCCTGGATTCACAATTGAGAGCGCGTCGCTTCCCCGCGGCGCGCTTTTTGATTCGGTCTGCCGAAGTCATGGCTGGCGCGGATTACGCCTCTTTATGGCCCGCAACATTCCACATTTGTGCCGGGCTTTAGAACCGATCGGTGCGTAACGCCCTCTTACCGCAACAACAGGTGAGGGGACCGGATGGTTGGTCGGGGGATCAGCGGTATTCTTTTTGCTTCTTTCTCACTATTCACACTCACCAGCGCGGCTTTTGCCGATAATCGCCATCCGATGAGCGGGATCGCCTCCGTCTACGGCTACGGCGGAGAAAAGACCGCCAGCGGCGAATTCGCCCGGCCGAGCGGCCTGACCGCGGCACATCGGACCCTCCCATTCGGAACGAAAGTTCGCGTCACCCACAAGAGAACCGGCAAATCGGTGGTCGTTCGCATCAACGACCGCGGCCCGTTCATTAAAGGGCGTGTCATCGACCTGACGCCGCGCGCCGCAACCGCCCTCGGCTTCTCAGGGCTCGCGCCGGTCGATCTGAAAATTGAAAACTGAAAGCAGGGTAGGCGAAGCGCAAGTCCGCTTCGCTCAATGGATCACCGGCTTTTGGCTGGCGTCTCGATCGGTGAGCAGCCGCGCTTACCGGACAGCACACAATCTTGATCCTTTCGCATCGTCGCGAGCGAGTTCGCGAGCCACAGCGCGGAAACGACAAGGATCGTGACAAAACAGAACGCGATCAGATTCACCAGCATTCGATGTTTGAAGTCATCGGGCTCATCGCTTTGCGCAAACTTGTCCAGCCTTTCGTCCGGGGGCTCAACGGCACGGGGAGCCGGCTGAAAAGGACGCCTGGTGCGAATATTGACCACCTTGTTGTCGGTCGATGTCGGATGCTCCGGCATCGTATTCACTCACCTTGATATCGTCTGGCCTTGTATCACATTCGGCGTGTGCGGTTGGATCCGTTCAAATGCGCTCAAGCCGCAAGGAGCGCGTGGTTGCGGCGGTGCAAGATGCACGGCCCGCAGGACGTTGGACAATATAAGGGATCGCCGCGCTCGAAAGGAAAGGGCGGACGCGGAATTTCATCCCGCGTCCACGGTGTCTCTTTTTCTCAGGAGTGTCAGCTCTTGTCTGCTTCCAGCAGCCCTGACTTGAAGAACAGTCCTGCCACGCCAGCGCCAATCAGCGGCGCAATGATGAACAGCCAAAGCTGGGCGACTGCGTTCGGTGTCGTGCCGTAGCCAATCAGCGCCGGGCCGATCGAACGGGCCGGATTGACCGACACGCCGGTGACATTGATGCCGACGACGTGGATTACCGTCAGGGTCAAACCGATGGCGAGGCCCGCGAATTGCGACGGGGCGCCGCGCTGCGTCACACCGAGAATGCAGACCAGGAACAGGAATGTTGCCACAGCCTCGAAGACAAAGGCGGAGGTGACATTGTACTGTCCCAGATAGCCGGCGCCCCAGCCATTTTGCCCGAGGCCACCATTCCAGCCGGACGCCTTGCCGGACAGGATCAGATACAGGACGGCAGCGCCAGCGATAGCGCCCAGGACCTGTGCGATCACATAGGTGATGAAATCACCAACGGACATACGGCCAGCAAGCAGCACACCAAAGCTCACAGCCGGATTGACGTGACATCCGGAAATAGGACCGATGCCATAGGCCATTGCGACGATCGACAGGCCGAACGCAAAAGCGATGCCGAGAATGTCGACTGCTGTTGGCCCCGTGCCCATGCCGGCGATCACCGCGGCACCGCAACCGAACAAGACGAGTGTGAAAGTCCCTATAAACTCAGCAACTGCTTTCTTCATGCATGCCCCCAGCCTTCAGTTTTTGACGCGTGATCATCCGCAATGCGCGCGATGATTCGAAGCGCATATTTATCATCGCAGATTCGCGCTAACCGCAGGAGATGGCTGGGCAATAATAGCTCAGTGCTATGGATAATGCTGGCAGTCTCTATTTTGTAATTGATGCAAACAGATCAGCGTTTGACTCGTTTGGACTTCGGCTTCAATTTTGTTTTCACTTTTCTTTTTGACGTCGGTCTGGTTTGAGCCGAACGCTTTGCAGCGCGGCCAGGCTCGCGGAATGGATAGGTCTCGCCATCCGGCAACGGCACGTGAAAGACATTCAGTGTCATCGCAACCAACGTGTAGTATCCGAGTATTCCAACGAATTCGACCATCCCCGCGTCACCAAACATCGCGTGCACGCGGCCATAGGTCTTGTCGGAAACGCGCTTTGTGCGCTGCAGTTCGGCGATGAAGTCGTAGATCGCGCGTTGCTCCTTGCTGAGCTTCGGGGCGCGGCCTGTACGCAAGGCATCTATCGTTGCGGCCTTGACGCCAGCCTTTTGCGCGATGGGTGCGTGAATCCAGAATTCATATTGCGACAGCCAGAAGCGTCCCAGCACCAGGATGATGAATTCGGACAGGTGCGGCGGGATGCTCGTGTTGTAACGGCAGAAGGCGCCAAGCTTCTGTGCGAGATCGCCGTAGTCGGGCGCTTCCAGGAAGACAGCGAACGGTCCCCCCAACGAGTTTTTGCCGCGTGATTTCTGGATGTCAGCCAGCAGCGCGCGCTGCTTGTCACTCATCTCGGCTTCGGTCGGGATTTTGAGGCGCGGCGCGGGAATAGGGGCCGGCATTGAACGGTCCTCGATGCGTTGTTCAGAGGTGGAGCAGGGGACTTTAGGCTTCGCCGAAGACCCGTTTGAAGATCGTTTCGACGTGCTTGAAGTGATAACCAAGATCGAAATTCTCCTCGATCTCGGCATTGCTCATCTTCGCGGTGACGCGGGGGTCGGCCTTCAGGAAGGCGAGGAAATCCCCTTCGCCGCGCCACACCTTCATCGCGTTGTCCTGAACGATGCGATAGGCGTCCTCGCGCGCCACGCCCTTGTTGGTCAAAGCGATCAGCACACGCTGCGAATGGACGAGGCCGCCGAGCCGGTCGAGATTCCTCTGCATGTTCTCGGGATAGACGATCAGCTTGTCGATAATGCCGGCCAGCCGGTTAAGCGCGAAGTCGAGCGTCACCGTGGCGTCGGGACCGATCATGCGTTCGACAGAGGAGTGCGAGATGTCGCGCTCGTGCCATAGCGCGACATTCTCCATCGCCGGCATCGCATAGGAACGGACCATGCGGGCGAGGCCGGTGATGTTTTCCGACAGCACCGGATTGCGCTTGTGGGGCATCGCCGAGGAGCCTTTCTGGCCCTGCGAAAAGAACTCCTCCGCCTCGAGCACCTCCGTGCGCTGGAGATGACGGATTTCCGTCGCCAGCCGTTCAACTGATGATGCGACAACGCCGAGCGTTGCGAAATACATCGCGTGCCGGTCGCGCGGGATCACCTGTGTCGAGATCGGTTCTGGCGTCAGTCCCATCGCTTTTGCGACATGGGCTTCGACGCGCGGGTCGATCTGCGCGAAGGTGCCGACCGCGCCGGAAATGGCGCAGGTGGCGATTTCCTTGCGTGCCGCGATCATGCGTGACTTGGCGCGATCGAATTCAGCATAGGCCTGTGCCAGTTTCAGTCCGAACGTGACCGGCTCGGCATGGATACCGTGCGAGCGGCCGATGGTCGGTGTCAGCTTGTGCTCGAAGGCTCTACGTTTCAGCGCAGCGAGTAGTTTATCGACGTCGGCAATCAGAATGTCGGTGGCGAGCGCCAGCTGGATGCTGAGGCAGGTGTCGAGCACGTCGGAGGAGGTCATACCCTGATGCACGAAGCGGGCCTCGGGCCCGACGATTTCGGCAAGGTGCGTCAGGAAGGCGATGACGTCGTGCTTCACTTCGGCCTCGATGGCATCGATGCGAGCCACGTCGAAGGTGGCAGCTTCGCCCTTTTCGCGGATGGTTTTCGCGGCCTCTTTCGGGATCTGGCCGATCTCCGCCATGGCCTCGGCGGCATGCGATTCGATCTCGAACCAGATACGGAATCTCTGTTCCGGGGACCAGATGGCCGCCATTTCCGGCCGGGTGTAACGAGGGATCATGGGCTACTCACGGCATCATGCTGTAGGAAGGTCGGGCGTCGCGTAACACGTCGCCGCCGCCCGGCAAACCCCGTCAGAGCCCGGAAAAGGGCTTTTGCAGCCGCTTTTCCGCCCGTCAGCGGTAGAGCCCGTAGGTCTCCCACTTGGCCTCCGGAATGGGTTTGCCGATTTTGTAGGTGAAGGCCGAGACTCTCATGCGGTCCGGCGTCGTCTTGCAGGTGAAGGAATATTGGTACCACTTCCCCTTGCTGCGGAAGGCTCCACCTTCGCCCGTAACCGTGTCGCCACTGATTTTCGGTTTTGACAGGGCATAGATCACGGCTCGATCAGGCCGGTACGGATTATCGTCCTTGTTGACTCTGGCCATTGTCTCTACTGCGCAGACCTGCTCCAGCCGTGTCATTGGGTCGAGATGAGACAAGCTGCGATCAAAGCGGGAAGTTTCGGCATGAGAGGGGACCGCGAGCGCCAATGCGGCGGCGCCTGCGGTCAGAACGATCTGCTTCATTTCGGCGTCCGGGATATCAACAAAAGATTTGAACGGGCAGGGTGTTATTGGGCGCTTTCTCTATCGGCGCTTTCTTGCAGCCTCCAATTGTGTGGCGGCGGTCTGGACATCTGCCAGATCGCGAAAAGCGAGCTTTCCCGTGTAATCGACATCGCGCAATTTTGTCGACATGTTGGATGCGAAATACAGATGTCCGCCTTTGCCGGCGGTTATGATTTCGAGTTTGTCATCCATGCGATTGAAGGGGCAGGAAACGGTACTGGGCCGAAGCCCGGTCCGGACTATAAGGGCTCTTCGGTCGGTGATGGCGTAAATTGTGTATTGTGTTTCGATGGCGAGAATAATGGGCGCCACAAGCATGGCGAGCCCGACCAAGGCGAACGGGATCAGAATTCCCCATGAGACGTGGCCGCCGAAAAACAGCCCGAAAACCGCGATGCACCACGCCGCCGCGATCCACCACAGGAAAATCTTGTTGCGAATGGTCGTCCAGATGTCGGGCCGCACCGCATAGATGACACGTTCGCCCGGCTCGAGGTCGTTTTCGAGCAGTGTCAGCGCATGGGCCGGAGCGATCACGCTGCTTCGCCGCGCGTCAGGGCCGCCGCATGGCGGATGGCGGAAATGTTGCCGCCATAGGCCGACGGACCGCCTTTGAAGACGGCCGAGCCTGCCACAAGCACATTGGCGCCGGCGGCGATGACCTTGGGCGCAGTGTCAGCGGTGATGCCGCCATCGACTTCAAGATCGATCGGGCGCCCGGCGATCATCGAATTCACACGCGCGATCTTCTCCACTGCGGATGGAATGAAGGCCTGACCGCCGAAACCGGGATTCACCGACATCACCAGCACGAGATCGACCAGATCGAGCACGTATTCGATGCTGCTTTCCGGCGTTGCCGGATTGATCGACACGCCTGCCTTCTTGCCGAGCGCGCGGATCGCCTGCAGCGAGCGGTGCAGGTTAGGACCCGCCTCCGCATGGACGGTGATGATATCGCAGCCGGCCTTGGCGAAGGCTTCGAGATGCGGATCGGCCGGCGCGATCATCAGATGCACGTCGAAGACTTTCTTCGAGTGCGGCCGGATCGATTTGATGACGTCCGGACCAAAGGTGATGTTGGGCACGAAATGCCCGTCCATCACATCGAGATGGATCCAGTCCGCACCGGCCGCATCGGCCGCGCGCACTTCCTCACCCAGTTTGGAGAAATCAGATGCCAGGATCGATGGCGCGATCAAAAGGGGCCGGGGCATGCCTTCCTCGTCAAACCTCGTCGAATCTCATGAATGGCCCGTCTAACACCCTCGCCGGAAGCGGGCAAACCGCCGATTCGCGGGGCAGCACTGCCCCGTTTTGCTGCATAACAGGCCGAGGCGCACTCAGTTCGGGCAGGGCAGCGGCACTGCACGAATCCTGCATAGCGCCTATATAGCCGTCAGAGTTCTCTCACATAATCCGCCCGCGGCCGGCATGCGGCGGTCTCCCCGGCAATTTCGAGGAAATACATGGCTCGTACTGATGCGATTGTCCTTGGCGCCGGCGTTGTCGGTGTGTCCGCGGCCCTCCACCTCGCCAAACGCGGTCTGTCGGTCTCGCTGGTCGATCGCAAGGCTGTGGGCGAGGAGACCTCATACGGCAATGCTGGAATCATCGAGGGCAACACGTACTTTCCGTACCCATTTCCGCTGAAGATTTCCGCGTTATTGAAGATCGCCTTCAAACAGGCGCCGGAAGCCAATTATCATCTGTCCTATCTGCCGAAGATCGCGCCGTGGCTGTTTGACTATCTGCGGCATTCGCGCGGCGAAGCGATGTTCGAATTTGCCGCGAAGATGCGGCCGCTCTTTGCCGCGTCGATTGCCGAGCATGAGAAGCTCATGCGCGAGGCGGGGGCGGAGCGCTATCTGCGCACGAATGGCTGGCTGAAAGTCTACCGTACCACGGGGGCCTTCAACGATGCCAAGAGCGATCTCGATGCCATCGCCGCAGCCGGGCTCGCTTTCGAGCCGCTGGATACAGCAGGCTCGATGGTGCTGGAGCCGGGGCTGTCGCCGGTCTTCGAGCGCGCCGTGTTCTGGCCGCAGGCGGCGAGCGTCAGCAATCCGCTGGCTGTGACACGTGCCTATGCCGAGCGCTTTCGGGCGCTGGGGGGCGTAATCGTGACGGGCGATGCGCGCTCACTGCACCGGGCCGATGGCCGCTGGCGTGTCGATACGAGTGAGGGACCGGTGGACGGCACGCAGGCGGTGGTCGCGCTGGGGCCGTGGTCGCAGGACATCCTCGATCCGCTCGGCATCAAGCTGCCGCTGGAGGTGAAGCGGGGCTATCACCGCCATTTCAAGCCCAAGGGCAATAAGGGCCTGAACCGGCCGGTGCTCGATGCCGAAATCGGCTATGCGATGGTGCCGATGGAGCAGGGGCTGCGCCTGACCACGGGCGCGGAATTCGCCGCACGCGACGCGCCACCCACGCCCGTGCAGTTCGACCGGCTGATGCCGCAGGCGCGCGCGCTGTTTCCGATCGGCGAGCCAGTGGAGGCTGAACCGTGGATGGGGCGGCGTCCGTGTTTCCCGGACTCGATGCCGGTGATCGGCGCGGCGCCCGGCCAGTCCAATCTCTGGCTCGATTACGGCCACGCGCATTGGGGCCTGACGCTTGGCCCGGTGGCTGGACGCCTGCTTGCCGAGATGATGACCGGCGAGACGCCGTTCACCGATCCCACGCCCTATCGTGCAGAACGCTTTCTAAGCTAGTTGAGACAGTTAGTGCTGCACGCGCTCGCTGAGCGGCAGGATCTCGTGGAAATGATAGCGTCCGCGAATGGCGATGTTGAAAAATGCGCCTTTCGACGATGATGCGACAAACGCATCATAAATCGACGGGGGAACATTTGCATATGCATATTGGCGCCCGGATACGAATGTGATGCGGAGCTCACGCTGGTCGGGTGCATAGATCACGTCACGGATGACGGACGAGTCAATGGCCCCTGTCTGCGGCGGACTGTATTGCGAACGCATAACCATCATCGCCTTCCTGCTGCAGTGGTATTTATTTTATGAACAACGCCAGCGAAAGCGGGTAGTTCACCTTTACCATCAGGGATCGCTGCGGATGGTTTACCTCTAAGGTTTTAGGCGAATTTGTCCTGCCATGAGGGCAATGTTCCATCGAATGGCAGGGCGCTCGCTTCATAGACGCCGCGTGCGATCGCTCGCGCAAGAACATTCGCAGCAACAGCCCCCAGCGTTGTCAGCGACATCAACGGGTCGGCGAGGGGCTTTCTGCAGGTCGCGGCGGCAAACACCGTGTCGCCGTCGAGCGGTGTGTGCACCGGATAGATCGCCCGCGCGCAGCCGGTTTGCGCCATCACAGCGAGACGATTGGCTTGCGCGCTAGTGAGGATGGCGTCGGTTGCAACCAGCGCAATCGTGGTGGCCTGGCGCGCGCCGCCTTTGGTGCGAATGACATAATCGTCCGGCGTGAATTGCTTAGGCCAGCCACGGCCGCCGAATTCGTTGTCATACTCGAATGGCGCTGCCCAGAAGTGTGCACTGTTGCCGATGGTGACGCTGCCGACGGCATTCACGATCACCAAAGCGCCGACGGCGAGACCTTCATCGGTGATGGCCGATGCGGAGCCGATACCGCCTTTCAGATTGACCACGGTCGCGCCCATGCCGCCGCCAACGCTGCCGAGGGTGAAATCCTCAGACGCCGCCGCCGCGGCCCGATAGCCGAGCTCCCGATAGGGTGAGAACCGGCCCCACTCTTTATTGCCGCCGGCTAGCAGATCAAAAACGATGGCGCCCGGCACGATGGGGACGCGGGCGGGGCCGATGGCAAATCCGCGCCCCTGTTCGCGCAGCCACGATTGAACGCCCGAGGCGGCATCGAGACCAAAAGCCGAACCGCCAGATAGCGTGATGGCGTCGACACGCTCGACGGTTGTTTCCGCGGCGAGCAGCTCGGTCTCGCGCGTACCGGGGCCGCCGCCGCGCAGATCGACGGACGCAACCGCCGGTTCGTCGAAGATGATTGCGGTCGATCCTGAGCCGAGTGCTGCGTCATCCGCATGGCCGACCTTCAACCCTGCGACATCGGTAATGAGATTGCGCACGAATGCCTCCGTATTGCCACGCGAACACTAGCGTTCTTCGTGGGAAATGCCATCGGCGACGGTCACATCCCGGAGAGGCGAAGGCGATCCGCTTGCGCGATCGGTTCGGGCCATGCATGACAGCGCCATGCCGGACGTATCCTTCCTTGCCGCGTTATTTGCGGGCCTCATCAGCTTCCTGTCTCCCTGCGTCTTGCCGCTGGTGCCGCCCTACCTTGTCTATCTGGCCGGGACGTCGCTCGAGCGGCTGGCGGACAAGGAGCCGGAACCGCGCGTGCGGCGAGAAACGGTTTTGGCGGCGTGTCTGTTCGTGGCGGGATTTTCGACCGTCTTCATTGCGCTCGGCGCCAGCGCCACGTTTATCGGCTCTCTGCTACGGACCTATTCGGACATCCTTGCGACGATCGCGGGCATCGCCATCATCATCATGGGCCTGCATTTTCTTGGCCTCACGCGGATTGCCTTTTTGCTGCGTGAAAAGCGCGTCGGCATGTCAAAGCCGATCGGCCTGTGGGGCGCCTATGTGATGGGACTGGCGTTCGCCTTTGGCTGGACGCCGTGTATCGGCCCGATCCTTGCTGCGATTCTCGCGGTTGCGGCGTCCGAAGCCACGGTGGCCAAAGGCGCTTCGCTCCTGGCGGTCTATTCTCTCGGCCTTGGCATTCCTTTTGTACTGGCTGCATTTGCAGCCGAACCTTTCATGGCCTTCCTGTCTCGTTTCCGCGCACATCTGCAAAAGGTCGAAATGCTGATGGGCGCGTTGCTGGTTTTGACGGGGATTATGTTTCTCACGGGAACGATCACGACCGCGAGTTTCTGGCTGCTCGAAACGTTCCCGGCTTTGGGGCGGATTGGCTGAGTCTCGAAAACATCAGCAAAACAAGGGGTTTTCGCTATCTGCCTCCACTCGAAAATATTCCTGTTTTGGAATCGAGCATTTTGTCATCCTCCTAGAAGCTACGTTGCTCGTGCGTGAGCAGGCCGGCGTAGACCGGCTCCGACCCATTGTCCGGTCTGTTCTTTCAAAGATGTCTGTGGTCTGTTGATCTGGTCCTTGTGCTACTGCAACATGCAATGCTGAAACGACTTTTCCAAAAATCACTTCCCTTAAGCGAGACCAGCCGCTCGCGTTTCGAGACGCGGGCACCGAGCCATCAGAATGCGCTGGATATTTTTTCAGGCGCCTGGGCCTCCGATCTGTCGGAAGTGTTGCCTGGCTCTGTGAGCGGCAATGCGCCGCATTTCGTGGGTGACAATCGGCCGCAAGCGGGCGCAACGGGGCTTGGCCGGAACGGGCGTCTTGATGGCATGCGCGTTCTGGAACTGGGACCACTCGAAGGCGGTCATACCTACCAGCTTGAAAAGCTGGGTGCGGACGTGCTCGCAATCGAAAGCAATTCGGATGCCTATCTGAAATGCCTCATCGCCAAGGAGATCACCGGCATCAAAGCCAAGTTCATGCTTGGTGACGCGACCGCGTTTTTGAACTCGACACGCGAGCGCTTCGATCTCGTCTTTGCCTGCGGCATTCTCTATCACCTGCGCGATCCGATCACGGTGATCGAAGCCATCAGCCGCATGACCGACCGCTGTTATGTCTGGTCGCATGTGTACGATGAGGCGATCTATGCCGGCCCACCGCGCCGCAAGGTATCCGATCCGCGTTTCCCTGCGATGGAGTTGTGGGACGCCGATTACGGAGACACGACGAATCTGCCGAGATTCTGGGGCGGCAATGGCGCCTATGCGCGCTGGATGCGGCAGAGCGATATGCTGTCGCTGTTCGACTACTACGGATTGAAGACGTTCAACCTTGTGCCGCCCGATCCCGCGAGCGAACTTGCGGCGATCAGTTTCTGCGCGAAGCGTGGGTGAGGGGCAGACCATCCGGTCCGCTCATTCCCGCTTTCGCGGGGACGAGCGGATAATGGTCGCTTCGTACTTGAAACAGGATGCGAGCAAGGCTCACGTTTCAAACGTTGTGTCTTACGACACCACAATGCTCAGCCGCTTGGCCGCGCGGGTGATGCCGGTATAGAGCCAGCGCTCTCTACTGTCGGGAAAGGCGAAGCTTTCGTCGAACAGCACGACATCGTCCCATTGCGAGCCTTGCGACTTGTGCACGGTGAGCACATAGCCGTAATCGAACTCGTCGTAGTTCTTGCGCTGCTGCCAGTCGAAATCCTCGATGCCGCCCAGGAAACACTCACGGCGCACCGAGACTTTCACCGCTTTCACGCCTAGCGCTGCGCCGGACACGTCGGCTTCTGGCGTAATGCGCATGGTGATGACGCTGCCGGATTTGCCGGCGGCGCGTTCCTTCACCACCCACAATCCGCCATTGAACAGCGCCTTGCGGCGATTGTTGCGCAGGCAGACGAGCTTGTCGCCGGCGACGGGCAGGCCTTCCTCGCGACCAAGCCGTTCGCGTAGCCGCGTGTTGTAGGCTCTGCGCGTGTTGTTGCGGCCGACCAGGATCTGGTCGGTTTCCAGCACGCGGTCGGGATCGAAATCGCTACGATGCACGACTTCGGTATCGCCATAGCGGCCGGGTTCGAGCCGCTGGCCTTCGCGCACCATCATCGACAGGCGGACGATCGGATCGTCCTGCGCCTGGCGATGCACTTCGGTCAGCATCGCGTCGGGTTCGGCTTCGGTGAAGAAGCCGCCGCCCTGGATCGGCGGAAGCTGCGCGGGATCGCCCAGCACCAGCACCGGAATGCCAAACGACATCAGGTCGCGGCCGAGTTCGGCATCGACCATCGAACATTCGTCGATGATGATCAGCGCCGCCTTGGAAGCGGGGGCTTCGTCCCAGAGTTCGAAGCTCGGCGATTCGTCGGCGCTCTCGCGCGTCTTGTAGATCAGCGAATGGATGGTCGAGGCGCCATAGCAGCCCTTTGCACGCATCACGAGCGCGGCTTTGCCGGTAAATGCGGCAAACGAGACCTTGCCATCCACATGCTCGGCCAAATGGCGGGCGAGGGTGGTTTTGCCGGTGCCGGCAAAGCCGAACAGCCGGAAAATCTGCGGCGTATTGCCGGTGCCGGGCTTGGCTTTCAGCCAGGCCGAGACGGCGCGAAGGGCGTCATCCTGCTGCGGGGAGAATTCGGGCATGGGGTGGTGTGTAGAGCGGAATCGCGTCCGCTGTCACCGGGCTTGGTCCGGCCGCCTCTATTTAGTTGTCCAGCGTGTTCTTGTAGATCATCCCGTCCTTCATGATGACGACAAAGTTGCGGGCGGGATCGGTCACAAGGGCGATATTCTCCAGCGGATTGCCGTCGACCAGCAAAAGGTCGGCGAGGGCGCCTTCTTCCACGACGCCGAGTTTGCCGGGATAGGGATTGCGAGGGCCGGTTGGCTTCGATTGCGGCCCGCAGCTCGGCTTCAGTGAATGTTGAAGCGTCGAGGGGGCTGAACGGCGACGCCACGCCGCCGCCCGCCGTGAGCTTGATCTGCGAGGCGCCCTGCATGAGCTGCTCGAGTGGTGGTCTTGCCGTCGAAGACGCGGACATTCCTGAACAGCGTTGCCGGGGCATCGGCCGGTGCTGCGGGCGCGGGCGTTTGCGCGCGGCTCGGCTGGGCAGATCCCATGAGGATCGTCAGCGCGACAAGCAAGAGACCGATGCTGGGGGTGCGTGTCGGTTGCGTCACCCGGCCAAGGGACACGCGAAATCCTCCCACATGCGGGTCGGTCATGTTTTCTTCTCGACACGGGAATTGAGACGCGAGAATAACAGTTACCGGAATTCCTTCGCCGTAAAAAAGAGAAAGCCCGCTCGGTGACGAGCGAGCCTTGTTTTCGCAGTCATGCGCGGCATAGCCGTCAAAGACGGCGTCGTTGACGCCTTTCGACCTGCAGGTCCA
>Ga0164243_10002911_pt1 | contig 27752 bp, 24 predicted proteins | sample OricompcompostOP_FD_108781 | JGI IMG/M metagenome (GOLD analysis project Ga0164243, IMG submission 108781) | Organic Plus compost microbial communities from Emeryville, California, USA - Original compost - Organic plus compost (OP) | ecosystem: Engineered > Solid waste > Mixed feedstock >...
CGCGGCCGGTGCCACCCGCGCGTTCAGCGGTGACGAGCTGAGCCACTCCGGCACGCTGGGCAGCCCCAGCGACCAGTTCTACGACGAGTACGACGACTACTCCGACGACCCGTACGCCGCCACGGCCGCCTACCCGACGGACGACTACGACCGCCAGGGCGCCACGCGCGCGGTGCCGGCCGGGTACGACGGTTACGACGGCTACGAGGGTTACGACGCCGAGCCGCAGCCCGCCCCGGTCGACGACGAGGACGAGAAGCCGGGCCGCTGGAAGGTGCCCGCCGCGATCGGCGCGGTCGTCGTGGCCGGCCTGGTGGCGCTGGGCTTCTGGCTGTTCAGCCCCGCGGACAACAACACGAAGAACACCACCGAGACCAACCAGCCCATCGTGCCGCCACCCGTCACCAGCTCGTCGGTCGTGACGACCACGGAAAGCCCGACGCCGTCCATCACGCCGTCGAGCAAGAGCGAGGCACCCAGCTCGTCGACGTCGAGCTCGCGCACCTCGACGTCGTCGTCGAGCAAGGAGCAGACGTCGTCCAGCAAGTCGTCGTCGAAGACCTCCACGTCGAAGTCGTCGACCCGCACGACCACGAGCACGTCGACGTCCGAGGCCGAAGAAGGCTGACGACGCTCACGGGAACGTTCCAGGATGAGGGTGTAAGTGGGTACTGAGGGCGCACTCGTCGGCGGCCGGTACCGGCTGGACCAGCCGATCGGCCGGGGCCGGGCGGGCATCGTGTGGCTGGCGTTCGACACGTTGCTCCACCGGACCGTGGCCGCCAAGAAGATGGCGGTGGCGCCGGGCCACAGTGAGCAGTCGATCACGACCGCGCTCGACGAGGGCCGCGCGGCGATGGCGATCCAGCACAACTGCGCGATCGCGGTGTACGACGTGTTCCGCGACGGGCCGGAGCCGTGGCTGGTCATGGAGTACGTGCCCTCGCGCAACATGGCGGACTTCCTGGCCGAGTACGGCACGCTGACCCCGGACCAGACCGCGTTCCTCGGCATCCAGCTGGCGTCGGCCCTCGCCGCCGCGCACCGGGCCGGGGTGGTGCACCGGGGCCTGGAGCCGGGCAACGTGCTGCTCGCCGACGACGGCGGCGTGAAGATCACCGACATCGGGTTCACCGGTGCCGGGTTCAACCCCGCCTACCGGGCGCCCGAGCTGTCGCACGGTGCCTCGGCGGCACCGGCCACCGACGCGTTCTCCCTCGGCGCCACTCTGTACACCGCGGTCGAAGGCGTGCCGCCGTACGGCGACCACGGCGGCGGCGCACTGCGCGAACCGGTGAAGGCGGGTGTGCTGGCGCCCGCGCTGATGAAGCTGCTGCGCGAGGACCCGCTGAGCCGGCCGACGCTCGCCGACAGCATCACCTCGTTCCAGGCGATCACGCAGGGCCGTCAGACCGCGTTCATCCCGCCGACCGCGCCCGCGCTGCCGACGGTGCCCGCGTTCCGGCCGCAGCAGCCGCCACCCCCACCGCCCCCGAAGGAGCCGCTCGTGCGGCTCTCCCCGACGCGGGTGCGGCAGCTGATCCTGGCGGCGATGGCCGTGTTCGTGGCCGCCGCGATCGGTATCGGCGTGAGCCAGCTGCTGTTCCTCTGACCGCTCAGACCAGCCTGCGGTCGGAGGCCCAGCGGGACAGCTCGTAGCGGTTGGACAGCTGGGTCTTGCGCAGGACGCTCGACACGTGCGTTTCCACCGTCTTGACCGAAATGAACAGCTCCGAGGCGATCTCCTTGTAGGCGTAGCCCAGGGCCAGCAGCCGCAGCACGTCCCGCTCGCGCGGGGTCAGCAGGTCGAGCTCGGGGTCGCTGATCGGCGCGGAACCGGGACGGTCGGCGAACGCGTCCAGCACGAACCCGGCCAGGCGCGGCGAGAACACCGCGTCGCCGTCGGCGACCCTGGCGATGGCCCGCACCAGTTCCTTCGACGAGATCGTTTTGGTGACGTAGCCGCGGGCGCCCGCGCGGATGACCGCGATGACGTCCTCGGCCGCGTCGGACACCGACAGCGCGAGGAACACGACGTCGGGCAGCTCGGTGCGCGCGCGGCGCAGCACCTCGGCGCCGCCACCGTCGGGCATGTGCACGTCGAGCAGTACGACCTGCGGTTTCGTGCGGGCGATACCGGTGACCGCCTCGGCCACCGATCCGGCCTCGCCGACCACGCGCACCTCGTCGGTGATCGACTCCAGTTCCGTGCGCACACCCGCCCGGAACAGCGCGTGGTCGTCGACCAGGAACACGCTGATCGGGGCCCTGTCCTGCGTCGTCTCGCTCAACGCGTTCCTCCCTGTTCGGCCTTGACCGGCATCTCCAGCTGCACCTCGGTGCCCTCCCCCGGCGCCGTGCGCAGCCGCACCTTGCCGCCGTTGCGCTCCATCCTGCCCCGGATCGAGTCGGCCAGGCCATGCCGGTCCGCCGACACGGTGTCCGGGTCGAAGCCCTTGCCCCGGTCGCGCACGAACACGGTGACGCCGGTGGGTTCGACCTCGGCGTACACGCTGACCTCGTCGACCTCGGCGTGCTTGGCTGCGTTGACCACGGCCTCGCGCGCGGCCAGCACCAGCGCGGTCAGCCGGTCGTCCAGCTCGACGTCACCGACGACGACCTGCGAGACCGAGATCGCGAAGGTGTCCTCCACCTCGCCGCACGCGCCCGCGATGGCCTCGGCGAGCCGCCCGGCGGAGGTCCCCTTCGTGGGCGCCCCGTACCCCGACGGGCCGTAGAGCCATCCGCGCAGCTCGCGTTCCTGGCTGCGCGCGAGCCGGGCGACCTCCTTCGGGGCCTCGGCCTGCTTCTGGATCAGCGCAAGCGTTTGCAGCACGGAGTCGTGCAGGTGGGCGGCGATCTCGGCGCGTTCCTCGGTGCGAATGCGCGCCCGGCGTTCCTCGCCGAGGTCGCGCACCATGCGCAGCCAGAACGGCACCGTCAGCACCGCCACCCCGACCAGGGTCGCCAGCACGGCGAGCAACGCGAACTGCACCTGGTCGAGCGACCCCGACCGGAGGACGACGACACCGATGCCGGTGATCACCAGCGCGACACCGGCCAGTATCCGCACCGCGGCCGACCAGCCCCCGCCGCCGAGCACGACGCCCGCGACCCCGGAGCGCGCGCCGTCCCGCCAGCGACGGCGCTGCGACTCGTCGGCCTCCCGCCAGACGACCGCGGCACCGATCAGCGCCAGCGCCAGCGGCACCGCGACCCACCCGTTGATCGCCCCGGTGATGGCGCCCGCGGACACCAGCAGGCCGACGCCGAGGATCAGCAGACCGATGGCCTGCTGCTTCTCCTTCGGCGTGGTCGGCGCCTCGGCGTCATCACGGCGGCGCTGCGGCACGAACACCCAGAGCAGCCCGTACGCGACGACCCCGGCGCCACCGAACGCGGTCAGCACCGCGAACGTGGCCCGCACCCACAGCAACTGAACGCCCAGGTGGTCGGCCAGCCCGGAGGCCACCCCGGCGACGACACGACTGGACCGGCGCCGGTACATCTTGGGCCGCTCGTCAGCCTCCGCCACCGCACTGCTCGCCGCCGGGACCACCGCGCCCTCGCCCGCGGCACGGGGCATCGGCATGGCGGTGTCGGTCCTGGGCATGTCCTGCACGTGATCCATGGTTCTGCCATGGTCACACGCCCGCAAGCGCGATCCATCAGGGAAAACCCCGGGGATCGGTGTTCGGCGGAACTCAGGGTCGTTCCCCGATGTGCCACGGGCCGCGCTCACGCATGCTGGTCACCATGAACGACACGGCAGGTGCTCCGAAACCGCATGGCCTGGGCGGTTCCGAGGAGACCGTGAAGGACTTTTGGGCCAGTCGCCCGCGCCGCCCCGCGAGTGGGGGCAAGGTCGGCGGGGTCGCGGCCGGTATCGGCGCTCGGTACGGCATCGACCCGGTCATCGTGCGGGTGGCCTTCGTGACCGCGACCGTCTTCGGCGGCGTGGGGCTCTCGTTGTACGTGCTGTGCTGGCTGCTGTTCCCGGCCGAGGGCGACGAGGTGTCGCCCATCGAGTCGGTGTTCGGTCAGGGCCGCAGCTCGATGAGCAAGGGCATGGCCATCGTGCTGGCCATCCTGTTCTTCCCGCTGTCCAGCTGGGCGTTCGCGGGTGGCTGGTTCGACGGCGGCGGCATCATCGGCGCGGCGCTCATGATCACCGGGCTGTACCTGCTGCACCGCGGACGCGGCCACCTCAACCGGCCGGTGCCGGTGACCCGCGCCGACAGCGGCGTGGGTGCGGCGGCGTTCTCGATGAGCGTGCCGGGCACCACCGAGCAGAGCGAGCAGGGGTGGGATCCGCTCGCCGCCGACCCGATGGCGTGGGACCTGCCGGACCCGGCACCCCCGCCGAGCGCGGCTCCACCACCGCCGTCGCCGGAGCCGCGACCGAAGAGCCGGATCGGGATCGCCACGTTCGGCGTCGCCCTGCTGGTCGCGGGTGTCGGGGCGGCGATCGGCGCCAGCGGCGAGGGCTGGTTCACCGTGCAGCACATCATCGGTCTCGTGCTCGGTGTGCTCGGTGTCGGGATGGTGGCCGGCGCGTTCGCGGGCGGTGGCCGCAAGCTGGTGGGCCTCGCGGTGCCGCTGTCGCTCGCGGGCCTCGCGCTCACCACGATGCCGATCAACAACTACACGGGCGGCTTCGGCGACCTGCGGGCCACGCCGACGAGCATCGAGCAGGTGCAGGCCGCCTACCAGCGCACGGCGGGTACGGTCGACCTCGACCTCAGCCGGCTGCCGTCGGAGGGCGCGGTGAGCACCGAGGTGCTGGTGGGCGCTGGGGAAACGACGGTGCTGGTGCCCGCCACGGCCGACGTGACGTACACGTGCGAGTCCCACGCGGGTGATGTCTCGTGCTTCGGCCGCGGCAGCAGCGGCCTCGGCACCGGCGCGACGGGGGGCGTCGACTACGGTCCCGACGGGCCCGGTGGGCTGCAGCTCAACCTGAAGGTCGACCAGGGTGCGGGCAACGTGGAGGTGCGTCGTGGCTGAACAGGACAACCCGTACTCCTACGACACTGGAACCCCACCGACCCCGCCGCAGGCACGGCGCAGGCGCGGCGTGGACCTCACCACGCTGGTCCTGGGCATCGCGACGCTTCTGGTGTCGGCGTACGTGCTCAGCGACGGCGCGACCTGGCTGCCCGCCTACGACCTGAAATGGGTGCTGGCCGGTGGCGCGGTGCTCGTCGGGGCGCTGATGCTGGGGGCGTCGCTGCGCGGGGGCAGACGGGACTGACGCCCGGGTGGCACCAGGCCGGAGAGGGAGTCGCGGAGCGCCGCGGCTCCCTCTCCGCGTGTGGTCACCAGCGGTTGTACAACCAGATGTCGAAGGCGACTTCCGCGACGACGACGACCAGTAACGCGATCACGCCGGCCATCTGCAGCTCGTGGCGGCGCGTGACCTCGGCGCTCAGATCGGCCTCCGACTTACCGGAGATCAGGAAGTCACTGCCGTCCGCGGGCTGCGACATCACCAGCGGCCCGGTCACGTCCTGCGCCTCGCCCAGCACGTACAACCAGGCGCCGGGGCGGATGATCCACTCCTCGTACCGGTAGCCGAGAGTGCCCCGTCCTCGGGACCACTGCAGCCCGAACACGTCCACCGTCTCATGCGTCGCGTCCCGCCGGTACGCGTCCACTGTCTTCTCGACGTGCTCGACGCGGACACCTCCGGGACGGACCTGGATCCGTCCGCCGTACCGGTCGACGAGCAGGAACTCGTCGACCGACTGCCCTTCGGCGACCTTCTCCCACCGCTCGTGCCGGTGTCCGTCCGAGGTGTGGTACGTGCGCTCCTGAACCCGGTAGCGGCACCAGACGCACGGCGTCTTGCTGACCTCCGCGCTGAGCAACCCGCGCGGTCCGGGCTGCGCGACACCGACGACCTCCGCACCCATGCGGAAGCCGCCCTGCGGGTTCGGCCGCACGACCTGCCTGCGCATCGCTTCGAGTTGCGCGACGGGAAGCGTCGGCGTGGTCGCCATCTGCTTCCGCCACGCGCCGGTCTTCCGCGCGCGCCGGTAGACGAACAAGGCCACGACCAATGCGATGCCGCCGAACAGCATCCGTTTCCTCCCCCAGTGTCCGTCCGGCTAGGCGAAGATCCCCGCGCCGAGCAGTCCCAGGCCCGCCAGGAACGCCACCACGACGCCGATCGCGAAGAGGCGGTGGCGCCGCCTACGGTCGGCGCGCAGCTCCTCCTCCGACTTGGCCGCGATGATGAAGTGGCCACCGTCCTGCGGTTTCGCGATCACCAGCGGCCCGATGATGTCGTGCACCTCGCCGAGGATGTACATCCGGGTACCGGGCCGGATGATCCACTCCTCGTACTTGTGGCCTGCCGTGCCGCGTCGGCTGGAGAACCCGGGCAGCCGCAGGCCGAGGAAGCCCGCCGCGCCGTCGCTCTCCGGCCGGTAGGAATCCACCGACTTCTCAGCGCCTTCCGGACTGGTGCCGTGCGGGGCGACACCGATGGTGCGGCCCTCGTCGTCGATGAGCGCGTACCCCTCGCCGGACTCGTGCTCGGCGACCGTTTCCCACTTCTCGCGGCGCTTTCCGTCCCGGTAGTAGTAGTACTTGCGCCTGACCCGGTAGCGGTACCAGACGCACGGGGTCTTGCTGAGCTCCGCGGTCAGCACCCCCGCCGGCCGGGGATGGGCGGCGCCGACCACCTCGGTGGTCTTGCGGAAGCCTCCCTTGGCGCCGAGTTCGTCCGAGATCCGGCGCAGCTCCTCCAGCTCCGGGATGGTCGACGTCGTGGTGCCGATCATCGTGTGCAGCTGGTCGCGCGCGATGCGCATGCGCCAGAAACCGAACGCCGCTACTGCGAGCAGTGCGACCCCGACCAGTAGCAACTCGTTACCCCCCGGTTCAGACGGTGTGGTCTACTCCCACTCGATGGTGCCCGGCGGCTTGCTGGTCACGTCCAGCACCACCCGGTTCACCTCGGCGACCTCGTTGGTGATGCGGGTGGAGATCCGCTCGAGCACGTCGTAGGGCAGGCGTGTCCAGTCGGCGGTCATGGCGTCCTCACTGGACACCGGACGCAGCACCACCGGGTGGCCGTACGTGCGGCCGTCACCCTGGACCCCGACGCTGCGGACGTCCGCGAGCAGCACCACCGGGCACTGCCAGATGTCCCGGTCGAGCCCGGCCGCGGTGAGCTCCTCGCGCGCGATCGCGTCCGCGGCGCGCAGTGTCTCCAGCCGGTCGGCCGTGACCTCGCCGATGATGCGGATACCGAGTCCGGGGCCGGGGAACGGCTGGCGGTGCACGATGGTCTCCGGCAGCCCGAGCTCCAGCCCGACGCGGCGCACCTCGTCCTTGAACAACAGCCGCAGCGGCTCGACGAGCTCGAACTGCAGGTCGTCGGGCAGACCGCCGACGTTGTGGTGGCTTTTGATGTTGGCCGCCCCGGTGCCACCGCCGGACTCGACGACGTCCGGGTAGAGGGTGCCCTGGACGAGGAAGCGGTAGTCACCCTCGGCCTTGAGGTCGCGCTCGGCCTGCTCGAAGACCCGGATGAACTCCCGCCCGATGATCTTGCGCTTCTGCTCGGGGTCGGTGACCCCGGCCAGCGCGGAGAGGAAGCGGTCGCGGGCGTCGACGGTCACCAGCTTGACGCCGGTGGCCGCGACGAAGTCGCGCTCGACCTGCGCGCGCTCGCCCCGGCGCAGCAGACCGTGGTCGACGAAGACGCAGGTGAGCCGGTCACCGATGGCGCGCTGCACGAGCGCGGCCGCGACGGCGGAGTCGACGCCGCCGGACAGGCCGCAGATCGCGCGGCCCTCGTCGCCGATCTGCTCGCGGATGCGGGCGATCTGGTCCTCGACGATCGAGGCGGTCGTCCACTGTGGCTTGAGGCCCGCGATGTCGTGCAGGAACCGCCGCAGGACCTCCTGGCCGTGCGGCGAGTGCAGCACCTCGGGGTGGTACTGAACGCCCGCGATGCGGTCGTCGACGTTCTCGTAGGCGGCCACCGGGGCGCCCTCGGTGGTGGCGGTGACCCGCGCACCCTCCGGTGGCTTGGTGACGCTGTCGCCATGGCTCATCCACACCTGGTGCCGCGGGGGCAGTTCGCGGTGCAGCACGCCGCCGTCGTCGGGGAGGTGGACCTCGGTGCGGCCGTACTCGCGCGAACCGGTGGCCTCGACGGTGCCGCCGAGCGCCTGGGCGAGCACCTGGAAGCCGTAGCAGATACCGAAGATCGGCACGCCCGCCTTGGCGAGCTCGGGGTCCATGCCCGGGGCCTCCGGCGAGTAGGCGCTGGCCGGGCCGCCGGAGAGGATGATCGCCGACGGGTTCTTCGCGAGGATCTCGTCGGGCCCGGCGGTGTGCGGAACCACCTCGGAGTAGACCTGGGCCTCGCGGACGCGGCGGGCGATCAGCTGCGCGTACTGGGCGCCGAAGTCGACGACGAGCACCGGACCGCTCGAATTGGACACCGGACCTCCATCAGGACGACGTGTGTCTCCCATCGTCCCAGGTGGGCTCGGTCACGTTCCGGGCGGGGACGGGTTCGGGACTGGGAGCCGGCGCGGCGGTCGCCTCTCGGCGAAAGGTCCGAACAGGGCTCCGGCCGCACCGGTATTCCCTGACGGCGAGTGGTGAGGCCCGGGGGACACGGACCGCGCCGGCCGCTTCGTACAACGGGACGGGCGCTACGGGTATTCCGGTGGCGGAACGACCACCGGTGCACGACGGCTGTCCCGGCGTGCTCGGCGAGCGTCCGGGGCGACCCGATCGCGGGAGCACCCGGCGCGACCTCCGCACCACGTCCGCCGGTGCGGCCTAAGTTGTCCGCATGGACACCATCACGCCGGAACCGCGGCCGGCCTGGATCGCCGGCCGGGCGGAGCAGGGCACCGGCACCCTGGACGTGCACCACCCGTTCGACGGCAGCGAGGTGGCGACCGTCGCGGTACCGGGGCCGGAGCAGGTGGAGCGGGCGGTGGCGGCCGCCCTCGAGGTCGCTGCCCGGTTCCGCCGCTCCCCCGCGCACACCAGGGCCGCCGCGCTGGAGCACACCTCCCGGCAGCTCGCCGCGCGAGCCGAGGAGCTGGCCGAGCTGATCACGGCCGAGAACGGCAAGCCGCTGACGTGGGCCGAAGCCGAGGTGCGCCGCGCGGTGTCGGTTTTCCGCATCGCCGCCGAGGAGGCGCGCCGCTTCTCCGGCGACCTGCAGCGCCTGGACGCCGACGCCGCGGGCGAGAACCGGCTCGCCGTGGTGCGCCGGGTGCCCCGGGGACCGGTCCTGGGGGTCGCACCGTTCAACTTCCCGCTCAACCTCGTCGCCCACAAGGTCGCGCCCGCGCTCGCGGTAGGCGCGCCGATCCTCGTCAAGCCCGCCCCGCGCACCCCGCTGTCCGCACTGGTCCTCGGCGAGATCCTGGCCGAGACCGACCTGCCCGCGGGCGCGTTCTCGGTCCTGCCGATCGGCAACGAGGAGACCGCGCGGCTGGTGACCGATCCGCGCCTGCCGGTGGTGTCGTTCACCGGTTCCGGCCCGGTCGGCTGGTCACTGGCCGACGCCGCGCCGCGCAAGCACGTCGTCCTCGAACTGGGCGGCAACGCGGCGGCGGTCGTGCTCGGCGACTGGACGGACCTCACGGGCGCGGCACGGCGCATCGCGACGTTCGGCAACTACCAGGCCGGTCAGTCGTGCATCGCGGTGCAGCGCGTCATCGTGGAGCGCTCGGTGGCCGACGAGTTCATCCCCGCGCTCGCCGAGGCGGTCGCCGCGCAGCGCACCGGCGATCCCTACGACTCGACGGTCGACGTGGGCCCGGTGGTGGACGAGGCCGCCGCGGAGCGGATCGTCACGTGGATCGACGAGGCCGTGGCCGCGGGCGCGAAGCTGCTGACCGGCGGCCGACGCCGGGGCGCCACCGTCGAGCCGACGCTGCTCACCAGTGTCCCGGCGGACACCAAGGCCTGGTCCGAGGAGATCTTCGGGCCGGTGCTGGCGGTGTCCGTCGTGGACGACGCCGACGAGGCGTTCGCCGCAGTGAACGCCTCCGCCTACGGGTTGCAGGCGGGGGTGTTCACGCACGACGTGCGCCTGGCCTTCCGCGCCTCCGCCGAGCTGGAGGTCGGTGGCGTGATCGTCGGCGACGTGCCGTCCTACCGCGCCGACCAGATGCCCTACGGCGGGGTCAAGGGCTCCGGGGTGGGCCGCGAGGGCGTGCTCGCGGCGATGCACGACCTCACCGAGGAGCGCGTCACCGTGTTCGCCGGGATCGACCTGTAGCCACCACCGGCAGCCGGAGGGCCGCGGGCGCCTCGGCCGGGACCGCCGGGCTCTTCGGCGGTACCGGCTGGATCCGCCGGTAGTCCGCCGACTGCGCGGGCCGCGGGTCGGCCTCGCCCTTGTTGGGCCAGAACGAAAACGCCCGCTCCGCCTGCGCGGTGATCGTCAGGGACGGGTTCACACCGAGGTTCGCCGAGATCGCCGTGCCGTCCACGATGGACAGACCGGGGTAGTTGAACACCCGGTGGTACGGGTCGATCACGCCGTTGTCCTCGCTCGTACCGATCGGTGCGCCGCCGATGAAGTGCGCGGTGAGCGGGATGTCGAAGATCTCGCCCCACGTGCCGCCCGCGATGCCGTCCATGTGCTTCGCGGTCAGCTCGTTGGCCTGGTGCCCGGCCGGGATGAACGACGGGTTCGGCTCGCCGTGCCCCTGCCTGGAGGTGTACTTGCGCCGTCCGAACAGGCCCCGCTTGGTGTAGGTGGTGATGGAGTTGTCCAGGCTCTGCATCACCAGCAGGATGATCGTCCGCTCGCTCCACTGGTAGCCGTTGAGCAGTTTCGCGCTCTGCAGCGGGTGTTTGACGAGGAACCGCACGGCCTGCAGCCACCGCGGCGCCTGCGCCGATCCGTCGGTCGCGATGGTCTGCAGCAGGCTCATCGCGTTGCTGCCCTTGCCGTAGCGCACCGGCTCGATGTGCGTGGACTCGTCGGGGTGGATCGACGAGGTGATCGCCACGCCCTTGCTGTAGTCGTGGTCCGGGTCGACCTTCGGGCGGCCGGAGCCGATGAGCGCCTCGGAGTTGGTGCGCGTCAGCTCGCCGAAGCGGGGCGACAGCCGCGGGAGCACGCCCTGGTCGCGCATCTCGTGCAGCAGCCGCTGGGTGCCCCACGTGCCCGCGGCGAGCACGACCTGGCCGGCGGTCAGCGTGCGGCGGAACTTCGCCGAACGCGTCCCGGTCTTGCGGACGTCGACCTCGTACGAGCCGTCGCCGCGCGGGCGCACCGCGGTGACCGTGGTGAGCGGGATGACCTGCGCCCCGCCCCGCTCAGCCAGGTGCAGGTAGTTCTTGACCAGCGTGTTCTTCGCACCCACCCGGCACCCGGTCATGCACGAGCCGCATTCGGTGCAGCCGGTGCGCTCCGGCCCGGCGCCGCCGAAGTACGGGTCGGCGACCCGCTGTCCCGGCTCGCCGAAGTACACCCCCACCGGCGTCGGGTGGTAGCTGTCGGCCACGCCCATGTCGGCGGCGACCTTCTGCATCACCTCGTCCGAGGGCGTCACCGTCGGGTTGGTGACCACGCCGAGCATCCGGCTCGCCTGGTCGTAGTACGGCGCAAGCTCGGATTCCCAGTCGGTGATGTGGGCCCACTGCCGGTCCTGGTAGAAGGGCTTGAGCGGCCGGTACAGCGTGTTCGCGTACACCAGCGACCCGCCGCCGACACCCGCACCGGCGAGGATCATCACGTCCCGCAGCAGGTGGATGCGCTGGATGCCGAAGCAGCCGAGCGCGGGCGCCCACAGGTAGCGCTTGAGGTCCCAGGACGTCTTGGCGAACTCGTCGTCGGCGAACCGCCTGCCCGCCTCGATGACGGCCACCCGGTAGCCCTTCTCGGTCAGCCTGAGCGCGGCGACGCTGCCGCCGAACCCCGAGCCGACCACGATGACGTCGAAGTCAGCCGCATTGCTGTTACGCGTGGTCACAGCTGGAGGTTAACCGCCGGACCGCGGTTCTGACCAGTAGTAAGTTACTCATCAGTCGGAGCAACCTCGGCGCATTCCGTAACGTACTTCCTCCGTCGGAGTGATTCTGTTTGTGTAACACGTCACATCTCGATGGGGAGTCACGTTGTCGCTACCGCACTCGCTCGCCCGCGTCCGCAGCCTGATCACGGAGGGGTCGTGCGCGGCCCTGTCCCTCGACGTCTTCGACACGGTCCTGTGGCGCCGGACGCCGCGGCCCACCGACGTGTTCGCCGTGCTGGGTGCGTGGCTCGCGCGGGACGGGCGGTGCCCGGACTGGGTCACCCCCGCGGCGTTCCGCCGCCTGCGGATCACGGCCGAGCGGCACGCCAGACGCGGCGACGAGGCGCTGGGCACCGAGGTGTCGCTGGCCGACATCTGGCAGCACATGCCGCTCGAGTTGTTCGACGCCGACCTCGCCGAGCTGGTGCGCGCCGAGGTGCTGTGCGAGCGCGACTTCACCGTCGCCGACCCCGACATCGCCGAACTGGTGGACCTCGCCGCGAAGCACCGCGTGCCGATTGTGCTCGTGTCGGACACCTACTTCACCGAGGAAAACCTGGCTGACCTGCTCGACCGGCCGGGACTCGGCGCACTGCGCGAGGCGCGGATCTTCCGATCGCACCAGCACGGCCTCGCCAAGGCGAACGGGCTGTGGCAGATCGTGCTCGACGCGCTGGGCCTGCACCCCGAACAACTCGTGCACATCGGCGACGACGCGGTGGCCGACGTCGAGGTCCCGGCGGAACTCGGCGTCCGGACCGTCCACTACGAACGGTTCGACGAGCGGTTCCGGGCGGTGCTGGACCGCGAACGCGAACCGCTCGGCCTCGACGACCCGCTCGGCGAGCACCTCGACCCGGACGAGGGCGACCACGGCATCACCAGCCTGCGCGCGAAGACCCTGCTGCGGGCCGATCCGCGGTCCCGCACGCCCGTGCGCGACGCGTGGCGCTTCGGCGCGTCGGTGCTGGGCCCGGTGCTGACCGGGTTCGCCGAGTGGGTGGCGCACGACGCGCACCGGTCCGGGCGGCGGGTCGTGTGGTGCCCGATGCGCGAGGGCACGCTGCTGTCCGCGCTGATCGGCAACGCGGCGCAGGCGCGCGGCTGGGACGTCGAAGCGCGGACGGTGTGGCTGTCCCGCCACGTCACCTCGCTCGCCGCGCTGGACCCGGCCGATCCGGACGCGCTACGCGAGTTCATCCGGCAGCGGTACGGGATGACGGTCCGACTGCTGCTGCGGGCGCTGCACCTGCGCCCCGGCGACGTGCCGCCGCTGGCCGAGCTGCTGGACACCGTGCTGGCGGACGGCCGCACCGTCGACGCCGTGTGCGAGGTGCTGACCGAGACGGCCCACCTGCGCAACCAGCTCACGATCACCGTCACCCGCATCCGCGAGCGTCTGCTGGCCGAGCTGCGCCGCACGGGGCTGCTCGACGAGGCCGAGCCCGCGATCGTCGACCTCGGGTGGGGCGGGACGATCCAGTACCACCTGGGGCGGGTCCTCGACCTGGCGAACACCGGGGTGCGTCCCGCCGGCTACTACCTCGCCACCGACGACCGGTCCCTCCGCGTCTACCGGTCCGGGTTGCGGGTCGAGGGCTACCTGAGCCGCTGCGGGCACCCGCCGGAGGTCGCGCGCACCATCAGCCGCAGCCCGGAAGTGCTGGAACAGTCGGTGAACGACTTCTGCGGCTCGCTGCTCGACTTCGCCGACGACGGTTCCCCGGTGCTCGGCGCCGTTTCCGATGGGCAGGAGCAGTCGGCGCAGCGGCGCGCGGTGCAGGACGGGATCCGCGAGTTCCAGAACCAGTGGTACCGCTACACCGACACCGGGTGGCCCGACCTCACCGGCACCGCACGGCACCGGCTGGCGAACATCCTGGTGTCCGCGCTCAAGGCGCCCACGGCCGAGGAAGCCGCGGTGTTCGGCGGCTGGGAGCACGAGGACAACTACGGGTCCGCGCTGGTCACCCGGGTCGCGCCGGAGGACCTGGCAGCCGCGGTCCCGTACCTGTCCCCCGCCGACCTGGCCGACCTCGACATGCGGGACGCGTTCTGGCCCGCGTTGCTCGCGGCGTCGGACCCGCGGCTTTCCGCCGGTGCCCGCGCGCTCGCCGCAGGGCACGTGGGCCCGGAGCTGTTCGACCCGCCCGGCGAACCGGCCGAGACGCGGCTGAGCTGGCGCACCGGCGACGGCGAGTGGCACGAGGGGCCGGGCCGCCGGGTCCGGATCAACCACAACGGACTGTCCTTCGCCCGGCTGCCCTTCCACGCCGCCGACGTCACCGACATCGCGCTCGCGATCCCCGGCCGCCCGGCACTGGTGCGGGTGGACTGGGTCGAGGTCAAGGCGGTGTTGCCCGGCCGGACCGACCCGCGCATCGAGCGCTGGGATGAACCCGGGGACTTCGCCGGGCTGATCCACGCCGCGTGCCGTTGGCTCGGTGGCACGATGTTCGAGTTCGAGGCGGCCGACGGCGCGATCTGGTTCCCGGTCGCGGGGCGGATGGGCGCACCGGCGGTGTCCGGCCAGGTGACGGTGGCGTTCGCGGTGCTGCCGATGTCGCGGACCGGGCTCGGTGCGCACCCGCCGTCGGCGCCGCGGCTGACTCGCCTGCGCAGCCGTGTGCTGGAGGAGTACCGCTGCCGGGGACCGGTCGGGCTGGCCACGTCGGCCGCTCGCATCGCCGCGCGCGGGCTGCGGAGCGCGAGGTGAACGGCCACGGCACCCGCGACGACCCGCACGCCCAGGCCCGCGCGGCTCGGCAACTGCCCCTGCTGCTGCACTCGCTGTCGGTGTTCCGCGAGGTCTTCGAGATCCTCTACGCGCACCACCGGATCGACACGGTGGTGGAGGTGGGCGTCGAGTCCGGACGGGCCAGCGGCGTCTACGCCGAGCTCGGCGCGTCCGCGGTGTACTGCGTGGACCCGGCTCCCCCGGAGCAGACGCGCGCCGCGCTCGCCGAGAACGACGCGCTGCACCTGGTCGAGGGCCGTTCCCCGGACGTGCTGCCGGATCTGCCGGTCGCCGACCTGTACGTGCTCGACGGCGACCACAACTACGCCACCGTGCGCGCCGAACTGGCGTGGGTGCTGACCGGCGCGCCGGACGCGGTCGTCGTGCTGCACGACGTGCTGTGGCCGTGCTCGCGGCGGGACCAGTACTACCTGCCGTCCCGGCTCGCGCCGCAGGACCGGCGCCCGGCCACGTCGGAGGGGCCCACGGTGTGGCACGACGGGGTCAGCCGCGCCGGCTTCGTGGGGCTCGGCTCGTTCACCGCGGCGCGGGATGCGGGCGGGGAACGCAACGGCGTGCTGACCGCCGTCGAGGACGCGCTGGCCGAGGTCGGCGGCCGGCAGCTCGCGATCATCCCGGCGGTGTTCGGCCTCGGCGTGGTGACGCGCGACGGCGCCCTGCTCGACGCACTGGCCCCGTACCGCGACTCCGCGCTGCTGTCCACGATGGAGAACAACCGCATCGCGCTCTACACCCGGTTGCTGCACATGCAGTTCGAGGCCGCGGCGCACGCCCGGGAGGCCGACGCGATGGCCGAGACGATCGCCGGGCAGCGGCGCGAGATCGAGCACTTGCGTGAGCGAGTCGCGGACTTGAGCGCCGCGCACGACGAGCTGTGCCGGCGCACCGAGGTCCTGCGCGGGGCGCTCGGCGAGCGCGCACCCACACTCGCCGAGCGGATCCAGCGACGGCGGTGAACCGGCGCCGGATCGCCACCGCCGCGGCGGGCCTGTCGTGGGTGGCGGCCGCGACCTGGCTGCAGCTGGTGCGGGGTCCGGCGCCGGGCGCGTTCGACGTGGTGTGGGCCGAGGACGGCAGCGTCTTCCTCAACCAGGCGATGCGCCACCCGCTGTGGCACAACGTGATCACACCGCACGCGGGATACCTGCAGGTGGTGGCGCGGCTGGTGGCCCAGCCGGTTGCCGCGCTGCCGCTGCGGTCGGCCGCGACCGGGCTCGCGACCGGTGCGGCGCTGACGGTCGCGGGGATCTCGCTGCTGGTGTGGTTCCGCAGTGGACACGTGTTGCGTTCGACGTGGGCGCGTGCTGGTGACCGCCGTCGTAGGCCTGCTGCCGCAGGCCGGGTACGAGGCGCTCGCCGCGGTCTGCGATCTGCACTGGTACCTGGCGTACGCGGCGTTCTGGCTGCTGCTCGCGCCCGCGCGCTCGGTGTGGGGGCAGGCCGGGGCCGCCGCGGTGCTGGCGCTGGCGGCGCTGTCCGATCCGCTGACCGGGCTGGTGCTGCCCGCGGCGGTCGTCGGGATCGCGCGGGCACCGCGGCGGCCGCGTGCCTGCGTCGCGCCCGTGGTCATGGTGCTCGCGCTGGCGCTGCAGGGCTGGGTGCACCTCACGCGCGACGCCGGTTACCGGGTGAGCGCGACGTCGTGGGGTGAGCTGCCCGCGATCTACGGGCTGCGGGTGCTGCTGAGCGCGGTGACCGGCGACCGGATGCTCGGCGCGGTCTACACCGGACTCGGGATGGCGGTCGTGGTGGCCGCCGCGGCCGTCGTGGTCGTGGCGGGCGGGGCGCTGCTGTGGCGGGCGCGGCGCCCGACCCGGCAGGTGGTGGCGGTGGCCGTGGGGTGTTCCGCGCTCTACCTCGCGGTCGCGGTCGGTCTGCGCGGGACGAGCGGGTTCCTGGAGCGGGATCCGTTCGCGCTCAACGGGTCCCGCTACACGATCGTGCCGCTGCTGCTGTGGTGGACCGCGGTGGCGGCCGCGTTGGACCGGCTGCGTCCGCGGGCGGCCATCGCCGGTGCGGTGGCCGTGTTTCTCGGCGTGCAGGTGCTCAGCGACTGGAGCATCGCGGGCGCGCGCACGACCGGGCCGTCGTGGCGGGCTTCGGTGGCTGCGGCCCGGGAGTCGTGCGGAGCACGGGTACGCGCGGTGCAGCCGGCTCCGCTGGTGGCCGAGGAGAACGGCCGCGACGCCGCGCCGATCGTCCCCGGCCCGGACGACGTCACGATCGTGACCGCACCCGCGCCGGGTCCCGGCGAGGCGCTGCTCTTCGCCGTCGTGGCGCCGTGCGCGGAGGTGAGCTAGCCGCGCACGGACAGGCCGACGCGCTGGAACTCCTTCAGATCGGAGTACCCGGTCTTCGCCATCGCCCTGCGGAGCGCGCCGAACAGGTTCACCGAACCCTCCGCGTCGGACGACGGACCGAACAGCAGGGTCTTCAGGTCGACCTCGACGTCCGGCCCGGCGGCCACGCGCGAACGCGGCAGGTTCGGGTGCGCTGCGGCGGCCGTCCAGTACAGACCGTGGCCGGGTGCCTCGGTCGCGGCGGCCAGCGGAGCGCCGACCACGGTGGCATCCGCACCGCACGCGATGGCCTTCGCGATGTCGCCCGAGCTGGTGATCCCCCCGTCGGCGAGGACGTGGACGTACCGGCCGCCCGTCTCGTCGAGGTAGTCGCGCCGGGCCGCGGCCGCGTCGATGATCGCGGTGGCCATCGGCACACCGATCCCCAGCACCCGGTCGGTGCTCGTCACGCCGGGCGTGTAGCCGTGGCCGACGATCACGCCGGCCGCGCCGGTACGCATCAGGTGCATCGCGGTGCGGTAGTCGGACACGCCGCCGGCGATCACCGGCACGTCCAGTCCACCGATGAAGTCCTTCAGGTCGAGCGGGTCGGCGTCGTCGTGGGCGACGTGCTCGGCGGAGATGATCGTGCCCTGCACGACGAGGATCTCCACGCCCGCGGCGATGAGGTGCGGCGTGAGCTCGGCGGCGCGCTGCGGGCTCACCCGCGCCGCGACCGTCACCCCGGACTCGCGCACCCGCCGGATCGCCTCGGTGAGCAGTTCCGGCTGGACCGGCGCGGCGTGCAGCTCCTGGAGGGTGCGCACCAATGTGGTGCGGTCCTCGTGCTTGGCGGCGTCGACCAGCCGGAGCAGGGCCTGCTCGGCGTTGGTGTGCCGGGCCCACAGCCCCTCGGCGTTGAGCACGCCCAGCCCACCCAGCTCGCCGACCTGCACGGCCGTCGCCGGCGAGACCACCGCGTCCGTCGGGTGGGTGACCAGTGGGATGTCGAACCGGTAGGCATCGATCTGCCACGCCGTGGACACCACCGCCGACGACCGGGTACGCCGCGACGGGACGATTTCCACGTCATCGAGGTCGTACGCCCGCCGTGCGGTGCGTCCCATGCCGATCTCGACCAGATCGCGCACGTCAGGTCCCTTCTCGCCGCCAGTAGTGACGGCCTGATTCTCGCTGGGCCGTCAGTGTGACGTGCGCCTGGGGGTCATCGCGAGGTGTAGTTGGGCGCTTCGACCGTCATCGTGACGTCGTGCGGGTGGCTCTCCTTGAGGCCCGCGGCGGTGATGCGCACCAGCTGCGCCTGCTGCAGCTGCGGGATGGTCTCCGCGCCCGCGTAGCCCATGCCCGACCGCAAACCGCCGACCAGCTGGTGCACCACGTTGGCCAGCGGGCCGCGGAAGGCGATGCGGCCCTCGATGCCCTCCGGCACCAGCTTGTCCTCGCTGAGCACGTCGTCCTGCGAGTAGCGGTCCTTCGAGTAGGACTTGCGCCCGTCGCGCGATTGCATCGCCCCGAGCGAGCCCATCCCGCGGTAGGTCTTGAACTGCTTGCCGTTGACCAGGATCAGGTCGCCGGGCGATTCGGCGGTGCCCGCGAGCAGGCTGCCCAGCATGACGGTGGACGCACCGGCGGTGATCGCCTTGGCGATGTCACCGGAGTACTGGATGCCGCCGTCGCCGATCACCGGGACACCGGCCGGGCGGCAGGCCTTGTCGGCCTCGTGGATCGCGGAGATCTGCGGCACGCCGACGCCGGCGACGATGCGGGTGGTGCAGATGGAGCCGGGGCCGACGCCGACCTTGACCGCGTCCGCGCCCGCGTCGACCAGGGCCTGGGCGCCCGCGCGGGTGGCGACGTTGCCGCCGACGACGTCGACCGTCTCGCCCAGTTCCTTCTTCAGGGTGGTGACCATGTCGATGACCGCGCGCGAATGGCCGTGCGCGGTGTCGACCATCAGCACGTCGACGCCCGCGTCCGCGAGTGCCAGCGCGCGCTGGTGACCGTCCGCGCCGACCCCGACCGCGGCGCCCACGACCAGGCGGCCGTCGGGGTCCTTGGTGGCGTGCGGGTACTGCTCGGTCTTGACGAAGTCCTTGACCGTGATCAGGCCGCGCAGCTTGCCCGCGCCGTCGACGATCGGCAGCTTCTCGATCTTGTGGCGGCGCAGCAGGCCGAGCGCCGCGTCCGCGGTGACGCCGACCTGGGCGGTGATCAGGTTCTCGCGGGTCATGACCTCGCTGACCGGGCGGCTGTGGTCCAGCTCGAACCGCATGTCCCGGTTGGTGATGATGCCCACGAGGGTGCCCGCGGCGTCGGTGACCGGGAGGCCGGAGATGCGGAAGCGGGCGCACAACGCGTCCACCTCGGCGAGGGTGTCGTCCGGGGAGCAGGTGACCGGGTCGGTCACCATGCCCGCCTCGGACCGCTTGACGATCTCGACGGCCGCGGCCTGCTCTTCGATCGGCAGGTTGCGGTGCAGCACGCCCATCCCGCCCTGACGGGCCATGGCGATCGCCATCCGGGCCTCGGTGACGGTGTCCATGGCCGCGGACACCAGCGGGACGCGCAGGGTCACGTTCCGGGACAGCTTCGTCGACGTGTCGACACTGCTGGGCACCACGTCCGACTCGGCGGGCAGCAGCAGCACGTCGTCGAAGGTCAGCCCGAGCATCGCGAACTTTTCTTCCTGGGCGAAATCGCTCGTCATGGGGGTGGCTGACCTTCCTGGTGGTGGCGGGTGAACCTTTCATCGATGGTATCCGGCGGGCGCGCGGGACAGGCCCGGGCAGGGGGCAGACGTGACCGGGGGAACTCACCCGCGTTCCGGGAGATCGAAAGGCCCTGGACAAGCAACCCGGTGGGGCGGGTACGGTGCGACCCGTGCCGCACGAAGTGTTGCCCCCCGACCCGTTCGCCGACGACCCGGACGATCCCGCCCGTGAGCTCGCCGGCTTCGGGGACGACGAGCTGGCCGAACCGATGGATGCGCAGGCGCGCGCCGAACTGCTGGCGGACCTGTCCGACCTGGCGGTCTACCAGGCGCTGCTGGAGCCCCGCGGGGTGCGCGGGATCGTGGTCGACTGCGGTGAGTGCGATCAGCCGCACTACCACGACTGGCACCTGCTCCGGGCGAGCCTGGAGCAGCTGCTCGCGGACGGGCGGATGCGCCCGCACGAGCCCGCCTTCGACCCGGACCCGGCGAACTACGTGAGCTGGGACTACTGCCGCGGTTTCGCCGACGGCATCACCACGACGGAGAACGCGTACTGATCGAACGAGGGAGGGCCCGGCCGCATCGGCCGGGCCCTCCCTCGTTCGAGGGGTAAGGGGTCGAGTCCAGGCTCCGGCCGGTGCGGCTGGGACTGCCGGGGGCAGCGGCTGCGCGCCGCCGGGGCCCGGTGTGCCGCGCTGGGCCCGCCGGTGCCAGCCGAGGCCCGCCTGCCGGTGCTTGCCTGCCGGTGCCGGCCTGTCGAGGCCGGCTTGCCGGTACCGGCCTGCTGGTGCCGGCCTGTCGAGGCCGGTAGGCACTTACCCGGCCGGCACCGCGCCCAGCCTCACCATCGGCCCCCGCCGCCCAGGCAACGCCCCCACCGCAGCACGGCGCGCGGCCCGGCCACCACCGAGCCCCGGGCTGCCGCGCCCGGGCCGACAGCCACCTGGCCGGAGCCACGCTCCACTGCCGACCCGCGCCGGGGCCCGGCCGGCACCGTGCCCGACCTCGCCACCGGCCTTACCGCCCAGGCACCGCGCCCAGCGCAGCACGGTCCGCCCACCGAGGCGCCGCCGTGCGGCCGTGCCGCCGCCGCACGTCAGCTCAACCCAGGAGCCGCCGCCGTCACGGCTCGGCCACCACCGGGCCGCCGGGCTGCCGCCCCGCGCCGAAACCCGACCGGCATGGCGCCCAGCCCCACCACCGGCCCCGCCGCCCGGGCAACGCCCAGCGGTGTGCGGCGCTGGGCGCGGCCACCCGCCAGGCCGCCGCTCCGCCGCGCCCGGGCAGGCACCCACCCGGCCGGAGTCACCCGCCACCGCCGCCCCGCGCGCGACCCGGGCCCCAGCGACGCCTCGGCAAACAGCGCCCCGATCGCGCCAGGGCAGCGCGCGATCCGCCCGCCACGCCTCCCCCGCCCGGCCGAGCCCCGCCACCCTCCACACATGACAAGGCCCGGCCGAAACCGGCCGGGCCTTGTCGTGGTGGGAGTGGCTCAGTTCGAGCTGCTGGTGGTGCCGTCGTCGACGCTCGCCGGGTGCTGGCCGCTGCCGACGGCCGGCGTGTCGAACCGCATCGAGCTTCCCGACGTGCCGTCCTCGGACGAGGTGGTGCTGCTCTCGCTCGTGGGCGGCGACGTCGTGGTGCTCGTCTCCGACGGTGTGGTCGTCGGCGTGCCCGGGGTGGTCGTGGTGGACGGCGGCGGCTCCTCCGTCGAGCTGGCGGGCGGCGGCTGCACGGGCGACGTCGGCACCGAGGTGGACATGTCGGGCGTGGTGGTCGAGCTGGACGGCGGCAGCATCGACGCGAGCTGGTGGTGCTCGGCCATCAGCTGGCTGAGGTTTTCCTCCTCGGTGACCTGGCTCAGCTTGGACGCGGCCTCGGCGAGTGCCTGCTGCGCCTCGGCGATGCGGCCCTGGGACAAGGCGATGCTGGCCTGCTGCAGGTCGATGCGAGCCGCGGACGCGGCCTCGACCGACCGCGCGTGGTCGGCGTAGAGCACCTTGGTGAGGCCCCACAGCGTGTCGCCGGGCTGGGCGTCCCGCGCGGCGATGCTCGTGCCGGTGAACCCGATGGCGAGGACCGCGGCGGCAGCGGCGACCGGCACGAGCAGGCGGCGGCGACGCGCGCGCTGTCCGTGGCGCCGGGCCAATGCCGCGGTCTTGACTGTGGTGACCGCCGTGTCGGTGTCGACGAGCTCGGCCATCGGCTCACTGTCGATGTCCCGGCGCCAGGACAGCAGAAGCGCGTTGAGCTCCTGGTCGCCCAGGTCGTCGGCGATCCCCGGGTCGGACCCGCCGAGCGAGTCCAGCAACCCGTCGTCCGCGCGGATGGCGGTCAGGTCGGCCTCGAACTCCGCTTGGGACGAGCTGAGGGTCGGGTCGAAATCCAGCTCGTCCAACTCATGTCTGACGTCGTCGCGATCGGTCACTCAGGCCACCTCCTCTGACGCCAGCGCCTTGCGGAGCCGGGCCAGCGCCCGGTGCTGAGCGACTCGGACGGCTCCCGGTGTCGAGCCGACCGCTTCCGCAGTCTCCTCGGCCGACAAGCCCACCACCACTCGCAGCACCACGATCTCGCGCTGCTTTTCGGGCAGGACCCGGAGCAGCTGTGCCATGCGCTCGTTCAACTCCCCCTGCAGTGCGCGCTGTTCCGGACCGACGTCGCCCTCGATCTCGTCGGGGATCTCGGCGACCGGTTCAGCCCGGTTGCGCGCGGCGGCCCGATGCGCGTCGGCCACCTTGTGCTGGGCGATGCCGTAGACGAAGGCCAGGAAGGGGCGTCCTTGGTCACGGTACGAAGGCAATGCCGTGAGCACTGCTAGACACACCTCCTGGGCCACATCGTCTGCCGAGGCGAACGACCTCTCTTGTCGCCCGACCCTGGCGCGGCAGTACCGCACCACCAGGGGACGGATAGCGGCCAGCAGCCGCCCGACCGCCTGGGGATCCCCCTCGACAGCGGCGGCGACTGGCTCGTCCAGCCCGTCCCCCACATTGGCCATCGCAGACAACAGTCCCAGCGTTACGTGTAGGCGTACAAAATCAACGGCGCGGCGATCCCCACATCGCTCACACCGGTGATACCTACCGTACCCGTCGACACCGGTGTGGCGTAGGCGTGGTCGTCCGTGACCCGCCTTGATCGCACGCGACCGAGGCCGCCCAGTATCGCACGAACGCGGTGCGCAGGAGTGTCGATGAGCGAAGCGGCGCGCGGAGACGCGAAAAAACTTCGACGTGTCCGCGCGACCGCGTCAGGACACCAGACCGCGGCGGAAACCGTGAGCGACCGCCTGGGCGCGGTCCCGCACGCCGAGCTTGCGGAACAGCCGGCGGGCGTGCGTCTTGACGGTGTCCTCGGACAGGTACAGCTCGCGGCCGATCTGCCCGTTGCTCTTGCCCTGGCTCATGCCCCGCAGCACCTGCAGCTCGCGCTCGGTGAGCTGGACGCCGGGGTCGGCGGGCTGCCGCGGCGCGGGCACGGAGGTGCTGGCGAGGGTGTGCGCGAGCGCGGCGACCAGCTCCGGCCGGGAGGCGTCCCAGCGCAGGTAACCGCGTGCGCCACCGGCGATGGCGGCGGCGATGCTGCCCGCGTCGTCCGGCGCGCCGAACACGATCACGTTGGCCTGGGGGTTGGCGGACACCAGCCGCCGAGTCGCCTCCACCCCGGCCGGCATCGCGCGCTGGGTACCGACGAGCACGACGTCGACCGGCTGCCGCGAGTACCGGGCCAGCAACTCGTCACCGTGCGCTACACAGTCGATGCGACTGACACCGGGGACAGCAGACATCACGCGGGTGAGCCCTTCGCGGACACTGCGTCGGTCGTCGCAGATCAAGACCGTCGTCACGGGTGTTCCTTCCTGCAGCCGGGTGACATTCCATATCCCCTATCGGACGCTTGAGGCCGAACCTTGACACGATCCGGTGGCTTTTTTTGGAAACTCTTCGCCCGGATGTCGGTATGGCCGTCTTCCGCCCCCAACCCCGGGTCAGACCGGTACCCACGGTGACGCACGTGCGAGCCGCCTCCCCTCGGGATCGGAGCGTAGTAACACTGCGTGTAACACCGCGGTCGTCTCGGACCGGTGGCGGTCCGCGTCGGCGGGCCACAGGTCGGCCGCGATGAGTCCGGCGGGCCAGGACAACGAGAACAGACCGTGCTCCTGCGCGGTCACGAGCGCGCCGGCGACGAGGTCCCCGGCTCTTCGCTTGTGCCCGATCGCGCCGAGCGCGGCGGCGAGCACCAGTTGCGACTTGACGATGTGCCGGGCCGACCCGGCCGAGGTGGCTTCGGACAACGCGGCCTCGGCGGGTTCCACCGCCGAGCTCGCGTCGCCGGCGGCGAGGGCGAGCTCGGCGGTGACCCAGCCCATCCGGGTGCGGGTGCGCCAGCTCCGCGCGGCGGCACCCGCCCGGTCGAGGACCCGCCGGGACGCGGCGAGCCTGCCGGTGCCGAGGTGGTCGGCGGCCAGGCCGAGCAGGGCGTCGGCGCGCGCCCCGTCGGCGTCGAGGCCGTCCGGGTCGGACCGCCCGGAGGTGCCGGTGGCACCGGTGACGCGGGCCAGCGCGGCACCGTCCAGCCCGCGCGCGACGGCGTGACCGCCGAGCTGGCGGCGGTGGGAGGCCGAGGTACACAGCGCCAGCGCCGCCATCACCGGATCGCGGTCGCGGCGGAGGACGGTCAGCAGAGCGGCCGCGGCGGCGTAGCGGCCCTGCGCGCCGAGCACGATGGCGCCGAGCAGGCGCTGCCCGGGCGGGCCGTCGGCAGCGAGCACGTCCGGCGGCGGCGCCGGTCCGTCGCCGAACGCCGCTGCCCGGATGTCGATCTCGTGCACCCCTACTTCCCTACCAGGACGTACTCGATGCGGTCAGCCGCCATCCGCAGGCCGGTGAGTGGTTCGACGCGTTCGGGCAGCGCGGCGTCGCGCCACCCGGGGCCCGCGGCGAACAGCCTGCTGCGCAACCCGCCGCGGGACACCTCGGGGAACAGTGCGGGATCGGCGTGCTCGGCGCGCCCGGCCCACAGCACGACGGCCGAGGGCGAGCTGCGCCGGACCGCGGCCGACAGCGCCGGCTCGGGCAACGGCAGGCCGAACAGCTGCGCGCCGATGCCGCGGACGGCCAGCCCGGCCGCCAGGACGCGCAGCGGCAGGTCCTCCTCCTCCTCGCCCGGGGCCCTGCTGAGCAGCACCGGCCGCTGGTTGAGCGGGTGGTCGAGCACCGGCGTCGCGCGCACCACCGCGGCGAGCACGCACTCGGTCAGCAACGCCTCCACCTCGATCCCGGCCGACGTGCCCGGCCAGCCCGCGCCGCAGGCCTCGACCACCGGCGCGATCACGCCCTCCCACGCGGCGACGACGTCCGCGCCGCCGATCGCCTCGTCGAGGACGCGCTGCACGGCTCGCCCGTCGAGGGCGACCGCGGCCGCGCGGAGCCGTCGCGCGGTGGCACCGTTGCGGGCGGCGGTCACCTGTTCGGCGGGCGGCGGGAGCGGCTGGACCACCGGTTCGGGCGCGGTGCCCGCGGTCTTGGGCATCTGCTGGAGCGCGAAGCGGGCGGCCTCGGCGGTGGACGCACCGCGGAGCAGGGCGCGCTGCATGAGCTCGAGCCGTCCGATGTCGGCGGCGCAGTAGCGGCGGTGCTTGCCGTCGGTGTGCCTGCTCGGGCCGAGACCGTAGCGGCGGTCCCAGGTGCGCAGGGTCGACGGCGCGACACCCAGCCGCCGGGCGACGGCGGCCACGGGCATCGTCGGCTCGGCCTGACGGGCACCCCTGGGACGGCTCACCCGACCCAATATCCCGGTGCCACCCGAACGGGGCAACCTGAATCGGTTTCGGCATTTTCCCTGTTTAGAACGCGGAACTCACGCGTAGGGGGGATACCTAACGGCTGAATCGCGGGGTTTCTCTTGAACAACTATTGGCGCGCTTCTAACGTTACCGCCGTTGCGCCATTCGGAGTAATCGCGGGCAACAAAGCAGGGGTGGCACGACCGAATCGGAGGCGGTCACGATGGCAGACACGCGGAGGCTCCCGGGTCCCAACGCCGATATCTGGGAATGGCAGCTGCAGGGGTCGTGCCGGGGGATGGACAGTGGCGCGTTCTTCCACCCGGACGGGGAACGCGGCCCGGCGCGGGCGCGACGCGAAGCGCGCGCGAAGGCGATCTGCCAGTCCTGTCCGGTGCTGCAGCTGTGCCGCTCGCACGCGCTGGCGGTGCACGAGCCGTATGGGATCTGGGGTGGACTGTCGGAGGCGGAGCGGGAGACCATCATCAGGACGGGGAGACCACAGCTGACCCTTTCCGGCCAGTAACCGGAAAGGATTACGCCGGACGACACCCGGGCGAACGCCCGTCACCCGGGTGTCGTCTTCTTTTTCAGAAATCGCGGCCAGGCGGTCATCGCCATGTCGACGACCGCCTGAAGGTCCGCCAGATCCGCACCGTCACGCGCCTGAATCGACATCCCGTGCAGAATCGTGCCGTAGAACTGCACGAGCGCATCGACGTCGGCTTCTTCGCCCAGCTTCTCGCGCAACCTCACCTTGAGCATCTCGAGATTGTTGCGGCGCAGGGCGGCCAGGAAATCCCGCGCACCCCGGTTCTGTTCGGTGCAGTTGATCGCCGACAGCACCACCATGCAGCCCCGCGGGCGCCCCTCACCCACGTACTCGGCGGCGCTCTCCCGCAACCACCCCTCGATGATCTCGCGCGCCGAGCCCTCGTCGGCGGGCCGATGACCGAAGCGCTCGCGGTAGCGCTGGACGGCCTCGCGGAACAACGCCTCCTTGTCGCCGAACGCCGCGTACAGGCTGGGTGAACCGATGCCCATCGCGGCGGTCAGGTCGGACACCGACGTGCCCTCGTAGCCGCGCTCCCAGAAGACGTACATCGCCTTGTCCAGGGCCGCGTCCCGGTCGAAGCTCCTCGGGCGTCCACGTGGTGACATGGTTCGCATTCTATAGCGGTCGACACAGAAGTCGCTATAACTTCTGTGTCGATCACTACAGAAATGGAGTTGCCATGGGATCACTGGACGGCAAGGTCGCACTCGTCACCGGGGGAAGCAGGGGCATCGGCGCGGCGATCGCGCGAAAACTGGCCATGGAGGGCGCGCACGTCGCGGTGACCTACGAACGGTCGGCCGCCCGCGCGGCCGAGGTGGTGGCCGCCGTCGAGGGCCTGGGCCGCAAGGGCCTGGCGATCCAGGCGGACAGCGCCGACGCCGACGCGCTGACCGCGGCCGTCGACCAGGCGGCGTCGGCGCTGGGCCGGCTCGACGTGCTGGTCAACAACGCCGGGATCTTCCCGCGCGCGACCGTCGAGGAGATGAGCGTCGAGGAGCTGGACCGGACCCTCGCGGTGAACGTGCGGGGGGTCTTCGTGGCGACGCAGGCAGCGGCGCGGCACCTGGGCGAGGGCGGCCGCGTCATCACGATCGGCAGCACGCTCAGCGAGCGGGTGACCGGGCCGGGGGTGAGCGCGTACGCGGCGTCGAAGGCGGCCGTGGTGGGGATGAGCCGCGGGTTCGCCCGGGACCTCGGACCGCGCGGGATCACCTCGGTGGTGGTGCATCCGGGCCCGACGGACACCGACATGAACCCGGCGGACGGCGATCGGGCGGTGCGGTCGCTGGCCCTGTCGGTGTTGGGCAGGCACGCGTCCCCGGAGGACCTGGCGGCGACGGTCGCGCACGTGGCCGGGCCCGCGGGTGCGTTCATCACCGGATCGGTCATCACCGTCGACGGCGGGGTGAACGCCTAGACGGTCGCCGCCGCGGCACCCCGGAACAGAACAGAGCCCCCGCTCCACGAGCGGGGGCTCTGTTCGTCGTTGCCGGGGTCGGGTCAGTGGGCGTGACCGTGGCCGTGACCGGCGTTGTCGTCCTGCTCCTCCTGCGGCTTGTCCACCACGGTGCTCTCCGTGGTGAGGACCAGCCGCGCGATGGAGGCCGCGTTGGCGAC
>Ga0164243_10002913_pt1 | contig 27751 bp, 20 predicted proteins | sample OricompcompostOP_FD_108781 | JGI IMG/M metagenome (GOLD analysis project Ga0164243, IMG submission 108781) | Organic Plus compost microbial communities from Emeryville, California, USA - Original compost - Organic plus compost (OP) | ecosystem: Engineered > Solid waste > Mixed feedstock >...
CCGGAACGGCGCGACTCCCGAACGGCCGCCTGACGGCGGGTTGTTGGGCCGTTCCGGGTGGTCGCTGCGAAACTCGCAGGGGCCGGGTGTGCGGTGGTCAACGTGCTGGGCGGGTAGGGGGGTGTTGGCTACCGGGGAGGTTCACTGGGGAGCTGGGGGTAGCGCTGGTCCGGGGTTTGGTCGTCCCCCGGGGGCCCGGTGGCAGCCGTAGCCGCGGTCGGGCCGGGGTCGCCGTGTGCTGTGCTCGTCGAGGGGTGGATGCGCAGGCGTCGTGTGTCGGGGCCGGGCGTGTGCTCTCGCCGACGCACTCGGGTGCCGGAACGGCGCGACTCCCGAACGGCCGCCTGACGGCGGGTTGTTGGGCCGTTCCGGGTGGTCGCTGCGAAACTCGCAGGGGTCGGGTGTGCGGTGGCCAACGCGCCGGTCCGGTACGGGTGTTGGCCAGCGCGGCGAGCCCGCCGGCCCTGCCGGGGCGCACCGCGTCGCCGTGCCTCGGCGGTCCCCGCGGCCGACGGCGGTAGCCCACCGCCGCCCGCGGGCCCCGGACGCCGGCCGCGTCGTGTCCGCCGCGCGAGGCGGACCACGGCGAGGTGGCGTGCTCGGTCGGCTGCTCGCCGCCCGCAGGTGTCGTCGCCCGCGTACGGGAAACCGGCCCAGGCGAGGGCGGCGCCGCGGCGTGCGTCCCGGCAGGTGAGCAGCAGCGGCGGTGGAGGCGGAGGCGGTACGGATGGAGCGCGATCGCGTCGAGGGGGGCCGCACTCGAAGCGGCGGCGGTGCCGGCCGCGGCCCGGACGGCGGCCGTGCCGAGCAGAGTGAGGCCGAGCACGAGGGCACCGAGCACGGCGGCACCGAGCACGGCGGCACCGAGCACGGCGGCACCGAGCACGGCGGTGCCGAACGGCCCGGCACCGAGAACGGCCGCCCGGGAACGCCCGCCATACCCGCGACCCTGGCCGCCGCCTGCGGCTACTGGCGGCGGCGCGGCATCCACACCGAGCCGAGCCAGGTGGCCGTCGCGCCCGGCGTTCCGCTGCTGCTGCTCGCCGTGCTGGCCGCGGCGGGCGGCGTACGCGGGCCCGCGTACGCGCTGCGCGAGCCGCCGCCGGAGGGCTCCGCCGCGGAGGCGGTGCTGCTGCCCCGGCCCGCTGCGCCCTGGCATCTCGCGCAGGCCCGGCTGTCCGGCCGCCCCGTGCGCACCGTGCCGGTGCCCGCCGAGTGCGGGGGAGTGCCCGACCCGGTGGCGCTGCTGGAGACCGTGCGGCGGGTGCGCGACGACGGGGAGCGGCCGCACGCCCTGGTGCTCTCGCTCGTCGACGACTGCACCGGCACCGCCGCTCCGCCCGAGCTGGTGCGCGAGGTGTGCCAAGCGGCGGCCGGCGAAGGGCTGTTGATCGTCAGCGACGAGACCTGGCGCGACACGTCGCACGATCCGCGGGACACCGTGCTGGTCAGCCCCGCCGAGATGGTGGAGGGCAGCCCGTACGCGGACGCGGTCGTGGTGGTCGCCGGGGTCGGCGGCACGCTTCCGCCGCCCGTACCGCAGGCCGGCATCGCCCGCTTCCCCGGCACTCCGCGGGGGCGCGCCGCGCGGCGTTCGGTGGTGCGGGTGCTGGGTGCGCTGGGCGCCCGGCTGCCCGCCGCGGCGGACGCCGGCGCGGCCGACGCGCTCGCCGAACCGGGCCCGCTGCGCGCCCGCCGCGCCGCGGTCGCGCGGGCGCGGGGCGTCCTGGTCACGGCGCTGTACCGGGCGTTCACGGACGCGGGCGCGCTGTGCCGGCCGCCGCACGCGGGGCGGCATCTGTACGCGGACCTGGAGCCGGTGCGGGACGGGCTCGCCGCCCGCGGCGTACGGGACGCCGCCGCGCTGGAGGCCGAACTGACGCGCAGGCTCGGCCCGTACGTCGCCGGCGGGCACCGGTTCGGGGACGACTACGCGGCGCTGCGGGTGCGGGTCTCCGGCGAACTGCTCGCCTCCGGCGGTCCCGAGATTCCCGGAGGCTACGAGGAGTCGGGCGGCTCCGGCGGCGCCCGCGCCCGGCGCGGTCGCGCGCGGGAGGCGGCCGGAGGGGCGGCGGGAGCACCGGGAGCCCGGGGAGCGCGGGAAGTCCAGGAAGCGCAGGGAGCCGAGGGGGCGGCCGAATACGCGGCCGCCGGCGTGCCATCTCTCACGCCTCCTGATCCACTGGAATCACCCGACGTGACCCGGGCCCTGCACCGGGTGCGGTCGGAGCTGGCAGACCTCACGGCGTCCCGGAGTGCAGGAGCCCCTCATGAGCGAGCCGCACCATGACTGAGCGCACCGAACACCCCGAGCGCACCGGCGACTTCACCCGGCCCGCGACCGGGCCGGCCGGAACCGCGCCGGCCGGAACGGGACCGTCCGGCACCGGACCGGCCGAGGCCGCCGCTCCCACCGACCGCGCCGCTCCCACCGACCGCGCCGCCACCGCCGTGACCCCCGCACGCGGTACGGGCCCGCTCGTCGCGCCGGAGCACTCCGTACGGCGTCCGCTCGGCGCCCGCCGGTTCTGGCCGCGCTCGTTCGCCGACCGGCTGACCGATCCGCTGCCCGGCGTGCGGGCGTTCGCGCGGCTGGCCCGCGAGGGCTCGCTGCGGCCCGGCGCGGAAGCCCTGCGGGACGTGCCGCAACTCCCGTACGCGCCGGGCCCGTTGCCGGACGCCGGACCGGACACCGTCGCCGTCACCTGGGCCGGGCACGCGAGCTGGGTGCTGCGGATCGGCGGGCTCACCGTGCTGACCGACCCGGTGTGGTCGCGGCGGATCCTCGGAACGCCGCCGCGGACGACTCCGGTCGGCGTCGCCTGGCGGGACCTGCCGCCCGTGGACGCCGTCGTCATCTCGCACAACCACTACGACCACCTCGACCTGCCGACGCTGCGCCGACTCCCGCGCGACACCCACCTGTTCGTACCGGCCGGGCTCGGCGGATGGTGCCGGCGGCGCCGCTTCACGCGCGTCACCGAGCTGGACTGGTGGGAGACCGCGGAGCTGCCCGCGCCGGACGGCCGCCGGGTCCGCTTCGACTTCGTGCCCGCACACCACTGGTCGCGGCGCGGCCTGCGGGACACCTGCCGCACGCTGTGGGGCGGCTGGGTGTGCACCGACCACCGCGGCCGGCGCGTCTACTTCGCGGGCGACACCGGGTACGGGCACTGGTTCGCCGAGATCGGGCGGCGGTTCCCCGGCATCGACCTGGCGCTGCTGCCGATCGGCGCGTACGACCCGCGCTGGATGCTCGGGCCCGTACACACCGACCCGGAAGAAGCCGTGCGCGCCTGCCAGGACGTCGGCGCCCGCGCGATGGCGCCGATGCACTGGGCGACGTTCCTGCTGTCGGCCGAGCCGCCGCTGGAACCGCTGGTGCGGGTGCGCGCCGCGTGGGCCTCGGCCGGCCGCCGGCGCGCGGACCTGTGGGACCTGCCGGTGGGCGCCTCCCGCGTCCTCGACACCGCCGGCTGACCACCGCCCGCCCGCGACTCCGGTCGCCCATGCGCCCCGTCCGCGGGCGTCCGCTGGCCGACTCCCGTACGCCGGGGGCCTGTTGGGGCGGGGGCCGTGCCCACGGAAGGCCCTCGCCGCGTACGCCCGTAGCCGCGTGGGCGGTCGGCCGGGCGGCTACGCGCCGCCCGCGCCGCTGCCCCGCTCGCTCGCCGACTCCCGTACGTCCGGCGCCTGTTGAGTCTGGCCGTGGTCCGGGCGGGCGCGGGCCCGGCGCCACAGTCCCGGTGCCGCGCCGACGGCGAGCGTCACTCCGACCGCCGTCGCCAGGCCCTCCCAGGGCTGCGGGAAGAGCGTGCCGCCGAGGATGCCGATGAGCTGGTACGTCACGGTCCACACGAGGCACGCGGGCAGGTTGCCCCGTACGAACTCCCGCGTCCGCATCCCCGCGAGCAGGCAGGCCAGCATCACCGGCACCCGGCCCGCGGGCACCAGCCGGGACAGCACCAGCACCGCCACCTCGTGTTCGTGCAGCCTGCGTTGGGCGCGGTCGAGCCGCTCCGGTGCCGCGCGCCGGCGCAGCCGCTCCAGCCCGCGCGAGCCGCCGGCGGACCGCACGCCGCGGCGGCCCAGCGCGTACAGCGCGGCGTCGCCGGACAGCGCCGCCGCCGACGCGACCGAGAACACCGCGGCCAGCGCCGGCAGCGGCGGCTCCTGGTGCAGCGCCACCACGGCCGCGCCGCTCACCACCGCCCCGGTCGGCACCACCGGCACCAGCGAGCCGAGCACCACCAGCAGGAACACCGAGGGGTAGGTGACCGCCTGCTGGGCCGCGCCCGAGCCGGGCGGCACCAGTGCGGCGACGCCGGGGATCGCCGCCGCGCCCGTCATACGGCCGCCGCCAGCCGTACGCTCTCGCCGTGCGCCAGCCGGTGCACGCGCACGGCGGGCGCGAGCAGGCCCGCGAGCCGCGCGAACTCGTCGCCGGGGGAGTGGAATTCGTGCGGCCGCACCGCGTCCATGCCGATCGGCCAGTACGTGCCGTAGTGCACCGGGACCGCCATCCGCGGCGCCAGCCGGGCCAGCGCCTGCGCCGCGCGGCGCGGGTCGAGATGCCCCGCGCCGAGCCCGGGACCCCAGCCGCCCACCGGCAGCAGCGCCGCGTCCACCGGGCCGACCGCCTCCGCCATCCCGTCGAACAGGCCGGTGTCGCCCGCGAAGTAGGTGCGGGCCGCACCCTCCAGCACGTAGCCCAGCGCACGGGCGCGGTGCGGCCCGTACGGCAGCCGCCGTCCGTCGTGCTCCGCGGGCACCGCCCGCACGGTCAGTGCGCCGACCCGCGCCTCGTCCCCGGCGGCGATCTCCTCGACGGACAGCCGGGCCGCGAGCCGGCGCAGCGCACCGACCGCGCGCAGCGCGCCTTTGGGCACCAACACCCGCGTTCGCGGCGGCAGTCGGCACAGCGAGCCCAGGTGCAGGTGGTCGGCGTGCAGGTGGGAGACGAGCACCGCGTCCGCGTGCGTGACGGACGCGGGCGGCAGCGCGCCGCGGCGCCGGCGCAGATGGGCGGTGCGGCGTACGAGCAGTGGATCGGTGAGAACGGTCACACCGGAGTCCCGCACGGTGGTGGTCGCATGGCCCCACCAGGTGACCTCCACCGGCACGGCAACTCCCTCCCGCGGACGGACCGTTGGCGCGCGGCCGCGGACCGTACGGGCGCGTGCCGCTTTCGTCGAGCGTACGGCAGCCTGCGCCATGACTTCCCGCGCTCGCCCCGCGCTCGCCTCCGCGCCGGCCCCGTGCTCGCCCCCGCGCCGGCCCGGGTGGTCCGGTGCCCGCGGCCGCCCGCGGCCGGTTCTTGGCACTGTGAAAAAGTGGAAGATGTCTGTTTCGCGGCGGGGAGTGCGTACGGCCGCGCGGTCCGGGCGGGATTCCGGGAGAGACCCGCGGCGTGCGGGGAAGTGGAGGAGTCGGCGTGCGGTTGCGGTGGCGGTTGCCGCCCTGGCGGCGGCTGGGCGCGGCCACGTTGCGCGTGCTCGCGGTGTGGCTGGTCGGCACGCTGACGATGCTGGCGCTCGCGGGCGTGCTGCCCGACTTCCGGCTGCAGTCGGCGGGCGGCGACAGCGCCACGGTCATCGGCGTCACGGCCGCCGTCGGCGCCGGCGTCTTCGGTCTGCTGAGCGCGCTCGTGTGGCCGCTGCTGGTGCGCGCCCTGCTGCTCGTGCCCGCGCTGGTGCTGGGCCTGCTGGTGTTCTTCCTCAACGGTTCGCTGCTGTGGCTCGCGCTGTCGCTCGTGCCGTACGGGCGCGGCTCGGCCGACCCGGAGACGGCGGTCGTGGTGGCCGCCGTGATGTCCGCGGCCTCCTCGGCGACCAGCACCGCGCTGGCGATGCGGGACGACGGTGCGTACCGGCGGCGGCTCGCGCGGCTCGCCGTGCGCCGGCGCCGCCGCGACGGCACCCCGCCGCACCCGGACACCCCGGGTCTCGTCTTCGTCCAACTCGACGGCGTCGGCTACGAGTTGCTGCGCGAGGCCGTGGCCGGAGCTGACGACCGCCCCGACGACCGTCCAGGCGACCGCCCCGACGACCGCCCCGGCGGCGAAGCGGGCGCCGGGCCCGGTGATGGTTCCGGCGACGGGCCCGGCTCCGCGCCGCCGCTGATGCCGGCCGTCGCCGCGATGTGCCGGCGCACCCACCGGCTCACGCGCTGGCGCACCGACCTCTCCAGCCAGACCGGCGCGAGCCAGCTCGGCATCCTGCACGGCAGCAACCGGGACGTACCGGCCTTCCGCTGGTACGAGAAGGCCACCGGCGAGGTCATGGTCTCCAACCGGCCCAGCGGAGCCGCCGAGTTGCAGCGCCGCGCCGTCGAGCGCACCGGCGACCGCGGGCTGCTCGCCCTCGACGGCGCCAGCCGCGGAAACCTGTTCAGCGGCGGCGCCTCGCAGCTGGCGCTGGTGGTGTCCGTCGCCGGCCGCCGGGACCGCGGCAACCGTTCCCGCGCCGGCTACTTCGCGTACTTCTCCGACCCAGGCAACGCCACCCGCACCGCGCTGTCCTTCGCGGCCGAAGTGCTGCGCGAGATCGGCCAGTCCACGCGGGCGCGGCTGCGCGGCGACCGCCCGCGCGTGAAGCGCGGCGGGCTGTATCCGCTCATCCGCGCCTTCGCCACCGTCGTACAGCGGGACGTGGTGGTCGCGGCCGTGCTCGGCGACATCCTCAGCGGACGGTCGGCCATCTACGCGGACCTGGTGGCGTACGACGAAGTGGCCCACCACTCGGGTCCGCGCAGCCGCGACGCCCGCAAGGTGCTGCGCCGCCTCGACCGCAGCGTGGCCATGATCGCGAAGGCGGCGGAGCACGCGCCGCGCCCGTACCGCATCGTGCTGCTGTCCGACCACGGCCAGAGCGAGGGCGAGACCTTCCGGGACGCCTACGGGCTGCGGCTGGAGGACCTGGTGCGGGCGGGCTGCGGGCTCGCGGTGCCGCGCCGCGCCGGACGCAGCGTGAGCGGCGCGGAGGCGCGGGCGGCGGCCCGAGCGGCGCTGCACCGCCCGGAGAGTTCGCCCGCGGAGGCGGACCGGCGCCCGCCGCGGGGCGCCGGCCCGGTGGTGCTGGCCTCCGGGAACCTCGGCCTGGTGTCGTTCCCGGAGGTGCCGGAGCGGATGTCGATGGAGCAGATCGAGCAGCGCCATCCGGCCCTGCTGCGGACGCTGTTCGACCACCCCGGCATCGGCTTCGTGCTGGTGCACAGCGAACGGCACGGTCCCGTGGTGCTTGGTGCGGGCGGCGCCCAGCACCGGCTCGCGACGGGCCGGATCGTCGGCGGCGCGGACCCGCTGCGCGCGTACGGCCCGTACGCGGCCGACGCCGTGCGCCGCACCGCCGGCTTCCCCAACGCTCCCGACATTCTGGTCAATTCGGCGGTCGACCCGGACACCGGCGCGGTGCACGCCTTCGAGGACCAGATCGGTTCGCACGGCGGCCTGGGCGGCGAGCAGGGCAACGCGTTCCTGCTCTCACCGCTGGATCTGTCACCGCCGACGGCCGCGGGCGGCGGTGCCGGCGCCGGTGCCGCGGAGGGCGCTGCCGCGGAAAGCGCTGCCGCGCAGGCCGAACTCGTGGGCGCCGAGCGGGTGCACGAGGTGCTGCGCGGCTGGCTCCGCGAGGTCGCGGCCCGCCCCGAACCGGACGCCGGCGTCCCACCCGCCCGCCGCCCCGCCCCACCCCGGGACGCCCCGCCTGTGCACGTTCCCTCCTCGCCTTAACCGATCGTGGACCGCTCCGGTCGTCCGGCCGTGTTCCGGTTGCTGGGGGTTGTGCGTACGGGCTGTGGTGGCGGGGTGCTGGCTGGGCTCAACTCCTGTGCGGGAGCGGGTGATTGGGGTGTCCGCCTTGACCGGTCGTGGCGCGCTCCGGTCGCTCGGTCGTGTCCCGGTTGCCGGGGGTTGTTCCGTACGGGCCCGCGGCGGCGGCGTGCCCTCGGCTCCTTGCCGCCCGGGGGCGGTGACGCCGACTCGGGGGCGTGCCGGTGGAGTTGGACGCGGCGCCGGCGGGATCGCGGGCGCGCGGTCAGTCGCGGGCGCGTCGGTGTGTGCGCGTCCAGTGCAGCAGTTTCTCGGCCGGCCAGGCGGTGACCACCTGTGCCGCGTCCGCTCCGCATTCGGCGGCGCGGGCGCAGCCGGCCGGCTGCCAGTCGAGCTGGCCCGGCGCGTGCGCGTCGGTGTCGACGGCGAGGAGGGCACCGGCGGCGATCGCGCGGCGCAGCAGCGTGCGCGGCGGATCGAGCCGTTCCGGGCGGGAGTTGACCTCCACGGCGGTGCCGGTTTCGGCGCACGCGGCGAACACCGCGTCCGCGTCGAAGTCGGAGCCCTCGCGGCGCCTGCCGCGCGGGCCGCGCGTGCCCTGCCGGTCCTGGAGCAGCCGGCCCGTGCAGTGCCCGAGCACGTCCACCAGCGGGCTGCGTACCGCTGCCGTCATCCGCCGCGTCATGTCGGCGCGCGGCATGCGGAGTTTCGAGTGCACCGAGGCCACGACGACGTCCAGCTGCGCCAGCAGCCCGGGGTCCTGGTCCAGGCTGCCGTCCTCCAGGATGTCGCACTCGATTCCGGTCAACAGCCGGAAGGGCGCGAGCCGTTCGTTGAGTTCGGCGACCACGTCCAGCTGCTGCCGCAGCCGGTCCGCGGACAGCCCGCGGGCGACGGTCAGGCGCGGCGAGTGGTCGGTCAGCGCGGCCCACTCGTGCCCCAGCGCCCGCGCCGTGTGCGCCATCGTCTCGATCGGGCTGCCGCCGTCCGACCAGTCGGAGTGCACATGGCAGTCGCCGCGCAGCGCCGCGCGCAGCCGTCGCGCCTCTTCCGGCAGCGCCGGCTCGCGGCTCAACTCCTCCTCCAGGCGGGCCAGATACTCCGGCTCCCGGCCCTCCAGCGCCTCTCGCACCACCCGCGCCGTCTTCGGGCCGATGCCGGGCAGCGACTCCAGCGTCCCGGCCGCGGCGCGCTCCGCGGCTTCTCCTGCGGGCAGCCCGGCGAGCGTCCGGGCGGCGGTACGGAACGCCCGTACCCGGTACGTCGGCGCCAGCGCACGCTCCAGCAGGAACGCGATCCGCTCCAGCGCCTCCTGCGCATCCATCCGCGTCCCCTCTCCTCCGGGCCGCCCCGCTGCGACGGGTCCGGCCCCATTCCGTACGGGCCGTGCGGCCCCGCCCGGCCCCGTCCGTACGACCCTGGTCTCTCCGGCCTGCCCGGCCTGCCCGGCCGGCGCGCCTACGCTGGACGCCGGTCCCGACACAGGAAGCGAGGTCTTGCCATGCCCCCGGAGCCACTGACCGACGACCAGCTGGACGACGCGCTGAGCGAGCTGCCGGGCTGGAGCGGCGACGGCGAACGCATCGTCCGTACGTACACCTTCGCCGGGCATCTGCCGGCGGCCGCGATGGTGATGCATGTGGCCGCGATTCAGGAGGAGTTGAACCACCACGCCGAGCTGGCGCTGGGCTACAACCAGCTCGCGGTCGCGGTGAACACGCACAGCGTCGGCGGCCGGGTCACCGAGCTGGACGTGGCGCTGGCCCGCCGGATCGAGGACATCGCGCCCGGGCACGGGGCGAGTTGACGCCGTCGCAGGCGAACGCCCGCCGGGCGGGCGGCCGTTGTGCCGGGCCCGGCGGGCGGTGCGCGGAGACGGCTGCGGGGCGGGCCCGGCACGGTGCCCGCCCCGCAGCCGTGTACGGGCGGCCTCGCGCCGGCCGGCGGCGCCGGTTCAGTGGGCGGTGCGCAGCGTGAGCCCGTAGGCGTCGAGCGCTTCGCCGACCGGCTGGAAGTAGGTGGTGCCGCCCTTCGTGCAGTCGCCCGAGCCGCCCGACGTGGTGCCCTGCGCCTGCCGCCCGGACAGGAACGGCCCGCCGGAGTCGCCCGGTTCGGCGCACACGGAGGTGCGGGTCAGCCCGTAGACCGTGCCTTCCGGGTAGCTGACGGTCGCGTTCAGCTCCTGGATCCTGCCGCAGTGCCAGCCCGACGTGGAGCCGGAGCGGCAGACCGACGAGCCGGCGGCCATCTCCCGGTCCCCGGAGACCGGCGCATCGACTCCGCCCGCGCCCTTCACGTACGGAGTGGCCCGCCAGTCGTCGTTCGTACGCACCCACGAGTAGTCGTTGTTCGGGAACCGGGAGCCCGCGAACGAGCCCTGCGGCTCGCCGTTGTAGCCCGTCGTGCGGTCGCCGAGTTTGCCGCAGTGCCCCGCGGTGACGAAGCCGTGCTCGCTGCCCTTGGTCACCGGGAAGCCGACGGAGCAGCGGCTCGTGCCGTTGATCCGGAAGGCGTCGCCGCCGCGCAGGTCGCTGTAAGTGCGCGGCTTCTCCGTGGACTTGAGGACGTGCACGGTGCCGGCGTCGGCGCCGCTGCGGCGTACGAAGGCCCGGGCCTGCGCGGGGTCGCTGCCGCGCACCAGGACGCGGTTGGCGCGTACGTCGATCGACCACACGCCCGCGCTCTTCGGCGCCCGCGCGCGTGCGGCGCGGTCCAGCCGGCTCTTCGCCGCCTTGAGGTCGGCGAAACTGTGCCGCACGACGCGCGCTTGGGCGCCGGCGGCGGTGATGAGCCGGGCCTTGGTGCGGTCGGTGGTGGCCACCACGAGCTTCGAGGTGGCGCCGGTGACCCACGAGCCGGCGTAGCGGTCGCCGAGCTTCCGGCTGAGGGAGGTGCCGAGGTCGGCGGCCCGCTCCTCGTTGGCGACCCGGGCGCGGGCCTGCGCCGGCGTGATGCCGAGGTCGCGGCTCATGGCCTGGAGCATTCCGGGCGCGAGGTCCGGCGGGGTCCCCGGAGTTCCGGTGGGGGGCGAGGACGGCGGTGCGGGATCGCCCGCGGCGGCGGGCACGGTGAGCGTGACGGCGCTGACGGCCAGTACCGTCCCGGCGACCACAAGGACTCTTCGGGGCATGGCGCTCTCCTCACGTCGGGGGCGCCACCGAGCGTAAGTGCGCGACCACGGGCCTGCCCGAACACGTCGGCCGTACGGATCACGGGCCCGCGCATCCGCCGCCGCGCCGGCGGCACGGTCCCGCGGCCGGCCCGGCACACACGTCACGGGCGCGGCCCGCCCTCGCAGACGCCGTCAACACCCGGCCGCCGCCGCCCGGTCGAGCGGGCGGCGGCGGCCGGGAAGGAGCGCCGGTGCGGCTCAGCCGATCCAGTTCATGGTGGCCGGGTCGGGGCCCAGCCGTTCGCCGTTCTCCAGCCCGGCGACTGCCGTCAGGTCGTCCGCGTCGAGTTCGAAGCCGAAGACGTCGAAGTTCTCCCGGATGCGGGACGGGGTGACGGACTTCGGGATCACCACGTTCCCGATCTGCAGATGCCAGCGCAGCACGACCTGCGCCGGCGTCCTGCCGTGCTTCTCGGCGACCTCGGCCAGCGCCGGCTCCTGAAGCAGCCCCTTGCCCTGCCCGAGCGGCGACCAGGCTTCGGTGGCGATGCCGTGCTCGGCGTGGAAGGCGCGCAGGTCGGCCTGCGGGAAGTGCGGGTGCAGCTCGACCTGGTTGACCGCGGGCACGCTGCCCGTCTCGTCCAACAGCCGCCGCAGATGCTCCTGTTTGAAGTTCGACACCCCGACGGCCTTGGCGCGGCCGTCGGCCTGGAGCTTCTGGAACGCCTTCCAGGACTCGACGTACTTGTCCTGCTCGGGCACCGGCCAGTGGATGAGGTAGAGGTCCACGTAGTCCAGGCCGAGCCGGGCCAGGGAGTCGTCGAAGGCGCGCAGGGTCTCGTCGTAGCCCTGCCGGCTGTTCCACAGCTTGGTGGTCACGAACAGCTCGTCACGCGCCAGCCCGGACGCGGCGATGGCCTGGCCGGTGCCCTTCTCGTTCTCGTACACCGCGGCGGTGTCGATGCTGCGGTAGCCCTCGCGGAGCGCGACGCCCACGGTGGCGGCGGCCTCCTCGTCCGGCACCTGCCAGACGCCGAAGCCGAGTTGGGGCATGGCGACGCCGTTGTTGAGGGTGATGGCGGGAACGTTGCTCACGAGCGATCTGTCCTCACGTTTCGCATGGTTGCTTCAGGCTCTGGCCTTCCGCGGAGTCAACGGCCGCCGCACGCCGTGCATTCCCGCCCGTTCACTGCTGGTACAGCGCCTCGATCTCGACCGCGTACGCGTTCTCTATCGCTCGGCGCTTCAGCTTCAGCGACGGCGAGACCATGCCCTGCTCCTCGGTGAACTGCGAGGCCAGAATCCGGAACGTACGGATCGATTCCGCCTGCGACACCTGCGTGTTGGCCGCCACGACCGCACGCCGGATCTCGGTCTCCAGGTCCGGGTCGCGCACCAGCTCCCCGGGCGTCAACTCCGGCTTCTCGCGCATCTTCAGCCAGTGCGCGACCGCCTCCGCGTCGAGCGTGACCAGAGCCGAGACGTACGGCCGGTCGTTGCCGACGACGAGGCACTGGGACACCAGCGGATGCGCCCGCACCCGCTCCTCCAGCGGCCCCGGCGACAGGCTCTTGCCGCTGGAGGTGACCAGGATCTCCTTCTTGCGGCCGGTGATGGTGAGATAGCCGTCCTCGTCCAGCGAGCCCAGGTCGCCGGTCGCCAGCCAGCCGCCGCGCAGCGTTTCCGCCGTCGCCTCCGGGCTGTTGAGGTAGCCGAGGAACACCTGCCCGCCGCGCAGCCACACTTCGCCGTCGTCGGCGATCCGCACCGTCGTGCCCGGCACCGGCCGGCCGACGGTGCCGAAGCGGATGCGCTCCGGCGGGTTCGCGACCGCGGCCGCCGTGGACTCCGTCAGCCCGTACCCCTCGTAGATCGGCATACCGGCGCCGCAGAAGAACAGCCCCAGCCGCCGCTCCATCGCCGAGCCGCCGGACATCGCGTGCCGGCAGCGGCCGCCCATGGTCTCCCGCAGCTTGCTGTAGACGGCCTTGTCGAAGAACTGGTGCTGCATCCGCAGCGACGGGCCCGGGCCCGGGCCGGTGCCGAAGGACTTGTGCTCCTGCGCCTCCGCGTAGCGCACCGCGACGTCCACGGCCTTCTCGAACGCGCCGAGTTTTCCCTCCAGTTCGGCCCTGCGCCGGGCCGCGCCGAAGAGCTTCTCGAAGAGGTGCGGTACGGCCTGCAGGAATGTCGGCCGGAACGTCGCCAGGTCCGGCAGCAGCGCGGACGCCGACATCACGGCCTGGTGCCCCAGCTTGACCTTGCCGCGCAGCGCCGCGACCTCGACCATGCGCCCGAAGACGTGCGCGAGCGGCAGGAACAGCAGCAGCGCCGGCTGCTCCCCAGACCGCGGCCGGAAGACCATCTCGTACTTGCCGATGATGTTGTCCGCCTCGGCCATCAGGTTGGCGTGGCTGATCACGCAGCCCTTCGGTCGGCCGGTGGTGCCCGAGGTGTAGATGACGGTCGCCACCGTGTCCGGCGTCAGCGCGCGCCGGTGGCGGTGTACGACGTCGTCGTCGAGGTGCACGCCCGCCGCGGACAGTTCCCGCTCGGCGGACGCGTCCAGCTGCCACAGCCGTTTGAGCCCGGGCAGCCGGTCGACGACGGAGCCGATCGTCATCGCGTGGTCCTCGTGCTCGACGACCGCCGCCGAGACGCCCGCGTCGTGCAGCATCCAACTGACCTGCTCCGCCGACGAGGTGGGGTAGATCGGCACGACCTGCGCGCCGATGGTCCACAGCGCGTAGTCGAAGAGCGTCCACTCGTACCGCGTACGGGACATGATGGCGACCCGGTCCCCGAACCGGACCCCTTCCGCCAGCAGCCCCTTGGCCAGCGCCAGCACCTGGTCCCGGAAGTCCGCGGCGGTCACATCCAGCCACTCGCCCGACGGCGACTTGCGGGCCAGGGCGACCCGGTCCGGATCCTCCGCGGCATGGTCGAAGACGGCGTCGGCCAGCCCGCCGACCTGCGGCTCCGTGGCCACGGCCGGGACGGTCAACTCACGCACAGGGTTCGCTCCTCGACATTCCGGACACTGGGGGCGCCGCCCCGGAGGCACCTTCCGGGCCGCAGACCCGGGGGAGGAGGCGGGGAGCATCACGCAGCGCGAGTGACCGTATCTGATGCGCAGAGCTATGGGGAGAGGTGGCCCCGGGCTGTGAGCGGACATTCACGGGCGGCACCGGCCGCACGCACACAACGCCCGCGACTCGTCCGCCGTTCCTGCACCGAACCTCCCCGAATCCGGCCGTCCGGCGGGCGCGGGCACAATGGCCGGAGCCGACCGCACCGTCCCGAGGGAGCACATGCGCCGCCTGGCACGACTGCTCGACCCCTATATCGCCCTGCTGCTGTGCACGGTCCTGATCGCCGTGCTGCTGCCCGCGCGTGGCGGCGTCGCGCACGGCTTCGACCGGGCCACCGGATTCGCCGTCGGCCTGATCTTCTTCCTCTACGGCGCCCGCCTCTCCACCCGCGAAGCCGTCGACGGGCTGCGCCACTGGCGGCTCCATCTCGCCGTCGTGGCCTGCACGTTCGCGGTGTTCCCGGTGCTGGGCCTGGCCTCCCGCGCCCTCGTGCCGTACGTGCTGACGCCGCCGCTGCAGTCCGGGCTGCTGTTCCTGTGCCTCGTCCCGTCGACGATCCAGTCGTCCATCGCGTTCACCTCGATCGCGCGCGGCAACGTGCCCGCCGCCATCTGCGCCGGCACCTACTCCAGCCTGCTCGGCGTCTTCGCCACTCCGCTGCTCGTGGCGTGGCTGATCGGCGGCGACGCGGCGCTGAGCGCCGACGGACTGCTGGGAATCGGCGGGCAGTTGCTCGCCCCGTTCCTCGCCGGGCAGCTGCTGCGCCGCTGGATCGGCGGCTTCCTCGCCCGGCACAAGCGCGTGCTGGGCTACGTGGACCGCGGCTCCGTACTGCTCGTCGTCTACACCGCGTTCAGCGAAGGCGTCGAGCAGGGCATCTGGGGCCAGGTCACCCCGGGCCGGCTGCTCGCGCTGCTCGGCGTCGAAGTGCTGCTGCTCGCCGCGATGTTGACGCTGACCTGGTACGGCGGCCGCAGGCTCGGCTTCGTACGCGCCGACCGGATCGCGATCACCTTCGCCGGCTCCAAGAAGTCGCTCGCCGCCGGACTGCCCATGGCCAGCGTGCTGTTCGGGGCGCGGGCCGGGCTGGCGGTGCTGCCGCTGATGCTGTTCCACCAGATGCAGCTGATCGTGTGCGCGTACCTCGCCCGGCGGCTGGCTGCGCAGCGGGCGCAGGACGAGCCCGGCGCGGTGCAGGCGGCCGGTGCACGGGCGGCGGCGCCGGCAGGTGGGCCGGAAGCCGGAGCCCACGCCCAGGACGCGGGCGGCGAGGGCGACTTCGCGCGTACGCGCTGAACCACCCGGCCGCGGTCCGGCCCCGGCAGCGAGACGGTGCCCGGGAGGACCCGGCCGGCGCAGGGGGCGCCTCTCGCCGGCCGGCTCCCGTCCCGTGCAGCGGCCGCGGGGGACCCTCGGCCCCGACCCTCGGCCCCAGCCCTCAGCCCCGGCCGGCCGCCGTGTGCAGAGCGATCCGGTGCTCGCCCGCGTACACGTTCATCGACGAGCCGCGCAGAAAGCCGACCAGCGTCAGCCCGGTCTCCGCGGCCAGGTCCACCGCGAGCGAGGACGGCGCCGACACCGCGGCCAGCGCCGGAATCCCGGCCATCACCGCCTTCTGCGCCAGCTCGAACGAGGCGCGCCCGGACACCATCAGCACGCTCCGGCGCAGCGGCAGCCGACCGTTCTGCAGCGCACGCCCCACGACCTTGTCCACCGCGTTGTGCCGGCCCACGTCCTCGCGTACGTCGAGGAGTTCGCCCTCGGGCGAGAACAGGCCCGCCGCGTGCAGCCCGCCGGTACGGTCGAACACCCGCTGCGCGTCCCGCAGTTGCTCCGGCAGCAGCGCCAGCGTCGCCGGCTCCAGCGTGAAGGACCCGGACTCCTCCGGCGCCCAGCGGGCCGTCGTACGCACCGCGTCCAGGCTGGCCTTGCCGCACAGCCCGCACGAGGACGTGGTGTAGACGTTGCGCTCCAGCGTGACGTCCGGCACGGGCACGCCGGGGGCCAGCGTGACGTCGAGGACGTTGTAGGTGTTGGAGCCGTCCACGGTGGCGCCCGCGCAGTAGACGATGCCGGACAGCTCCTCGGCCGAGCCCAACACGCCTTCGCTGACGAGGAATCCCGCCGCGAGCGCGAAGTCGTCGCCGGGCGTGCGCATCGTCACCGCCAGCGGCCTGCCGTTCAGCCGGATCTCCAGCGGCTCCTCGGCGACCAGGGTGTCGGGGCGGGTGCTGACCGCCCCGTCCCGGATGCGGACGATGCGCCGCCGCTCGGTGACCCGTCCCATGTCGATCAGTCCCGTCCGTCGCTGCCGTCGGTTCGCCGCCCGCCACCGGCCCGCCGGACCCCGGCGGGCCGCCGCCGGTCAGTCCCCGCCGCCCCGGCTGTGCACGTGCTGGTACCCGAAGCGGCCCTTGATGCAGAGGTTGCCGTGCGTCACCGGATTGTCGTGCGGCGAGGTGACCTTGACGATTTCATTGTCCTGTACGTGCAGCGTGAGGTTGCACCCGACGCCGCAGTACGCGCACACCGTCGTCGTCTGCGTCTGCCGCTCCTCGTCCCACGTGCCGGCCTCGCGCATGTCGAACTCGGTCTTGAAGCTCAGCGCGCCCGTCGGGCACACCTCGATGCAGTTGCCGCAGTAGACGCAGGCCGAGTCGGTCAGCGGGGCGTCCTGCTCGGCGGCGATGCGGGCGTCGAAGCCGCGGCCCGCGACGGAGATGGCGAACGTGTTCTGCCACTGCTCGCCGCACGCGTCGACGCACTTGTAGCACAGGATGCACTTGTCGTAGTCGCGTACGTACAGGTCGTTGTCGACCTTCGGCTCCTCGTCCATCGTCGCGGCGTCCGGTCCGAACCGTTCCGGGCGTGCGCCGTACTCGGCCATCCACGCCTCCGCCCGCGGCGTCGTCGACAGGTCCGTCGCCGAGCCCAGCAGCTCCAGCACCAACTTCCGGCTGTGCCGGGCCCGTTCGGTGTCCGTACGCACGGTCATGCCCGGCTCGACGCGGCGCGAGCAGGCCGGCGCCAGCGTGCGCGCCCCCTCGACCTCGACGACGCAGGCGCGGCACGCGTTCTTCGGGGTGAGGGTGTCGCCGTAGCACAGCGTGGGAATGTCCTTGCCCGCCGTGCGGCAGGCGTCGAGGATCGTGGCGCCCTCCGCGGCGCGTACGGGCTCTCCGTCGAGGGTGAACTCCACGATGCGGCGCGGAGGTTCGAGCGGTACGGCGGTCATCGGCAGGCTCCCAGTCGGTCGATGGCGGACTCCACGGCGTTCCACGCGGTCTGCCCCAGGCCGCAGATCGAGGCGTCGCGCATGGCCGCCCCGATCTCGCGCAGCAGCGCGACGTCGTACGCGGTGCCGTCTGCGGCGCCGTCCGCGGCAGCGCCTCCGTCGCCGCCCGCGCCCGCCCGGTCCGCGATCCGGCGCAGCGCCTCCTCCTGGCGTACGGTCCCGATCCGGCACGGCACACACTGCCCGCACGACTCGTCCCGGAAGAACTCCGCGATGCGCAGCAGCAGTTGCGGCAGCGGCACCGAGCCGTCCACCGCGAACACCACGCCCGAGCCCAGCGTCGTGCCGGCCTCCGCGGTGCCTTCGAAGGTGAGCGGTATGTCCAGCTCGTCGGCGCGCACGAAGCCGCCCGCGGCGCCGCCGAGCAGCACCGCCCGCAGCCCTTCGCGCACCCCGGCCAGGGTGAGCAGTTCGCGCAGCGTCGCACCGAACGGCAGCTCGTAGACGCCGGGCCGCTCGACGCTGCCGGAGACGCAGTACAGCTTCGGGCCCGTCGAACGCCCCGTGCCGATCGCGGCGTACGCCTGCGCGCCCCGCTCCAGCACCGGCAGCACGTTGACCAGCGTCTCCACGTTGTTGGCCGCCGTCGGCTTGCCGAACAGCCCCTTCTCCACCGGGAACGGCGGCTTGGCCCGCGGCTCGCCCCTGCGGCCCTCCAGCGAGTTGAACAGCGCCGTCTCCTCGCCGCAGATGTACGCGCCCGCACCGCGCCGTATCTCGATGTCGAACGCGTAGCCCTGCCCGAGCACGTCCTCGCCCAGCAGCCCGCGCGCCCGCGCCTGCCGCACCGCGTGCGTCAACCGGCCCAGCGCGCGCGGGTATTCGCCGCGCAGATAGAGGTAGCCGCGCTCCGCACCCACCGTGTAGCCCGCGATGGTCATCGCCTCGATCAGCGCGTACGGATCGCCCTCCATCAGCACCCGGTCCTTGAACGTGCCCGGCTCGCTCTCGTCCGCGTTGCACACCACGTAGTGCGGACGGTCCGGCTGCGAGGCCGTCGCCTGCCACTTGCGCCCGGTCGGGAACGCCGCGCCGCCCCGGCCCAGCAGCCCCGAGTCGGTCACCTCGCGGATCACTCCGGCCGGGCCGAGTGCGAAGGCCCGGCGCAGCGCGCGGTAGCCGCCGCGGCTGCGGTAGTCGTCCAGCGACGCCGGATCGACGACGCCGACCCGCGACAGCAGCGTCAGCGCCGGATCGCCGAACTGCGGTACGGCCAGGGCGGGTTCGGGCTCCGGCTCGGCCGCCGCGGGATCGCGCGCGAGAGCGGCGACGCTCTCGGCGGTCGCGGGCGCGGCGACCCCGGCCGCGTACGTACGGGCACGGTCCGGGTCCGTCCCCTCCTCCGCGCCGCCGCCGTCCCCGGCCCGTACCGCGAGCGCCGCCGGAGCCCGCTCGCACAGCCCCAGGCACGGGCTCGGCTGCCACACCGCGCCGTCCCACGCCTCGCCCGCGGGGCCGAGCCGTTCCGCCACCGCGGCGCACAGCGGCCCCGAACCGGCCGCCGCGCAGGCCAGATCGGTGCACACGTGCAGGACGGTCGCCGGACGCGGACGCACCGAGAACATTCCGTAGAACGTGGCCACGCCGTACGCCTCCGCCGGCGGCACCGTCAGCCTCCGGCACAGGTAGTCCAGGCCGCCCCCGCTGATCCAGCCCACCCGGTCGTTCAGCGCATGCAGCCCGGGCAGCAGCAGATCGCGCCGGTCCCGCGCCTCCCGGCCGCCGCGCGCCCAGCGCAGGTCCTCCTGCGTACGCTCGTCGCCGCCCTCCCAGGACGAACCGGGCGGACCCAGCAGCCCGTCGACGGCCGCACGCTCCTCGTCAGTCGGTTCGCCGTCCCCGATCCGCAGATCCATCGCGGCCTCAACTCCCCACGGCCGCGGGCTCGTTGCCGGCCGCGGAATCCTCGCCCGCGCCCGGCTGCTGCGTCGGCTTCTCGATCCGGATCGCCGACGCCTTGAACTCCGCCGTGCCCGCGATCGGGCAATTGGCCTCCACCGTCAGCCGGTTGGTGTCCACCTCGTCCGGAAAGTGCATCGTCATGAAGGCCAGCCCCGGGCGCAGCCCGTCCACGACCGCCACCGGCGCCCGCACCGACCCGCGCCGGGACGCCACCAGCACCACGTCGCCCTCCGCGACCCCGAACCGCCGCGCGTCCTCCGGACACAGCTCCACGCACTCGCCGCTGCGCAGCGGCGACGCGAAACCCCCGCTCTGCACACCGGTGTTGTACGAATCCAGCCGCCGCCCCGTCGTCAGCCGCAGCGGATACTCGTCGTCCGTGAGATCCACCGGCGGATCGTGCCGCACGATCCCGAACGGCGCCGGCCGCCCGCGCCGCGCCGGATCCGTCTCCCACAGCCGCCCGTGCAGATAGCTCGGCTCCAGCCGCTCGGTGCTCGGACACGGCCACCGGATGCCCTGGTGCTCCTCCAGCCGCTCGTACGTCATGCCGTAGTGCAGCGGCGAGACCGAACGCAGCTCGTCCCACACCGCCTCCGCGTCCGCGAACTTCCACTCGTGGCCCAGCCGCTCCGCCAGCTCGCAGATGACCGCGATGTCCTCGCGCGCCTCACCCGGCGGATCCACGGCCTTCCGTACGCGCTGCACGCGCCGCTCGCTGCTCGTCGTCGTGCCCTCGGTCTCGCACCAGGCGGCCGTCGCGGGCAGCACCACGTCGGCGAGCTCCGCGGTCTTGGTGAGGAAGATGTCCTGCACGACCAGCAGATCCAGCATCCGCAGCCGCTCCACGGCCTGCGCGCTGTCCGCCTCGGACTGCGCCGGGTTCTCGCCGATGCAGTAGACGGCCCGCAGCTCGCCGGAGGCCATCGCCTCGAACATGTCGGTGAGGTTCCGCCCGTGCCGCGGCTCCAGCTCCGTCCCCCAGACCTCCTCGAACTTCTTCCGCACCTCCGGCTCCAGCACGTTCTGGAAGCCGGGCAGCCGGTCCGGGATGGCCCCCATGTCGCCGCCGCCCTGCACGTTGTTCTGCCCGCGCAGCGGCTGAAGCCCGGCGCCGTACCGCCCGACGTGCCCGGTCAGCAGCGACAGGTTGATCAGCGCCCGCACGTTGTCCGTGCCGTTGTGGTGCTCCGTGATGCCCAACGTCCAGCACAGCTGGGCCCGTTCGGCCGTGGCGTAGGCGTGCGCCAGGTCCCGGATCGCCGCCGCCGGCACCCCGGTCACCTGCTCCGCCGCGCTCAGCGTCCACGGCTCCACCTCGGCCGCGTACTCCTCGAACCCGGTCGTGGCCCGCTCGATGAACGCGTGATTGGCCAGCCCCGCGTGGATGATCTCCCGCCCGATCGCGTGCGCCAGCGGGATGTCCGTGCCGACGTTGAGCCCGAGCCAGCTCTCGGCCCACTCGGCCGTCGACGTACGCCGCGGATCCACCGCGTACATCCGCGCCCCGTTCCGAATCCCCTTCAGCACGTGCTGGAAGAAGATCGGGTGCGCGAAGCGCGCGTTGGACCCCCACATCACGATCAGGTCGGTCGCCTCGACCTCCTCGTACGACGAGGTACCGCCGCCGGAGCCGAACGCCGCGGACAGCCCGGCCACGCTCGGCGCATGGCAGGTGCGGTTGCACGAGTCGACGTTGTGAGTCCCCATCACCACCCGGGTGAACTTCTGCGCCACGTAGTTCATTTCGTTGGTCGCCCGGGCACAGGAGAACATCCCGAACGCGTCCGGACCGTGCTCCGCACGTATCCGCCGGAACCCGTCGGCGGCCCGTTCCAGCGCCTCGTCCCAGGTCGCTCTCCGCAGCGGCCCGCCCTTCTCGTCGCGTACCAGGGGGTGCGTCAGCCGGTCGTATCGGGTGGACGGCGGCCTGCCGCGGTCACGTCGCGTCATGCTGCGCTCCTTACGGTCTGTGCGGGCGGTTCGACGACGGCGATGGATGGCGCAGGGACAAAACCTCGATTGAATACTGCATACACTCGCTGGCCTCAACGGACAAGAGGCGTGCGCGACTTGGCGCGACCCCGACCCGCAGCCGGCGCGGCCGAACCTCAACTCACGAGGCCCGGCCTGGCCGTTGCTCTTATCGAGGGGTTGTACCGAGGGCTGCGCGTGTCCTCGTGAGTGTGGTCTTCCCGGCGCGCACATTTGTGATGTCTGCAGAAAAGCAGACAAACGGAAAAAAGGAGATCGACATGCGAACGATTATTCGTCCTGCTGTTGTCGGCCTTGCGGCCGTGGGGCTGTCTCTCGCCGGTGCCGCTTCGGCTCAGGCGTGCGGCCACCACACCCATGTCAACGTCCAGGAGACCAAGTACTCCAGCAAGTGGTCCAGCGAGATCGAGCACAGCTTCAACGGCAACCAGGTCAACTCGAAGAGCCCCGGCGCCTTCAACTTCGGTGACCTCAAGCAGGACTGACCCGGTTTCCCCGCGAGGGGCGCACTGACGTCTTCCTGACCGGCGGCGGCCTCCGGCATCCCGAGCCGGGGGCCGTTTCGCCTGTGCTCAGCGCTTGACGCAGGTGTAGGCGCCGAAGACCGGGGTGCGGAACTCGGCGTCGAGGACGTCGAAGCCGGCGGCCGTGAGCATGGGCTCCAACAGCCAGCGGAAGGTGCTGTGTTCGGTGCGTACGTGCTCGGCGAGGTCGTCTCTCGTGTAGCCCAGCGTCGGGTCGTCGGGGGCTTCGGCGAGCCAGTCCTCGATGACGGTTTCCGCCTCCTGCGGCCCGAAGTCGTAGATCAGGTCGTGCAGGCGGAGGATGCCGCCGGTGCGCAGCGTGCCGGCGATGCGGGTGAGCGCCAACGCCTTCCAGAAGTCGGGGAGTTGGTGCAGGGCGTGGCGGGTGAAGACGGCGTCGGCGGGGGCGCCGGTGTGCTCGTAGGTGAGGAAGCCGGCGGCGACGCACTCCAGGGAGCCGAGCCCTTCGCGTACGGCGCGCTCGCGCAGGACGTCGCGCATCGCGGGGGAGATCTCGACGGCGACGACGCGGCCGAAGCGGCGGGCGGCGGGGACGGCGAACTGGCCGGTGCCGGCGCCGATGTCGAGCACCGTGGACGAGCCCGTCAGGCCGTGCCGCTCCAGCAGCGCGAGGTCTTCGGAGGGGTCGGGGTGCCCCTGCTTGAGGTCGAAGCCGGCGATGAAGTCCGGGTCGAGGTGTTCCGGGCCCGCGTGGGCGCGCTCGTCGAGCAGCCAGTCGTCGGTCACGAAGGCATTGTGGGTCATCTTCGCGTCGATCTCCCGCGAATTACGGCCCGCGGTGGTCGGGCGGGCGGTCCGGCGGGTGGTCGAGGGCCAGCACGAGGTCGAGTTCGGGCGGCGGGCGCGTGCCGAGGGGGCGTACCTGGGGTTCGTGGCCGGCGGCCGAGCCGACCAGGAGGCAGCCGCCGGTGTCCGGGGCGTCGAGCGCGTAGCGGCCGTCGGATGCCGCGGTGGTGCGGGCCAGCCGGCGGCCGGCGGCGTCGATCAGGGTCACGGCGGCGCGGGGGAGCGGTGCTCCGCGCCGGGTGAGCACTCGGCCGCGGAGGCGTACGGACGGGCCGGCGGGCGCAGGGTCCGGTCGCGGGCTCGACGGCGGGTCCGGTGGCGGATCCGCAGCCGGCACCGGGGCCGGGTCGGTGGCCGTGGCCGGCTCCGGCGAGGCGCCGGCGGCGGGGGCCAGGGTCTCGGGTGCGGTGGAGCGGCCGGACGCCAACTCCCGTGGCCGGCCCCGGCGGTAGAGGAAGACCGTGAGGAGCAGCCCGCCGGTGAAGAAGGACGCGGCCCACACGTACGCGGTGTTGTAGCTGTGCACGGCGGCGTGTGCGGGCAGGTTCGGCAGCCGCGGGTGGCCGCGCGCGTAGCCGGCCGCCGCAGACGCGGCCTCGGTGTTGAACAGCGCGGTGCCGATCGAGCCGCCCACCTGCTGCATGGTGTTCACGGTGGCCGAGGCCACGCCCTGGTCCCGGGTGACGACGCCGAGCGTGGCCAGGCTCATCGCGGTCGGCATGACCAGGCCGAGCGCGAAGCCGAGCATCAGCAGCGGTCCGATGACGTGCGGTACGTACGAGCTGTGCAGGCCGAGGCCCGTCAGCCAGAGCAGCGCTCCGGCGGCCAGGCCCATGCCGGCCGGGACGACCGGCTTCGGGCCGACGTAGCGGACGAGGATGTTCGTGGACAGCTGCGCGGTGACCATCAGCATGCCGACCATCGGCAGGAACGCCAGCCCGGTGCGGATCGGGGAGTAGTGCAGCGTTCCCTGCAGGTAGTACGTGAGGAACAGGAAGACCCCGAACATGCCGGAGCCGGCGAGGAAGACGCTCAGGAACGCGCCGGCCCGGTTGCGGTCGCCGACGATGCGCAGCGGCAGCAGCGGGTGCGCCGTACGCGTCTCCCACAGCGCGAAGCACAGCAGCAGCACTCCGCTGGCGGCGAGGAAGCCCCAGCACTCGGGGCTGCTCCAGCCCTTCGTCTGTGCGCGGGAGAAGCCGTAGACGAGGCTGAACAGGCCGGAGCCGACCAGCAGCGTGCCCGCGAGGTCGAGCGACGGGCGTTCGCCGGGCATGCGGGTGCGCAGGAACGCGAAGGCGCCGAGCACTCCGGCGACGGCGATGACGACGTTGACGTAGAGCGTCCAGCGCCAGGTCAGGTGCTCGGTCAGGACGCCGCCGAGCAGCAGCCCGATGGCGCCGCCGGAGCCGGCGATGGCGCCGAACACCCCGAAGGCGTGGGAGCGTTCGCGCGGGTCGGTGAAGGTGGTCGTCAGCAGCGACAGCGCCGACGGCGCGAGTACCGAGCCGAACAGGCCCTGGGTCGCCCGCGCGACGATGAGGACGGAGAAGCTGTGCGCGGTGCCGCCCAGTGCGGACGCGGCGCCGAAGCCGATCAGCCCGATCACGAAGGTGGTGCGCCGCCCGAACAGGTCGGCGAGGCGGCCGCCGAGCAGCAGCAGGCTGCCGAACGCGAGCGAGTATGCGGTGATCACCCATTGCCGGCCGGCGTTGTCGAAGCCCAGGGAGCGCTGTGCTGAGGGCAGCGCGATGTTCACGATGGTCGCGTCCAGCACGACCATCAGCTGGGCGAGACCGATCACGGTCAGGGCGAGCCAGCGGTGCTGCACGGGTGCGGGCGGGGGCGCGGGCGCCGGGCCTCCGGCGTGCGGTGCGCCCGGCCCGTCGTGTGCGCCGCCCGTGGTGGATGCCATCGAATCGCCCTCCGGGAGGCTGCTCTCTCGGCGGTCGCTGAGCGGATGTCCCGGGCGAGGTACCCACGGCCGGTGCGGGCATCCGTGCGCGGGGTGCGTACGCGGTGTGGGTGCGCGGGTGCGTGCGGTGCGGGCGAGGAGGCCGGAGCTGGCCCGGTCTGCGAGCGTCCCGGTGGAGCGGGCCCGGGATGATCTGGCCCCGGCTGCGCACCGTAGACTGTAGACAATAGCCTGATCCCGTTCGCCCTTGCCCAGCCTGGGAGTTGGGCCCGGGAGCGAGGTCCGGAGGCCGGTACGGGAGCCGGGTCCGGCTGCCGGGTTCCGTCGTCGAGTTCACGAGTTCAGGAGTCGCAGATGCTGTCCGCGGGACTGCCGGAGGGGGCCGTGCCCAAGCTGCAACGGCCGGGGCCGCTGCGGGAACGGGTCTACGAGGCCCTTCTGGAGCTGATCACCACGCGCTCGCTGAAGCCCGGCCAGCACCTGGTCGAGAGCGAACTGGCCCAGCACCTCGGGGTGTCGAGGCAGCCCGTACGCGAGGCGCTGCAGCGGCTGAACACGGACGGCTGGGTCGATCTGCGCCCCGCGCAGGGCGCGTTCGTGCACGAGCCCACGGAGGAGGAGGCCGACCAACTCCTCTCCGTACGCACGCTGTTGGAGGCCGAGGCGGCGCGGCTCGCGGCGCTGGCGGCGGACGAGGCGGGGGTAGCGGAGCTGGCGGAGCTGTGCGAGCGGGGCGAGTCGGCGGTCGCCCGGGACGACGTGGACGCCGTCGTCGAGGCCAACGCGGCGTTCCACGCGGCGGTGATGCGGCTGGCGGGCAACGTCGTGCTGACCGAGCTGGCCGGACAGGTCGACCGCCGGGTGCGCTGGTACTACACGCCGGTCGCCCGGCAGCGCGGTGCCCAATCCTGGATCGAGCACCGGGAGTTGATCGCCGCCATCGCGGACGGCGACGGCGAGCGTGCGACGGACGTGATGCGGGCGCACACCGAGCACACCCGGCGCTCGTACCACGAGCGGGAACGCTCCTGACGGGACCCCGTTCCGGGGCCGGCCCGCCGAACTCCCGGGCGGGCGGGGCCCGTTGACCGGAAGTCCGGTTCCGGCGCCGGCCGGGGTCGGGGGCTGCCGGATCCGCTCCGGCAGCCCCCGGCTCCCCTGTCCACGGGCCGCAGCCGGTCAGTCGGTCAGCCGGCCGGTCGGCCGGTCAGACCGCTTCCCGGCTGATCGGCTGCGGGTTCGGCTGGATGTCCCGTATCCGGCGGCGTCCCGGCTGCCGCAGCAGCAGCGTCATCGCGGCCGCGACGAGGGAGATCCCGCCGGCCAGCAGGTACGCGCCGTGGTAGCCCCAGGCGCTGATCGCCATCGAGCCGAGGCCGCCGCCGAACAGGCCGCTGACCAGTTTGCCGCTGTAGGCGATGCCGTAGTTCGTGGCGTTGTAGTTCTCCCCGAAGTAGTCCGGGGTGAGCGCCGCGAACAGCGGGTAGAAGGCGCCGCCGCCGAAGCCGGAGATGAACGCGAAGACGAGGAACAGCACTTCGTTGCGTGCGGTGCCGGCCCACAGCACGCCGAACTGCGCCAGCCCCAGCACGGTGATGACGAACACCAGCGTCGTCTTGCGGCCCCACCGGTCCGAGAGCCAGCCGACGGCGCCGCGCCCGATGCCGTTGATGACGGACATCACGCCCATCGAAGAGGCGGCCACGAGCGGCCCGAAGCCGACCTCCTTGGCGTACGGCACCTGGAAGGAGATGCCGAAGATCGACACTCCGGCGGTCATCACGACCAGCAGCCACATCAGCGGCAGCATTCCGCTCTTGAAGGCTTCCTTCGGGGTGAACTGCCGTACCGCGGGCGGGTTCTTGCTGAGGCTCGTGGCGTTCTTCGTGCGGCCGTCGCCGCGCAGCGGGTCGACGTGTGCGGGCCACCAGTTCTTCGGCGGGTCCTTGAAGAACCACGCGCACACCGCCACCACGACCAGGACGTAGCAGCCGATGGCGTCCAGCCAGCTCTGGTAATTGCCGGTGTCGAAGAGGTAGTTGAAGATGAAGATGAACGGTACGGAGCCGTACGCGAAGCCGCCGTTGACGAACCCGGTCTTGCCGCCGCGCCGTTCGGGGAACCACTTGCCGACCATGTTGATGCACGTCGCGTAGACCAGTCCGGCGCCGATCCCGCCGAACACCCCGAAGCCGAGGATCGCGGCGGCCACGTTGTGCAGGTGGGAGATGGCCAGGAAGCCGACCAGCGCCAGCCCGGAGCCGATGAACATCGCCCGGCGCGCGGGAAGTCGGCCCCGCTCCCGCAGCCAGCCCGCGGGCGTGGCGATGCCCGCCTGGAAGAAGACCCAGACGCTGAGAATCCAGAAGGTGTCGCTCTGCGTCCAGCCGTGCGCCGAGGAGAGGGTGTCCTCGGCGGAGCCGTAGGCGTACTCGAAGACGCTGATGGACATCATCGCCAGCCACGGCAGATACACCATCAACTTCCGCGAGTGGCCGAGGATTTCCCGGTCCGTCTCGCCGATCCGGTAGACGCGTCCCCTGCTGTCCTTCACTTCCCGGTACGCGCCGGCGGGCGCGTGCCGTCGTTCGTCTTCTGCGGTCATGTCGTCCCCTTGGCATCGAAAGAACCTGGCCAGCGCCCCCTGTCCAAACCTTTCGCTCGGGAGAGCGGAACCGCCGACGGGCTACGTCAGCAGTCCCGCCGCCCGCGCCCAGCGGTACTTCGCGCCCAGCGCCGCCACCGGCTTCTCGGTGGTGTAGGGATAGGCCACGATTCCGCGCTCGAAGAGGTATTGGCTCGCCTCCTCGACCTCGGTGTCCCCGGCGAGCGAGGCCACCACCGGCTTCTCGACCCCCCGCTCGCGCGCCTCCGCGACGACCCGGGCGGCGAGTTCCGCGAACACCATCGGCGGGGTGACGATGGTGTGCCAGTAGCCCAGTACGAGCGCGTGGATGCGGTCGTCCTCCAGGCCCAGCCGGATCGTCGACTCGTACGTGGCGGGCGGTTCGCCGCCGGTGATGTCGATGGGGTTGCCGGCCGCGCCGAACGGCGGGATGTAGCGCCGGAACGCGGCGTCCAGATCCGGCGGAATCTCCATCAGCGACAGCCCGTTGTCGACGATCGCGTCGGAGAGCAGCACGCCCGAACCGCCCGCCCCGGTGATCACCACCACGTTGTCGCCCCGCGGCGTCGGCAGCACCGGCAGCGCCCGCGCGTACTCCAGCATCTCGTTGAGCCCGGGCGCCCGGATCACGCCCGCCTGCCGCAGCACGTCGTCGTAGACGGCGTCGTTGCCGGCGAGCGCTCCGGTGTGCGAGCCGGCGGCCTTCGCGCCCGCG
>Ga0164243_10002914_pt1 | contig 27750 bp, 25 predicted proteins | sample OricompcompostOP_FD_108781 | JGI IMG/M metagenome (GOLD analysis project Ga0164243, IMG submission 108781) | Organic Plus compost microbial communities from Emeryville, California, USA - Original compost - Organic plus compost (OP) | ecosystem: Engineered > Solid waste > Mixed feedstock >...
ACCAGGAAATGACTACGCTATCTGGAGCCGCGCTACGCAAGGCACGACAGCGTATCGGTATGATCTTTCAGCATTTTCACCTGCTCAATTCGCGCACCGTTGCTGAGAATGTCGCGTTTCCGCTGGAAGTGATGGGAGTGCGAGCCTCCGAACGGCGCTCGCGCGTCGAAGAGCTGCTTGGCCTTGTCGGGCTCTCCGATAAAGCCAAAGTATATCCCTCGCAGCTTTCGGGAGGCCAGAAGCAGCGGGTGGGCATTGCCCGAGCGCTGGCGGGCTCCCCTGACGTTCTGCTCTCGGATGAGGCCACCTCGGCTCTTGATCCCCAGACCACGCATTCTATTTTGCAGCTTCTCCGCGATCTGAACAAACGAATGGGCCTCACCATTCTCCTGATTACGCATCAGATGGACGTCGTACGCGAGATCTGTGATCGCGTCGCGATTATTGAGGCCGGACGGATCGTCGAGCAGGGAGAGGTCAGCGAACTGGCAGCGCAGCCTGATACCCGCCTTTCGCATGCTCTCTTCCCACGCCCTCAAATCCACACGCCACAGCCGGGAGCTGCCGTCGTCTCGATCGTCTTCGCGGGCAATTCGGCGGAAGAGCCGATTATCTCCACGCTGGCTCGCCGTTTTGAGGTCGATGTGAATATTCTCAGCGCACAGCTTGAACTGCTTGGACAGCAGCGTATCGGGCAGATGCAGGCCGAACTGGTTGGGCCGCAGGTTGAGCAGGCACTGGCCTATCTGCAAAATCTTGGACTACACGTGGAGGTACAGCGGTAAATGGATTGGTCTTCGCTTACACCTGATCTGATTCAGGCCACACTCGACACGCTTCTGATGGTCATCACCTCCACCATCTTTACCGTGATCCTCGGGATACCACTTGGCGTCCTGCTGGCAACCACCGACAAAGGGGGACTGCTCCGCGCGCCGGGGCTCAATCAGGTACTCGGTATTATCGTCAATATTGGCCGCTCGCTTCCGTTTATCATCCTGATGGTTGCCATCTCGCCATTTACCCGCCTGATCGCCGGAACGACGATCGGAGCGCCCGCCGCTATTGTTCCGCTGGTCGTAGCTGCTGTGCCGTTCTTCGGACGTGTTGCCGAGACCTCATTGCGCGAGGTTGATAACGGCGTCATCGAGGCCGCGCGGGCCATTGGCTGCAATAACTGGCAGATTATCTCAAAGGTGCTGATCCCGGAGGCATTACCCGCGCTGGTCCGCGGCATCACGATCACCTTTATCAACCTGCTCGGGTACTCGGCTATAGCGGGCGCGATTGGTGCGGGAGGTCTGGGAGATCTGGCGATTCGTTATGGCTACATGCGCTTCGAGACCGGCGTCATGATCGTCACCGTTATCCTGCTGATTATTCTGGTGCAGGGTATCCAGTTACTTGGCAACTTCCTCGCCAGCCTGTTGGAAAAGAAATAGAATATGTCGAGGGGCAAACGAGTTTGCCCCTTCTTTATTTTGCCTGAGATTAAAACAAACCGCTATAAATCCAGCACTATTGTCGCAATCAGGCACGCCCCTCATAGAGAGTCCCCATTTGAACTGCCTGTATTTTCCCCGCCTATTCGAGGGAGAAAGAGCTTCTACACGCCCATTTTCCACAGCGAAGCCAGGATGCCCTTGACAAATCAGTTAACGATCAGTTATATTCTGTATAGCTAATCGCAATATAAAGAACATCGAAAAGGACTATTAAAAATGACGACATTTCCGCAGCAAGACTCAATGATACCACAATCTGGGAATCCATCTGAATACGCAGTTTACACACAAGATCTGACCCAGGTTTTCGGCCAGAAGGTCGCGGTGAATCATCTGAACCTGGCAGTTCGACGCGGCGAATTCTTCGGCTTTCTGGGGCCAAACGGCGCAGGCAAATCAACATCCATCAAGATGATGGTTGGCCTGTTGCGCCCGACCAGTGGAACAGTTCTGGTCAGTGGAGTTGATGTCTGGCAAAATCCACTTCAGGCCCGTACCTTGATGGGAGTGCTTCCCGAGCACCTGAACCTGTACGAACGGCTAACCGGGCGTGAATTTATCGCTTTTGCCGGGCATATGTACGGAGTTCCTGCTGCGGACGTACGGCGTCGCACAGAAGAGCTCCTGGAGATTCTGGGACTGAACAACGATGCCGATAAAATGGTTGTTGATTACTCGGTTGGTATGCGCAAAAAGGTTGCCCTTGCAGCAGCGATTCTTCATCGCCCACAGGTCATTTTCCTTGACGAGCCTTTTGAGGGCATTGATCCGGTCAGTTCGCGGGTCATTCGTGACATCCTGCAAGATCTGACGCGGCGAGGAACGACCGTTTTCTTCTCCTCACACATCATGGAAGTTGTTGAGCGTCTATGTACGCGCGTGGGGATTATCAACCAGGGCACGCTTGTCGCTGAAGGCACTCTTCAGGAACTGCGCGAACGGGCCAGCGGCGAGGACAAAGATGCAACACTGGAAGATATCTTCCTCAATGTGATCGGCGTGCGGAATGAAGCTCATAACCTGAGCTGGCTAGAATAGGAGAGCTGCTGTGCTTATTCACGGGGATAAATTGCGCTGGCTGCTCTGGCTGCGCTGGAAACTCTTTTTACGCGCCTTTACGCGCAAAGGCAAAGGGCAGGTGGGACAGATTATCGGCATGACCATCTTTCTCATCTTCCTGCTGATCATCGCATTCGCATTCAGTGCGCTCATCTTTAACACAACTCGTTTTCTGCCTGCCCCGGCAAATATCGAGGTTCTCTTTCTGGTCCTCTCGTCCATCTATGTATTCTGGATCATCTTTCCCTTGCTGGAATTCAATATGAACGAGGGGCTGGACCTCTCGAAGCTGGCAACCTTCCCGCTGACACGTTGGGAACTGATGTTCGGTCTTCTGGCTTCAACACTGCTGGATCTCCCCACATTCGGGCTCTTGATCCTGCTCGGAAGCGTTATTGCCGGTATGGCAACCTCACTGCCAATGGCGCTCTTTACGCTACTGGCAATGATCGTCTTCTACTTCCAGTTAATCGGGACCAGTCAGTTCGTGCTCACCGCCCTGATGCGAGTTCTGCAAAGTCGGCGCTTTCGTGATCTGGGTGTGCTCCTGATTGTGCTGGTCTCATTCACAGGATACTTCGCGCAATTCCTGTTTCGCGGGCTGGCCTCCAGTTCATTCCTGAACCTGCTCAATCAGCAGACCTTCTCGCCCTACCTGCAATGGCTTCCATCCGGGATGGTGTGCCGGGCTATCGAGCAGGCAAACGCAGGAAACTGGGGAAGCGGGTTCCTCTGGCTGCTTGCACCGCTTGCGATCGGCTTTGTTGCCCTGTACCTCTGGCAGAGCGTTGTTGAAAAGGGACTGGTCGCGCCAGATGTTGAGAAGCAGCGCAAACATCAGCATAAAGAGGTAGATACGGTCCCTGCCGGTGGTCTACTTGGCCGTCTGGTTCCCGGGCAGGCCTATGCAGTGCTGTTGAAAGACATGCGCTACATACGACGTGATCCGCAGATTACGGCGCTGCTCCTGCAAGCCATTCTGTTACCCATCTTCGCGATTGTGGTTTCGTTTCTCAATATCGGAAACAATCCGACCGGACTCAACGTCTGGCTGATGATCTTCACGCCACTCGTCATCGCCCTGACCCTCTATCGTTTCTCATATAATGCGCTTGGCTTTGAGCGAGCCAGCCTGACCACGCTGTTTCTGTTTCCGCTTCGCCCCATGCAATTGCTCTGGGGAAAAAATCTGGTTGCCTTTGGCATCGGTCTCATCGAGCTGCTGATTATGCTCCCGATTGCAACCTTTCTCACCAGGAACTGGGATCTGTTTGTGCCCTCACTTGTATCGGGCATTGCTGCAATCCTGATTATCGTCGGCTGTGGTAACGCCTCCTCAGTCTTCTTCCCGCAGAAATGGAAAGAGCTACGCCGGGGAATGCAGACCTCAACTGGAACCACATCTGAGGCGGGCTGTCTGCGAGCCTTGATGTCGCTGGGAGCGCTTATCGCAATGGTAGTGCTGACCGCGCCAGTCGCCCTGGGTACAGCGCTTCCGGTGCTCTTCCATGCCCAATGGATCCTGGCACTCAGTGTACCGCTCGGGCTTGCCTATAGCATGATCATCTATGTGGGTGTCACACGCTTTGCCGGCGCCCGGCTTGTGAAGCGAATGCCCGAGATTCTGGAAGCAGTCACCAAATAGCCCAAAAGCAGGGGAGTCAGACGGCTCCCCTGCTGCTGTCTGACTTGACGCCTGCAAGCAGCATTCGCTACCATGAAAGGAAGATTCAAACATTGTAGAGGAGTAGAAAACCTATGGTAGCGATTTCTCTTATGGTAGAGGGGCAGATAGGGCTGACATGGCAACGCTGGCAACGCCTCATAGAAGCAGTCGACGGACAGGGATTTGCCGGCCTCTTCCGCTCAGACCACTTCACCAATCCCAATCCCCCCGACTACGAATCCCTTGAACTGGTCGTCTCCCTGACCTATCTGGCAGCACAAAGCAAGCACATCCACTTCGGACCATTGGTCGCGCCGGTCTCCTTCCGTGATCCCGTGATGCTGACACGTCAGGCCGCAGCACTGAGCGACCTTTCAGGCGGGCGCATGATTCTGGGCATGGGTTCCGGCTGGCAGGATCGCGAACATCACGCATATGGCTATCCGCTTGGTGATATCCCGACGCGTATGGCACGCTTTGAGGAAGGGCTGGAGGTGGCAACACGTCTGCTGCATAGCGAAGGGCCGGCAACCTTTGAGGGACGCTTCTACCAGCTTCACGACGCGCAGCTTCTTCCACGCCCACAGCAAAAGCTTCCCTTGCTGATCGGCGGCAATGGCCCTAAACGCCTGCTTCCGTTGGTGGCGCGCTACGCAGATATCTGGAACGCGGTCTTCCTGCGCCCCGATGAGTTCCGGGAGCGCTCGACCCTGCTTGACACGCTGCTGCAAAAAGAGGGACGTCAGCCTGCTGATGTTAAGCGCACAGCCATGCAGGGCATCTACTTCGGCAAAGATAGCGCCACCCTTGATCGCAAGCTGGAGTGGCGTCACTCCGTCCCTGAGCTGAAAGACAAGTCGCTCGATGCTGTGGTGCACACGCTCCATACCGAGAAGGGGAACATTGTTGGCACCGCAGAGCAGGTCATTCAGCAGATTAAGGCCTATGAAGAGGCAGGAGTTGAGGAACTGATGGTGCAATGGCTCGATATCGATGATATTGAGGGGATTCAGGCCTTTGCAACCGAGGTTCTGCCGCACTGCACAAAGTAGAACGGAGAGCAAACAAGACGGGCACCACGTGTTTCTGTGTGCCCGTCTCGCTCGGTAAAGCAGCAAGGCCACTTTCGCCGAGGATATCTGAGCTCTGAAAAGCGATACGGCAGGAAAGCTGTGCCCTCCTGCCGCTTGTTCTGCGTTTAGCTCTGAGAAGTAGGGGTCTGCTCGGTAGCGCGGGCCTCGGCCAGAGCAGCACGGGCCTTGCGGTCGTTGCGAATATGCAGCCAGAAGTAGAGCACAACCAGTGCCACCACAGCCAGCACCACGATGATCTCAGCGCCACGATAATAGGGCTCAATCACTTCCAGATTATCGCCGACAACATGGCCGAGATAGGCCAGACCCAGACACCAGGGGAACGAGCCGAGGAAGGTATAGACACAGAACTTGATAAAAGGCATTCTGGTAATTCCCGCGGGCAGGGAAATATAGGTACGTACAATGGGCAGCAGCCGGGAGAAGAAGGCGGTCGCAGAGCCCCAGCGCTTAAAGAACGCGTCGGCTTTATCCGCGTCGTGCTGCGAAATTAACACATAGCGTCCATATTTCAGCATCAATGGGCGCCCTCCCTTATAGCCGATCCAGTATGCCAGCATCGAGCCAAGCAGGCAACCCAGAGCGCCAGAAAGGCCAACCAGCACCACGCCCCACGGATCAGGTACGCCACCAAGCAAGAGACGCCGCGAAACCATGATGCCAGCGACAGGCATAACAATTTCACTTGGCAATGGTATACAACAGCTTTCAATCGCCATAGCAAGAATAATACCTAACAAACCCGTTTGAACATAAAGATTGGTTATAAACGTTTGCAGTATTTCCATTAAAGGTCCAAGCATAAAAAAAGCCTCCTCAGCGAAACCGGTCTTTTTGATTTGATAGTACCACAGTCCGCTAAAAGAGGCTAGCTAACAGTACCAGAACTATACTTCTTCCTCATCATCAAGCTGATGAGATAGACGAAGAGAGGAGCGACGCCGAATCGGCCGCTGCATCTGCTGTGAGAGCTCCTGCTGAACAGAGTCATCCTCATAGACATACGGAGCCCTCCTGACAAGCGGCTTCTGGAACACTTCTGTTGAGGGATCTGCTGGCCGAGACGGCAGCGCACGCGACTGACGTGAAAGCTGCGTTGATGGAAGGCGACGTGATTTCGTCGAAGGATATGGGTCCTGTATGACCTCTGTCTGAGGCTCCTCATCTTCATACTGGTCATAGGAAGACCGAGCAGGAGGCAACTGTTGAGGTGGAATAGAATCGACAACTCGACGTACTCGATGACGGCCCGTTAACTCGCGGGAAGCACGCCCACGCTGAATCCGGCCGGAACGCGTCGAACGGCGCTGTGGGATCGGCTCCTCATCATAGTAGTCGTTCTCGTACAGATCATTGGCCTCCATCGAAGCATCACGCAACGCGGCAGAACGCAGATTCTTTTGCGTCACATTGGTGGCCGAAGCAGGGAGACCGGGATAATACCGGCGTTGTGGACGCCGTCCATTCGTGGCCTGACTACGAGTTTCGGCAGGAAGGGCAGGCGTGCTACGCTTTGACGGAGCAGGAAGCCGCTGAGAAGAGGGTTCCGGCAAGTAGTAACCAGAATATCCTCGCGAGAGCGGAACATATTCCGTATCATCAACGTCGTCATCCGCGTACTCGGTGACCGCGTAGCTTTCTATCGTGCGGCGCCCTCGGCCGGTCGGCAGCTCGGCATACTCAGCAGTATACATTTCAGCTTCATAGAATGCTTCTTCTTCTTCAACTTCAAGCCGCAAGCGCTCATCATGACGACGAGCGAGATGGGAGAAGATCATCACAGAAATGGGGATACTGAGAACTAAGGCAGCGAGACCACCGATTAACCCACCGAGGACCCAGGAATTGAGCGTATTACCAAACCAGAGCATAAGAGCGGCACCGAGAACCAGTACCAGGGCTGCGGCGACAGCCTTCATAACTGCTTGATATCCTTTCTGAGCAACCGGGGCCTTCTGAGGCTCTCTATCAAGCACGCACTACCATCAAAACAGTAAGAAATTCCACTTAAAGTCCTTTATGAAGTATACCAGACCTGGCGGGAGAGTACAAGGGTAAAAAACTCATGCGGTAAAAGAACAGGGGACAGAGAATGAGGTTGGAGACGTGAAAAAGGCAGCAAGTCAGCGGACCCCGCAGAGAGGTATTTCTTGCCGAGAAAAGAGTCCACATTTCCTGACTGCCTTCACCGTTCAAGCAAAAACGATGTCCCGAGACAGTGACCCTGTCTTCGAGCAGAAAAGCACCAACCAGCGGACACGCCCTACGCGGCCGAGTTGCACTGACGAATAATCGCCACCACGCGTCCCTGAATCGTCCACTCACGATCCCAGACGCTCTTAGGAATAAAGATAGGCTCAAGTTCTGAGTTGGCGGGTTGGAGGCGAACGCGGTCGTTTTCTTTTTCCTGGAAGAAGCGCTTGAGCGTCGCACTTCCCTGCACACCTTCCTGTGTGTGCAACGCGACCACGATATCACCATTTTTACAGGTGCTCTGAGGCTTAATAATCACAAAGTCGCCATCACAAATGTGATCTTCGATCATCGAGTTGCCCTTGACTTCGAGGGCATAGCAATTATCACGAGCAAACGCTTCAGTCCCAACATCAACGCAGCGGTCCACGGAGTCCGGGTAGATATCAAGCGGTCGACCAGCAGCGATAGCGCCCTTGACAGGCACCCCATTCAGCGGGTTGGTCAACTTAATGCCGCGACTCTTTTTCGGAGTGCGAACGATATACCCCTTCTTTTCCAGCATCGTCAGATGATAATCAACGTGACCGGTGCTGGCAATATTCATCTCACGGCCGATCTCACGATTAGTCGGGGGCATCCCCTCACGCTTTATGTAGCCGACAATAAATTGATACATCCGGCGTTGTATCTCGCTGGCTTGCTCTAGTGACATAGAACAGTCCCCTGCCTTTCTGAACAAATGAACATCTCCACACCACCCTTGAACCTATTGCATATAGAACGGCCATTCAAAAACATAATACCATAACGGTCCAGGCAATACAAGTAGGTACTCGAACGAATTTCTAGAATTTTCTTTCTGATAAGCAGCTAAATAGAAGTGGTTGGAATGCTGAATAGATTTTGTTATACTCATAAGAAAGGGGAAGGGTAGTCAAGACCAACAGTACAGCCTGTCTGCATCAGGTGGCAGGCAAAGGGGGGCCCGCCCGGCATTTGCGCAACAAGTTAGGATAGGTGTACAATAAAGGCGTAATGTATTCGACGGACCCCGGCCATGAAAGAGAGAGTCAAAAGCCTATGGTAGAGATGACAGTTGAAAGCGTACGTATCAGCCTGGCGACGCAACAGCGAGTGGTCATCTTGAAAGCAGTCGATCAAGAGCGGTATCTGTTCATCTGGATAGCGCACGCTGAAGCCTATGCTATTGCCGTCGAGTTACAGGGGGCAACCTCAGAGCGACCACTGACCCATGACCTGCTGAAAAACGTTATCCGTGAGCTAGGCGCTACACTCGTCAGTGTAGAGATCTCTGATCTGGTAGATGAAATCTTCTACGCCCGGTTGATTCTGGACGTGGCAGGACGGCATGTTGAAATTGACTCTCGACCGAGCGATGCGATTGCTCTGGCCGTACGCACCAAAACACCAATCTACGTTGATGAAAGCGTACTCGAACGGGCAGGTGTGCCCATAGAGCAAAGCGAGGAGCCGCAGCCTCCTTCTCTGCTCCGCGAGCGAGACGAAGAAAGCGAAGAGGAGGACGAAGACGACAACCTCTCCGCCTATCGCGATTTTATCAACAGCCTGGATGTCCTGGACGAATTCGGCAAAGACTGATCCTACTACCCGGGCCAGCCCTAGTACCGACGCGGCTTCAAAAGCAGCCTCAACAGGCCCGCAAGAACCCGCGCCAGCACTCCATAGAGCAGGATCGTCACCAGGGTGTAGATCTCGACATCTAGCTTTATGGGAACAGGTATCAGCAGCAATAGCGACCGTACAGGCATGATAAACACTTCGCTGACCTGATAGATAGCCACAGCCCATACGACCGTCTCTGACACTGCCAGTATTTTGAGCAAGAATCGTACAAGTAATAGCAGTTGTACAAGCACAAAGAGCAGCGTCACCAGACCGGGAAGTGGACTCGCTTTCACCGGACGCACTGGTTGAGCGGGCACCGGTTCATAGGTCCCGGCAGCAGGAGGATACTCCTCAGGCTGATAACCCCGCCTAGCTCCATTTGAGAAAGGCGCTGACTGCTGACGTGAAGGAACGGCCACCGTCCTATCATCGTAGGGACTTCGGGATGTCACGCTTTCACGCGCTATAGGCTCGGTTGGTAGGTCGTGCTCATCCATATAGTGTTGCTGTTGATCTTGCTTCCTTCTCATCTGCTCTTCCTTCCACAATGAAGCACTTTACACTTCTCAATCACAATAACGAGATAGAAGGTCGTCGTACGTTTCGCGCCTTTCCATCACATGTATTGTCTCTTTGTCTACTAACAGTACGCCCGGACGAGGGACAAGGTTATAGTTGCTTGCCATTGGCAGGCAGTAGGCTCCCGCTGTGGGCAAGAGCAACAGTTCGCCTTCCCGCATATCCGGTAACCTGACCTCTTCTATCAGCATATCCCCCGACTCACAATAGCGCCCTGAGACACAGAAAGAAACATCATGCTCCCGCTCAAGCTGCTCTACAGGCAGCGCGGTATACAATGCTCCATAGAGTGCCGGTCGAATGTTATCTGCCATGCCGCCATCAACGAAGAGATACGTAATCCCACCCGGGGTCGCTTTGCGGGCACCAATACGATAAAGCGCTATCCCGGCACGTGCGATAATCGAGCGTCCCGGCTCTATTATCAGCATCGGCAAGGGCTGCGAGATCTTCAGTGTATCGACACAATGCAGTATACATCGCTGCAAGGCGGCTGCCAGTAGTGCAGGGTCGGGTCTGTCGGGAGCGTCCGGTGTGGCAATCGCCCATCCACCACCCGGGCTGAGTTCCTGCGGCCACCAACCCGTCTCTTTATGGAGCAATACAGCCAGTTCCAGCAGGCGCTGCAAACACTCTTCATAGGGTCGCGTCTCACGCAACATGGTTCCCGAGTGCGCGTGCAGTCCCAATACGTGAAGCTGTCCCTCATGCAAGATTGTTCGTACCGCTTCCGCCGCATCTCCGGTACTGAGGGGGAAACCGAATTTTGCCGTTGCATGCCCCGTCTGCAAATAACGATGGGTGTCGGTCTCGACATCGGGCGCGACCCGCACCAGGACGCCAGGATGCATCTGCATCTCTCGTGCGATCTGCGTCAGCCGCCGAAGCTCGCTCCAGTTATCCAGCACGATTCGCCCCACTCCAAGCCGCAACGCAAGCCGCAATTCCTCCGCTGACTTATTGTTCCCATGAAAAGAAATACGCTCCATCGGAAAGGCCGCTCGATGAGCAACCAGCAATTCCCCCCCGGAAACTACATCCAACCCTAACCCCTCTTCAGCGACCAGCCGGGCTATCATGGGCGAAAGATATGCCTTAGAAGCATAAAGAATCTGGACCGACGATGCCTGATACTCTCTGCGAAAAGCCTCTCGATACTGTGCACAAGCGTTCACGATGGTCGCACGATCAAAAATATACAGTGGCGTTCCATAGCGTTCAGCAAGCTGTTTCAGAGAGTGCCCGGCCAGTTCCAGAGTAAAAGGATCGGATGCAGAAACGGACATCGTGTCCGGTAACAGCGCTCGTTGTGCGGGCGAAAGCGATACAGCCATAAAAAAGGAAGACTCCCTTCTACCGTAGAGAAAACAATTCTATAGCTGCTATTATATGGCCTGTCGCTCCTTTCCGCGAGTGGTCCTTATCATCTAACTCTCTCCACCTCTATCGTACCACAGAAGTACCTTTTTCTTGCCAGAATACACTATTGACAGATTTACATCCATCACCCTATACTATTGCAGAGTTTTTCACTCTTTTATTTTCTTTCTTTATGGAGTGCTTGTATGCAGGACACCTATTTTTCGCTTATGAACCTGGTAATCTACGCATGCTATGGCTTCCTCATCGCTTGCACCTTGCAAATCATTGTCGTTTTTTTTGTCCACTCACTTCGGCGCTTTCAGGCATTCAAACTCATTATCACGCTTTCTAGCATTATGATTACGCTTCATATCAACCGCTTGTTCTTCTATGGAGAACGCGCCTTTGCATACAACCAACTGTGCCAATATCAGAAAGCGCTGGCAGATCTCGATAAGGCGATTGCACTGAAACCAAAAGCAGTGTGGCCCTATCGAGATAAGAGTATGAACTATGTTGCGATGGGAAATATACAACAAGGTCTTTCTACTTTGGAACTTCCCCTACAATTCCACCCCAATGAGCCTGAGATCTACTACTTTCGCTCTTTCATCTATCGGTACATTCAGGACTACCAAACAGCGCTGTTCAACATTGAAAAGGCCCTCTCCATTAACCCCAGAAACCCTACCTACTATGGCGCAAAAGGCTATATACTGACTCAACTGAAGGAGTATCAGGCAGCGCTTGCGGCCTACGATCAAGCTATTGCACTCCCGAACACAAGAAAGAATGTTGCCTTACTCTATCATGACCGAGGACTCCCCTATATCGCAATGGGAGATATGGCAAACGCGATCACCAATTTCGAGATAGCAATAAAGCTCTCTCCCAGACGATGTTGTCTTCAATGGTGGCTGTTCTGGCTTCTACTCTGTGTTGATCCCTTCAAGAGCTCACAAGAAGATTACATCCGCCAGCTTCAAAACATCATAAAGCTTCCTACCGATTTCCAAACACGTATCAGCACCAGTGCCCTGTACTGGTTTCGCGGTCAGTATCAACAGGCATTGCAGATTCTCAGCACAGTACCAGGCCCCCGATTAGGGGAGGCGGACTACCGGCAACTGATGTGCTATGTCGCGCTGCATCGGGATGCCGAGGCGCTTGAGACCCTTTTACACCTGCGCACACAGACACCACTGCCGCCGATCTTCTATAACGGGCTGCGTCTGCTGGAGCCGCTTAATCCCGCTTTCTATCAACAACACCTTGTTCCCGTTCTGCAAGAGCTTCAATTGCTTTAAATACAAAAAAGCAATGCAGCAAGTTATTTCATCTCGCTGTATTGCTTTTTGTCTCTCGCCGGTACCTCTTTATCTAGAAAGTGCACCGCTCACTGCTCAGACTCGGTAGCGGTGCGACTCCTTTCCAAATAGCTACTGAGCAGGCCCCCAAATAGACCAAGCCCGACCCCCAGGACAACCCAGAGCGCAGCATGTTGCACCATATGGAGGAGAAAAGGGGACCAGATTTCTCCCATCGTATCAGAGCCCTCGGGTAAAGGATAGGCATACTGTGCGACCAGCAAATAGAGAGCACCTGTCACAAAAATAATCACTTGCGAAACACAGCCAGCCCATACCCCGGCAATACACCCGGTGCCCGGGCGAGCGGTACGCGACGAAGCAAGCCACCCCGCCAGAAAGAAAAGAGCAAACGAAAAACAATCCTGTAGAATATCAAGAGGGAAAACAAGCGCCGGGGAGTGAACACGAACAATATTATTCAACATCCCAAAAAGAAAACAGAACAGGCCCCGTATCAGACCAAAAATCATGCCATAACGTCGTGCAATATGCGTGATACCAGACTTCACACGAACAGATCCAGGTTGCATAACGCTGGGTGACTCCTTCACAATGAAAAGAAATACGTCAGAAAGCTGCCATTGTGATCCGGGAAAACAATGCATACCATCTTCAAAAAACAAAAGAAAAGAACAAGGTGAAGACGAAAAATAGCTCATCCCCTGACAATTATTTTTCTCTGCTATTAATTGTAACACTCCAGGCCCGACTTTTCCGAGAGCGCAGCGCCCAAAAGAAAACTCGCCCCTACTCAAGCTGGCACATCAAAGGTAGATGGCACGTGTTCTTCTGAAGAAATGGTCGACGATGGCAAAACAGCGGAGTACAGGAGAAACAACAATGAAACGCAGTCGGGGACAAAATCTTCTGTTCATCGGCGCAGGTCTTGGCACAGCGCTGGCCCTGCGTCAGCTCTGGAAATGGCGCAACGCCCTGGATCTCCAGGGACAGGTCGTCCTGATTACCGGCAGCTCCACCGGACTGGGTCTGGAAATGGCCCGCGAGTTCGCCCGGCAGAAGGCGCGTCTGGTCATTTGTGCCCGTGAGGAAGCGCCGTTAGAAAGCGCTCGTCGCGAACTTGAAAGCATGGGAGCGGAGGTACTGGCCACCACTTGCGATGTCAGCAAACAGGAGCAGGTCGAACGTATGGTGCATGAGGCCCTCGAGCACTTCGGGCAGATTGATATTGTCGTCAACAATGCCGGAATTATCACCGTGGGGCCGCTGGAAACGATGGAGCTTCAGGACTTCCAGGAATGCATGGATATCATGTACTGGGGCATGGTGTATACAACGCTGGCCGTGCTCCCGCATCTGCGGCAACGGAAAAGCGGGCGGATCGTCAACATTACCTCTATTGGCGGTGTCGTACGTTTCCCGCACCTGTTGCCTTACAACTGTGCGAAGGCGGCAGCGGTTGGCTTCTCCGAGGGCCTGCACACCGAGCTAAACAAGGAAGGAATCAAGGTTGTAACTGTAATCCCGGGCCTGATGCGTACCGGTTCTCACGTCAACGCCTTCTATAAAGGGAACAGATCAGCAGAATATGTCTGGTTTGGCCTGGGAGCAACTTCACCCTTCTCGGCGATCAATTCGACCAAAGCCGCCAAACGGATCGTACGCGCGACCCGCCTGGGACAAACCGAGAAGATTATCACGCTTCGCGCCAAACTTGCCACCCGCATACATGGCCTCTTCCCGGGCCTGACCGTCGATGCGCTCAGCCTGGTCGCGCGTGGGCTTCCGTCGACGGATGAGCGTCCCGAGGCGAAGGAGAAGGCAACCGGGAAGGAGAGCAGGACCGAAGTTGGCAAGAAGCTCACCGCAGTGGGCGAAAGGGCCGCTAACCGGAACAAGCAATATATCCGAACCTGAAATGATCTCGATCAGGGGCTATCCGTGAGCAGGGCGGATAGCTCTTCATTTTCCGGGGAAAAAGCTACACAGCAAAGGGGAAACTATGCTAAAATAGCCGGGACTAGTAGTTTTTGTAAGCAACAGGAGATTTTCTGGGATGACACAGATCGACAACCGGACACAGGAGCAGGTGACGACGCCAGCCAATCGCCCGCCCCGTCTGCGCTTTGCTCCCAGTCCCACTGGCTTTCAGCATATTGGTGGGTTCAGGACGGCGCTTTTTAGCTGGCTTTATGCACGCCACGGTGGCGGACAATTTATCCTCCGCATTGAAGACACCGACACAACCCGCACAGTGGAAGGTTCGGTTGAAGACATTCTGCAAGGCTTCAAATGGCTAGGGATGGATATTGATGAGGGTCCAACAATAGGCGGACCCTATGGCCCCTACTCCCAGTTGCAGCGCAAATCAATCTACCAGTATTACGCGCATAAACTGATAGAGTCCGGACATGCCTATAAGTGCTACTGCACCCCCGAGCGCCTTGATCAGATGCGCAAAGAGCGCGAAGCCAAAAAACTGCCGCCGCGCTATGACCGCCGGTGCCGCTATCTGAGCGCCGAGGAGCGAGCCGCAAACGAGGCCGCAGGACTCAAATATACGGTGCGCCTGAGCATGCCACTTGAGGGCAAGACCGTTGTGCATGATGAGCTGCACGGCGATATGGTATTTGAGAACAGCAACCTTGATGATATCATCATTCTCAAGTCAAACGGGCTGGCCCCCTACCACCTCGCCGCCATCGTTGACGATCACCTGATGAATATCACACATGTGTTGCGCGGTGAGGACTGGATCTCCACCTCGCCCTATCACATTACCATTTATCGCGCACTCGGTTGGGAGCCACCCAGGATCTACCACGTGTCCAACGTACTCGGCAAAGACAAAAAGAAGCTCAGTAAGCGGCGCAATGCTCCTTCCTGGTCCGACTTCAAGCGGCAGGGCTACCTTCCCGAAGCCGTGTTCAACTTCATGGCACTGATGGGCTGGTCCTACGATGACAAGACCGAGTTCTTCACGAAAGAAGAGCTGATTCGCGTCTTCACCCTTGACCGCATCAGCGTGGCATCTGGTCTCTATGACCCGGACAAACTGCTGTGGATGAATGGCGTGTATATCCGGAAGCTCTCGCTTGACGAGCTCGTAGACCGAACAATCCCTTATATGGAGCGCCCGGAGGCCGAAGGGGGACTGCCTGATAGCGTCGCTCGTCCTCTCGATCGTGAATATACGAAACGTGTGCTAGAGCTGGAACAGGAGCGCATGAAAACGCTCAGCGATGCCGCGGAAAAGACCTCCTTCTTCTACCTGAAGGAGATCGACTATGATGCCTCTATGCTGATTCAGAAGAAGATGGACGCAGAGAGCACCCGCAACGCGCTGCAACATGCCTATACGCTGTTGTCCGGGCTGGAAAACTGGGATCATGAGATCATGGAGCAGCCTATGCGAGACCTTGCACAGCAGCTTGAGTTGAAGCCGGGACAGCTTTTCGGCGCGGTCCGTGTCGCGGTGAGCGCCAGTAACGCCACCCCTCCACTCTTCCAGATGCTGGAAGTGCTCGGGCGTGAGGTCAGCTTGAAACGCATTCAGGACGCCATCAACAAACTAGCCTGATCATTCAACTCGTGGGGGGAAACAATTGTTTCTTCCCACCTTCCTGGAGGAGCCTTCTTATGATGAACCGGGATTATATCCTGCGCATTGCGGAGCAATTTGGCCGCATGCTGGCAATTGTCCTGCGCCTGCGCAAATTCAACCGTCACGAAGAGGCGCTCATTGCCATCGATGAATATCTGATCAAAATGACCGGCTTTTCCTCCAGTCTGATCAATTCGCTGAGTGAAAGAGATCTGATCAAAGCCCTCTCCCCGCTGGGAAGCCTCAATATTGAGGCCGCCCTATGGGCCGCCGTCCTGCTGAAAACCGAAGGAGAAACCTATGAGGAGATGGGCAACACGACTGAGAGCTATTATCGTTATGTAAAAGCGCTGCACCTGATGCTCTATACCCTGTTCGAGGAACCACGAAGCGCTGAAACAGAACTCTTTGAAGATGTGGAGGCGCTGCTGAAAAAGCTTGACGAATACGACATCCCACAGGAGACAAAGCAGCTTGTCTTCCGCTATTTTGAACGTCAGGGCCACTATTCCAGAGCAGAAGATCTTCTCTATGAGATGCTGGATGCAGCCCCTAATGATCCGATCATACGGGAAGAGGGAGAGCAGTTTTACCAGCGCCTGCAGACAAAAACAAACAGCGATCTTCAGGCCGGGAACCTTGCCCGCGATGAGGTGGAAGAGGGATTGCAACGTCTCCGCACTATGCAGTAGCCGAAAACCTGAAGGGGGCATGTGAGTGAGCACAACAGAGAGAAAGCTTGTTCGTTCAACGGTTGCCAGTTCATGGCGCTGGATGTGGCCCGATATCCTGATGCGCATACTTCCCCTGACGCTGGTCCCCTTGCTCTATATCTGGCTCTTGAAACTTCCGCCATCATTTCTGGGCCTGACCTTCACTCATGTACCGCTTCATCTGTGCGTCGGCATACTTGTGGGGGCCGGGATGGCGGTCTTTGCCATTCTCTACCGTATGTTTATCGTCGGTCCCTGGTTTCGCTGGCCGACCGTTGGCGATCATTTCTTTCAGGGTTTCTACTATCTGGTTATCAATGGCCCGGTTGAAGAGTTTTTCTTCCGGGGCTTTCTCCTGGCAGCAGTCACCCAGTGGACGGGCTGGATAGGTTGGGGCTGGCTGGTCAGCACGGCGGTGTATACGCTCTATCATCGGCTCGGACGCTGGAACTGGCGCAGCGTTGCCGGGGTTGGACTGGCCGGGATCGTCTTCAGTCTGGTCTACCTCTGCCTGCCGGGGCCGCACTCGCTGCTTGCCGTCTCAATTGTGCATGGTTTTACGACCAGCGGCTTTTTGAGCTGGGGAGATGAAGCGCTCTATCGAGTCTGGAAGCGCCGACAGGGCCACACGCCTACCATACAACAGCAGCCAGTAGAGGTCTGAGCAAGAAACGGTATCGAAATATCAGGCGTGTTTCCTTACAGAGCCGAGATGACCCTGACATGAGCGGGCCATCCTTCGGCACTCAACTGGCGATACCAGGCAAGAGCAGCTTAGAGCTCGACGTTCACACCCAGGTTCTGTTCACGGGCACGTTGATAAATAAGCTGAGCAATTGCAGCATCCTGAACTGCGAGACCGACAGATTTAAATACGGTGATATCTTCCGGTTGCAGGCGCGTCAGGCTTTGGCCCGTCAGCAACTCTCCAAGCTCAGTCCAGGTATCAGCGGCAGGGATCAGATCTCGGGCAAGCGCCTGAAGGAGATCACCGGCCTCAGCAAGCGCGGCCTCTCGCTGATCGACAACAATACGCGCCTGCTGCAATAGTTCGGCGTCAAGCTCGCACATTTCAGGTGTAAAGGCTCCGATCGCATTGATGTGCGTACCCGGCTCAACCTCTGATGCCGCGAAGAGAGGCGAAGATGCAGTGGTCGCACAGGCAACCAGGGAGGCACCACGCAACGCTTCAGCAGAGAGCGCGACATGCTTGATAGGCGGACAGCCAGGGCCGATCAGCGCTTGAATTGTCTGGCAACACCTGTTGAAATGGTCGGGGTTACGATTTACAATACGAATCTCGCGAAGAGGGCGTACGGCATGGATTGCAACCGCCTGAAAAGGGGCCTGTCCGCCAGCGCCAAACAATGCCAGAATATCGGCATCGGGGCGAGCCATGAGATCGGTTGCCAGACCGGAGACGGCACCGGTGCGCATCGCGGTTGGCCAGCCCGCCGAAAGGACGGCCAATGCTTGCCCTGTCTCCGCATCCAGCAGCAGCATCGTTGCACTGGTTAATGGAAGCTGGCGGGAAAAATTCTCGGGAACAACTGTAATACATTTCACGACAAAAGAGGGAGGAGTTTGCGTTCTAAGAAGAGAGGGCATAAGCAGTGCTACGCCATCACCGATCAGCGGGGCAGCACTCCGCTGCGAGATCAGGGCGTGACCTTCGGCAAGAGCCTGAAAAGCGGTGCGCATCGCGGCGATCGCATCCACCATGCTCACGCATTGCTTCACTTCGTTCTGGGACAGAATAAGAGCCATATCTATCACCTTTTTCTTGAAACTTGACGACACAGAGCCCGGGTGGACGTTGCAATAGCGATATCACAACATTGCTACATTATAGTGTATAGATCAAAAGGGTAACTATTCGGGCAATTTCGTTACTCTACAATGTACGGTTCGTCTAGCCTTTAAGAGTACAATAATAAGGGTAAGGTACCTAAAAGCGCATCTTCAATAAGTGGAGGTTTATCCTTTGAAAGTTGTTGTCACTGGCGGAGCGGGGTTCATTGGCTCCCATGTATGTCAGCGCCTTCTCGAAGAAGGTCACGAGGTTCTCTGTGTTGATAACCTCATCACCGGGTCCACCCGCAATATTGAGCCTTTATTTCCAAATAATAGATTCCAATTTTTAAATCATGATGTGACTGACCCATTTGAATATGAGGCCGATGCCATATTCCACCTCGCCAGCCCTGCCAGCCCCATTGGCTACCTGTCTCACCCCATTGAAACAATCATGGTGAACAGCCAGGGAACCTATCGGATGCTTGAACTGGCGAAAAAGCACAATGCTCGCTTTTTGATCTCTTCCACCTCGGAAATTTACGGAGACCCGCTGGTCCATCCGCAGACCGAGGAGTACTGGGGAAATGTGAACTCCATCGGCCCACGAGCCTGCTATGATGAGAGCAAGCGCCTGGGTGAAACCCTGACAATGGAGTACTACCGTCAGTATGGGCTGGATGTGCGTATTGTCCGTATCTTCAACACCTATGGACCGAACAGCCAGATCCACGACGGGCGCATGATTCCCAATTTCATCACCCAATCCCTGAAAAACGAAGCTCTGGTTATTTATGGTGATGGCAGCAAGACCCGCAGCATCTGCTATGTCAGCGATCTTGTCGAGGGACTGATGCGCGCCATGTTCCAGCCCAATACGACAGGAGAGGTCTTTAACCTCGGCAACCCGGATGAACATACCGTTCTCGAATATGCGCAGGCGATCATCAAGCTCTGTAACGCATCCTCGTCTATCGTCTATGAGGCAAGCCGCGTTGATGATCCAGAGCGCAGAAAGCCAAATATTGACAAGGCACGGCGCGTCCTCGGTTGGGAACCGAAGGTAGGAATGGAAGAAGGTCTGAAGCAGACAATCGAGTGGTTCCGCACGCAGATCCCGGATCTCTCAACTGTTTCCTGAAGTCGTCTGCTCATGTATCCTGGAAAGCGCCTTGAAGCGTTTTTCCCACACGACAAACGTTAAAAGAAAAACGGACCGGTATGCATTCTGAATTGCACAATTTTGAGCGCAATGCGCAGGAAAGTAGCCAGATACACACGCAAGGGGCGTTCTGGACACACATACAACGGTTTGGAACTCTGGCAAATGTCATCGGAGGAATAGGGAGCCTCCTGACACTGTGCTGTTTGTTCTTTCTGCCAAGCCCGCTCAATCTGCTGGTGCCACTCTACGCGGCTATCGGCATCTGGGTATTCATTCGGCCTGAAGCCGCGCTCTATATGCTTCCAATCGCTGTCCCCTGGGGATCGCTGGAAGGACTTTTGCCAGCATCATTGAACGTCTCGGGCGCTGATCTCCTGGTCTTTTTACTGGGGGCAAGCTGGGCATTACAGCACGTGCTGCGTACGAAGGGCAAAACGGAAATCTCTACCGGTCCTGTTGGTTTCCCCTTTCCCCGCGTTCTCCTGCTTACACTGCTTGGTCTCCTTTTCGCGATGCTGCTATCTATCCCCGGAGCACAGGATCTCAAGCTCTGTCTGAAGGAGATCATCAAGTGGGTTGAAGTGCTTCTGATCTGCCTGATCGGAACGACGTATCTGCGAACCCGCAGGCAAATCTGGATATTGATGGCGATAGCCTGTCTGGCGGCCATTTCACAGGCCGGTCTGGGCTTTTTCCAATACGCATTTCAGCTTGGTCCAACATCGTTTATTCGTGGTGATAGCCTGCGCATTTACGGCTCCTTCAGTCAGCCCAATCCCTATGCAGGTTATCTCAATATGACACTGGTTCTTTCGCTGGCCCTCCTGCTACTAGGAAACAGTCTGAAGGTGCGGGTCCCGGCGGGGATCGTAAGCCTGATCCTCGGAATCGCTGTTTACCTGACTGACTCGCGTGGTGGGATGCTGGCGCTGGCGGCTGGCATCGGGCTCCTTATCCTGCTAGGGCTACCCAAAAAATGGAATATCCTTATCCGGCTCGCCCTGATCGGTGCACTGGCAGGAGTTGCCGCTTATTTTGCCGGCCTGATACCTCAACACCTCCTTCTTCCACTGTTTAATAAGCTCGGTCTGACTGGTATCTCATTGGTAGCGCCACAGGATGCTGATTTCGCGACTGCCGAGCGGCTGGCCCACTGGATCGCAGGAATCAATATGTTTCTGGACCATCCGCTGACGGGCGTTGGCATCGGCAACTATCCAGCAGTCTATGATCGCTACTTTATCACTATTTTTAATAATCCACTCGGACATGCACATAACTATTACATAAATATCGCGGCAGAAGCAGGCATACTGGGATTAGGAGCATTGCTTCTCTTCCTCACCACCATCTTTCTGACAGGTGGATACATCCTGCGCAACACTCAACGCGCTATCGACAACAGCAAGAAGCGGTTTGCAAGCGCGCAAGGAGCCAGCTTCGCGAGCAAGCTGTTGGCGCAAACGAGTATACTGGCTAATGATCGAGCGCTGGTAGTAGGGCTACTGGCCTCACAAATGACAGTATGTGTACATAACCTGGTGGATAACCTGTATGTGCACAGTATGACATCGCTCATCGCATTGTACCTTATTATGCTTCTGCGTCTGGGGCACAATGTGGCGCATGAGCAATCGGAGGCAGTCAGTGGCTAATCATAATGCAAAGAGTAACAATATGGCAACGAATACGAATGCAAACACTGAAACAATATTACAGTCTAATATTGAACTAAATGCAACAGCAGAAGCAGTTCCCGTAGCGGAAGCGGGTGAAATTACACAGGATCAGCTTTCACTGAAAAAGCGCTTCTTGAACTGGCGCACCCTGCTCCCACTTGCCATTGTTGTCGTAGCCCTTGCCATCTTCGCTCAGAGGATGAATATCGAGCCGCAGAAAATCGGCGCAGCACTGCAAAAAGCGAACCTGCTCCTCTTTGTGTTGGCCTTCGTCATCTACTATGTCTCGTTTGGCCTGCGTGCCTGGCGCTGGCGTATCCTGTTAGAGAATGTCGGCTACACAAAAGAAGCGGGTATACACCTGCCCGGGTTCTGGAAGCGAGTCGAGATTATCTATATCTCTTTCTTTGCTAATGTTGTGGTACCGGCCAAGCTTGGCGACCTGTATCGCGCCTATCTGCTCAAAAAAGAGATCTCCGTCTCCACAACGCGCAGCTTTGGCACTGTGCTGGCAGAGCGCCTCCTGGACCTGATTGTGCTGCTGGTCCTGTTTATTCCGGCGGTCTTAATCAGCCTTCGCGAGCATATGCCAGCGCAGTTACAACTGAGCCTTGAACTGCTGCTTGGCGCGGTCATCGCGGGCATCATAGGTTTGATCGTGCTGCGCGTGGCGCGTGAACCAATAGCGAAACTTGTTCCAGCCCGTTTTCGTGAACAGTACTACCATTTCCAGGAAGGGACGCTCGGCTCATTCAAGCGTTTGCCCACCCTGGCTATACTGACAGCAGGAGTCTGGGTCTGTGAGTCGCTCCGCTTTTTCTTTGTGGCGCTCTCACTCCAGCTCATTACAGGCAGCCTGCTGCACATTACAGCCGCAGCCATTGTGATTGGTCTGGCAGAAGCGCTCCTTACCGCACTGCCAACGACGGGAGGTGGTATCGGCGTGGTTGAAGCAGGGATGGTAGGAATTATCTCTCTGTACTCGTCCGGTACTGACATCGTCAATCAGGCTGCGGCCGCGATCCTGCTCGATCGATCGATCAGCCTGTTCAGCGTGCTTATCATCGGCCTTATCGTGTTCCTGATCGCCTTCGGGCGGAAAGCAGCGCAGCAGAAAGCCTGAGAACTTGACATCGCCTGAGAACTTACATATAATTTTGGGCGCAGGTCGAGAGGCAAACAGAAAATAATTTTTGTTTCCTCCAAAACAGGCCACGAGAGGGGGGATTACTGGTGTCTGAAGTGAAAATCGGCGAGCACGAGTCGTTCGAGACAGCTCTGAAGCGATTCAATCGCAAGATTCAGCAGGATGGCATCCTTGCAGAAGCCCGCCGTCGCGAGCACTTTGAGAAGCCGAGTGTGAAACGTAAGCGAAAGGAAGCCGCGCGCCGCCGTAAGACGCAGCGTCGAGGCTAAAAAAGTGCATTATCAGTATACCTATCACCTCCATTTCTGTTGAATGTTATTCTATTCGGTAGAGATGGAGGTTATTTCTTTGTGAAAGTTGAAGAAAGCGTAGAGTAACGATGCAAGATCATCCTCTTATTGATCTGTACGTCAATACAGGCGATAACGACCTGAACGCGAAGCTAGAACAGCAGCTTGAAACCCTTGATCTTGATGGCACCGTACAGCGGACGCTTGCAGTAGCAGGCATTCAGCAGCGGGTGATGTTGACGCTGATGATCACCGACGATGAGGATATCAAGGAGATGAATCAGCAATATCGCAACATCAATAAGCCGACCGATGTGCTTTCCTTTCCCCTGCTGGACAAGCCACTTGTTGAGGCTCCACCCGAGCTGCTCTGGCAGAAACCAGAAGAGGAAACAGCAGCAGAAGAAACTCCTCCCTTTGTCACACCCGAGAGCGAGGTCACCAATCTGGGTGATATCGTGATCTCCTGGCCGACCATCGAGCGACAAGCCGCAGCCGCAGGTCATAGCGTTTACTATGAACTTCTGTATCTGCTTGCGCACGGGGTGCTTCATCTGGTGGGCTATGACGATCAGACCGAAGCGGGCTATCAGAAAATGATTCAACTACAGCAACAGGTTATGGAGCACGTTGGAAAACAGGTCTGACACTTCCGCCTGGCGAAAGTTTATCGCGAGCTTTGGCTATGCCTTTGAGGGGATCTGGTACGGGTTACGCACACAGCGAAACCTCCGGATTCATGTCGTGATTGCAGGTATTGCCGTTTTGCTGAGCTTTCTCCTTCGCCTTTCACTGGCGGAATTCGCACTTATTCTTCTTACTATTGCCCTTGTTATTGCAGCAGAACTGGTAAATACATCGATCGAGTGTTGCATTGATCTGGTCTCACCAGAGCATCACCCGCTGGCAAAACGAGCCAAAGATTCCGCCGCCGGCGCCGTACTCGTCTGTGCGCTGCTCGCGGTCATTATAGGATGCCTGCTCTTTGGACCACGCCTCTGGAATCTGATGATTCAGCAGAGGGTTTTCTAGCCATAAAACAAGCCACCCGTTTTTCACAATGGGTGGCTTTGTTGTCTGTCTCCTTTTATGCGTTCTTCTTCGCTCGTTCCGCGACAAAGATCGTGGCGGGCTGCCCTAAGACCGCGATCACCAGTTTCTTGAGCACATGCCAGCCATTCGCTCGCAGCAGACTTCCCCATAAACGCTCTTCACTGGTTAACGTCACCATCAAGCCATCAGGAGTCAGCACACGATGGAACTCCTTCGCCAGATCCTCATAGAGCTCCCTGTTCTTCTCCGGCGTTCCGATCTGTTTGCCAAAGGGCAGATTGCTGATAATGCGGGTCACGCTTTCAGGATCCAGCGGCAAATGACGCGCATCCCAGGTGCCATACTCAACATCGACCTTTGCGACCCGAGCATTCCGTTTCGCCATCGCGATCGCCTCTTCACGGATATCACCGCCGAGCAGCTCGTCCGCTGGAGCCATCAGCCCACGCTCAACCAGAATCGTGCCCGCGCCACAGAGCGGATCAAGCACCACATCATCTTTCGTCGGACGCGACAACCAGCAGAGTGCCGCCGCCACAGTCGGGCGCAGCGAGGCCGGGAGGTGTTCCTGCTTGTACAGGCGATGTCGCATGGTTGCATCGCTCAGACGAAGCCCCACCAGCGCTTCATTGTTGTTGATCCACAGCCAGAACTCCATGTCCGCGTTCTCTTTGACAGGATGCAAATACTGTGGCAGGCTCTTGCGCAACGCTCCACTGACTGCATCGCCCGCATCGACCCGACGATACTTTCGCTCACCGTACATCTGACTGACAAGACGCCATGTACGGGCTCGCTTCCCTTTATGGATTCTTCCCCAGATCGAGAGCGCTGGCGCACAATCGGCCTTGATGGTTGCCGCATGCAACGCCTTCAGAGCCTCGCGTTTCGCACTCACTCCATGGATATGCGCAATCACAAGAAAGACATCCTCCACCGTGCGTAATGTCAACAATTCAGCCGGGGGAGTGCTGGTCCGAAACAGAGTCAACCCACGCGAGTATTTCACCAATTCTGTACCGGGGAAACGGGCACGAATTTCACTAAAGGCCAGGGTCTCTAATCCCGGCATCGTCATGACATAACAAAGATACGCCATCCGCCTTACTTCTTCTTTTCCAAATTATTAAATGCTAACTCTCAACTGGGAGGCAATCATACCATAAACGGCGTAGTGAGGCAACGACAACCCGAGAAAGAAAGGGTGCCCCACGCTGAGAGCACCCTTTCTTTCTGTCTCTTTATTCAAGCAGGCGTGCCACTTCCCGAGCATCATTGGCATATTTCGCCAGTCGCTTCTTTTTCAGATTTTCCCGTAAAATCCAGGTAATCACAGCATCATGCCACGACGCACACTCGCGCATCAGGGCAAAGCCATCAGCCGGGGCAGCCGCCGTCACCACACTGAGCGTATAGGCAAGTGAGCGCCGCAAGGTCCGGAATTCCTCCTGCTTGCGCTCGCCCTCGGGAACCTGTCGCACACGCTCAAGCACGGTACGCTGCATTTGAAGGGCACCCGGTACAATATCCAGCGATTTCAACAAAATGGGCTCGGCAACGGCAGCAATGGCAGCACGCTGCTGTAACCAGTTCCCGGTTTCGGCCAGACTCTGTAAATGCGCAAGCGTCTGCGTGGTGTCTGCCTGCAAGAGGTGCTGAAACGCGATGGCGACCCCCTCGCGCACCCGCCAGCAAGGGCTACAGGCATAATGATCGAGTGTCATAAAGGTTTCTTCCCGCCAGTCAGGCTGCACGGAAGCACAGACCCCTAACCCGATAATACCGCAGAGCATGAGGAACTCAGAGGGTGAATTGCTGGTAACCATCTTCCGTTCACCATTGACGAAATAGTGCAAAAGAGAACGGACATTATCTGGACACCTGGAAACAAAAGAGGCCAGCAGGTTGCTTACATCATCCGCTAACTCCAGATTTGCACGTGGGCCTGGTAAACGGCTGTTATCGCGCAGGTAGAACTCCAGGGGACGGTGATTACCGGTTAAAGCCCTCTCTACCAAGGCAGCCAGAGTATCATGCATATGGCACTTCCTTGTTTTTCCAACTAGGTTGACGGAGTTCGTCAGGCGGTAAACGCTATGACTATTGTACCACAGGGTTAGGGAATCTTGACCGCTTTTGCTTCTTCTCTCCCCCGATATTCTTCCTTTTCAGCAGCATGCAGGCACCTATCAAGCCAGTCAGACGCCTGCCTCCAACTCGCCTCGTACACTGCTTCTGCATAGTCACATCCTCGGCGCGTATTGCTTTGACGTTTACGTGAAGGTTATGCTATACTAAGGATGTACTTATACATATATGTGCAACCACACGGGAACCCTTTACCCACTTCAGTGGTCTTTCGCCACCTCAACGCCGCAGGAGAATCCGCGAAACGAGCCTTTGTCTGCTTTGGCCTCGACCCTGTTTCCCGTGTTCCAGCAATATATTTTGATATGCGCATATGCACACCGATTGAGACTTATCTGTTTTAGAAGCGCACAGCAATGCATTATGTATAGAGATCTCAGCACCGACAAAAACAGTTATAGTATAGAGGATGTCGCCCGGATCACGGGTTTGACCAAACGTACGCTCCGTTACTACGAAGAAGTAGGCCTGCTGCCACCGACCGACCGCACCGAAAGCAACTATCGCCTCTATAGCTCACACGACATCACCAGATTAGAGCAGATTAAAAAACTCCGTGATTTGCTCGGCTTCTCACTTGCCGAGATTCGTGAGCTCTTGCAGGAAGCAGACGGGCAGGTCAGGACAGCTCATACTTCCAATGGCGAAACACATATCTGCAATGATGCAGCCTATTACCGGGTAATCCGGCTGATTGAGCAGCGCATCAGCGAACTGGAACATATGCGTTCAACGCTGCTCACCCGGCTGAAAAGCCAGGAATATCTACAAGGGGGTAATACACCATATTAGGTATCTGTTTTGTAATATTAGAAGGGAAGTGGCATGACAACAATCTCCACAAAAGAGGAGGAACTACAAGAACAGGATTTAGCCAGGATTGAGGCAAAGGTTGAGAAAGCGACAAAAGGGTTTCTTCGCACCTTCGCAGCCCTCAAGCATCGCAACTATCGCCTCTTCTTTACCGGGCAAATGATCTCACAAATCGGAACCTGGATGCAAACAACCGGCCAGGCGTGGCTGGTCCTGACATTGACCCATAGTGCCTGGGCCCTGGGCGTCATCGGGGCGCTTCAGTTCCTGCCCGTTATGATTTTCTCCCTCTTTGGCGGCGTCCTGGCAGATAAGCTACCCAAGCGCACCGTGCTTGTTTTTACCCAGACCGCTGCAATGCTTCAGGCCGCACTCCTCTGGACGCTGGTCATCACCGGAACCGTTCAGCTCTGGCACCTCTTCATTTTTGCTACCCTGTTAGGTCTGACGAACTCACTTGATATGCCGACGCGTCAGGCATTTGTTGCCGAGATGGTTGGTCGCGAGGATCTTCCGAACGCGGTCGCCCTTAACTCGTCACTGGTGAATATGGCGCGTGTCGTGGGACCTGGCATCGGGGGGCTTTTAATCGCCTGGCTCGGCAATGCGCCACTCTTTCTGTTGAATGCGATTAGCTTTATCCCGGTGATTCTCGGTTTGCTGTTGATTGACGCGCGCAAGCTACATACGCATAACCTGTCCAATCATCCGAAATACGGGCGCAAGGTCAGCACCTTCCAGAGCCTTGCAGAGGGCTTTCGGTATATTGGCAAAACACCAATTATCTTGCTGGTCATCCTGGTACTTGGCAGTATCTCACTCTTTGGTATCAACTTTAATATTCTCATTCCCATCTTCGCGACCGATGTACTGCGGGGCGGTCCGGAAAGCTATGGTTTCCTGAGCGC
>Ga0164243_10002915_pt1 | contig 27726 bp, 22 predicted proteins | sample OricompcompostOP_FD_108781 | JGI IMG/M metagenome (GOLD analysis project Ga0164243, IMG submission 108781) | Organic Plus compost microbial communities from Emeryville, California, USA - Original compost - Organic plus compost (OP) | ecosystem: Engineered > Solid waste > Mixed feedstock >...
CGGGCGCGCGACCGCGCCGCCGACGTCGGTCACGGGGCGACGAAGCCCGCGTCCGCGAGGACCTGCTGCCCCGTGTCGGAGAGCACCAGGTCGATGAACGCGCGGCCGATGGACCCGTCGTCGTCGGCACCGCGGGCGCCCTGGTTCAGCAGCGCGATGGGGTACTGGTTGACGGCCTGCGCGGCCTCAGGGAAGTCCACACCCTCCACGGCACCGTCGGAACCCTGCACGTCCGTACGGTAGACCAGCCCGGCGTCGGCCTCGCCCGACGCCACCTTGGTGAGGACCGCCGTGACGTTCTGCTCCTCGCTGGCGGGGGTGAGGCTCACGCCCGCGGCGTCAAGGGCGGTGTGCGAGGCGGTGCCGCACGGTACCTCGGCGGCGCACAGCACGACCTTGCCGCCTCCGGCGGCCAGGTCGGCGAGGTCCTGCAGGGAGGAGATGCCCTCCGGGTTCCCGGGAGCGACGGCGATCTGCAGCGTGTTGGTGGTGAAGACCGTCGGGTCACCGTCGACGATGCCGCCGTCGACCGCCTTGGCCATGTTGTTCTGGTCGGCCGACGCGAAGACGTCCGCCGATGCGCCCTCAGTGAGCTGCGTGACCAGCGTCGAGGAGCCGTCGTAGGTCACGGGGTCGACGGTGACGCCCGGGTTCTGCGCCTCGAACTCTGCGACGAGCTGGTCGAAGACCTGCTGGAGGGAGGCCGCCGCGAAGACCGTGAGCTCGCCGCTGAGGTCGCCGTCCGGCGTCGTATCCGCGCCGCCGGACGGCGACTCGCCGGTCGGCGTGCCCGCGGGGGGCTCATCGGCGGAGGACGAGCAGCCGGCCAGCGCCAGGGACAGCCCGAGGACGAAGGCTGCACCGGCGGCGCCGCGGCCGACGGTGGTACGGAGCAGGGATCTAGTCATAACAGTGATATTACCGAGCCTCTACCCCGCCCGTCACTGCCGTGCCGGTCGGCGCGTCACGTGGCGCCCGCCACATCGCGGTGTCCCTCTCGCGTGCCGGCGCGCCTCGACCGCGCCGGCCGGTGCAGCCCACGGCGAACGGCGTTGCGCCGCGCGCTCCGGCCTGCGACGTTGTGGACATGGCCGCCCCCTCCTCCACGAGCCCAGGGCCGGCGCTGCGCGTGCGTGTGCCGGCCCTGACGCCGTCGGTCCGGGACTTCCTGTCCACCGAGGCGGGCTCCGCCGTCGTGCTGCTCGCCGCCACGGCGCTCGCCCTCGTCTGGGCGAACTCGCCGCTGTCCGGCTCCTACGACGCGCTGTGGGCGACGGAGGCCGGCCTGCACCTGGGGCCGTGGGCCATCGAGCTGGACCTGCACCACTGGGTGGACGACGCCGCGATGGCCGTCTTCTTCGCCGTCGTCGGGCTGGAGATCAGCCGCGAGGCGACCACCGGCGAGCTGCGTGACCGTCGCACCGTCGCGGTCCCGGCCCTGGGTGCCCTCGGTGGGCTGCTCGTCCCCGTCCTCATCTACCTGGCGTTCAACGGCGGCACGGACGCGGCACACGGCTGGGGCGCCGTGATGTCGACGGACACCGCCTTCCTCGTCGGCGTGCTCGCCCTGTTCGGGCCGGCCTGCCCGGACCGGCTGCGGCTCTTCCTGCTGACGCTGGCGATCGTCGACGACATCGGGGCGATCACCGTCATGGCGGTGGTCTACACCCGCGGCATGGACGGCGTGGCGCTGGCCGTCGCGGGGGCCGTCGTCGTCGCGATGCTCGTCATGCGCTGGATGGGCGTGTGGCGCCTCACCCCGTACCTGCTCGCCGGGCTGGGGCTGTGGGTGGCGATCCTGCAGTCCGGCGTGCACGCCACGCTCGCCGGGGTGATCGTCGGCCTGGTGGTCCCGTCGCGGCCGTCGCGCCGGGAGGACGTCGAGGCCGTCCCCGCCTACGCGGGCGACCTGGTGGAGGACACCACCGCGGAGCGCGAGCACCTCGCCGAGCTGGCGGCCCGCGCCGCCGTGCCTACCGGCGAACGGCTCCAGCGGCTGCTGCATCCGTGGTCGGCGTTCGTCGTCGTGCCGCTGTTCGGCCTGGCCAACGCCGGCATCCGGCTCGACGCGGAGACGCTGGCCGACGCGGCCCGCTCCCGGCTGACCATCGGCGTGGCCGTGGCGCTGGTGCTGGGCAACGCCGTCGGCATCACCGGCGCCGCCACGCTGGCGATCCGGCTCGGGCTGGGCGACCTGCCGGGACGTGTCCGTTACGGGCACCTGCTCGGCGGCGCGGTGCTGGCCGGCATCGGGTTCACCATCTCGCTGTTCGTCGCCGGGCTGGCGTTCGAGGACCCCGAGCAGCTCGCTGAGGCGAAGATCGGCATCCTCACCGGCTCGCTCGTCGCCGCCGTGCTGGGCTCCCTGCTGCTGCGCTGGCTCGGCGAGCGGCTGCCGCTGTGCTCCCCCGGCGTGGACGGCCCACCCGCGGACCTGCCGCCGCTGCCCTGGCGCGCCCCGGTCTGACCCGCGCCCGGCCCGGCCCCTCGGCGACGCCCGGCTCGCCGGTTCCCGCCGAGATCGCCGGCTGCAGTCGGCGATCTCGCACGGAACCGGCGGTCTCGCCGGAACGTGGCGAGCCGGAGGACCGCCGGTGAGACGGCGACAGAGCAGGTCAGCAGAGCAGGGTCAGCCGTTCAGCGCGGCGCGCAGCCGCTGGCGGGTGCCCTCCAGCTCGGCGACGACCTGCGTCGGCACCTTCGGCGCGAGCGCGGTCCACCACTCCTCGACGCTGTCGACCTCGCCCAGCCAGGCCTGCGGGTCGACGCTCATGAGCTCGGTCAGGTCCGCCTCCGGCACGTCCAACCCCGTCAGGTCCAGGTCCGCCGGACCGGGGACGACGCCGATCGGCGTCGGTGTGCCGGCGGCCGTGCCCTCCAGCCGGCGCACGATCCAGGCCAGCACCCGCGAGTTCTCGCGGAAGCCCGGCCACAGCCAGCGGCCGTCGGCGCCCTTGCGGAACCAGTTGACCTGGTAGATCCGCGGCGGGTTGGTCAGCTTGCCGCCGGTGTTGACCCAGTGCCCCCAGTAGTCGCCCATGTGGTAGCCGCAGAACGGCAGCATGGCGAACGGGTCGCGGCGCAGCGCGCCGACGGTGCCCTCAGCCGCGGCGGTCTGCTCGGAGGCGATCGTCGCGCCGAGGTAGACCCCGTGCGCCCAGTCCCGGGACTCGATGACCAGCGGCACGTTCGTGGCCCGCCGACCGCCGAACAGCACGACGTCCACCGGGACGCCCGCCGGGTCGTCCCAGTCCGGGGCGATGCTCGGGCAGCGCGAGGTCGAGACGGTGAACCGGCTGTTCGGGTGCGCTGCCGGGCGGCCGCTGTCCGGGGTCCAGTCGTTGCCCTGCCAGTCGATCAGGTGCGCCGGGACCTCGTCGGTCAGGCCTTCCCACCACACGTCGCCGTCGTCGGTCAGCGCGACGTTGGTGAAGATCGTGTCGCTCTTGACCATCTCCACGGCGGTCGGGTTGGTGGACTCGCCGGTGCCGGGAGCCACGCCGAAGAACCCGTTCTCCGGGTTGATGGCGTACAGCTTCCCGTCCTCGCGGGGGGTCATCCAGACGATGTCGTCGCCCAGCGTCTCGGCCTTCCAGCCGGGCACCGACGGGTCGAGCATGGCCAGGTTCGTCTTGCCGCAGGCCGACGGGAACGCGGCGGTGATGTGGTACCGCTTGCCCTCCGGGGAGATGAGCCGCAACAGCAGCATGTGCTCGGCGAACCAGCCCTCGTCGCGCCCCTGCACCGAGGCGATGCGCAGCGCGAAGCACTTCTTGCCGAGCAACGCGTTGCCGCCGTAGCCCGAGCCGTAGGACCAGATCTCCCGGGTCTCCGGGAACTGGACGATGTACTTCGTGTCGTTGCACGGCCACGGCACGTCCTGCTCACCGGCGGCCAGCGGGGCGCCGACCGAGTGCAGAGCCCGGACGAACTCGCCGTCGGTGCCCAGCGCCTCGATGACGCGCGTACCGACCCGCGTCATGATGTGCATGCTCACCACGACGTACGGGGAGTCGGTGATCTCGATGCCAAAGCGGGCCAGCGGAGAGTCGACGGGCCCCATGGAGAACGGCACCACGTACATGGTGCGCCCGCGCATGGAGCCGTCGAAGACCCCGGTCAGCTCAGCCCGCATGGCGCCCGGCTCGCGCCAGTTGTTCGTGGGGCCGGCGTCGGCCTCCTCCTGCGAGCAGATGAACGTCCGGCTCTCGACACGGGCCACGTCGTCCGGCGTGGAGCGCGCCAGGAACGAGCGCGGGCGCAGCTCCGGGTTGAGCCGCACGAAGGTGCCCTGCCGGACGAGCAGCTCGCACAGCTCGTCGTACTCGCGCTGCGAGCCGTCGCACCACACCACCCGGTCGGGCTTGGTCAGTGCGACCATCTCGTCGACCCACGCGAGCAGCGCGGCGTGCGACGTCGGCGCGGGCGTCCGATCGGCGTTCTGGACGGTCGACATGGCGTTCTCCCCTCGGCGCCGCGGCCCGGCGCGATGTCGGTCCCGGGCCGCCGCACTCAGCACGACGACGCAGTCGGAACTGGTCACCGAATCAAATATCCATTTGCACGAACAGTCAACCGACGGCGGACGTGACATGCGCCCGCATCCCGCTGAAAGAGCCCCCCGCCGGTATCATCGATCCCGTATACGTAGGCCCCCAGGAGGACCACATGACACTGCTCGTCGGGTACATCCCCACCCCCGAGGGCGACGCCGCGCTCGACTGGTCGATCGGTCACGCCAAGACGACGGGACAGGACCTCGTCGTCCTCAACGTCGCCCGCGGTGAGGCTCTCACCGAGCGTCGTCGACTCTATGACGACCAGGCCGAGGCGCTCGAGGCGCGCCTCGCCGATTCTGGTGTGAAGTACGTCGTGCGCCGCGAGCTGCGGGACACCGAGGCCGCCGACCACCTGCTCGACATCGCCGACGAGATCGACCCGGACCAGATCGTCATCGGGCTGCGGAGGCGCTCCCCCACGGGCAAGGCGCTGTGGGGCAGCACCGCGCAGCGCATCCTGCTCAACGCCGACCACCCGGTCACCGCGGTCAAGGCGCGCTGAGCCCGCACGACGCACGCGTCGCGGCCCCGTCCGAGCGGAGAGCATCGGACGGGGCCGCGGCCGTCTCCGCGGTGCGACGGTGCGCCGCGGAGACGGCCGCGCACCGTCAGGCCGGTCCGGCGGCCAACCCCTGCTCACGGCCGAGGACGACGTCCTGCCACTGCGGCGGCAGCAGGCCCCCGGCCTCCAGCGCCGCCAGCACGTCCTCGTCCTGCCCGCTGCGCGCGGCCAGCTCGGTCGCCCGCTCGTAGCCCAGCAGCGGCAACAGCGCCGTGACGAGGCCCACCGACCGTTCGACGGACCGTCGCAGCGGCGCCGGGTCGGCGGTGACGCCCATGACGCAGCGCTCGGCGAGCAGGCGGCAGGCCGCCGCCAGCTGGCTGATGGAGTCGAGCAGGCTGGTGACGATGAGGGGCTCGAAGGCGTTGAGCTGGAGCTGCCCCGCCTCCGCCGCCATCGACACGGTGACGTCCCGACCCACGACCGCGAACGCCACCTGGTTGACCATCTCCGGGATCACCGGGTTGACCTTGCCGGGCATCACGCTCGACCCGGCCTGCACCGCCGGCAGCCCGATCTCCGCCAGGCCGGCGCGCGGGCCGGAGGCCAGCAGCCGCAGGTCGCTGGCGATCTTCGACAACCGCACAGCCAGGCCGCGCAGGGCCCCGGACACGGCGACGAACGGCCCGGTGTCCGACGTCGCCGCCACCCGGTCCTCGCTGACCGTCAGGTCCCGGCCGGTCACGTGCGCCAGCAGCGGGACGACGCGGTCGCGGTACCGCTGCGGCGCGGTGAGCCCCGTGCCGATCGCCGTCCCGCCCAGGTGCACCACCTGCAGGTCGGCGCGCGTGCGGGCGACCCGCTCCCACTCTCCCTCGACACCCGAGGCGAAGGCGGCAAACTCCTGGCCGAGGGTCATCGGCACCGCCTCCTGGAGCTGCGTGCGGCCGATCTTCAGCACGTCGGCGAAGGCGGTGGCCCGCTCGCGCAGCGCACCGGACAGCACGGTCGTGCCGGCGTGCAGGTCGTCCAGGGCGTCGAGCAGGGCCAGCTTGACCGCGGTCGGGTAGACGTCGTTGGTGCTCTGCCCCTTGTTGACGTGCTCCACGGGGTGGACGACGTCGTAGCGTCCGCGCGGCAGGCCGCGCAGCTCCAGCGCCCGGTTGGCGATCACCTCGTTGGCGTTCATGTTCGTCGAGGTGCCGGCCCCACCCTGCAGGACGTCCACGACGAACTGGTCGTGCAGCGCCCCGCCGACGATCTCCGTGCAGGCCCGGACGACCGGCTCAGCCACCTCGACGCCGAGCACACCGGCCTCCTGGTTGGCGAGCGCCGCCGCGTGCTTCACCGCCGCCAGCGCTCGCACCAGCGTCGGGTACCGCCCGACCGGGACGCCGCTGACCGGGAAGTTCTCCCGCGCCCGCAGCGTGTGGATGCCCCAGTAGGCATCCGTCGGCACCACCCGCTCACCCAGCAGGTCGTGCTCGGCACGGCCCGGCGGCGGGGTGACCTTCTGCGCACCCGTACCGCCGGCCTCACCGGTCAGAGCCACACGTCCTCCTCAACACCAGCACTCGAATCAGCAAAGCCCGGAAAAGCCGGAGGGCGCGTCCTGCGGACGCGCCCTCCGGTCGATCACTGTGTCGCTCAGCGAACCTTCGGCAGCACGTGCTTGCCGAGGAGCTCGATCTGCTCGAAGAACCGGTCGAACTTGAACCGGAAGTCGAACACCAGGTGCTCGGTGCCGAGCGCCTGGAACTTCTTGATCTCCTCGACGGCCTCGTCCGGGTTGCCGACGATGAGCTGACCCTCGAGGTCCTCGACGGTCTTGAACTCGCCCGACGGCGGCTTCACGGCGAACTTGGCCTTGTTGGCCCACGCGAGCAGACCCGGGATGTTGACGTGCTTCAGGGCCTCCTCACGAGTCTCCTCGATGCTGGTGGGCGGGATGACGGCGATCGTCGGCATCTTCTTGCCCTGCTCGGCCGAGAGCTCCTTCATGTTCTCGATGCGCTTGGCCATCGTGGCGAGCGAGATGCGGCCGGGCATCCAGCCGTCGCAGAACTCGACCGCGAGGCGGGCCGACTTCGGCGTGGCACCGCAGTACCAGAACGGCACCGGGCCACCGACCGGCTTCGGCTCGATCGAGACGTCGTTGAAGGTGAAGAACTCGTCGGAGTAGTCGACGTTGTTCTCGGTGAAGACCTTCTTGAGGATCTGCGCGTTCGAGCGGACGAGCTCGACCCGGTTGTAGTCGCCCCAGCCGATGGCCTCGAACTCGTGGTCGAAGGTGCCGGCACCGAAGCCGAGGATCAGGCGGGGGCCGACGAGCTGCGTCATCGTGCCGGCCATGAGCGCGGTGATGAGCGGGTGACGGAACGGGATGAGCGAGCCGGTGCCCAGCTCGATGCGCTCGGTGACCGCGCCGATCGCGGTGAGCGTCGTCAGGGCGTCGTAGAACGTCCGGTTCGGCTTCTCCATCTCGCCGTGCGGCTCGAAGACCAGGTGGTCACGGACCCACACGGAGTCGAAGCCGAGGTCCTCGGCGAGCTTGGAGCCCTCGAGGAGCTTCTCCTTGCTCGCCTCCTCGCCGAAGTGCGGGAGCAGCAGTCCAAACTTCATCGAATCAGATCCCTCTCTCAGTGGGCTGCGGCGGCCTGACGGCCGTAACCCGGGGTGCCGACGACCTTGCCGTCGACGGCCACCGCGGTCCCGCGGACGTAGGTACGGTCGATCCGGGCGCTGACCTCGCGCCCGTCATACGGCGTCCACCCGATGCGGGACAGCGCGCCGTCGTTCGTGATGGTCCAGGGAGCGCCCATGTCGGCGACCACGAGGTCGGCGTCCAGGCCTACCTCGATGGCGCCCTTGACGCCCCGCAGACCGAAGGCCTCGGAGGGCCTGGTCGCGACCAGCGAGACGACCCGGTCCAGGGTCAGCTCGCCCTTGTTCACCGCGTCCAGCAGGAGCGGGTAGTAGTACTGGATGCCCGGGGTGCCCGTGTGGGCGCTCCACATCTGCGTCCAGCCGATCTCCTTCTCCTCACGCGTGTGCGGCGCGTGGTCGGAGGACGCGATGTCGATGGTTCCGTCGCGCATGCCCTCCCAGATGGCCTCACGGCCCTCGTCCGGCACCCAGTACGACAGGGCGTACGGGCCGAGCGTCTCGACGTGCTCCCACTTCGACAGGAACGGTCCCCAGTGGTTGACCTCGCAGGTGACGTCGATGCCGCGGGCCTTCGCCCGGCGCACCGCGTCGATCGAGCGCTTGGTCTGCATGTGCGCGAAGTGGATCGGGCAGCCCGAGGCCTCCGCCAGGCGGATGCAGGTGTCCACCGCGGTATCCCAGATGACACCGTTGCGGGCGGCGTACGCCGAGGCGTAGCCCTGCGGGGTGTTCTCACCGCGGGCCAGGAACTCGCCCTCGATGTAGTCCATCAGCGCCTGGTCGTGCGGGTGGATGATGAACCGACGGCCGGTCGTGGCGATCTTGTCCATCATCTTGAGCAGCTTGCCGTGGTCGTGCTCGCCGGTGCCGGCCGGGTGCGGGTAGGTCCGCCCGGTGTCGACCACCATGAAGATCTTGTAGGCCCGGATGCCCATCGCCGCCATGGCGTCGATGTCCTCTTCGACCGTGGGCGCCGGGTTGTGGTTCCAGTCCACGATGGACGTCTTCGCGTAGCGCTCGAAGACGTCGGTCAGCGTCTCGACGTTCGTCGTCGGCGGCATGAGGTTCGGCATGCCGAAGATCGTCGTGACACCACCGACGGCCGCCTGCTCGGTGGTCGTCTCGATGTCCTCCTTGTGCGTGAACCCGGGCTCCCGAGTGTGCACGTGGACGTCGATGAAGCCGGGCAGGACGAGCTTGCCGGTCACGTCGACGGTCTCGGCCGCCTCGGCCGGCACGTCGCCGCTCACCAGGCCGGCGATCTTCCCGTCCTTGACCAGGACGTCAGCGGCGACGGTGCCGCTGGGGGTCGCGACCGTTCCTCCGGACAGCCTCAGGTCCACGCTCATGCGGGCACCTCCATCGTCTCGATCTCGTCGCCGGCGGCACCGGCGGCCGTGCGCACGACCACGTTGGCCGTGCGGACGTACTTGTCGAACCACGCGACGATGCGCGGGGTCGTCTGCTCCCAGTAGCGGTCGTACGCCGCGTAGTGCGTCGTGTGCCGCTGCAGGATCAGCTCCTTCGGGCCCTGCGCCGCCTCGTACAGCGCCTCGGCGTGGTCCGTCGGCGTAGTGGCGTCGCCCTCGACCCCGATCACCATGAGCGGCGTCTCGAGCCGCGCGGCGGCCTCGATGGGCTTGTACGCCAGGATGCCCTCGGCGCAGGACAGCGGGATGTTCGTGGGGATCTTGCCGTCGACGTCGGACTTGACCGTGGTGGTCCGCCGCTCGGCGCTCGGCACCATGATCTCCTCACGCGGGTGCACGCGGCGGCCCTCACCGGTGGTGACGCGCAGCTTGCGGTCCTCCTCCAGGGACTTCAGGAACGCCAGCCAGTCCGACTCGTGGCGCATGCGGTGCAGCCAGTCGGTGCCGTCGGCGACCGGGACCTGGCTCACGGCGGCCTTGATGCGCGGGTCGGCGTCGGCCAGCAGGACGGCGTTGCCGCCGCCGGTGCCGCCCGTGCCGAAGACGCCGATGGCGTCGGCGATGACGTCGTCGCGCGTCGTCAGATACGACACGGCGTTCACCAGGTCCTGGAGCTGCCAGGCCGGTGACAGGTAGCCGCTGTCGCCCTCGGAGTCACCGAAGCCGCGGTAGTCGAACACCAGCACGGCGAAGCCGGCGGCGGTGAGCGCCTCGTGGTAACGCACGTAGAGCTTGGCGTCCTTCAGCCCGAGCCAACCCGGCCCCTGGACGATCGCCCGGAAGGGACCCTCGCCCTCGTCGGGCGTGCGCCACAGCCCGGCGATGCGCTCGCCCTCGCTGTAGAAGCTGACCTCAGTGGTGCGCATCCAGATGCTCTCCTTCGCGATGGGGGGAGCCCACACCGTGCCCTGGCCGTCGTCGGCCGGGAGATTTGGGCTGACGGCACAGTCTCCCCCAGATTGGATCAAAAATCCAGCACGCCGCAGTGGCCTGCTGGCCCACGTCGTGACCTGCGGGCGTCCGGTGCACGGACCACCCCGCGGGGTGTGCCCGCCGTCGAGCCCCGTCCGGCGGCCGGGCGGCGTGCCACCGGTGCGAGCCCTCTCATCCGTGGTGGATCGGGCCGCTCACCGCGCCCAGCCGCTGTCCGCTGCCTCCCTGCCGCAAGCCGATGATCTCCGCGGCGATGGACACCGCGGTCTCCTCCGGGGTGCGTGCCCCGATGTCCAGCCCCACCGGGGAGGAGAGCCGGGCCAGCTCGGCCTCCGTCAGCCCCGCCTCCCGCAGCCGTCGCAGCCGGTCCTCGTGGGTCCGCCGCGAGCCCATCGCGCCGACGTAGCCGACGTGCGGGAGCCGCAGTGCCACCTCGAGCACCGGCACGTCGAACTTGGGGTCGTGCGTCAGCACCGCGACGACGGTGCGCCCGTCGACCCGCCCGGCCGCCGCCTCCGCCGCGAGGTAGCGGTGCGGCCAGTCCACGACCACCTCGTCCGCCGCGGGCATGCGGGCCTTGGTCGCGAACACCGGCCGCGCGTCGCAGACGGTGACGTGGTAGCCGAGGAAGGAGCCGACCCGGGCGAGCGCCGCGGAGAAGTCGACGGCGCCGAAGACGATCAGCCGCGGGGCCGGCGCGTGGCTCTGCACAAACACCTGCACGCCCTCGCCCATGCGCTCGCCGTGCGGGCCGTAGCGGCGCAGCTCGGTGAGCCCGGCGTCCAGCATGCCCTCGGCCTCCTCGGCCACCACCGCGTCGAGCTGCGCGTCGCCGAGCGAGCCGGTCTGCGTGCGCCCGTCCGCCGACCCGCGCAGCACCAGGTGACGGCCCACCGCGCTCGGGTCCTGCTCGTGCGCGACGAGGGTCGCGACCGCCACCGGCCGCCCGGCCTCGACGTCGGCGGCGATGTCCCCGAGCTCGGGGTAGGTCTGCGCGTTCACCGGCTCGACGAAGACGTCGAGGATGCCGCCACAGGTCAGGCCGACCGCGAAGGCGTCGTCGTCGCTGACGCCGTAGCGCTGCAGCACGGGCGTGCCGTCGGCCACGACCTCCTGGGCCAGCTCGTAGACGGCACCCTCGACGCAGCCGCCCGACACGGAGCCGACGGCCTGCCCGTCAGTGTCGACGAACATCGCGGCGCCGGCCGGTCGTGGGGCCGACCTCCAGGTGCCGACCACGGTCGCGACGCCGACGCTCTCGCCCGCCCGCCAGCTCGGCAGCAGCTCCGCGAGCACCTCGCGCATCGCGCCCTCCCGCGGCTCGTGCCGGATCCGTGTCGTCGTATGTCCTGCCGCTCCACGACGGGCGCCGGCGGTGGATCCAGGATATAAGGACGCCGACCGCGGAGCCAGGCCGTGACCGCTGGGCCGCACCGCACCGCGGCCCGGTGCGGGCGACGTGCCGCGACGCGCCGCAGCCGGGTGGCGCACGGGCGACCCCCCGCTCGTGCGCCACCCCCTGCAGGGCCGCTCAGGACGAGCGACCACGACCGTCGGCCCCACCGGGGTCTCTCCCCTCGCCCCGTACCGCCGGCTCCCCGACCGGCGGCTGCAGGACCGACCCGTCCGCCGGGCGCTCGGCCACCTCGGCGGTCTCCATCCGCCGCTGCGCCTGCAGCACCCGCCGGGACGCCTCCACCGACACCACACCGACCGCCGCCAGCGCGACGAAGCTCTGCGCGATGCTGAGCGCCAGCGTCGCCGCGCCGAACATCAGCGGCGCGACGAACTTGCCGACGTTGCGCACCGTCCCGGTCAGGCCCACGTAGGTCTGCCGCAGGTCCTTCGGCGCCATCTCGGTGACCAGCACGTTGTGCGAGACCCCGTACACGCCGTCCTGGATGCCGTACAGGCACAGGCCGAGCGTGATGAGCCAGGCGTTGCCGCCCAGCCCGATGAGTGCGCAGCACACCACGATGGCCGCCAGGCAGCCGCCGATGAGCTGCGACGAGCGCCACCGCCCGGCCAGCTTCTCGGTGAGCGCGGCGGCCACCGCGGCGAGCAGGCCGCACGCACCCACCGCGTAGCCGACGGCCGCGGGCGACATGCCGACGACATTGACCGCGAGCACCGGGTAGTACGTCATGACGGCGAACTTGAAGATGAACCGCAGCGCCGCGAGGATCTGCACCCAGACCAGCGCCGGCTCGTGGGCCAGCGAGCTCACCGGGGGCCGCTTGCCGGCCGCACGCCGCGCGCGGACGTTCTCCTTCGGCATCCAGAACCAGGCCAGCACGCCGATGGGGATCGCGATGAGCTGCAGCGCGAAGGGCGCGAACCAGGAGACCGCCAGGATCGCCCCGGCGAGAACCGGGAAGACCGCCTCGGACGCGGCCATGGAGATGATGCGTCGGCTCTGGCCGCGCGCCGCTTCCGCCCCTGTCGGCGCCACGGAGCCGATGAGCCCCACCGACTGGGACATCACCGCCCCGAAGGACACACCCTGGATGAACCGGGCCACCAGCACGAGCCCGAACGACGGGTCGAACAGCAGCAGACCCGCGCTCGCCCCGTAGAGCACCAGCGAGCCGACGAAGACGACGCGCTCCCCCAGCCGGTCGGCGAGCAGCCCCGCGAGGAACGCGGAGAAGATGCCGGGGAGCAGGTACATACTCGTCACGAGGGCGACCTGGGCGTCGCTGAGCCCGAAGTGGTCCTGGATGACCGGGATCGCCGGAGCGATGCCCTGGACGCCGGAGGTGACGATCGCTGCGCCGAGGCTCGCGGCCCACACCACGTTCCGTGTGGTCGGCGAGCTCCATCGAAGGCCGTTGCCGGTGGTCGTTGACACTGGACCCCTCTCCCCCGCCACCGGCCGGAGGCACGGCGGCGGGCGGTGTGCCCGGCTCGGCCGGGTCGGTGACGTCCGTCGCCCGGCAACTGTGCCGTGCGGGTCGGACCTGATGATGACTCTCGGATGCAGCATCTCGCGCGAGAACGGCGCCCGCAGCATGCACGGGCGCCGTTCCGCGTGGGAACCGCTCGGTCCTAGCCGATCGGCAGGAACATGCCGCCGTCGAGCGGGACCTTCAGCAGCGTCACGAACAGCACGTAGAACACCACCGAGGTGGCGACCGTCGTGATGATCGACGTCCGCCAGCTCTCCCGGGTCACGACCTTGAGGAACAGGAACGTGATGACCGGCAGGGACACCGCGAAGCCGAACAGGATGGTGAGCACCACGAGGGCGACCACCAGGACCAGGCTCAGACGCAGCCGCCGCGCCATGCGGCGACGCTCCTCCGGCGACGTCTCCTCGGGCTCCTCGGCCGGGACCTGTGCACCGAGGACCTCCTCGTCCTCCCGGACCGCGACGGCGACCGCCGACCGCTCCCCGGAGGGCTGGGCTCCCCCGGCCGGGGCCACGTCGGGCGTCCGGGCCGGACCACCGGTCTCCTCGATGATCTCCGCCGCCTCGCTCTCGAGCTGCTCGGTGAGGCCCTCCATGCCGCCGCCGTCGGAGATGAACCCCGGGAAGCGGGTACGCAGCGCCGGCACGAGCGCCACCGTCAGGTAGGCCGCGATGAGCACGATCATCACGACCGTGGTGATGATCGGGAACGTCCGCCCCTGCTGGGAGAAGCTCGTCGACATCACGAGCGCCACCGCGGCGACGATGCCGAAGGCCGCCATCAGGGTCAGCGACTGCCAACGGACGGCCAGCTTGACGCCGGACGCGACCGCCTGCGGGTCCTTCTCCTTGTTCCGCCGCGAGGCGATGACCTCGTAGACCACCACGCCGATGACGATGATGAACAGCACCAGGGCGATCGGCCGGGTGACGATGCCGCTCCACACGCTGCCGAACGTCGACTGCGTCTGCAGGTACGAGCGCTCGACGAGCGGGCCGAGGATGAAGCCCAGGATCAGCGGGATCAGCGGCATGTTCACCGCGCGCATCGCGTAGGCGATGAGCCCGAAGCCGATCGAGATGACGACGTCCGTCACGCTGAGGTTCAGCGCATAGGCGCCGACCGCCGCGAGCATGAGCACGATCGGCGACAGGATGCCCGCCTTGACCCGCGTGATCTTCAGCAGCTGCGGGGCGGAGAGCAGGCCGACCGCCGAGGCGAAGATGCTCGCCGCGGTCACCGACAGGATCGCCAGCCAGATGATGTCGGGGCTCTCCTTGATGAGGTTCGGCCCCGGCTGCACACCGTGCAGGATGAGCGCGCCCATGACGACGGCCCAGTCCGAGCTGCCCGGGATGCCGAACGCGAGGCTCGGCAGCGAGGACGCGGAGTCCTTCGCCAGACCGGAGGCCTCCGGCGCGATGACACCACGCGGGTCGCCCTTGCCGAACTGGGGGTTCTTGCGCACGGTCTTGGTCGCCTGGAAGTAGGCGAGGAAGGCCGCCACCGTGCCGCCGACCGCCGGCACGAAGCCGATGCCGGTGCCGATGAGCGAGCTGCGCAGCACCAGCCACGGCTGCTTGAAGGTGTAGGCCATGCCCTCCCACACCTGACGGTGGCCGAAGCGCTGCGGGCTGTCCTTGGCGATGGACTGGTTCGTCTTGAGCAGGCCGAGCGCCTCGGTGAGGGAGAACATGCCGACCAGGACGATGACGACGTCGAAGCCGCTGTACAGCGCCGGCTGGTCGAACGCGTAGCGGACGTCGCCGCCGATGGGCGCGAACCCGACGAACGACAGCAGCACCCCGGTCAGGCCGGAGATGATGCCCTTGATCAGCGAGCCGCGGGAGGCCATCGCGATGATGAGCAGCCCGAGGATGCCCATCATCATGAACTCCGGGAACGAGAACAGCAGCACCAGCGGGCGCACCACGGGGATGAGCGCGATGACCGCGACGGTGCCGATCATGCAGCCGAGGAAGGACGCGGTGGCGGAGACCCCGATCGCGAAGCCGCCACGGCCTTGCTTCGCGAGCGGGAAGCCGTCCAGCGTCGTCGCGGCGCTCGGCGAGGAGCCGGGGACGTTGAGCAGGATCGCAGTGATCGACCCGCAGAACGTCTGGCCACCGAGCGCCGCGACGAACATCCCGACCGCCGACATGGTGTCCATGCCGTACGTGAACGGGATCATGAGGGCGATGCCGACCGACCCTCCCAGGCCGGGCAGCAGACCCGTCAGCATCCCGTTGAGGCAGCCGATGAGGAAGGCCAGCAGGAAGGCCAGGCTCCCCATCGAGGCGATGGCCTCCGACAGGCCATTGAAGACACTCATAAGACTTCTCTCTGAGTCAGCGGTTCAGGGGGCTGGCGCGCCTCAGTCGGACAGGGTGGGGACGAGCTCGTTCATCTGCTCGATCTGGCTGTTCATCGCCGTCGTCGCATCCTCCCAGTTGCGCGGGACGATCGGACGCTCAGCGGTGGTGGCCCAGTCCTTGAACTCGTCGCTCGAGATCGTGTTGTACACGGCGTCGCGCAGGTAGGTGGCGATGTCGTCCGGCAGGTCCGGCGGGGCGACGATGAGCCGCAGCTCCGTGACGGCACCGGCGAGCTCGTCGTAGCCCTCCTGCTCGGCGCTCGGCACGTCCTTCAGCCAGTCGAACTGCTCCGGCCGCTGGTCCTCGGTGCCGAGGAAGAGCAGCGGGCGGATGTCGCCGGACTCGACGAAGCCGACCAGGTCGGTCGAGCCGTAGACGATGTAGTCGGCATCGCCGCGCAGCGCCGCCGTGACGACGTCGGCCGAGCCCTCGGCACCGTAGGTCACCGTCGAGTCGAGGCCGAGCGCCTCGATCGTGGCCAGGCCGGCCAGCGCCGAGGAGGAGCCCTCCTCGACCGTGACGGTCTTCAGACCCTTCGCCGCGATGAGGTCGTCGACCGTCTGGAACGGCGAGTCTGACGGGACGTAGAGGACGTAGGCGTTCTCGTCCACCGAGCCGAGCACCGTGAACTTGTCGGTCTCCCACTTCGCCAGGTCCGGGTCCTGGATCTGCTGGGCGATGGCTGCGGGCATCGGCAGGATGCCGACCGTGTACCCGTCCGGCTTCGCGGTGTACATCGTCGTGATGCCCTGCGGCAGCGGCGGGGTGTTCCGGATGACGACGTTCACGCCGTCCGGCAGCTGGGTGTCCTGCATCACCTTCGCGACACCGCGCGAGTACACGTCGAAGCCGCCACCGGCGCTGTACGGCACGACCCACTGGATGTCGCGCGACGGCGTCCAGCTGGAGTCGCCGCCGTCCGACGGGTCGTCGCCGGAGCCACCACCGTCGTTGCCGGAGGAGCACGCGGCCAGGGCCAGCGGCAGCGCGAGCGCTGCGGCGAACATGAGAGAACGGGTCCGGCGACGCCGGAACCCGGAGGACAGAGCGGTCATCTCGCGCATCCGTTTCGTTGACACCCGCGACAGCGGGCACAGGGGGAGGGAGGGATTGCACGGTCGTCCTGGACGAGACCTGTAGGCCCGTCGACGGCGCTGGTCCGGCACGACCAGTAGCTGCGGCTGCCGTCGTACGGCCGATGGTGACGGCCGTACGACGACGTGTCCGCGGGGACGGTGAGCTCGCCGTCCTCACCCCGGCGAAGCGCCACCCGGGGTCGGGACCACCGCCCCGGGAGTGGTGGGCGGTGGGTGTGCCGTCACGGCCCGAGGGGCCGTGACGGCGGGAACAGGGTCAGCGGTAGAGGGGGAGGATCTCCTCCGCCCAGAGCTCGAGCTGCTGGGTCAGCCCGTCCATCGTCGGGTAGATGAACTTCAGCTCGAAGTGCGTCACACCGTTGTCGACGAACTCCTCGACACGCCGCTTGACGTCGTCCACCGAACCGAAGATGTGACGGTCGAGCGCGAACTGGATCTCGTCGACGTCGCGCTCGTAGGTGTTGCTGCTGGTCTTCACGGTCGGCAGCGCCAGCGCCATCGCGTCGTCGCGGTCCTTGGCGATGACCGTGAGCTTCTCCACCGCGATCGTGATCTCGTCGGGGTTGCGGCCGTGCTCCTCGGCGGTGCTCCGCACGATCTGCGTGCCGCGGCCCATCTCCTCCGGGGACAGCCACCCCGGCACCCACCCGTCACCCAGACGACCGGTGCGCTTGGCGGCGAAGTCCGTCCAGCCGCCGACCCAGACGGGCAGCCGCGGCTGCTGCAGCGGCTTCGGGAAGATCTCCGCGTCGCTGAAGGACACGTACTTGCCGTCGTAGGACGCCAGCGGCTGGGTCCAGATCGCCTGCATCGCCTCGATGTACTCGTCCGTCATGCGACCACGGTCACCGAACGGGACGCCGAAGACCTCGAACTCGTTGGAGCTGTTCGACGCCTTCGAGCCCAGGCCCACGCCGGCGATCAGGCGGCCGCCGGTCAGGTGGTCCAGCGTGGCGAGCTGCTTGGCGGCGTAGATCGGGTTGCGCGTCGGCATGACCAGGCACGCGATGCCGATCTGCACGCGGGAGGTCTTCGCCGCCAGGTACCCGACGGTGGTCAGGGACTCGTAGAAGTCCGCCGACTGGTCCTCCGCAAGCGCCTCGTGCGCGCCCGACGAGATGTGATGGCGGTGCATCTCCGAGCTCCACACCACGTGGTCGTGCAGGAAGATGGAGTCGAAGCCCATCTCCTCGGACTCCTGCGCCGCCCGCACGATGTTCTCGACCGAGGTCAATGGGCCGGAGTTGGGGACACGTACACCGAAGGAGACCTTCGTCATGGGGCGATTCCTCGTTCCAGGGAGTGCGTATACAGGATACAGACGGCGGTATCCGGAATTTCTAGCCGAGGTCACCCGTCTGGTTCAAGTCCAACCGGGGTCACGGTTCGGTAACAGGCGACGACCGCGGCGCGGGACCGCAGCGGGACAGTGTGACGACGTGACCGCGCCGACCGAGGGAGGGACGCGGGGACCGCACGGAGCGCGCACCGGCGGGGGTGTGCCGGTGAGAGCGGACCGCCCGCAGGTGGAGACGACGGCGGCGGACGCCCTGCGCGGGACGCGGAGATAGGGTATCCAAGATCACGGACGCAGCCACAAGACCTGCGACGTTAAGGTCTGGTAACAGCGCAGTCACCGACGGGACACAGCAACCACACAGGCAGTGGGCGCTCAACGCCCCTGATTCTCGGCGGTGCGTTCCGCGCGGTCGCCGGACAGGTCCCGGTCGGCTGCCCCACGCGCCGGGGCGGCGTCGCTCGCACCGGCCGGCTCCGGGACGTCCACGTCCTGCCCGTCGGCCACGTCACCGCACTCGACCCGCAGCAACGACCGCCCGCGCAGGTAGTCCCGCGCACCGTGGTCGCCACGGGCGAGGCCCGCGACCCCCTGCCAGTGCCCGCGGCCCAGCGCCACAGGGTGGCCCGGCACTCCCCCGTAGGTCGCCTGCACCAGGCCCGCCGGCCCGCAGGCCCGGGCCACGGTGGCCACCCTGGCCACCGCCGCGGGGGTCAGCCCCGGCAGGTCCACCAGGCTCACCAGCGCCGTGTCCACGTCGGTCCCCACCGCGGCGGCCAGCCCGGCACGCAGCGAGGCACCCATGCCCGTCTCCCAGTCCCGGGCGACGACCACGCGCGCCTCTGCCGGCACGAGCGCACGGGCCTCCTCGGCCCGTGCCCCGAGCACCACCATGACCGGGGCGCAGCCGCCGGCCAGCAGCGTCTCGACGGCATGGGCGAGCCATCCGTCGACGAGCGCCTTGGGGCGCCCGTAACGCACGCCCGCCCCCGCGGCGAGCACGATCCCGAGCACCCGGCTCGGGTGGTGGTGCGTCGCGCGCGGGGGCGGCACGGTACGTGGACCGGTCAGGCCAGCGCGAGCTGCCGGCGCAGGTCGGCGACGTGGCCGACCGGCGCCACGTCGTACGCGGCCAGCTCGACGCGCCCGTCCGGGTCGACGACCACGGTGGAGCGGATCACGCCGAGCACGGTCTTGCCGTCCTTGACCTTCTCCCCCAGCGCACCCCAGGCGTCGATGGTCTCCTTCGAGGTGTCGGAGACCAGCGGGAACGTCAGGCCGTTGGCGGCCGCGAAGTCCGTGAGGGCCTCCGCCGGGTCCGGCGAGACGCCGACGACCGCGTAGCCGGCGGCCTTGAGCGGCTCCAGGGACTCCTGGAAGTCGCAGGCCTCCGTCGTGCAGCCGGAGGTGCCGGCCTTCGGGTAGAAGTACACGACGACGTGCTGGCCGCGCAGGTCGGCCAGGTCCACCGTCGTGCCGTCGGCCGTGGGGAGGACGAGCGCCGGAGCCTCGTCCCCCACCGTCAGCTGCTTGCCCATGATCTCTTCCTCTCGTGTGGTGCGACTACGGTCCGGTCAGCCGAAGATCCAGCCGCTCCACGGGTTCGCCGACAGCAGGCCGACGACGAACCAGTACGTGGCGAACGCCATCCCCAACGCCCAGGCGAGCGCGACCCATAGCCGCTCACGCGAGTACAGCAGGATCGCAAAGATCAGCACTCCGGTCGTGATGACGAAGCCGACCGCCATCGAACCGATCCAGAAGAGCAAGGTGTAGGCGACGATCGCCAGCAGCTTACGTCGACGGTCAGGCGACAGCGCGAACAGCGTCTGGTGGTTGTCGTCCTCGGTCTCCACGACCTCGTCGACAGCCTCCTGGACGCCCTCTCCGACACCGCCCGGCAGCTGCTCGGCAAGCTCGACGGCTGCCGTCTCGTGGTGCTCCTCCTTCTGCCCCGGCCTGATGGCGAGCTGGCGCACGAGCTGGACGACCAGCGCGACGGCCATGATGAGTCCGACGACCGCCGGCACCCGCCCCGCGTAGTTGGAGTACATCGCCATCCGGATCGCGTACCAGATGGAGAAGATCAGCAGTGCCAGGGTGAACAGCAGCTCGACGCGTCGTTCGCTCTTGGTCATCGCTGCACCTCGCTCTCGTTCGACTGCGTGCCGGCCACGGCCGACGCGTGCTCCTCACCGCTGACACCGGCGCGCCGGTCGCGACGCGCCTTGATCGTCCGCCGGGTCGGGCCCCACAGCCCGCCGACCACGACGAGCGCGAGCAGACCCAGGGTGATGGGTCGCAGGATGAACTCCGGACCATAGATCTGCAGCGAGAGGTTGAGGTTCTGGTCGACGACCGGTCCGAGCACGAAACCGATCGTCAAGCCGGCCGCCGAGTAGCCCATCGCTCGGAAGATGTAGCCGAGGACCGCGAAGGCCACCGTCGCCCCGAGGGCGAACATGAGCCGGGTGTCGGCGAAGGCACCAAGGAAGGAGACGGCGATCAGCGCAGGAGCAAGCAGCTGCGGTCGCAGCAACGCCAGCTTGGCGAACAGCGGCGACATGCCGAGACCGAGCACCGAGGCCAGCACGTTGGAGAACGCGACGATCCACGCGATGAGGAAGACGACGTCCAGGTTGTTCTTGATCATGTCCGGGCCGGGGACGTAGCCCAGGCCGAGCAGGATCGCGATGATCAGCGCCATACCGGAGGTACCGGGGATGCCGAAGGCAAGGGTGGGGACGAACGAGCCGCCCTCCTTGGCGTTGTTCGCCGCCTCCGGTGCCAGCACACCGAGCGGGTTGCCCTGGCCGAACGGCGGGTCCGGGTTCTTTGTCCTGCTGCGCACGTAACCGTACGAGCCGAACATCGCGACCGTGCCGCCCAGGCCCGGCACCAGACCAGACACCGCGCCGATCCCGCCGCCGCTGACCACGTACTTCCAATTCTTCGCGGTGTGCTTCACGCCGTCCCAGACCCCGCCTCCCGCGACGTTGCCTTGCGCGGCGCGACCGGACTGGGCGATGGACAGACCACGCATGTAGAGCACGGCCATCTCGGTCAGGGCGAACATGCCCATGGTGAGTGCGGTGATGCCCAGGCCGCTGTTGAGCTCGAGGTGCCCGAAGGTCATGCGCGCGATGCCGGTGACGGGGTCCAGGCCGACGAACGACAGCATCAGACCCAGCGCTCCGGACACGATGCCCTTGACCACGGTCCGTGCGCTCGAGACGCCCATGACCATGATGCCGATGATGCCGAGGGCGAAGACCTCGGGCGGCCGCAGGTACGTGATGAGCTGCAGCGCGATCGGGATGCACAGCACCAGGATGACGACGCCGAACAGCCCGCCGAAGGCGCTGGAGGCCGCCGAGACGCCGAGCGCTTTGCCGGCCTGTCCGTTCTTGGCCATCGGGTAGCCGTCGAACGTCGTGACGACCTGCTCACCGGTGCCGGGGACGTTGAAGAGGATCGCGGTGACCGATCCGCCGAAGGACACGGCGCCGTAGGCACCGAGGACGAATGCCAGCCCTTCTGCGGCGTCCATGCCGAAGGCGAAGGGAGAGAGCAGCGCCAGGGTGGCGAGGCCGCCGAGGCCGGGGAGGAAGCCGATGACAAGGCCGATGGCCATGCCGAGGACGAGGTAGAGCATGGGCTCGAGCTGCAGCAGCTGAGTGAGCCCGTCGAGGACCGCCTGGCCCATGGGAGTCTCCGTACGGTGGGGTGCGCCCGGCTGGGGAGGCCGGTGCCGGTGGGAGGGTAAAGCGGCCGGGCGGTCGCGGCGGGACTGCCACCGCGACCGCCCGGTCCAGGGTGCTGCTTACTCCTGAGGAGCCTCGTTGAGGATCGGCGTCAGGGTGTCGATCGAGGCCTGGGCCTCGTCGGCGAGCTTGACGACGTCCTCGCGGGACAGGGCGTTGGCCGTGTAACCGGCCGACGCCAGGTCCTTGATGTAGTCCGGGTTCGTCGCCGCCTCGTAGACCGCGTTCGCGAGGAAGTCGGCCTTGGCGTCGTCGAGCCCGGGCGGGGCCACCAGGATGCGCTCGAGGTCGTAGATCGACGCGAGCGCGGTGAGGGTTGCCTGCTGGTCGGCGTCACCGAACTCGGTGATCGTCGGGACGTCCGGCAGCTTCGGCGACGGCTCGGTGGAGATGAGCGCGAGGGGGTGCGCTCCCTGGTCGACCGTCGCCATGGCAGCGTCGATCGAGTTCACCGACGCGTCGACCTCGCCCACGAGGAGCGCGGCGTCCGCCTCACCGGAGCCGGGGTAGCCACCGATGATCTTGTTCGGGAACCCGAGCACGTTGGACATCACCACGGTCGCGTAGTACGCGTCCGAGCCGACGCCGCCGATGCCGAAGACGACCGGCTCCGTCGCGTCCAGGACGTCCTGGAACGACTCGTAGCCGGAGTCCTTGCCGGTGTACACCAGCGGGTTGATCGCGCCGAGGCGGCCGAGGAACGTCCAGTCCGACGTCTTGTAGTTGACGCCGTCCTGGCCGGTGGCCTCCGCGAACACGGTGCCGGGGTAGTTGATCAGACCGATGGTCAGACCGTCCGGCTTGGCCGTGGCGATCGCGTTGCTGCCGATCAGCGAACCGCCACCCGGCTGGTTCTCGACCTCGACCTTCGCACCGTCGAGAGACTCCTCGAGGTACGGAGCAAGCGTCCGGACGAACGCGTCGAAGCCACCACCCGGGTTGTAGGGCACGATGACCTTGATGGTCTTGCCGTCGAAGAACTCGGCCGCCGCGTCCGCCGATCCGCCGGCAGAGCCGGACGGGTCGGACGACGGCGAGTCGCCGCCGTCACCGCTGCCACATGCCGCGAGCGAAAAGCCCACGGCGGCGACGGCGAGGGCACCGACGACGCTGTTCCTCAGGCGTGATGCGCGCATGACTTGCCTCACTGGGGGTCGGGAGAGAAGGGGGATCCCGTCATCTCGGTGAGCCGAGAACGGTGAGGGTGTCAGCCCTCGTTGTTCTCGGGGAACTTCTCGATCGCGTGCAGACCGAGAGCCTTCATGGAGAACGTGTCCTGGATCGCCAGGTAGCGAGCCGTCTCCGTCTCCGAGTCGTTGAAGTGCTGGTGCCACATCCACACCGGGAACGAGAACATGTCGCGCTCCTCCCAGTCGATGCGGGTGGTGTTGACACCGTCCCAGCTCACGATCGAGTGACCGTGGCCCTTGACGATGTAGATGACGGCCTCGGTGGTGTGCCGGTGGTTCACGGACTTCGCCAGCGGGGGCAGCTCGCTCAGGTGCGGCTGGAGGCGGATGTCGTGACCCAGGCGGTAGAAGCGCGCACGCGTGTTGCGGTACTCACGCGGCGTCAGGTCCGTCGTGTAGAGGTCCTTGATGATGACGGCCTCGGTCGGCGGGTTCTTCTTGTTCCACTCCTCGCGCGGCCCCATCTCGGAGTTGGTGGCCCCGCTCAGCGGCTGGTCGCGCTTCTCGATCTTCCCGATCTCGGGGGTGTCGGCCATGACATTTCCTCCTAGGTGCGGCGAACGGCTTCCGAAGCACGGCGTCGGCACCGCTGGTCGGCTCCGATGCGAAATCATGCTCCGGCTGAAAGATGATACTAGATACAATCGCTGGGTCAACCAGCCTGTGGGGGCCTAATCATGCGGCATGTTGCCGCAGGTCACAGGCTCCGTACGGGGTGCCGGACGGACCGTTCGCAACCCTTCGTGAAACACGCGCGTTACACATCACGTCAGTGCCTGCCCGTCCACTCGCGGATGTGTTGGGCCGTCAGCTCGGGAGCCTCCCACAGATAGCCGTGCTTGAGCCCTGGAAGGACCTCCAGCACAGCGTCCGGCAGGTGCGCGGCGAGGTACTCGGACTGCTCGACGTGCGAGCCCGTGCCGTGCCGGGTGGTGTCCTCGCTGCCGACCAGGCACAGCGCCGGCTGGACGATCCGGTCGAGCAGCGCCACCGTGTCGTGCTGCTGACGCGCCGCCACGTGCTGGAAGTAGTCGGTCACCGACGGCCGCGACTCCCAGAACGCCTCGAGCAGCCACTCGACGAGCTCGGCCGGGGCCCGCTCGGTGAGGAAGGTCTCGCGCTGGGTGCGCCGCAGGAACTCCTTGTACCCGTGCTCCACCATGCCGGCGGCGACACGCACCGGGACGCCGGCGGTGTGACCCTGCGAACCGGGCAGCGGGCCCGGGCCGGTGGCGGCGAGGATCAGCGAGCGCACCCGCTCGGGGGCGTCGATCGCCATCCACTGCGCGACGCGCCCGCCCATCGAGTGGCCGAGCACGTGCGCTCGGCCGAGGCCCAGCGCGTCGAGCAGCCCGACGGCGTCCGCCGCCAGATCGCGGGTGGAGAACGCGCCGGTGGGACCCGTGGTCCGACCCGTGCCGCGGTGGTCGTAGGTCACGACCGTGTGGTCGCGAGCGAGGTCCTGCAGGAGCGCGGGGTACCAGGTGCTGCCCGAGTAGGCCGTACCGGCCACCAGGAGCAGCGGTGCACCGCTGCCCGTGACCTCGTACGAGACCTGCAGGTCGCCCACGCTCGCGAACATCCCACCTCCATCGCCGCGGGCACCGTTGCCCGCCATCCGGCACCTGCGGAGCCCCACCACATCACGAATGGGTCACGGATGGGTCACCGAACAGGATCAAGTATCCGCGGACGATAGCAGGCTCGTGTGACGGCTCTCACCACCCTGTCACCCGTCGGAACGGCCCGGCGGCGCGGGCACCCTGCACCGGCACCGCCGGGGCGGCCGTTCACGCAGGTGACGAGGCCTCATCCAGGCCCGGACCCGCACCGAGGTTCACCCGCACACTCACTCGTCGGGCCGGCACACCACGTCCACCAGGGCCGGCTGCCCGGTGGTCCGGATCACCGCGATCGCCTCGGCGAGCGCCGGGCCGATGTCCTCCGGCCGGGTCACCGGCCCCTGCGCGTGCCAGCCGAACGACCGGGCCACCCCGGCGAAGTCCGGCGCCGGGTCGTCGATCGTGATGCCGACGCCGGTGTTCTCCCAGGGGGTCCCCCGCTCGGCGGCCATCGTCTTCTGGTGCACCCAGTCGTTGTTGTACGCCCGGTTGTTCACCATCACGGCCAGCATCGGGATGCGGTGGTGGGCCGCGACCCACAGCGCACCGGGGTCGAACATGAGGTCGCCGTCCGGCTGCAGGTCCACCACCAGCCGGTCGGTCCCCCGGTAGGCGAGCGCGACACCCAGCGAGATGCCGATCTGGGTCGCGGTGCCCAGCGAGCGCCCGGGATGCCGGTCCGGGCGGTCGAGGTCCCACAGCCGGGGCGCCCAGCCGTTGCCCGTGCCGGCCGTCAGGACCCAGTCGTACCCGGCGATCGCCTTGCCGACCTCCAGCACCAGCCGGGCGGTGGACATCGGCTCGCCGTCGACGTGCTGCTCGGCCTTGGCCCGCCAGGCGGCCCGCTTGGCGGTGTGCGCCGCGGCGAGCTTCTCGCGCCGCGCGGTGCGCTGCGCCGCTCGGTCCGCGTCGTCGTCCGCCACCAGCTCGGCGCACAGGTCACGCAGGACCGGCAGCGCGCTCGAGGTGTCCGCCAGCACGGAGACGTCGGCGGAGAACAGGCTGCCGTAGTCGGCCGACCACGACGAGATGCCCAGGTCGCCGAAGCCGACCTCGAGCACCCGCATGCCGGTGGGCAGCGCGTCGCCGCGCACCTCCTTGGTGAGCAGGCCGGTCTGCTGGCCGATGTCCTTGATGTCCAGCAGCAGGACGACGTCCGCGTCCTTGAGCACGCCGGTGCCGGTCTGGTTGAGCGGGTGGGCGCTGGGGAAGTTGTTCCGGATGTTGGTGTCGACCACGCCCGCACCGACCGCCTCGGCGAGCTCCACCAGCACCGGCCAGGTGGCCGGGTCGCGTCCCACCGAGCCGGCGATGATCATCGGCCGCTGCGCGGCGCACAGCTCGGCGGCCACCTGGCGCAGCCCCTCAGGATCGGGGGCCAGCCGGGTCGGCGTCGTCGCGGGCGACGGCAACCGGTCCGGACGGGCGGTGCGCTGCTCCTGCACGTCGGCGTCGAGCGCGACGTACACCGGTCCGGCCGGCTCGGCGCACGCGACGCGGAACGCCCGGGCGAGCGAGTCCGGGATCGCCTCTACGGAGAGCGGGTGGTCGTCCCACTTGGTGAAGTCGCGCACCGCCGTGCTCTGCACGTTCGCGGTGTGCACCCAGTCGATCCACGGGCGGCGGCGCGCGGCGTCCATCGGGCCGGCTCCCCCGAGCACCACCATGGGCACCCGGTCGGTGTAGGCGTAGTAGACGCCCATCGTCCCGTGCAGCAGCCCGACGAGGTCGTGCAGGATCACGCCCATCGCTCGCCCCGTCGCCTTGGCGTACCCGTGCGCGATGCCGACGGCCACCTTCTCGTGCGGGACGAGGATGATCTCCGGCCGGCCCTCGCCGTGGTTGACCAGCGAGTCGTGCAGCCCGCGGAACGAGGCGCCCGGGTTGAGCGCCACGAACGGGACGTCGTGCGCCTGCAGGATGTCGACCACGAGGTCGGACCCGTAGTAGGCCGCCTCGTCCGGTGCGTCGCTGTGCGTCATGCGGTTCCTCTCACCCTGCTCTGTTGCTCTGGTGCCCCGCCGGCCCCGCGCGGGTGCCGACCGGCCTGGTGCCCGCCCGGCCCCGCGGGGTCAGCCGTCCTGCGTCGTGGACGGGTGAGCCGGCCGGTGTGCACCGGCCGGCCCACCCCCGGTCCTACTCGTCGATGTACGACGTCAGCGTGTCGACCGACTGCTGCACCGCGTCGGCGCGCGACTGGACCTCCGCGCGCGGCAGCGGGCTGGAGGTCAGGCCGGCCTCCGTCATGGCGTCCTGGTAGGCCTGGTCCTGGGTGGCCTGGTAGATGGCGTCCGCCAGGAACTCGACCCGGTCCTCGGGCACCCCCGGGGGCGCGACGAGCGTGCGCTCCAGGTCGTAGACCGAGGCCAGCGCCGTGAGCACGTCCTTCTGCTCGTCGGTGCCGAACGACGTGATCACCGGGACGTCCGGGATCTTCGGGTTCGGTTCGGTGCTGATGATCGCGTCGATGAACGTGCCGGTGTCCTTGATACGTGTCAGGGTCGCGTCGACCGATCCCACACCGGCGTCCACCTCGCCGACCAGCAGCGCCGCGTCCGCCTCACCGCCACCGGAGTAGCCCGCGACGATGTTCGCCGGGAAACCCAGCAGGTTCGAGAGGATCACCGTCGCGTAGTAGGCGTCGGACCCCGCACCGCCGATGCCGAACGTGATGGGCTCCGTGGCGTTCATGATGCTCGGGAAGTCCGGGTACCCCGAGTCCTTGCCGGTGTAGACGATCGGGTTGATCGCGCCCAGCCGGGCCAGGAACGTCCAGTCGGCGTTGTCGAAGGTCACGCCCTCGGTGTCGGTGGCCTGGGCGAACACCGCGCCCGGGTAGTTGATGAGGCCGAACGTCAGCCCGTCCGGCTTGGCGTTGTAGATCTCGTTGGCCCCGATGAGGCCACCGCCGCCGGGGCGGTTCTCCAGGTTCACCTGCACGCCGTCGAGCTGGGCCTCCAGGCTCGGCTCGAGCAGCCGGACGAAGGAGTCGAAGCCACCACCCGGGTCGTACGGGATCACCACGGTGACGGTCTTGCCCTGGTAGAACTCCGCGGGGTCCTCTGCCGGCTGTTCCGACGCGGTGGACGACCCCGGCGCGGCCGGCTCGTCCCCGTCGGAGCTGCACGCGGCCAGACCGGCCGCAGCCAGGCCGATCACGACCACGCCGGCAGTCCGGTGGAATCGGTGTTGCACCTTCATCGCTCACCCCACTCGTTGAAAACACGACAACGGGCAGCGGCGTCACCGCCGCTCATTCGGATGTGCGCAATACAGCACCGAGGCAGACCTCTCCCCTTATCTGGGGGGCCGAGAAATCTCGGAAGGGAGGGCCCACACCCGCCGACGGGTGTGCTTGTGCATCGGGATCAATTATCC
>Ga0164243_10002916_pt1 | contig 27720 bp, 27 predicted proteins | sample OricompcompostOP_FD_108781 | JGI IMG/M metagenome (GOLD analysis project Ga0164243, IMG submission 108781) | Organic Plus compost microbial communities from Emeryville, California, USA - Original compost - Organic plus compost (OP) | ecosystem: Engineered > Solid waste > Mixed feedstock >...
CCGGAACGGCGGCACGATTTTCAGTGGCAGCATCACGTTGTCGCGGATCGTCTTCCACGGCAGCAATGTCGGATTCTGGAAGGCCATGCCGACGCGCATCGGCTCGGCGCCGACCTCGCGGCCCGAGACATAGACATAGCCCTTGCTCGCTTTCAGAAGGCCGGTGACCAGTTTCAGGATCGTCGACTTGCCGCAGCCGGATGGTCCGACAAGCGCAACGAAATCGCCCTTGGCAATCGACAGGTTGGTGGCGGTCAGCGCCTGAACCCGTTTGTCGCCGCGGCCATAGATCAGTTCGACATCTTCAAGCTCGACGAAGGCCTCGTCGTGGAGCAGGCGTTTGGGCCGCGTCGTCATGCTGAATTCTCTGCTGATCGGTGCGAGGAGGTGACGGCTTTCATCGTCTTGTCGGCGTTGCGGACATCCGGCGCCGGCATCTGCTGGATAGTGTGGACCGAGCGTCCATGACCGCGCGTTCCCGACACCAGCGTGCGGTCGCGCATGACGAAGCGGCCGCGCACGATCGTATGAATCGGCAGACCCTTTACCTTGCGGCCATGCCAGGGCGAGATCTTCGAGCGCGACTGGATCCTGGCGTCATCGATCATCCATTCGCGGCTGAGATCGACCAGTGCAAGATCGGCATCCGAGCCGACCTGGATCGCGCCCTTGCGTGGATAAAGTCCCCATGTCTTCGCCGGGTTGAACGCGCTCCAGCGCACATAATCGCTGATCGACATGCGGCCGGCATTCACCTCCGTCAGCATCGCTGGCATCTGCGTTTCGACACCGGGAAAGCCGCAATCGACCGCCCATATGTCGTTGCGCGTCTTCTCCTCCGGCGTGTGCGGCGCATGATCGGTAGCGATCATGTCCACCGTGCCGTCGGCCAATGCGGCCCAGATCGGCTCCTGGTTTTCCTTTTCGCGCACCGGCGGATTGACGCGGATCACGCCTGCGAAGCGTTCATAGTCGTCGGTGGAGAGGAAGAGATATTGCGGACAGGTCTCGCCGGTCACGTCGACACCGCGCGCCTTGGCTTCACGCAAGGGCCGCAACTCCTCGGCGGACGAGATGTGCAGGATGTGGATGCGTGCACCGGTCCATTCCGACAGAATGCAGGCGCGACTGACGGCTTCAACGGCGACAACCGCAGGACGCGAGGCGATATGCGCCAGCGGATCGTGGCGGCCCGCCTGTGTCAGCCGTGTCTGCCGCCGCTCCATGATGGTGTTGGTTTCGGCATGCAGCGAAATGCGCTTGCCGGTTTCGGCCACGACCTCGAAGGCTTCCAGCATCGCGCCGGTGGATGGCGAGGGGATCTTGCCGAAGGTGTTGCCCATGTAGAGCTTGAAGCCGATCACGCCGCCTTCGATGAGGTCGGGCACGTTCTCGATCGTGTCTTCGCCAAGCAGGCCATAGAGGCCAAAATCGACATGCGCCTTCTCGACGGCGATCTTGTGCTTGGCGGCGAGAATTTCTGCTGTACCCGTCGGAGGGATGGTGTTCGGCATGTCGAACACGGTGGTCACGCCGCCGAAGGCTGCGGCGGCCGTGCCGCTTTCCCAGTCTTCCTTGTTGGGATAGCCGGGATCTCGGAAATGCACATGCACGTCGATCGCGCCGGGCAGGATATGCAAGCCCGTTGCATCCAGCGTTTCCTGCGCCAGCGGCATCGCATCGGCGTCGCCGACGGCGATGATCTTTTCACCCTTGATGGCGACGCTGGCCGGCACGGCGGAATCCGGCGTGACGACGATGCCGTTGTGAATGACGAGGTCTGCGGTGACAGTCATCGGTGCCTCACAACATCGCCCAGCCGCCATCGACCGGGAGGTCGACGCCGGTGATCTGGCGGGAGACATCGCTGGCCAGGAACAGGCAGGCATTGGCGACATCGTTGTCGAGCGTGACACGCTTCAACGCATAATCAGCAGCGTGACGCTCCATCGCCTCTTCGAGCGTGATGTTGAGTCGCTTGGCCATATCGGCACAAACCTTCTCGCGAAAGCGCGGACCGTCGACCATGCCAGGCGCAACGCAATTGACGTTGATGTTGTGTTGGCCGATCTCGAGCGCGAAGCTCTTGGTGATGCCGCGCAGGCCCCACTTCGACGCGGAATAAGCCATGCGGCCGGCGCGTCCGCGCATGCCGAAAGTGCCGCCGACATTGACGATCTTGCCGTATTTCTGCGCGATCATCGTCGGCACGACGCTGCGCATGGTGTGGAAGCAGCCATTCATGTTCAGCGTGACGATCTCATCGAATTCGTCCGGCGTCGTCTCGGCACCGGTCTTGCCGACCGGGCCAGAGCCCCCTGCGACATTCACGAGAATGTCGATTCGTCCGAAGGCCTTGCGCGTTTCATCGGCTGCCTTGTCGCATTGATCCGGCTTGGTGAGATCGCAGGGCACGACGATCACATCGACACCGGCGTCTTTCGCGTCCTTGGCGACAGGCTCGATCGCCCTGGTATCACGTCCGATCAACGCGAGCTTTGCGCCTTCCGCCGCGAAGGCGAGCGAGATTGCAGCGCCCATTCCCTTTGCGGGTCCGGTGATGACGGTGACTTTGTCTTTGAGTTGAAGGTCCATTTTCTATCCCGGCAGTCTTTTTCGTGAATGTTTCAGCGCTTTCAGGCGTCGGCATCTCGTGCCTCTCCCAAGCAAGTCGGGCTTGCCCGACTTGCCAGTCATGATGCTGAACTCGGGCAAGCCCGAGTTCAGTGGGAGAGGGCTGCTCCCATGCTGCAGCGAGTTGAGTCGGGGTGAGGGGGTAAAGCGTCGAGATTACCCCTCACTCATTCTTGTTGCCGCGTCTGCTGCGGTAGCCCTTTCCCGTAGCAAGGCGGGCTTGCCCGACTTGCTGGTGATGAATGCTGAACTCGGGTGAACCCGAGTTCAGCGGGAGAGGGCGCAGTAATGGGCAGCGTCAGAACACCTTCTTCGGCAGGTCGGCGACCGGCGGCAGGAAGGCCGGCGTGAAGATTTCCTCGACGGTCGGTGTGCGCGGCAGGCCGTTGGCTTCGACCAGAATGTCGATCGATTTCTTCAGGCGCTCGGTATCGACACTGCCGACGCCGATCTTGGCGATCTCGGGATGGTTCATTTCATCCTTCAGAGTCGCATCGAAGCGCTCGCGCTCGACCGGCGTCTTGATCAGCGGTTCGCGCTTGGCGACCGAAGCAACTGAAGCGTCGGGCTCCTTGATTGAGTCGATCAGGCCCTTGTTGATGGCGCGGAGCAGCCCGGCGACGGCCTTCGGGTTTTCCTTCACCAGCTTCTTGGAGACGATGATGGCGTTGGAATAGAGATCCATGCCGTAATCGCCAAAGTTGATGTAGCGCAGCTTGTCGTCTCCGACGCCGATCAGCTTGGCCGAGAAGCGGATGGTGTTGACGTAACCGAACACACCATCGACCTGGCCCTGCATCAGCATCTGCTCGCGCAGGTTTGGCTGCATGTTGGTGATCTCGACCTTGCTGCAATCGATCTTGGTGATCTTGCAGAGAGCCGGGAACAGCTTGAGTGCGCCGTCATTGGCCGCGCCGCCAAGCTTCTTGCCGACGAAATCTTTCGGCTCCTTGATCGGGCTGTCGGACTTCACCGCGACCGTGAAGGGCGGGCGGTTATACATGACGTACACCGCAACCGGCGCTTCCTCCGGCTTCTTCGCTGCGAGTTCGATCAGTGCATTGATATCGCCAAAGCCGACGTCATAGGTGCCGTTGGCGACCAGCGGCACGGCCGCGCCCGAGCCATTGCCTTGGTCGAACGTCACTTCAAGCCCTTCGGCTTTGAAGTAACCGCGATCGTCAGCCAGGAAGAAGAAGCCTTGCGGTCCCTGATATTTCCAGTTCAGCACCATCTTGAGTTTGGTTTGTGCCGAAGCCGGTGCGACCAGCGCAACGCTGCCGGCAAGTCCGATGGCCGTCGCCAAGGCAAAATGGAGAGTCTGTTTGAGCGTCATGATGCACTCCTGTTGTCGGGTTGTTTGGGAGACGCCAGCTCCGGCAAGCCGAGCGCAGTGGAAACGGCGTCGCTTGTCGTGACGACGCCGTGCAATTGACGAACGAGAAAGAGGACCGCGTCGCGCACATAATCGGGCGACACGGTGGCGCAGCAATCATCGATCAGCATGCAGTCGTAGCCGAGGAAGCTTGCATCCTGCAGTGTGGAGAAGACGCAGCGATCGATGTTGATGCCGGCGAAGAGCAGGGTGGTGATGCCGCGCAGGCGCAGGATCGAATCGAGTTCGTTGTCCCAGAAACCGGAGAGGCGATGCTTGTGGACGATCAGGTCGGCCGGATGGACCGACATCTCATCGATCGTCGCCGCGCCCCATTCATCGCGCACAAGAATGCGGCCGCGGCCGGATGGAGCCGGATCGGAATAGGTCGGCGATGTATTGCGCGCGCCCTTTTCCGCAAACATCAGCGGCAGGTTTGCTCGATCCGGGCGAACACCCCAATTGAGCCAGATCACCGGCAGAGCAGCGGCCCGAACAGCATGGACCAAGGCATTGATCTGCGGAATGATCGCGGTGACGGGCGCGATGTCGGTGCCCTTTTGCGCGAACCAGCCTTCCGGGTGACAGAAGTCGTTCTGCATATCGACGACGATCAGCGCCGTGGCGTTGAGATCGATCGCGACCGGAATTTCGTCAGCGAGAACCGAAACAATGCGCTGCTCGGGCGTCCTCCGCACGAAGTTCAGCCCGGAAGAAGCTTCGGTTTCCGCGCGTCTGCGAGCATGTCCGGCCGGTTCGTTCGTGTTGGAAGCCTGCATCCCCGCGACCCTGCAATCCTCATGCCCGGAGCTTGGTGCCGCCCGGGCCTGCAGACGCTAGGACGGATCAGTGATACGATCTGCCGCCGATTTCTCTGCAGAGCGATGTCGAAACGGCATCACCCGAAATCGGGCCCCCTGGGCCGTCATCTGTTAAGTCAATGAAACATCTAAGGTTTTTGCATTATTTCGACGCCGTGGCCCGGGCCGGATCGATCCGCAAGGCGGCCGAGCAGCTGCATGTGACCTCCTCGGCCGTCAACAGGCGGATCATGGATCTGGAGGAGGAGCTGGAGACGCCGCTGTTCGAGCGCCGCCCCCGCGGCGTCCGTCTCACCGCCGCCGGCGAATTGTTTGTGCATTATGTTCGCGAACAGACCGCCGACCTCGACCGCGTCCGCTCGCAAATCGAGGATCTAAAAGGCATGCGGCGCGGTACGGTCCGCATTGCGGCAAGCCAGGCCTTGGCACTGGAATTCCTGCCGCGCGAGGTTGCAGCCTATCGTGCGCGCTTTCCTTATGTGCATTTCGATGTCCGCGTGCAGGACCACATCCGCGCGATGGACAGTCTCGCGAGCTATGAGGTTGACCTTGTTCTTGTTTTTCGGCCCCCGTATCTGCCGAATTTCCGGCCGCTGATGCTGTTCGAACAGCGGCTCGTCACGGTGATGCCGGCTGATCATCCGCTTGCAAAAAAGAAGACGATCAGGCTGCGCGATTGCGCGCCGTATCCCGTCGCGCTGGCTGAACAGGACATCGGCGGCCGTCAGCTGCTGGACGAAGCGCTGGGCCGGGGCAATTTCCGCTTCGATATCGTTGCACAATCGAATTCTTTCGAATTTCTGCGACATCTGGTGATGCGCGACAACGTCATCTCCTTCCAGATCCAGATCGGCGCGCTATCGGATGAGGGTCGGGGGATTGTTACACGCGAGATCGATGAACGCGATGCACCGCGCGGCGACCTCGTGCTCGGGCAATTGCGCGGCCGCAATCTGCCCGTGGCTTCGGCGAAATTCGCCGAGCAATTGTCGCAATCGCTTCTGGCGATGCGCGCGGAAGCGGCAAAGACCGTATGAAGGCGGGACGAGTCGCTTGCGCTCTTGAGCAAAGACCCGATAACAAAGAATAACGCTTTGCTGTGACTCATTTTTGTGAAGAGGAAGAGATCTGTGTCCGATATTGTCATGAGAGCCGGTGATTTCAGCTTCAGGGCGAAGCTTGAACTGGAGGCGGCACCAAAAACCTGCGCGATCTTCCGTTCTCTGCTGCCGTATCGTCAGAAGATCATTCATGTGCGGTGGAGCGGCGAGGGAGTCTGGATCCCGCTTGGCGGCCTTGATCTTGGTCTGACCTATGAGAATGCAACCAGCCATCCCGCGCCTGGAGACATCATTGTTCATCCCGGCGGGATCAGCGAAACCGAAATTCTGATTGCGTATGGTGCGCTCAGTTTCAGCAGCAAGGTCGGGCAGCTTGCCGGCAATCACTTCATGACGATTGAGGGTGATCGTGACCGCCTTCGAAAAATGGGCGAGCATGTTCTGTGGCACGGCGCTCTCGATATCGAGTTCACTGCTGGCTGATGGGGCAGCATTGTGTGGGCCTGGCAGAGAAAAACATGCTCGTTGATGAGCTCGATCAAGAATTGAAAATTACAATCGTACAGAGGCAGAGAATTCTAGGACGAGCATTCCAAGGTCGCGGCGATTTTGCAAACGCGCGCACTGCATGGCGATAAAATACGAAACTCCATTTCATTGACTGAGGGTTCCGTCGGCTTACCGTTGATCAGCGAGCACATGAATGTGCGACAGTTCAACGGAGCTTTCGATGTCCAGGACCGACCCATTCGACATTCGTATTTCCCCCAATCCGCCCGTCTTCGATCTTCCGGTTCTCGTGGCGCGCGAGCACAAGCTGTTTGAGAAGCATGGCATCAATCTTAGCTATGCTGCCAATTACAGCGATCGCGAACAGATCGACAGCCAGAACCATCCGAAGCCGCTGGTACGCCTGAAGGAATCGCTGTTCGAGTCTGGCAAGGCCGACACGTATAATGTGTGCGAATGGGGAGGTGTCGACCGTATCGAGCGGGGCGAGCCGAACCGCGCCAAGATCGCAGCGCTACGTCCGGCCGTGGCTGCGCAGGCTATCGTCACATTCGATCCTGCATTGCAGACGCCGCGCGATCTTGCCGATGTCACGATTGGCATCAACGATTTTACCGGGTCGCATTATACGACGCTTCAGTTGCTTGACGGCGCGATTGGCCGGCAACATGTGAAAACCGTCCATATCGGTGAGCCCGGAACCCGTTATGAGCAGCTCAAGAGCGGCAAGATTCGCGTTGCGACATTGATGGAGCCATATATCTCGCTCGCGCTAAAGGAGGGGGCGCGTATTGTGGCGCTAACCTTCTATCGCGGCGCCGAGGTCATCAGTCCGCGTTTTAGTGACGAACAGCGTGCATCCTATTTCGCCGCATTGAATGAAGCGGTGGACCTGATCAACAAGGATTTTAGCCGTTACGCCCATTACATCACGGCCATTACCGATGGGCGGCTGGATCCGCACGAACTGGGCAAACAATTCGTCCATTATACGCATGTCGAAACCTATGCGCAGGACAAGTTCGACATCGCCTATAACTGGATGATCGATCGCGGTTTCTCGCAAGGTCAGAACAACCACGCGTCGCTGGTGGTCAACTGATCAAGACAGGAAATGACCATGCAGACCAGGCGCGACGTTGTCAGCCGTGTGGCGCTCCCTTTTGCGGGCGCCACAATCGGTGGAAATCTCGGATCATTATGCGGACCTTCAAATATCGCGAGCGCTTTTGCCGCTTCGGAGAAGGCGCCGGTGCGGTTTACGGACGGTGGACCTGGCACAGCAGGCGCCATCTGGCGGCCGCTGATTGACAGCGGAGCGGTGAGGCGGCCGGACGACCTTCTGATTGAATGGGTGAAGGGGGCGCCGGGACAGGTGCAAATGCAGCTCACGACCGGTGCCGCAAATGTTGGCGTGTTCGGCGCGCTTGGGGTTGCCGAGATTGCGGCGCGCGGAAGCGACATTGTCATCTTTGCCCCCGCGCTGAACAACCACGGTCGCTGGATCGTGCGGGACAACTCGCCTTTCAAGTCGCCGCGCGATCTGATCGGCAAGACCATCGCGACCCAGCATGAGGCGAGCGATACGTATCGGCATGCCCGGCTGGCCGGTCTGTTGCACGGAATCGATCTGAGAAAGGATGTAAAGGTCGTCTTCGGACCGCCGACGGCAAATGTCGCGCTGTTCGAACGGGGTGATGTCGATGCCGTGATCACAATCGAGCCGACGGCGACGCGGCTGATCGCGCGGGGCGCACGCGAAATCGCCAAAATCGGCGATATGTGGCGCGAGGCAACTGGCGATCAGGCGCCGCTCTTTCTGATCGGTTTCGCTGCGCACCGCGAATGGGCAGAGAAGAATCAGAAAGTCACATCGGCCGTGACGCAGGTTTTTGCTGACCTGCATCGCCAGCTCAAGGCCAAGCCGGAGCGTCTGGCCGAGCTGCATCAGGATTTCGGTATTCCGGCAAATGAGAAGGCGGCAATTGAATTGCTGCCGAAACGGCTGAGTGATATCTACGCGGTTGACTGGAACAAGGATGTCTTCGCGAATATCGACCGGCAGATCGATGCCGCGGTGAAAGCCGGGATCTTGACCGAAAAGCCGGCGAAGCCCGTCTACGATCCGCGGTTGTCAGCCGGCGGATGATACGATTGCTGTTGCCGATATCTCGGTTGAATGCTGTTCTCGAAACAGGTGATTGGAAGGCGGGATGGAAGGCTTCTGTCCGATCGAGGCTACAAAAGAAGGCTAGCGTTTCTCGAAGATTGCCTGCGCCGCAAGGCTCGCCTGCTCCACATGCTCAACGGCCGCTTTTCGCGCAGCATCGGCATCGCGCTTTTGAATCGCCTGCAGGATCGCCTTCATTTCACGTGCGCTGTATTTGGCGCGCCCGGCAGCGGACATTGAGCGCGAACGCAGGAATGTGATCCGGGCCAGCAGGCCGTTGAGGATGTCCTTGATGACGCTGTTACCGCAACCGTTCAGTATTTCCTCGTAGAAGCGCGATGTTGCATTCACAAGCTCAACGGCATCGCCCGATTTTTCGGCCTTTGTGAAATCGGCGAGTGCGGACTGCATCCGCTGGATGCTGTCTGAAGTCGCGCGTTGTGCAAAGGCGGCGGCAGCTTCGCCTTCGAGGAGAACACGGACCTGATAGATTTCCTTCGCTTGTTCCCAGGTGATGAGGGGAACAAGCGGACCGCGGTTCGGGACGATCTCAACGAGCTTCTCGGCCTCAAGGCTTCGCAGCGCTTCGCGCAGGGATGGCCGGCTGACGCCCAGCCGCTCGCAAAGATCGGCCTCGACCAAGCGATCACCCGGCTGAAACACGCCAGCCAGAATAGCCGCCCGCAATTTGCTTGCGGCCTGTTGTTGAACGCTGACGGGTGAAACTTTCAGGTCCATGATCTCAGGTTGCCGTGCTGCCCCCGATATGCCGGTCGCGGTGCCTTTCAAAGATTGTATAGCTTCCCTTGAACCACGATTCGGCTGCAAGTTTATCGCGCCAAGCTGTTCTCCGCGCGGCGTCCCGCTCAGGCGACTGCAAGGCGTCCTTGCTGGCAAGATAGTGCAGGGCGAGGTGACTCCAAGTCTCGGGCTCGCCGTCCGTGATCTGGAAGCGGCGCACCATCCGCCAGTCTGGCGCCTTCATCAGCAGAGGAATGTGCTCGCTCTCGTACCAGTCATTGAATTCGCTGGCGCGGTCCTGCGGCACATTGAACCAGACTGCATAAAGAATGGGCGCATCGATGGCATTTGGGTCCTTGGCACTCCGATGGATTTCGTTGCCAAGATATCGCGTGAAACCACGCACATTCTGAAGCATCCAGCGGGTCTGGTCGCTCGGCTGCGTCTTCACCGTCGCGTAAGCGGGCGTTTTCAGCGCCGACAGATCGGTCATTTCATAGACGGCGAGATAGCCGGGACCGGCATCGGATTTGTAGCGCTGGCCGCTCACAAAGCCCTTGCATTTCATGCGGATGGGGATGTGTTCGGTATCATACCAGTGATGGAAGTCCTGCTCGAACGAAGCGTCCGGCGTCATCTCCGAAAATAGGATCGCCTTTCCGGCCATCATTTCCGAACCTCCACTTTACCGAAATCTCTTGCAGATTGTCTGACAACCAGACTATCTTAACACACTGTTGCGCGCAATGCCGGGGAGGATGTCATGGAATTCAAGATTCGCCGCACGTCGACGATTGTGGAAGAGCGGTTCGTCGAGGCCGGACGTGATGCCGATATCCCGCTGCGCAAGGTGGCGGTGGTTACGATCATCGAGAACCCGTATATCGGCCGCTATGTCGAAGATCTCTCGCCCATGATCAAGGCAAGCCCTGTTCTTGGTGCGCAGATGGCGAAGCCTGCGCTCGCGGCAATGGCGCCCTACGGCGTGCAGAGCTATGGCAAGGGCGGCCTTGTTGGTGTCGGCGGCGAGCAGGAGCACGCCAACGCCTTGCTGACGACGGTGTTCGCCAATCCGTTCCGCGAGGCTATCGGTCGCGGCGATGCCTGGATTTCGTCGATGACCAAGGTGGCCGCGCCCGGCGCCGTGATCGACATTCCGATGAACAGCATCGACGACGTCTACGTCCGGTCGCATTATGACGGCATGACGCTGATGCTGCCGGATGCGCCCATGCCCGACGAGATCGCGTTGATCTTCTGCCTTGCCAACCGTGGACGCATCAATGCGCGCGTCGGCGGACTGACCTATGAGGAAGCTCAGAAGAAGCGCAAGGGCTGAGCCTAACATGGGCCGATCGTAACTAGGATTGATCGCGAGATGAAAACAGCCATCACCAATCTCAAGACCATTGTCACGGGCGACTGGCGCCAGCCTTTTGCCAACGGCGATACGATTGTGATGGATGGCGGCAAGATCGTCTCGGTCGGCACCGCAGATGCGAAGGCGATTGAATCCTGCGATGTGGTGATCGATGCGGCGGGGACGGTTGCGATCCCCGGCCTGATCGACTCGCATGTTCACATCACCTTCGGTGATTACACGCCACGCCAGAAGACGGTCGGCTTTCTCGAAAGCTACACGCATGGCGGCGTGACGACATCGATCACTGCCTCGGAAGTGCACGTGCCGGGCCGTCCCAAGGATCCGGAAGGCGTGAAGGCACTCGCCGTCGCGGCGTTGAAGAGCTTTCAAAACTGGCGGCCAGGCGGCATGCGTGTTCATGCGGGCTCGGTCATTCTCGAGCCGGGTCTCGTGGAAGCCGATTTCGACGAGTTGAAAGCCAAAGGCGTGTGGCTGGCCAAGGCCGGCTTTGGTGCTTTTCCGACGCCTTACGATTACAGGCCGATGATCGCCTGGGCGAAGGAACGCGGCATGGTGACGACCGTGCATACCGGCGGTTCGTCCATTCCCGGCTCGTCGGGTATCTGGTCCGAACATATCCTTGCGCTCGATCCGGATGTGTCGTTCCACGTCAATGGCGGGCCGATCGCAATGCCGGATGAAGGCTTTCCGCGCCTCGTCAATGAATCGAAAGTGGCGTTGCAGGTCTGCACCGCCGGCAATCTGCGCACCACGTTGTGGCTAAGCAAGCTTGTCCGCCAAGCGGATCAGTTCGATCGTTATCTGATCGCAACCGATACGCCGACAGGCAGCGGCATCATGCCGCTGGGCATGATGTATACGATCACGCATCTTGCGAGCCTGGCCGATCTGCCCGTGGAATGGGCGATTGCTGCTGCAACTGGCAATAACGCAAGAGTCTATGGACTGAATTCGGGTTTCATTGCGCCGGGCAAGGATGCTGATGTCGTCGTGATCGATGCATGTCTCGGCGGCTCGAAGGACGATGCGTTGTCGGCGCTGACCAATGGCGATGTTGCTGCCGTGAGCGCCGTGATCACGGACGGTGTGCCGCGCTTTGTTGGGCGTAGCCGCAACACGCCGGAAGGAATTCGTCGCGTTCGTGTTGCGCGTAGCAATGTCATTCAGGATTTCAGTGCTGCAGCACATTGAAGTGGAATTGGTCCGTGGTTTGCTTTTCCGTGCCGGGATGATTCAAACCTTTTCTGGAAGGATGAAGTGATGACGACACGTCGCGTTATTCTCGCATCGGTCGCTGTGCTCGCGGCCGCGCTACTGCCCGCAAACGCTTTCGCACAAAGCTGGCCGCAAAAGCCGGTGACCGTTATCGTGCCGTTCGCGGCTGGCGGTAACACCGACGGCATAGCGCGCATGGTCGCGCAGAAGCTCAGCGAGGGCCTCGGCCAGCAATTCGTTGTCGAGAACAAGGGTGGTGCCGGCGGTGCCTTGGCGGCCGATTTCGTCGCGCGCGCGCAACCCGATGGTTATACGCTTTTCCTGACCGCGCATTCGGTACTGACCGTCGTGCCGAAGATGATGAAGGTCAAATACGATCCGCTGAAGGATTTTGCGACGATCAGCAATGTGGCGACCAATCCCTTCGTTCTGGTCGTGCACAAGGATATGCCGGTCAATAATGTCGCCGAGTTCGTCAAGTATGTGAAGGATCATAAGGGCAACGTGTCCTATGCCTCCGCCGGTCAGGGCAGCCTCGCGCATCTCTCGATGGCGCTGTTTCTGAAGGAAGCGGGCATCGATATGGTTCACGTTCCTTACAAGGGCAACGCACCGGCCCTCTCCGACGTGATTGCCGGTCATATCCCGGCGATGTTCTCCAATCTGTCCGATGCATTGCCGCATGCGACTGGTGGCAATGTGAAGCTGCTGGCGGTTTCGGGCGACAAGCGCGCGCAGCAAATTCCGAACGTGCCGACTGTCGCGGAATCCGGTTATCCGAAGTACAAGTCGCTGACCTGGAACGGGCTTATGGCGCCGGCTGGTACGCCCAAGGAGGTCGTCGACAAGGCGGCCAAGGTCATTATTGAAGCGGTGAAAGATCCGAAATTCGCCGAGAAGCTTGCGGGCTATGGTGTCGATCCCCTCGGCAACACGCCTGAGCAATTTGCTCAAGGATTGAAGGAAGACGTCGCTCTTTGGGCCAGCGCGCTCGAAGCGGCAGGTATCAAGCAACAATAACCGGTTTTGAACATGGCTTCTCAGCAACCAGTCCTTATTGCCGGCGGCGGTCCCGTCGGTGTCGTTACGGCGCTTGCCCTTGCACAAAAGGGCATTCCCGTACGGGTTTATGAGGCCGGTGATCAGGTTAATGCGATGCCGCGGGCATCGACGTTGCATCCAGCGACGCTGGAAATGCTGGCGTCACTCGGATTGCTGGACGAAGTGGTGGCGCGCGGCCTTGTCGCGCGCACTTTTCAGTTCTGGGACAGGCCAAGCGGTACGGTCGTCGCGGAATTCGACCACGCAATCCTGAAAGACGACACGCCGCATCCCTTCGTCGTTCAATGCGAGCAGCACAAGGTTGCCTTGATGGCAATCGAACGCCTCAAGGCGATGCCGCACGCCGAGGTGCATTTCTCGGCGCGCGTGCATGCGCTGGAGCAGACCGCCGATGGCGTCAAGGTCACGATCGATCGGGGCGGCGAGCAGGAGGTCGTCTCGGGGCGCTATCTCGTCGGCGCCGACGGTGGCCGCTCGACGGTGAGAAAGGCTTTGGACATTGAGTTCGAAGGCTACACGTTTCCGGAGCGGTTTCTCGTTCTGACGACGCCGTTCGATTTCGAGAAGGAGCGGGGGGCAGGCTATCGCGCCTATTTTTCCGATCCCGACGAGTGGTGCAATCTGTTCAAGGTGGCCGGGGAGGATGGCAGCGGCTTGTGGCGTGTGGTGATGCCGACATTGCCGGGAGAAACCGACGAGCAGGTGCTGAACGACGAAGCGGTGCAGAACCGCCTGCAGAAGTTTTTCCCCAAGAGTGGCGATTACACCGTCGTCCACCGCAACATCTACAACGTGCATCAGCGGGTGGCGGCGAAATTCCAGAAGGGCCGCGTTTTCCTCGCAGGCGATTCAGCCCATGTGAACAATCCGATTGGGGGCCTTGGCCTCAATTGCGGTATTCACGATGCCGTCGATCTGGCCGGCAGGTTGATTGCGGTCATTCAGGGTGGTGCGGCGGAAGAGACCTTGCTCGGTTATGAAGAGCGCCGCCGGCCGATGAATATCGAATATGTGCAGCAGCAGACCATCGCCAACAAGAAGCGGCTTGAAGAGAAGAGCCAGGAACAGCGCGAGAAAAACTTCGAATTCCTGCGCCAGACCGCAGCGGATCCTGTTGCGCATCGCAAGTTCCTGTTGCGGACTTCGCTTCTGGAAAGCGTGCGCCGGCCCTGACTTAGCGCGTTTTCGAGCGAAGTGGATACCGGTTCGCGTGAAGAAAACGCGTCAAAACAAAAAGCTAGAGCCTCGCCTTTGAGTCATCAAAGCCGAGGCTCTAGGCGGCGTCACCCGTTCCGGATGAGCTCGTTCTTCGCGAAGACGTCTGCGATCCAGTCAACGAAGGTTCGCAGCTTCGTGCTCAGATGCCTGTTCGGCGGATAGACGATATGGAGCGGCATTGGTTCCGTCTTCCAGCCCGGCAGGATCGGCTTCAGGCTGCCATCATCGAAATGCTGCTGCACCATGAACAGCGGCGCTTGCAGAATGCCAAGCCCGGCGACGCCAGCGGCCACGTAAGAGCTGCCGTCGTTGAAGGCGGTGATGTATTTCGCATGGATGTCGGTCGACTCGCCGTCGATGATGAAGTTCAGCGGCCAGTGACGGCCTGACTCGGCGCTGAAATAGCCGACGATCGTGTGTGTTGTGGCAATATCGTTCGGATGGTGCGGCTCGCCGTGGCGCGCCAGATAGGACGGCGCCGCGCAGGTGACGAAGGATAATTCCGCAATACGGCGCGCGATCAGGGACTGATCGGAAATCTCGCCGCCGCGGACGACACAATCGACATTTTCGGCAACGAGATTCACCGGCCGGTCTGTCACGCCGACGTCGATCTGGATGTCGGGATAGCGGGCATGGAAATCGGGCAAGGCCGGGATCACGACCTGTGTGGCCAGCGATCCGCTGATGTCGATGCGCAATCGGCCCTTTGGACTTGTCTGCGACAGCGCCATGCTGCCGTCGAGTTCGTCGAGATCGGCGAGGAGCTGCACCACGCGCTCGTAATAGGCGGCTCCATCTGGCGTGACCGTGACCCGTCGGGTGGTGCGGTTCAAAAGCCGGGTCCGCAGATGGGCCTCGAGCGTCTGGATCAGTTTGGTCAGGGTGGCTTTGGGCATCTCCAGCGAGCCGGCGGCACGGGTGAAGGTGCCGGCTTCGACCACCCGGGCAAAAGCCCGCATCGCCAGAAGTTGGTCATATCGCTGCCCGGAACCGTAATTGAAAGCCATTTCGTGACCTATTATTCACGCACAGAAACAGTGAAGCCAATATAGACCTATTTATTCCCTCTAGGGAGTAACCTAACTCTGCTGCGCCGCAACATAATGGGCTTCGCGCCCGAAGACGCCAGATGATGCCCGGCCAGCAGAGCAGAAATGCAGGAACTGGAGTGACTTGGACCGATGAAGCGGTCCCGGGTCCGCAGGGTTCGTGCGTCAATGTGCGCGTCTATCGGCCGGCGGTTTCACACCATGCTCCAGTTGTCCTCCATCTGCATAGTGGAGCCTTTGTCACCGGCTCGCTCGATTGGGGCCGTGCCGTTTCGCGTCTCCTTGCGGAAGCCGGCGCCGTGGTGGCATCTGTCGATTACCCGCTCGCCCCGCAACATCCATTCCCCCAGGCGCTGGATGCAGCCTTCGATGTGCTGACGCATATTGGTCGTGGCCGCGCGGCATGGGCGGGGAAGAAGCCTCTTCTGTATGTCGCCGGCGAGGAAGCTGGCGGCAATCTCGCGGCCGCGCTGGCGCTGATGGCGCGCGATCAGCAATCGCCGGTGCTTGCCGGGCAAATCCTTTTGTCGCCGATGGTGGATGCTTGCCTTGCGACCTGCTCGGTGCGCGAAGCCAAGGCGGGCCCCGCCGATTGTCTATGGGCGGATGGCTGGCACAAATATCTCGGTTCGCCTGCAAAGGCGGCACATCCTTACGCCTCGCCCATCGTGTCGTCGCGTCTTGCCGGTGTCGCGCCAGCTTTGCTGGTGACGGCCGAAGACGATCTGCTGCGCGACGAGACCTCCAACTACGCACGCCGCCTGCGGGAATCGGGTGTGCCAGTGCGCCAGCATCTTTTACCCGCTCCGACAGGGTGGCCTTGCGCGCTTCATACCGCTGACGGTGACGCGCCATGGGCGGCTGTCTTGCGCGAGAGCTTCGCCAAATTTTTCGCGGACACGCTGAAGTGTCCGTCTGCTGCTTCCTTTCAACATCACGTTCAGGCCTGACAGCCAGGGGTTCGACAATGACGATTTCATCTGTTCGCCGTAAGTTTCTGCTCGGAAGCGTTGCCGCCTTGGCGGTTGCCGGAGCAGGCGCCGGCATCCTTTCCTTCTCCGACAAGGCCGTCAGCAACGAGGCGGCAGCGAAGCCGGCCGCATTGCCAGTGTCGGTTTCTGTCGTTCAGCAGCGCGATGTGGCGCTGTGGGATGAATTCTCCGGCCGGCTTGAAGCAATCGAGCGCGTCGAAGTGCGCTCGCGCGTCGCTGGGGCGGTCCAGTCGGTTCATTTCCGTGAAGGCGCTCTGGTCAAGAAAGACGATCTGCTCATCACCATCGACCCGGCGCCTTATGCCGCTGAAGTCGACCGTGCCGAAGCGCAAGTCGTCGCAGCGCAGGCGCGCGTGCTTCTGACGAAGGCCGAGATCGAGCGCGGTCAGCAACTGGCAGATTCGCGCACGATTTCTGTACGCGATCTCGATCAGCGTCAGAATGCGCATCGTGAGGCTGAAGCCAATCTGCGCGCGGCGCAGGCGGCGCTGCAATCGGCCAAGCTCAATCTCGATTACACGCAGGTGCGGGCGCCGGTCGCAGGCCGTGTCGGCAAGCTCGAAATCACTGTCGGAAATCTTGTGGCGGCTGGTCCCGGCGCGCCCGTGCTGACGACCCTGGTTTCGGTGGATCCGATCTATGCCAGCTTCAATGTCGACGAGCAGATCGTGGCGCGTGCATTGCAATCGCTCGGTGACAAAGGTCATAACTATAACGAGATCGACCGCATTCCGGTGGAAATGACGACGATCACCAGCAATGGCACGTCGTTTAAGGGCAAGATGCAGTTGATCGACAACCAGTTCGATGCGCGCACTGGCACTGTTCGCGTCCGCGCCGTGTTCGACAATGCAGATGGTCGCCTGATCCCCGGCCAGTTTGCTCGTCTGCGGATGGGGCAGGCCAAGACAGAGCCGGCCTTGGCCGTCAGCGAGCGTGCGATCGGCACCGACCAGGACAAGAAATACGTCTTTGTTGTCGATGCCGACAACAAGGCAACGTATCGCGAAGTGGTTCTTGGTCCGGCTGTGCAGGGGCTGCGTATCGTGACGCAGGGCCTGAAATCGGGTGAACGCATCGTCGTCAACGGCTTGCAGCGCGTGCGTCCCGGCGCCGTTGTGGAGCCGCAGATTGTATCGATGGATGTGCGATCCGCATCCAATAACTGATCCTGTTTTATCGATCCGTCGCGCTTGCGTGGGGGAGGGGTGACATGAACCTGTCCAGATTCTTTATCGACCGGCCGATTTTTGCCGGCGTTTTATCCGTGCTGATTTTCCTCGCCGGATTGCTGGCGCTCCGGGTTATCCCGATTTCGGAATATCCGGAAGTCGCGCCACCGTCGGTGGTTGTGCGTGCGCAATATCCCGGTGCCAATCCCAAGGTCATTGCTGAGACGGTGGCAACGCCGATTGAGGAGCAGATCAACGGTGTCGAAGGCATGCTCTATATGAGCAGCCAGGCAACGACCGACGGTCTGATGATGCTGACCGTCACCTTCAAGCTCGGCACCGATCCTGACAAGGCGCAGCAGCTTGTCCAGAACCGTGTCTCGCAGGCCGAGCCGCGTTTGCCCGAAGAAGTGCGCCGCCTTGGTGTGACGACGGTGAAAAGCTCGCCCGACCTGACAATGGTCGTTCACTTGCTGTCGCCAAACGACCGCTACGACATGACTTATCTGCGCAACTACGCGATCCTGAACGTCAAGGATCGTCTGGCGCGGATCGATGGCGTCGGTCAGGTGCTGATGTGGGGCGCCGGCGATTATTCGATGCGTGTCTGGCTCGACCCGCAGAAGATCGCGGAACGCGGTCTTTCCGCCAGCGATGTGGTCCGCGAAATCCGTGGACAGAACGTCCAGGCTGCGGCCGGTGTCGTCGGTGCGTCGCCGGGATTGCCGGGGCTCGACCTGCAACTGTCCATCAATGCACAAGGTCGTTTGCAGAGTGAAGAGGAGTTCGGCGACATCGTCGTGAAAAGCGGCGCCAATGGCGATGTGACGCGGCTGCGCGACATCGCCCGCATCGAACTTGGCGCGTCGGAATATGCGCTGCGGTCGCTCTTGGACAACAAGTCTGCCGTCGCCATCGGCATTTTCCAGGCGCCAGCGTCGAACGCCATCGCGATTTCGGACAATGTCCGCAAGGCTATGGAGGATATGAAGCGCAGCATGCCGGAGGGCGTGGATTACTCGATCGTCTATGACCCGACGCAATTCGTGCGCGCCTCGATCGAGGCGGTGATCCACACGCTGCTCGAAGCCATCGCGCTGGTCGTGCTCGTCGTCATCCTGTTCCTGCAGACGTGGCGTGCCTCGATCATCCCGCTTTTGGCCGTGCCGGTATCCATCATCGGCACCTTTGCGGTGATGTATGTCTTCGGTTTCTCCATCAACGCACTGTCTCTGTTCGGCCTCGTGCTGGCGATCGGTATCGTGGTCGACGATGCGATCGTCGTTGTCGAGAACGTCGAGCGCAATATCGAGGCTGGTCTGTCACCGCGCGAAGCGACCTATCGCGCGATGAGCGAGGTGTCAGGGCCGATCATCGCCATCGCGCTGGTGCTCTGTGCCGTGTTCGTGCCGCTGGCCTTCATCAGCGGCCTGACGGGGCAGTTCTACAAGCAATTCGCGCTGACGATCGCGATCTCGACCGTCATCTCGGCCATCAACTCGCTGACACTGTCGCCCGCGCTTTCGGCGTTGCTGCTCAAGGCGCATGACGCGCCGAAGGACAGGCTGACGCGGATTATGGAATTTGCCTTCGGCTGGCTGTTCCGCGGCTTCAACTATGTTTTTCATCGTGGCTCGGACGCCTACGGCGGCGGCGTGCGTCGCATCCTGTCGCGCAAGGCGATCATGATGGGCCTCTATCTCGTCCTGATCGGCCTGACAGTGGTGCTGTTCCGCGCCGTTCCGGGTGGCTTCGTGCCCAGCCAGGACAAGCAATATCTGGTGGGCTTTGCGCAATTGCCGGATGGCGCGACGCTGGACCGCACGGAAGAAGTCATCCGGCGGATGAGCGACATCGCCTTGCAGACGCCGGGCGTCGAAAGCGCGGTGGCGTTCCCCGGCTTGTCGATCAACGGCTTCACCAACTCGTCGAATGCCGGCATCGTCTTTGCGATCCTGAAGCCGTTCGAGGAGCGCCGTTCGCGTGAACTCAGCGGTAATGCCATCGCGCTGGAGCTCAACAAGAAATACGCCGGAATCCAGGAAGCCTTCATCGCCATGTTCCCGCCACCGCCGGTGGCGGGCCTTGGCACGATCGGTGGCTTCAAGCTGCAGATCGAGGATCGGGCCGGCCTTGGCTATGAGGCGCTGGACGAGGCCACCAAGGCCTTCCTTGGCCGTGCGATGAAGACGCCGGAGTTGGCCGGCATGTTCTCGGGCTATCAGGTCAACGTACCGCAGCTGTATGCCGATATCGATCGCGTGAAGGCGCGCCAGCTCGGTGTTGCCGTGACTGACATCTTCGAGACGATGCAGATCTATCTCGGCTCGCTCTACGTCAACGACTTCAACCGGTTCGGCCGTACTTACTCGGTGCGTGTGCAGGCCGATGCGCAATTCCGTGCGCGGGCCGATGATGTCGGGCAACTGAAAGTGCGTTCGGCCTCGGGCGAAATGGTGCCGCTGGCCGCCGTATTGCGGGTGAAGTCGAGTTCGGGGCCGGAGCGGGCGATGCGCTACAACGGCTTCCTGACCGCAGACGTCAACGGTGGTGCAGCACCCGGCTATTCGACCGGACAGGCGCAGGCTGCCATCGCACAGATCGCGGCGGAGACCTTGCCGAAGGGCTTCGACTTCGAGTGGACGGAGCTGACCTACCAGGAAATCCTGGCGGGCAATTCGGCGCTGTGGGTCTTCCCGCTGGCGGTCTTCCTCGTCTTCCTCGTGCTGGCGGCGTTGTACGAGTCGCTGGCACTGCCTTTGTCGATCATCATGATCGTGCCGATGGGCCTGCTGGCGGCGATGACCGGCGTGTGGATCTCCGGCGGTGACAACAACATCTTCACACAGATCGGTCTGATCGTGCTGGTGGGCTTGTCGGCGAAGAACTCGATCCTGATCGTGGAATTCGCACGTGAACTGGAATTTGCAGGCCGCACGCCTTTCCAGGCGGCGGTCGAAGCCAGTCGCTTGCGTCTGCGGCCGATCCTGATGACATCACTCGCCTTCGTCATGGGCGTGTTGCCGCTGGTGTTGTCGACGGGTGCGGGCGCGGAAATGCGTCAGGCCATGGGTGTCGCGGTATTCGCCGGCATGATCGGCGTAACAGCCTTCGGTCTGTTCCTGACGCCGGTGTTCTATGTGTTGCTGCGGGCTGCATCAGGCAACAAGCCGCTACCGTCGCATGGCAAGGTGCACGAAGCGCCGGTTGGCGGGCATGGAACTGCTCCCGTATCGACGCCGGCCGAGTAAGACATAACGGGTCGCGTGCGATTGGGGGCGGAACCGATAGGGTTTTCAAGCCGATCGCATCACCGCCAAGTGGACGCAGCAAGATTGCTGCGTCCACTTTTTGTCGATGTGGCTGTATCGCCCGAAGCAGCTGCGTCCTAATCCGGCCGCGCCGCGATCAGGATGCCAGCTTCATGGCCGCTTCTTTCGCCTCCGGCACGACGTCATGGTCGTAAAGCCGCTTGCGGAACGAGGCGTGAGCCGTGATCTCCGCATCGCGCTTGGCGACGTCACCGTGGAAGGTGTCGTAGCGCAGACCGTTCTCACGCGCGCCCCGCTGCACACCGGCGACACGTTCGCGGCGCAAGCCTTCGTAAGCAAGCAGCGCGGCCGGAGCCGTCTTGGCGTCGGCGTTGGCGAGAATGGTGGCGAGCGCCATGCCGTCTTCGATCGACTGATTGGCGCCTTGGCCGAGATGCGGCAGCATCGGATGCGCGGCATCGCCCAGCAGCGTCATGCGGCCCTTGGTCCAGGTCGGTAGCGGCTCACGATCGTACAGCGCCCATTTGAACGTCGACTGGACTTCCTTCAGCAGTCCTTCGATGCGCGGATCCCATCCCGCGAATTCGCGGCGCAGCGCATCCGGATCGCCTTGCGCCGACCATGACTCTTTCATCTGCTCGTCCGCAGGGACGAAGCCGACATAGTTGATGATCTTGCCGGCACGCACCGGGAAAACAAGGAAATGTTTGCCCTTGCCAAGCCACATCTGCCAGCGATCGGTCGGCCAATGCGGCACGCGTTCATGCGGCACAAGCCCGCGATAGGCAACGGTGTTCGAAAAGACCGGCGTGGACGGCGGGAAGATGAAAGGCCGCAATTCGGAATGAATACCATCCGCTCCGATGACGATATCGGCTTCAGCCACCGCGCCATTGGTGAACGAGACACGAGCCTTGTCATCTGTCTGTTCGAAGCCCGTGCAGCGATGTCCGGTACGGACGACACCGGCTGGCAATTTCTCGGCGAGCAAGTTGACAAAATCGGCGCGATGCATGCCGAAAGTCGCGTTCCAGCCGGCTGAGTCGGTGACCTGAACAGGCGCGATTGCCGTCCCGTCATCACGGAAATATCGCGAGCCTGAACCGACACGCGCTCCCCATTTTTCGACAGAGGGGCCGAGGCCAACGCGCTCAAGTTGTCTGACGCTGTTCGGGGTGATGTAGACGCCCGCACCGACTTCGCCAAGCTGCGGAGCCTGCTCGTAGACCTCCACCTTGAGGCCGTGAGCGATCAGCGCGTTCGCCGCAAACAGCCCGCCAATTCCGCCTCCGACGATGACAACACTGGGTCGCGCGCTTGCCATTTTTCCTGCCCTTACTTTGGTGGTGCCATTTTCAAGCCCCGAGTGTTCGGAGAGCGGACACCTGTGACAATGAAAATGCTTCAGACGCTTATTGATTTCAAGCTATTATGAACGCTAGTTCGTTTGCGGTGTTGCGGTCCGTCAGGGCCGTGCTGCTGCCAATGACAAGAAAAACAGTTGAAAATTTGCTCTTGGGAGGAATTCAGGTGGTCCAGACTGACTTGATCGGCCGCGCGCGTCGTTACGTTCTCTACATGATGAGTATTGCGCTTGCGGCGGCGATGCTGCTGGGTGCGCACGCGAGCTGGGCCCAAGATTATCCTAACCGACCTGTGAAAATTATCGTGCCGTTTCCGGCCGGTGGCACGGCTGATGCTGTGCCGCGATTGGTGGCCGAATGGCTGTCGCGCAAATGGGGACAACCGGTTGTGATCGAAAATCCGACCGGTGCAGCGGGAAATATCGGCACAGATATCGCCTATCGCGCCGAGCCTGATGGCTACACATTGTTGTCGGCACCGCCGCCGCCGCTGGTGATCAATCTTAACCTGTATCCGAAGCTCTCATTCGATCCGATGAAGTTCGAGCCGATCTCCATTCTTGCGCAGGTGCCAAATGGCGTGATCGTCAACCCGAGCAAGGTCAGCGCAAAGACCTTGCCTGAATTTCTTAGCTATCTGAAAGCCAATCCCGGCAAGGTGACATCGGCGACGCAAGGCAATGGCACGACGTCGCATCTCACGTCCGAGATGCTGCAAATGATGGGGCAGGTGCAGGTTCAGCACATCCCTTATCGCGGCACCGCGCCGGCGCTGCAGGATCTTCTGTCAGGCAATGTCGACTTCATGTGCGACAATCTCGGCGTGTCGCTGCCGCTGGTCGATAGCGGCAAGCTGCGTCTTCTCGCGGTGGCGTCGTCCAAGCGCATGGCATCGTTGCCCGATACGCCGACGGTTGCGGAGACACTGCCGGGATTTGAGTCCGTCGCATGGTATGCGGTGGTGGCGCCGCCGAAGACACCGAAGGCGATCACCGAGAAGATCAACGCTGACATCAACGAAGCCTTGCGCGATCCGGCGCTTCAAGACCGGCTGAAGAAGCTGTCGGCTGAAGTGGTCGGTGGCTCGACCGAAGACACCGCGAAATACCTGCGCGGTGAGGTCGAGCGCTGGCACAAGGTGATCAAGGCGGCGAATGTGAAGATGCAATAGGGGACAAGATGCCCGGCACGGGGCCGGGCATGAGAGGCTTCCTGTGCAATTAAGAGCCAACTTGTCTCGAATGGGGCCGATGATCGTCGGAAAATCGTAAGGTCCCTAAGTCATAGCGGGGGTGTGCATCAGCACCTCCCTCGACTTGGTGCCCGGCCGCGCATGGCGTGCCGGGCTCTTTTTTGAGACGTTGTGACAGAGGCGTGCCGGTTTATTGAGGTGTGGCGGGGGCGTCCCTTTGGCAGGCCAAGCCTTCATTGGATCATACCCGCGGTTGCCAGCGATGAGACCGGATAGCAATCACCGGTCCGTTTCAGGATGGCTTTGAGAGCGAATTTTGTAGCAGGACTCGCCTCGGCCAGCGGGGGCCGAACGCGCGCCGGCGCGAGCTCCAGCAGTTCAAGAGCGTATTTGAGCGGAACAGGGTTGGTTTCGCGAGACAGGGCTTCGGTCAGCTCGGCGATCGGCATGGCCAGTCGTTGGGCTCGGCCGATCTGTCCCTGCTTGTAGGCGAGGAACATCGCCCGGCATAAGCCGGGAACAATGTTCGATGTCACCGAGATACATCCGTCGCCGCCGTTCACCAGATACGGTAAAGCGCAGGTATCGTCAGCGCAGAGAAGTCGAAATGTCTCACCGATCCGTTGTCGCAATCTTGTCGGCCATGACAGGTCTCCGCTTGCATCGGCGAGGCCAATGAAATGCGGATCTGCGGCCAGCCGCGAAATCGTTTCGTCGGTGAGGCGTGAGACGCAGCGGGAAGGATTGTCGGCAAGGATGATTGGAAGCCACGTCGAAGAGGCGAGCGTCCGGAAATGCGCGACGATGCCGTCCTGCGTCGGCTTGTTGTAATAGGGCACGACCGAAATCACTGCATCGGCGCCGGCATACTCCGCAGCTCTTGCCAGCGCAATTGCGCCCTCGGTGGCGTTTGAATTTGCGCCGGCGATAACGGGAATGCCGCGCGCGCTGGCAACCGCCACCCGAATGAGCTCGGTGCGTTCGTGTGGAAGGAGCGACCAGTCCTCGCCCGTTGTGCTGCAAACGATCAATGCCGTTGCACCCTCAGCCACCTGAAAGGCGCAGAGGCGTTCAAAGGCGGGGATATCGACATGACCGCTGTCGTCAAACGGGGTGGGCAGCGACGGCGCGTAGCCTGACAGTTTGGACACGTGTCGGCCGATCGGCATTTTCCTGACTTTCAGAGGGGGTATGTCGCTGAGCGACGGCTCAGGTGAAATTTTCGCAGCAAACTGTATGTTGTCCTCGTGGGCGCAGTTTCGGCATCGTGACCACAGTGGTCTGAGATGCCGTCGCGAGGCGCGCCTCGACGAATGCGCCAAGCATCGCCAGCGGCAGATCGCGATGGAATGCTTCGGCCGTATCGTCGAGTAAGATCGGGATGGCGGGAGAGGGAGCAGATCCATAATCCGTCATCCCGGACGATCCGCCGAAGTGTCCATACCGGCATTTCCAGCGCGATGAGGGTCATGACGGCATCGACCCATGCGCCAGACTTCACCTGCTGGTCGAAATGGGTTCGCGCCCTCACGCTTTGAAATCGGCTGCAGGCAGAATTGATGACCTGATTCAACACGGATCGCGAATTTGAGAATGAGGAGCAGCCATTGCTGCAGCATCTGGTGATGCCAGCCGTTGGTTCCGTGGACGTTGCTCATTCACGCAGGCGGGATCTTGGATTTCAACGGGCGAACAGAAAGCTTGCGTCAGCCTTCAAGATCGCGATGACGATGGCGACGGCAATCGCGATGGCGATCATGCCGAAAATGATCGTCAGCCAGTCCGTCAGGTCTTCTTTTGTTGACGTTGACACGGTTGAACTCCACATCACTGGCGGCCTTAGCCGTTTGCGACTTTCTTCAGTCCCGGTGCGGCTCCGTTTTCGGCGGAAGCGCTGAGATCCAGTTCCATCGGTTCCGGAACCATCACGACCGCTTGTCGTTTGCGTCCATTTTCGAACATTGCATAACGCACGGCTTCCGCGCGGTCGACGAACAGGCCGCCGCAAGTATGATTCTGATCCTGAACCACCCAATGGCCGCGGCTGTTCTTGCCGATGTAAAAGATCTGTGCCGACGGGCACGATGGCGGTTCATCCTGAAGAGTTTTATTGTGGTCCATGGCGGACTCCTGTTGATGCGCAGGCGACCCGATGAGTCGCTGCGCCTGTCAATGTCTTCGGAGCGCCATAGGATTTCGAGAGGGCCGTGCTGGTGACGTCATAAGCGCGGCATATATGAAAACGGGCTGACGGACGGCCACGGAAAGCCCGTAAAAACTCGATTGTATCGAGAGTACTTATGAGATTCCTATAAAATAGCGTCAGCTGTCTTCTCGAAAAAATACGTCTGGTCGACATCTATTGGGGTGATCGCTTCTTCGGAATTGGCCCGAAAGCACGTGTCGCAACGAACGACCCACATGACAGACCTCCTAATGCTGGCCTTGGGCCTTGTCTTCTTCGTGCTCACGCTGGGCTACGCCTATGCGTGCGCAAGGCTCTGAGGATACCACCATGATCCTGGATTACTCGCTCGCCGGTCTCGTGACCGCAATCCTGCTAGTTTACCTCACTTACGCTTTGCTGCGGCCAGAGCGGTTCTAAAAGGCATCAGAACATGACCGTCAATGGCTGGATACAAATCCTGATTTTTTGCGCAATTATCGTCGCGCTGGTGAAGCCGCTTGGCTGGTATATGACGCGCGTCTTCAGTGGCGAGCGCACATTCCTGTCGCCGTTGCTTCGTCCCGTTGAGATCGGGCTTTATGCGCTCGGCGGCATCGATGAGAGACGCGAACAAAACTGGCTGACTTATGCCGTAGCGATGTTGATCTTTCATATCGCCGGGTTCCTATTGCTCTACGGGCTGCTGCGGCTGCAGGCGTTCTTCCCATTTAACCCGCAGGATATGACGGCTGTTCCGGAAGATCTGTCGTTCAACACGGCAACGAGCTTCCTCACGAACACCAACTGGCAGAATTACGGCGGCGAAAGCACGCTGTCCTACTTTTCTCAAATGGTTGGCCTGACGGTGCAAAACTTTGTATCGGCGGCTACGGGTATTGCCATTTCGATCGCGCTGGTGCGGGGATTTGCCCGCGCATCGGCGCAGTCGATCGGCAATTTCTGGGTCGATCTGACACGCGCCACGCTTTATGTGCTGCTGCCGATCTGCGTTGTGCTGGCCATCGTCTATGTCGCGCTTGGGGTGCCGCAAACCTTGTCGGCCTATGTTGACGCAACGACGCTGGAAGGCGCAAAGCAAACCATCGCGCTTGGCCCGACAGCATCACAGCTCGCCATCAAGATGCTCGGTACGAATGGCGGCGGTTTTTTCAACGCCAATTCGTCGCATCCCTTCGAAAACCCCGATGCGCTGTCGAATCTCATTCAGATCGTTTCGATCTTTGCAATCGGCGCTGCCCTGACGAATGTGTTCGGCCGCATGGTCGGCAATGAACGGCAGGGATGGGCGATCTTCGCCGTCATGGGCGTTCTGTTCCTGGCCGGTGTCGCCGTCACCTATTGGGCGGAAGCTTCGGGCACGGCAATGTTCAATGCGCTCGGTCTCACCGGCGGCAATATGGAAGGCAAGGAAGTTCGCTTCGGTATTGCCCTGTCGGCTCTGTTCGCGGTGATCACAACCGCCGCGTCCTGCGGTGCCGTCAATGCCATGCACGATTCCTTTACGGCGCTGGGCGGCATGATCCCGATGATCAACATGCAGCTTGGCGAGATCATCATCGGCGGTGTCGGTGCTGGCCTTTACGGCATGCTGGTTTTCGTTGTGATCGCGATGTTCATCGCCGGTCTTATGGTCGGCCGCACGCCAGAATATGTCGGCAAGAAGATCGAAGCCAAAGAGGTCAAGATGGCGATTCTGGCCATCCTGTGCTTGCCGCTCTCGATCCTCGGCTTTACGGCCTTTGCGAGCGTCTTGCCGTTCGCGGTTTCCTCAATCGCCAATCAGGGTCCGCATGGCTTCTCCGAGATCCTCTATGCCTATACCTCGGGAACTGCGAATAACGGCTCTGCCTTCGGCGGCCTGACCGGCAACACGCTCTGGTACAACACCACACTCGGCATCGCGATGCTGGCCGGGCGTTTCCTGGTCATTATTCCGGCTCTGGCCATCGCCGGTTCGCTGGCGGCGAAGAAGACCGTGCCGGCTTCGGCGGGAACATTCCCGACGCACGGCACGCTGTTCGTCGGCCTTCTCACCAGCGTCATCCTGGTTGTGGGTGGCCTCACATTTTTCCCCGCTCTCGCTCTGGGCCCGATCGTCGAACATCTCGCGATGATCAGCGGCACATTGTTTTGAGCAAGGCATTCGGAGTGCAATCAATGGAGACTGTGAAAAATACCAGGCGCATGTCGGCAATGGCGATGCTCGATGCCAAGATCGTCGTTCCTGCGCTTGGTTCGGCCTTTGTCAAGCTTGATCCGAGAACTCTGGCCAAGAGCCCGGTGATGTTCGTTCTCGA
>Ga0164243_10002917_pt1 | contig 27718 bp, 25 predicted proteins | sample OricompcompostOP_FD_108781 | JGI IMG/M metagenome (GOLD analysis project Ga0164243, IMG submission 108781) | Organic Plus compost microbial communities from Emeryville, California, USA - Original compost - Organic plus compost (OP) | ecosystem: Engineered > Solid waste > Mixed feedstock >...
CGGCCATGTCTACGCGCTGAAGGAGATCGACGAGCGCCTCGCCCGGCGGGAGTACCGGCTGCTGCGCCGGTTGCGCGACCTGGAGATCCCGGCCGTCGAGGTGCTCGGCGTGGTCGTCGATCGCCCGGACGACCTGGACGCCGTGCTGGTCACGAGTTTTCTCGATCATTCGATCTCCTATCGGGCACTGTTCGCCAATCCGCGCGGTGGCCAGCCCACCGACAAGCTCATCAACGCGATGGTGGAACTGCTCGCCCGGCTGCATCTGGCCGGCTTCATGTGGGGCGACTGCTCGCTGTCCAACACCCTGTTCCGGCTCGACGCCGGGGCGCTGGCCGCCTACCTGGTCGACGCGGAGACCTCCGAGCTGCACGACAAGCTCTCCGACGGCAAGCGGGCCTACGACGTCGAGCTGGCCTTCGAGCGCGTCGGCGGCGAGCTGTACGACCTGCAGGCGGGCGGTCTGCTGCCCGCCGATGCCGATCCGATCGAGATCGCCGAGAAGATCCCGCGCCGGTACGAGCGGCTGTGGTCCGAGCTCACCCGCGAGGAGCGCGTCAAGCCCGAGGAGCAGCGCCTGCGCATCGGGGAGCGGGTGCGCCGCCTCAACGAGCTGGGCTTCGACGTCGATGAAGTCGAACTGATCGATGCTGGTGACGGCAGCAACCGACTGCGCCTGCGCACCCGCATCGCCGAGCCCGGACACTTCCGGCGACAGCTGTTCGCCCGCACGGGCCTGGAGGCCGAGGAGAACCAGGCGCGCCGGCTGCTCAACGACATCGCGAGCTATCGCTCCCATCTGGAGCGCTCCAGCGGCCGGCCGGTCCCCGAGGCGGTGGCGGCCAACCGCTGGCTCTCCGAGGTCTACGACCCCGCCGTCAACGCCATCCCCGAGGAGTTGCGGGACAAGCTCGACCCGGTCGAGGTGTTCCACGAGATTCTCGAACATCGATGGTTTTTGTCGGAGCGACTCGGCCGGGACGTCGGCGCCACCGCGGCGCGCAACGACTACTTCGCCAAGATCCTGCCGCGGGTGCCGGACGACCTGACCATCACCGCACCACACCCCGGTACGGCCCCCGACGACGAGGACCCCACCGGCGACCTCCCGGCCATACCCGCCGCCCGTACGGAACCCGACCCCGACGAACCCGACAGCACCGCCGACATCCCGGCAGTCGCCGCACCCGCGGACGAGCCACCACCGGCCACTCCCGCGGACGTCACCGCCGCCGCGCCGCAAGCCCCGGCCACGCCCGCAAACTCGTCGGCCGGCGAGCAACGCCGCGGCTGGACCATATTCCGGGAACAACGTCCCGGGAAATGAGAAGCGCTGCCTAGACTCGCGGCGGCGGCACCCGGCGAGCCGACACCGTCGGCCCAGGCGGCCGCCGTCGCGAGGAGGCATCGATGGCAACGTATACCCACGGGCACCACGCGTCCGTCCTGCGCTCGCACCTGTGGCGCACCGCCGCGAACTCGGCCGGCTATCTGCTGCCCCACCTGCGTCCCGGACAGCGGCTGCTCGACGCCGGCTGCGGCCCGGGCACCATCACCGTCGACCTCGCGGCGCGCGTGGCGCCGGGGCACGTGACCGGGCTCGACGCCGCAGCGGGCATCATCGCGCAGGCGAACGCCCTGGCCGCCAACCGCGGACTGGACACCGTGGACTTCGTCGTCGGCGACGTGCACGCCCTGCGGTTCGACGACGCGACCTTCGACGTCGTCCACGCGCATCAGGTGCTGCAACACCTCGGGGATCCCCTGGTGGCATTGCGGGAGCTGCGCCGGGTGTGCCGACCGGACGGCGTGGTGGCGGTGCGGGACAGCGACTACGGCGCCTTCACCTGGTGGCCCCTGGATCCGCTACTCGACGAGTGGCTGAGCCTCTACCGCAGGTTGGTCAAGCACAACGGCGGCGACGCGGACATGGGCCGGCGGCTGCTGTCCCTGGCCCAGCAGGCGGGCTTCCGCGACATCACGCCGTCGGCCTCGGTGTGGTGCTTCGCGACCCCCGAGGACCGGGCCTGGTGGGGCGGGCTGTGGAGCGAGCGCGTGCTGGCGTCGAGCTTCGCGGAGCAGGCCGTCGCGAGTGGACTGTCCACAAGGGACGAACTGGAACGGATGTCGCGGGCGTGGCTCGCGTGGAGCGAAGCCCCCGACGGCTGGTTCATCGTCCCCCACGGCGAGATCATCGCCCGCCCCTGAGCACGCGTAACTGACCACATCTGGCCTATGCGCACGGATCCGCTGAAATCCCTCAGCGCAGAACGGCCTCAACCGCTCACGCCCGGGACGGGGTAGACGTACGGCGAATGGATCACCTAGCGTGTCGCGCTATATGACTGACACATTCACTCCCGAGTTCGCCGCGTCCGCCTCCTACCCGGAGATCGGTGTGGCGGAGCCGGCCGTGCAGGCTCGCGACTGGCCCACGATCCTCGCGTTGTACGAGCGCTCCGACTGGGAACTGCGCGATCGGCTCGTGCGGACGATCGCCGAAATCGCGGGCACCGAGGACTTCTTTCGCGAGATCGTCGCCCGCGACCCCGACGACCTGGTGGCCGCCACGGCGCTGGGCACCAGGTTGATCAGCATCGGTTGGGAGATCAGGACCGCCAAGCGAGCCAAGGACGTCAGCCGCGAGCAGTTCGCGGCGCTGCACGACTACCTGCGCCAGGCGGAGCGGATACTCATCGACGTCTGCGCCCGTGACCCGGGCAACGCCGTCGCCTGGGAATCCCGGCAGACGACTTCCCGCGGCCTGCAACTCGGCGTCGGCGAATCGCGTCGGCGCTACGAGCACGCCGTCCGGGCAGCTCCGCATTTCCTGGGTGCCCAGTACAACCATCTTCAGCAACTGTGTCCCAAGTGGAGTGGCGGCACCTTCGACAAGGTGCACGCGTTCGCCCGCGAATGCATGCTGGCCGCACCACCCGGGGCGCACAACGCCAGGCTGGTGATCGACGCCCTCGTCGAGCACTACATCGAGCTGCCGGCCGGGGAGGACAAGGCCTACCGCGACAGTCCGGAAACCCGCGCCGCGGTGGTCGGGGCGGCCGAACGCAGTGTGTTGCACCCCGATTTCCAGCGGACAACCGGGTGGGTGGACACCGTGAGCAGCTTCGCCCTCGGCCTGTCGGTGGTCGGGGCGTGGACGGAAGCGAAGCAGTGCTTCCTGGCGTTGGGGAACCTGGCCAGCCTGAGACTCTGGAGCTTTTACTACTGGCGGGACACCGAGACACAGTTCCGCGTTGTCCGAGACCTGGCTTTGGAACACGGATGATCGAGCAGACCGTTATCGAGGGCATCCCGACCCTCGTCGCCCCCGCCTCCGGGCCGCTGCGCGGCGGCATCAGCTTCCGGGTCGGTCACGCCGACGAGACGCTGGCCCGCTCCGGCATCACCCACCTCATCGAGCACCTGGCGCTGTTCCGTCATGGCATGGCCGATTACCACTACAACGGCGCGACGGCCCCCACCGTGACCCACTTCTATTCGCAGGGCTCGCCGGAGGACGTGGGCGCCTACCTCAACGACGTCTGCCGGACGCTGGCGGACCTGCCGTTCGACCGGTTCGAGACGGAGAAGGAGATCCTGCGCACCGAGGCGAACAGCCGCTCGCGCTCGGTGCTCGAACCCATGTCGCTGTGGCGCTACGGCGCTCAGGGCCACGGCCTGGCGGCCTACCCCGAGTGGGGCCTGTACGCGTTGACGCCGGACGATCTGCGGGCCTGGGTCGCCCGCTACTTCACCCGCGACAACGCCGTGCTGTGGTTCTCGGGTCCGCCCCCGGCGAACCTGCGGCCGGTGCTGGCGGCCGGTCAGCGGATGCCGCTGCCTCCGGTCACGAACGCCCTCGCGACGACGCCCGCCTTCTTCTGCGGGCCGGAGAAGACGCTCGGCCTGCACTCCGTCGTCGATCGCGGCGCCGCCGCCCAGGTCTTCGTCGGGATTCTGGAACGGGAACTGTTCCGGTCGTTGCGACAGGAAGGCGGCTACTCGTACACGGTCGCTACCGACTACTCGCCGACCGACGCGAAGACGGCCGTCATCGCGGCACTCGCCGACACCAACCCCGACAAGCAGGACGCCGCGATCGGCGCCTTCGTCGACGTGCTGGCGAAACTCCGGGTCGGCAACATCGATCAGGATGACATCGACGCGACCCTGAGCAAGGCGGCGGAATCCCTGCAGCACCCGGAGTTCGACGCGGCCCGGCTGCCCGGCGCGGCGGTGGACGTGCTGATCGGCAAACCGGTGCTGAGCAGCACGCAGATCGAGGCGCAACTCGCGGCCGTCACCATCGCCGATGTGCATCGCGTCGCGCGCACGGCACACGAGAATGCCCTGCTGATGACACCGACCCCCGTCGACTGGGCCGGCTACGAAGCCGCGCCGTCCTCCTCCGCCGCGCCGACCCGTGACGCGACCCGCTACCCGATGATCAACAACAGCGCGAGCAGCCTGCTGCTCGGACCCGATGGCGTCTCGTTCGAGGAGGACGGGCGCCTCGTCACCGTCGCATTCGCCCAGTGCGCCGCCATGCTCGCCTGGCCCGACGGCGGCCGCCTGCTCGTCGGCACCGACGGGGTGAGCTGCCGCGTCGAGCCCACGCTCTTCGGTCTCCCGTCCGAGTCGCTGGCCGGTCTCGATGCCCGCGTGCCGGCCGAGTCGCTGGTACGCATGCCGGCCCGCCCGGCCGACGCGATTCCGAAGCCACCGGCGAAGGACGCGGCGGCGGAGCGAGCAGTGCCGGACAGCGAGCCAACTGGCCCGACGTCGACGCTCGGGAAGGTACTCACTGTCGTGCTACGGATTGTGTTCCTCTTCCTCCTCATGGCCTGCACTCTGACGGTCGTCTTCCGCATCCTGGACTGAACATCGGAAACCGGGGATACCACGAGCGGCCGGCGGAACTGTCGTGGGCTGGCCGCCGTCGTATGACTCACGTTTCGACTGGTCCGCACGCAGCCTTCGGAGAAATCTGACAATCGACACATCAGAAATCCGTCGATGACGGGCTCGGGTGGCGGGCGCCCGGTAACGTGGGCGCGCACGAAATCAGACCCCCGTGGGACTCCCCTGTCCGGAGCGCCACCAAATGATCGTGAGGTAGAAATGGCTACGTGGAGCGATCTGAAGGCCTACATCCACAACACGTACAAGGTCGCGGACGAGCGTGACGACCTGATCAAGCTCATCTTCGAGGAGGAGGGCCTGCGCAGCCAGCTCGTCCTCATCCGCTACGTGCAGCACGCCGGCACGAACATCGACTGGATCCAGATCGAGTCCCCGTTCGGTGAGCTCGGCAAGCTCGACCTGACCGCGGTGCTGCAGGCCGTGAACAACACCCTCGTCGGCGGGATCGCGCTCTTCGACGGCCGCTACGTCACCTTCCGCCACTCGGCCCCGCTGGCCGACCTGTCGATCGCCGAGTTCGAGATGCCGCTGCACCTGGTCACGGTGACCGCCGACCAGCTGGAGAAGCAGTTCACCGGCGGCGACCAGTTCTGATCGCCCGGTACGGCCCGAGGCTGCCGCGAACGGATGGCCCCCCGCTCGGTGAGTGGGGGGCCATCCGTCTTCCCGAATCCGCCGGACGCCGACGCCCTGCTCGTGCTAGGCCGGCGGCGAGCGAAGACGGGTTGAGGACTCGCTACGAGAGCTTCGCGAAACCGGCGCAGCGCTGGTAATAACGAACGAGTGGACCTCGACATCACCCGCGCGAGCGCGGCCCATCGCGACCGGGTGGTCGCCACGATCGTCGCCGCCTTCGCCTGCGATCCGGCGTTTCGCCACTTCTTCCCCGACGACACCACCTATGAACGGCACGCCGCGACGTTCGCGGGTTACCTCTTCGACAAGCGCGTACAGCTCGGAACGGTCTGGCTCGCGGGCGACGCGGACGCGGTGGCGTTGTGGGACCCGCCGCACCCGCCCGTCGACGACACGTGGTCGCGAGTCGAGCTCCCCGACGACGTGAGGGAGCGCATCGACCGCTACGACCGGGCTGTGCACGCGCTGCTGCCGGCGCAGCCGTACTGGTACCTGGGTGTGCTGGCCCGTCACCCATCCGTGGCCGGGCGGGGTTGGGGCAGACTGTTGCTGGCGGCCGGTGTGACGACCGCGCATGCCGACGGCCTGCCGGCCTACCTGGAGACGGCGAGCGAGTCCAATGTGGAGTTCTACCGCCACGCCGGGTGGGAGGTCGTCGGGACCGTACCCGACGCCGGCCTGCCGACCTGGTTGCTGACCAACCGTCCCTATCGGACAGACCCCGAGGATGTCCCGGCGCTGGCCCGGGCGGAGAGCTGACGCGCATGTCGACAGTGCAAGAGAGCGGCGGAACGGGCACGGCCGTCGCCGCCCGCAAGCCCCGACCACCCCGGCGGCGGGGCCGCCTCGCGTTCGCCGCCGTGCTGGCCACGGTGCTGGCGCTGCTGTTCGGCGTGCCCTGGTGGACCCTGGTCTGGGCGCCGTCCTGGCCGGTGTGGACCACCGTCGTCGGCACGGTGGTCGTCGCCGGCGTCGCGGTCGCCTTCCCGTTCCTCATGGTGCGCGGCCACGGCCGTGGCGGTGACGTGGCCGCCCGGGTCGGCGACACGGTGCTGGGCGTGATCTGGATCCTGTTCACCTGGTCGGTGCTGGGCAACGTCGCCGGGCTGGCGCTGTGGGCGGCCGGGGTGGACGACCCGGGCCGCTCCCGGTGGGTGGCCGGTGGCGTGGCCGCCGTGTCCGCGGTGCTGGTCGGCTGGGGATACACCGAGGCGATGCGGGTGCCGCGCGTCCGCGAGGTCGAGGTGACCCTGTCCCGCCTCGGCCCCGGGCTCGACGGCCTGCGGGTGGTGCTGCTCACCGACACCCACTACGGGCCGATCGACCGGGTCGCGTGGTCGTCGAAGGTCGTGGATGTCGTGAACAGCCTGGACGCCGACATCGTCTGCCACACCGGTGACATCGCCGACGGCACCGTCGAGCAGCGCCGGGCGCAGTCCGTCCACCTGGGACGCGTCCGGGCCCGCCACGCCCGTGCCTACGTCACCGGCAACCACGAGTACTTCTCCCAGGCCGAGGGCTGGCTGGCGCACATGGCCCAACTCGGCTGGGAGTGCCTGCACAACCGGCACGTTGTCGTGGCGCGCGGCGGATCGCGGCTGATCCTCGCCGGTGTGGACGACCGTACCGCCCACTCCTCGGGCCGCCCCGGGCACGGCGCCGACCACGCGACGGCGCTGGCCGGCGCCGACCCGGACGCCGCCGTGCTGCTGTTGGCGCACCAGCCCCGGCAGGTCGACGCCGCCGTCGCGCACGGCGTCGACCTGCAACTGTCCGGCCACACCCACGGTGGTCAGATCTGGCCGTTCCATCTGCTCGTCCGCACCGACCAGCCGGTGCTCGCCGGACTGTCCCGGCACGGGGACCGCACCCAGCTCTACACCAGCCGCGGCACCGGGTTCTGGGGTCCCCCGTTCCGGGTCTTCGCACCCAGCGAGATCACCCTGCTCATCCTGCGCGCACCACGCTGATCGACCCGGCTCAACAGTGCCAGACGAGCAGCGGCTGGTCGTCGATCAGGGAGCCCGTCCCCAGGTGCCGTGCCATGGCCGAGCCTCCCGGTCCGCCGTCCCGTCCAAAGACCCAGGGCACGACGGGCGCCGATCTGTTGCGCTCAGCCGGCGGAGAGTTCGTTGTATTCGTGCGCTTCCTGCTGGCCGGACAGCTCCTGGATGGCGGCCATGATCTCGTCGGTGATCTGCCGGCGCTGGCGGGCCACGGGGATCGCGTCGTCGGGCTTGAAGTAGCGCGGCGTGCCGAACCGGATCGTGACCCGGACGGGTCGGGGCAGCCGGGCGCCGACGGGCTGCATGCGGTCCGTGCCGATGAGACCGACCGGTACGACCGGCGCCCCCGAGGCCAACGCCAGCCAGGCCACGCCGGTACGGCCCCGGTAGAGCCGGCCGTCGCGGGACCGGCTGCCCTCGGGGTGGATGCCGAACGCCTTCCCCTGCCGCAACGCCTCCAGCGCGGTGTCGAGCGCCGCCTGGGCCGCCCGATGCTGACCCCGGGGCACCGGCATGGCATCGACAGCCGTCATGACCTTCTGGACGAGATAACCGGACAGCCCGAGGCCCTCGAAATACTCCGCCTTGGCCAGGAAGGCCACCGGGCGCGGGGACAGCAGCGGGATCGCGAAACTGTCCATGACCGACAGATGGTTGGCGGCGAGGATGACGGGGCCCTTGCGCGGCACGTTCTCCCGGCCTTCGACCACGGGTCGCGCCACCGCGCGGGCCAGCGGGGCCAGCACCGACCGGGTCACGGCCTGCAGCAGCATTCGTCCACCGCCGTCAGCCGCTCTCGCACCCCGCATTCCTACCACCCCCGGGTCGGCGGTGTCCGCCCACCCCTTCGCGTGATCGCGTGGATGACAGGTCGCTCCAGCGCCCAGAATCCACGCGATCATGAAGTGACGGGGACGTTATCCACAATCCACAGGCAATGAAGTCGCGATGGCCCCGATGGGGGCGAACCAGGACCATCGGTTCGTGCTCGACGAGATCCTCCGGCGTCAACACGGCGTCATCACCCGCGCCCAGGCCCTGGCCTGCGGCCTGACCCCCGGCTTTCTGCGCCACCAGGTCAACGCCCGCCGCTGGCGTCGGCTCCGTCCCGGCATCTTCGCCACCTTCACCGGCCCCCTCCCGCGCCCGGCCCGCCTGTGGGCGGCGGTGCTGGCGGCCGGCCGCGGCGCCTGCCTGAGCCATGAGAGCGCGGCGGAACTGCAGGGGCTGGCCGACCCGGTCGAGCCCATCCACATCACGGTGCCCGGCGACCGGACGGTGCGGCGCATTCCCGGCGTGCGCATCCACCGCTCCGCCCGGGTCGCCGCGAGCGTGCACCCGGTCCGCGAACCGCCCCAGACCCGGATTGAAGAGACAGTCCTCGATCTCACCCAGACCGCCCCCGATCTGACCACTGCCTACGACTGGATCGCCCGCGCCGTCGGTGCCCGCCGCACGACACCGCGCCTGCTGCTGGCCGCTCTGGCGCGGCGGCCGAAGATGCGCCGCCGCCGGGAGCTCCGCGAAGGGCTGGGCGACGTGGCCGCGGGCTGCCTGTCCGTGCTGGAACGCTCCTACCGGCGCGACGTCGAACTGGCCCACGGTCTGCCCCGGGCCGACCGCCAGGTGCCGGTGGCCACCCGCCGCCGGCGCAACTACCTCGACGCGCGCTACCGCGAGTACACGACCCGGGTCGAACTCGACGGCCGGGCCGCCCACCCGTACGGGCAGCGCTTTCGGGACATGAAACGCGACAACGCCGGCGTACGGGCGGGGGACGCGACGCTGCGCTACGGCACCGCCCGGACTGCACCATCCCGTGATCGCGTGGATTCCGGGTCGTGTGAGCGCCCAGAATCCACGCGATCATGTGGCGGCGGTCAGCGCGTGCAGCGTCGCGTCGAACCGCCGATGCGCCGTGATGCTGCCGGGCGCCGCCACCACCTGGCCCCGCCGGACCTGGTTGCGCCGCACGCCCCGCAGCAGCACCGCCGCGTTGTCACCGGCCTGCGCCTGCGCCAGCGTCCGCCCGAACATCTCCAGCCCGGTCACGACGGTGTGCATCGACGGCCGCAGGCCCACGACGGAGGCCGGCGAACCGACCGTCAGGCTGCCCTGCGCCACCGCCCCGGTCACCACCGTGCCCCGACCGGCGATGGTCAGCACGTTCTCGATCGGCATCAGGAACGGCTTGTCCACCGCCCGCGGCGGCACCGGCACGTACCGGTCCACCGCGTCGAGAAGGTCCACGATGGACTGTACCCACCGCGACTCGCCGGCCAACGCGCCCAGCGCGGAGACCGGCACGATCGGCACCTCGTCGCCCGGGAAACCGTACCGGGACAGCATCTCCCGCAACTCCAACTCGACGAGGTCGAGCAGCTCCGGGTCCTGGGCGGCGTCGGCCTTGTTCATCGCCACCACGAGGTGCGTGACACCGACCCGGCGCGCGAGCAGCGAGCCATCATTACTCCACAGTGGACTGAAGTCTGCCGGCGGGAGCCGAACGCGAAGAGCCACCCTCCTCCCCCGCGCTCGGCGCCGGCTCGCCAGGCCGGACTCGCGACAGTCTGCGGATGGGAGAAGGGTCAGCTATCCAGGCCGCCAACGGGCGCGGGCACGGTGGCGGCACGCGGGGCACCCGCGTGCGACAGCAGCACCGTGAACATGCGGCCAAAGATAGGCCGTGCCCGTACGGTGGGCAATGGCCTTTCGCGCGCGTTGGCCGGCGGGCCCCTCAGCGCGCGCCGACCATCAGTCCCTGCGCGCCGCGGCCGACCGGTCCGGCGAGGTCGGCGAGCGTCGTGGTCGCCAGCCCCACCCCGGAGGAATCGAGGACTGTATGCGCATCGACATAGATCCACTCGCCGGTGGGCACGCGATGCAGGTGGATGGTGAGTTCCGTGTTGATGAACCACCAGGCGTCGTGGTGCAGCTCGCTGGACATGCCGTTGCCGCAGTCCGCGATCGCCACGAGCCGCTGGGTGGGGGTGATGGGCTCACCGGCCACGAGATCGACCCGGGGCCGGGCCCAGGCGGCCGAGGGACCGGGGATGTCGAACCGACCCCGGACGAAGCGGAAGTCGACCGCGTCGATGAAGCCGCTGCTCCAGGCAGCGTCGGCGACCATCGTGGCCTCCGGACCGGGCAGCGGCGGCGGCGCGGACAGGCCTGCGTCGTAGCCCTCGGGAAGGGTGACCTTCTCGGTGCGCATGCGCCAGGCCCGGGCCCGCAGCGCCACCCGGCCACCGGCGACGAGTTCGCCCTCCAACATCTCGACGGAACGCCCGCGCCGGGTGACCGCGGCGCTGGCCCGCACCTCGCCCGTCGGCACCGGACCGAGGATCTCCACGGTGATCCGCACCAACTGGCTCGGCCCCGCGATGGAGCTCTCCGCCTGCTCCATCGCCCGGGTCAGCAGCGCCGACGGTGGCCCGCCGTGCTGTTGGTCCGGCGTCCACACGCTGCGCGTGCTCGGCGTCGCGATGAAGACCCCGGGTTCGTCGGTCGGCAGATAGAAGGCAGACATGGCCGTCATTCTCGTCCAACTCCGGCCCGGCGCGACTGTGACGAGGATCGCTCCCGCCGGCCGGGTCAGCGACGCTGGGCGAGGTAGACCACCGTCACGTGGGGATCGTGCACCACCCCGCCGTGGCGGCGGACCAGGTCGGCGAGGCCGTCGAGCAGTTCGGCCCGCCGCGCGGGCTCCAGCTCGTTGACGCTGGTGAACGAACCGAACAGGCGGCGCACCGAGTCCGGCGTGAGCGGGTTCTCCCAACGGATCTGCTCCACCTCGGGCCGGGTGAACCAGCCGCCCTGGCTCAGCTCGTCCCGCCACGACTCGATGTTCAACGGGCCACGCGTCTGCTGCCGGGCACTGGTGGGCAGCAGCCGTTCGTAGAGCGCCTGCTGGTCCTCGCGGAACGGGGTCGAGCGGGTGGGGTCGCCAAACACGGTCCACCACACCGCGAGCCAGCCACCCTCCGGCAGCACCCCCGAAAGACGCGGCAGGGTGACGTCGGTCCGCACCCAGTGGAAGGCGGTGGCGGAGGCGACAATGTCCACAGTGGAGGAAAGTGGGGCGGTCTCGATCCGGTCGTTGACGACACGGAGCTGGCCGGAGGCGACCTCGGGCGCCAGGTCGGCGGCGAGGTGAGCCGCCAGCCGTACCCCTGGTTCCACTGCGGTGACCACCGCCCCGCGCGCCAGCAGGTCCCGGGTCGCCTGCCCCGTGCCCGCCCCGATCTCCAGGACCCGCGTGCCGGGGCCCAGACCGCACCGCTGCGCGAGCAGTTCGTAGACCTGTACGGGATAGGGCGGCCGGGCGTGCCGGTAGTCGTCGGCACGCTCCTCAAAGGACAGTCGGCGGGACTCCTCCCGCACGCTCACGTCGTCCCCGCTCACCGGCGCATTATGCCAGTCTCGTGCCGGACGGCGGGGTCGCCAGGACCGGCACCGACCCGGCCGCGGACCACCCCGGTGCCGGGCGGGCGATGGGCCGGCTCAGCTCGGAGCTGACATTCGGGCACAACGGCAGCAAGGCCTGCATCGGCTGGGCGGATCCCACGCGCGACCTGGCGTTCGGCTACGTCACCGATCTGCTACCCGCCCCTCTTCCCCCCGACCGCCACCCCCGCCCCGCCCCCACCCCGCCCCGCCCCCGCCCCGTTGATCTAGGGATTCGCATGGTGCTTGGAGATCAACTCACCATGCCAAGCCCTAGATCAACGGCTAGGGGACGAGGGGGTGGGGGCGGGGGTGGGGATGGGGCAAGATGGCGGGGTGCGCGCTATCCAGATCACCGAATTCGGCGGCCCCGAGGTGCTCCACCTGGTCGAGCTGCCCGATCCCGTACCGGCCGACGGCCAGGTGCTGATCCACGTCGACCGGGCGGGCGTCAACTACGCCGACACGCATCACGCCGAGAACACCTACCTGGCCCCGTCGACGCTGCCGCTCGTCCCCGGCGGCGAGGTCGTGGGCCGCACCCCCGACGGTCGGCGGGTCCTGGGACTGGTGGGCAGCGGCGGCTACGCCCAACGCGTCGCCTGCGACCCACGCGCCGTCTTCGACGTGCCCGACCACATCGACGACGTGACCGCGCTCGCGCTGCTCGTGCAGGGCACCACCGCCTGGCTGCTGCTCAAGCGCACGACACACTTCGAGCCGGGTGAATCGGTCGTGGTGCACGCCGGCGCGGGCGGGGTCGGCAGCCTCGCGGTGCAGCTGGCGAAGACCTGGGGCGCGGGCCGGGTGATCGCGACCGCGAGCACGCCGGACAAGCGCCAGCTCGCCCTCGACCTCGGCGCCGACGTCGCCGTGGACGCCAACGCCGAGAACATGACCGAGGCGCTGCGCCAGGCCAACGGCGGCCGCCGGGTCGACATCGTGCTCGACATGACCGGCGGGCGCGTCACCGACCAGAGCCTGGCCGCCCTCGCCCCGTTCGGGCGCCTCGCCTTCTACGGCATGGCCAGCCGGACCCCGCCCACCCCCGTCGCGCCGGCCAGCCTGCTCGCGCACTCGACCACCGTCGCCGGGATGTGGCTCGTGCACGCGCTGCTCGTGCCCGGTCTGCTGCAGACCGCCCTCGACGACCTGTACGGTCTCGTCGCCGACGGTCGGTTGCGTGCCGTGGCCGGGGGTGACTACGCACTCTCCGACGCACGCCGCGCCCACGAGGACCTCCGCTCCCGCCGTACGGTCGGCAAGCTCGTCCTCGACCCGAACCGCTGAGGACCGCGTCGTCCACAGTGGACACCAGCCCGTACGGGCGCCGCCACCGGGCCTACTTGATCGCCATCGCGTTGGCGGTGGAGCCGACCCCGCCGACGAGGTTGAGCGGCTTCGCGGTGAGCAGGAACTCGTACACGCCGTCCTCGGCGCAGTCGTCGGCGAGCGCCTGCAACGACCACATCTCGCCCAACGCGAAGCCCAGCAAGGCGATCAGCGGCCGGTGGATGGTGCCGTTGTGGTCGACGCCCTTGCTCGGCACCTCCTGGCCCGGCAGCTCCCACTCGTTGCCGGGCAGGTTGGGTGCCGCCTCCACGCCGAGGTTGTCCGCCGCGACCAGGGCGAAGTGGTGGTCCCACAGCCACGCCACCATGTCCCGGCTCTGGATGAGGCCCGGGAACCGGGTGTGGTGCTTGAACTCCTGCCGCGCCCGCAGGTCCATGTGCAGCCGGCAGTACTCGGCCCAGCCGGTGCGCACGACGAGGATGTCACCGTCCAGGAAGGACACACCCTGGGCTGCGGCGGTCGCCTCCAGGTCCTCGACGGTGAGGTAGGTGGCGACGGTCGGATCGATGGGCCGCCCCACCGAGCGCAGGTAGCGTTCGACGTCCAGCAGCACGCCCCGACCCACGATGCCCGCGTCGGCCCAGTACTGGATGCCCAGCGTGGGCGTTCGGGCGGCGAACTCCTCGGCCTGATGCCCGCCGTAGAAGCCGATGCCGGGGTAGCCGATGTGCCGCAACCCATCGATCTGAGACGATGCTTGGAGATAGAACGAATCCAGCCAGTCGTCGAAGTGCAACGGGTTGTTCGAGAACAGGGAATGCTGGTAGGCCGAGCGCGTACCCGACGGGAAGGGCTCGAAGGCGTCGAGCGGATAGTCGAGGTTGAAGGTCTTGCCGGTGCGCACCAGCGTCGCGGCGTGGCGGCGCACCTCGGGGGTGAGGAAGTTGATCGTCCCCAACTGGTCGTCCTCGCCGAAGACGTGCCACGCCGAGCCAGCCGGGTTCGCCTCCGCCAACTCGGCGTAGGTCGGCCAGCGCCGGGCGGCCGTCCGGGTGGCGTCGGCCCCGCCGCCGGTCCGCGCCCGGACGGGCTGGCGCGCCGCCTTCTTCAGGTCGATCGCTCTCGCGCTACCACGAGACCGCGACGTACTTCGTTTCGAGGAACTCTTCGATGCCATGGTGACCTCCCTCCCGCCCGAGTCCGCTCTGCTTGACGCCGCCGAAAGGAGCGGCCGGATCGGAGAGCAGCCCCCGGTTGATCGCGATCATGCCCGCCTCGACCCGTTCGGCCAGCGCCAAGCCGGCGCGCAGGTCGCCCGTGTAGACATAGGCCGCCAGCCCGTACGGCGTGTCGTTGGCGGCGGCGACGACCTCGTCGACGTCGGTGAACGCGGTCACCGCCGCGACCGGCCCGAAGATCTCCGTGCGCATCATCGCCGACTCAGCCGGTACGGCGTCCACCACCGTCGGCTCGACGAAGTAGCCGGCGTCGCCGATTGCTCGCCCGCCGGTGACGACCGAACCACCGTCACGCACGGCGGAGTCCACAAGGGACAGGATGCGCTGGCGGGCGGCCTGCGTGATCACGGGGCCGCAGGTGGCGTCCGAGACGCGGCTGTCGCCCACCACCAGTTCGCTCATCCGCGCGGACAGCTCGGCCACCACCCGCTGCCGCACGTCGGCGTGCGCGTAGACGCGGTTGGCCGCCGTACAGGCCTGGCCGCCGTTACGCATCTTGGCGATCATCAATCCATCGATCGCTGCCGGAATGTCGGCGTCCGGCAGGATGATGAACGGCGCGTTGCCGCCGAGCTCCATCGAGCAACTGACGATCTGGTCGGCCGCCTGGGACAGCAACGCCCGGCCCACCGGCGTCGACCCGGTGAACGACAGCTTGCGCACCCGCGGGTCGTGCAGCATCTCACCCACGATCACCGGGTTCTCCGTGGAGGTGATGACGTTCACCACGCCCGGCGGCACGCCCGCCTCCGACAGGAGCTCGGCCACGAAGTAGGCGGTGAGCGGGGTCAGCTCCGACGGCTTGAGGATGGTGGTGCAGCCGGCGGCCAGAGCCGGGGCGAGCTTGCGGGTGGCCATCGCGGCGGGAAAGTTCCACGGCGTGATGAGCAGCGACACGCCGATCGGCTGCTGCCACACGAGGATGTGATTCGCCCCGCTCGGCGCCCGACGCAGGTCACCCCCGATCCGCACCGCCTCCTCGCTGAACCAACGGAAGAACTCGGCCGCGTAGTCCACCTCGCCCCGCGCGTCGGCGAGCGTCTTGCCGTTCTCACTGGCCATCAGCTCGGCCAGCGTCTCCTTCTCCCGCATCATGATGGTGAAGCAGCGGCGCAGGATCTCGGCCCGCTCGCGAGGGCTGGTGGCCGACCACGACGGCAGCGCGTCGGCGGCCGCGTCCACGGCACGGGCGGCGTCGGCCACTCCGGCGTCGCCGACCACACCCAGCCGGCCGCCGGTGGCCGGGTCGTCGACCACGATCGCCGGCCGGCCGCTCGTCGCCGGCACCCAGGAACCCTTGATGTACAGGTACGGTCGCTCCAGCAGTTCGCCGGGCAGACTCATGGTCATCCTCCATGGTGGAGCTTGGTCAGGTCGCCCAGGAAGGCCGCCTCGGTGATGGCCCTCGCGTCGGCCTCGCTGATCGGGCGGGGGTTGTTCTCCAGCAGCCGCGTGACCCGCATGCTGGCGCTGGCGACGAAGTCCAGTTGGTCCTCGCGCAGACCCATGGCCGCCAGCGTGGGGCGGATGCCCACGTCGAGCATCAGTTGCCGTACCGCCGTCACCGCCGCCCAGGCGCTGTGCTCCGGCTCCGGCGCGGCCTCGCCGAAGACCGCCGCGATCGTGGCGAGCTCGGCGGTCCGCTCGGGCAGGTTGTACGCCATGAGGAAGGGCAGCAGCAGGCCCACGCCCTCGCCGTGCGCGGTGTGGGTCAGGGCGCCGATCGGGTACTGGATCGCGTGCGCCCCGGCGGTGCCGGCGGTGCCGAAGGCGAGCCCGCCGTAGAGCGCGGCGAGCTGCATGTCCCGGCGCGACGCTTCGTCCGGTGTGGACGATGCCGCGCGCCGCAGGCTGCGGGCGATCAGGGCGATGCCGGCGAGCGCGTAGTGGTCGGTCAGCACCGTCTTGCCCACGAACACCCGGCTCGTGGCCAGGCTGGCCGTGTCGGGTCGGCGGATCGCGGTGAACGCCTCGACGCAGTGCGCGAGCGCGTCGGCCCCGGTGTAGGCCGTGAGGACGGGCGGGCAGCCGTACGAGAGGACCGGGTCGACCACCGCGACCGCCGGGATGAGGTACGGGCTGGAGACGCCGACCTTGAGCACCTGGTCGGGGTCGGTGACCACGGCGACCGGCGTGACCTCCGAACCGGTGCCCGCGGTCGTCGGCACGGCCACGACCGGCACGGTCGGACCGGGCACCCTGCCCTCGCCGTAGTAGTCGCGCAGCGACCCACCATGGGCGAGCAGCACCGACAGCGCCTTGGCGAAGTCCATGGAGCTGCCCCCGCCCAGACCGACGATGACCTCCGGGGCGTGCGACCGCAGCCGCACCATACTGCCCTCGATGGACGGTACGGGCAGCTCGGACTCGACGCCGTCGTACACCGTGACGGTCGCGCCCGCGCGGGTGAGCGAGTCCACCAGACCCCCGAACGCCGGGTCGGCGCTCATGCGCGCGTCCGTGCAGACCAGGACCCGGCTGCCGAGATGGGCCACGAGGTCGCCGAGCCCCGCGCTGCAGCCCTCGCCGAAGACGATCTGGGCCGGTGCGCGCAGCAACCCGTACGTCGGTCCCTGCCCAATGTTAGGAAGGGCACCTTCTTCTACGCTCACGGTTAACAAGGTGCCCTTGCTTGCGGGGGGCGGGGTCATGCGGCCACGATCCGCTGAGCGTCGGGGTGCCACCAGGCCACCACCTCGTCGCCGATGGCGTAGTTCTTGTCGGCGGCCGGGATGCGGGCCCGACCGGCGACCCCCGCGGCACCGGCGGCGAGCTGCAGCGTGCGGTAGGCGCCCATGTACTCGATGTCCCGCACCCGCGCCCGCACCGCGTTGGCGCCCTGCGGCACCTGTGCACGTTCCCGCACGACGCCGACCGCCTCCGGCCGGACGACCAGTGCGGTTCGCGCGGCCGAGCGTGCCCGTTGCGCGACCGTGCCCTGGTCGACGGCCCACCGCTCGTCCTCCCAGGTGAGCGGCGCGGTCACCGGTTGGTCCCCGAGCTCGAAGACGGTCGAGTCGCCGAGGAACCGGGCGGTGAACAGGGTCTCCGGCTCGCCGTAGAGGTTCTCCGGCGAGCCGACCTGCTCGATGCGGCCGTCGTGGAACAGGGCGATCCGGTCGGAGAGGTTCATGGCCTCCTCCTGGTCGTGCGTCACGAAGACCAGGGTCGTGCCCACCTCCCGGTGGATGCGGCGGATCTCCAACTGCAGCGCGGACCGCAGGTTGCGGTCCAGGGCGCCCAACGGCTCGTCGAGCAGCAGCGCCCGGGGATGGAAGACGATGGCCCGGGCGAGCGCGACCCGCTGCTGCTGTCCGCCGGAGAGCTGCGCCGGGTGGTGCTTGTCGCGTCCCTGGAGCTGCACCAGTTCCAGCACCTCACGGACCCGGCGTTCGATCTCGGGCTTGGGCACCTTGCGCTCGCGCAGCGGGTAGGCGATGTTGCCGGCCACGGTCAGGTGCGGGAAGAGCGCGTAGTTCTGGAACACCATGCCCAGGTTGCGTTTGTGCGCGGGCAGGGTGCCCACCTCCTGGGCGTCCAGGTAGATGCTGCCCGACGTCAGCGTCTCGAAGCCGGCGATCAGGTTGAGCGTGGTCGTCTTGCCCGACCCACTCGGACCAAGGAAAGTCATGAACTCCCCTGGTTCGATGGTCAGTGAGACCCCGTCGACCGCCGGCGCGGCCAGCCCGAAGTCCTTCGTCACGCTCTCCAGCCGGATCTGGGCGCCCTTGCCGCTGGACGCGGCGGTCGGACCGGTGGCGGTCGGGTTCTTCCCGATCAAAATGGTCACGGCCTTTCTCCTAACGACGCTGCTTGCGAGCGCCGACCAGCAGCGCCACAAGGAAGATGAGGCTGACGGTCACGACGATGAGGCTGGACGACGCGGCGATGGTGGGGTCGATGTCCACCACCACGCTGTTGTACATCTGCACCGGCAGCGTCTGGAACTTCGGCGAGCGCAGGAACAGCGCGATCACGACCTCGTCGAACGAGGTGACGAACGCCAGCACCGCGCCCGTGGCCACCCCGCGGCTGATGAGCGGGAGGGTGACGGTGAGAAACGAGCGCCACGGCGACGCGCCCAGCGAGGCCGACGCGCGCAGGTAGGTGGCGTCGAAGGTGCCCAGCGCACTGGTCACGCTCACCAGCACCAGCGGCGTGGCCAGGGCGGCGTGGGCGAAGACGTACCCGGTCAGCGTGCCGGTCAGATGCCACTTGAGGAACGAGATGTAGACCGCCGTGGCGATGACGATGGACGGCGTGAGGATGGGGAACATCAGCACCGAGCGGATCAGCCGGGCCACCCGACCGCGCAACTGGTGCAGGCCCAGTGCCGCCGAGGTGCCCACCGCGGTCGCCAGGACCGCGGCGAGAACCGCCACGACGAACGAATTCTGCAGCGACTCCAGCCACTTGTCGCCGGTGAAGAAGTTGCGGTAGAGCCACAGCGAGTTTCCCTTGGGCGGAAACACGAACGTGGTCGCCTCGGAGAAGCTCATCGGGATGACGATGAGCGTCGGCAGCACCAGGTACAGCGCGACGAGCGCGCCGATGATGCCGAGCCAGATCGGGGTCGGGTCGGCCCCGCGCCCGCGCCGGCGGCGGGCGGGCGGGGTGGAGACGTCCGCGGCGCTGGTGCGCTGGTCGTCCGGTGGGGCGATCGTCGTCATCGCGCGCTCCTTGTCTGTCCGGCGACGCTGACCCCGATGGTGGCCACCGAGCCGCCGACCCGGTTGGCCCAGGCCACCAGGACGAGGGTGATGACGAGCACCAGCGTGCCCAGTGCGCCCGCGCCAGCGAAGTCGAGCAGTTGGGTGGTGCGCTGCCCCAGCAACTGGGCGACCAGCGACTCACGCGGCGATCCGATGAGGGCCGGCGTGACGTAGAAGCCGCACGCCAGTGTGAAGACGAGGATGAGACCCGCGGCCACACCGCCGCGCGAGAGCGGCCAGTACACCTTCCAGAACGCCACCAGCGGTGGCGAACCGAGGCTGCGCGCCGCGAGGAGCAGCCGGCGATCGATGCCGCCGAGCGCGCTGAACAGGGGCAGCACCATGTAGGGCAGCAGCACCTGACTCATCGCCAGGGTCACGCCGGCCGCGGTGCCGTAGAGGGTGACGTTCTCGAACCCGAACAGGCCGAGCAGGCTCTGCACGAGGCCGCCGTCGTAGAGCAGGATCAGCCACCCGAAGTTGCGGGCCAGGGCCGAGGTCCAGAAGGGCATCAGCACCAGCACGACCAGCACGCCGCGCGCTCGCGGCCCCACCCGGGTCATCAGGTACGCGTAGGGATAGCCAAGAATCAAAGTGACGATCGTCACGATCGCGGCGGCCTTCGCGGTGCGTGCCAACACCTTGAGGGTGACACCGTCCGTGAACAGGCTGCGGTAGTGGTCCAGGGTGAAGCCGGGCGTACCCGGCTCGCCCAACGGAATCACGGTCTGGATGCTGCGCCAGAAGCTCTGCCACAGCGGCACCCCGAGGACACCGCCCAACAGCACCACGGCGGGGATCACCAGCAGCCAGCCCGCGCTGGGCCAGCGCACGCGGCGCAACCCGGCGACCACCCGGCCGGCCAGTCCGTTGCCCGACGAACCGGCAGCGGCCTGCGCGCCCGGCAGCGGACTGCGCGGTCCGCTGTCCGACCGCCGCGATCGTGACGTCGTCATCTCTCCTCCGCTCCTCGCGGTCAGGGCTGTCGCGGGATCAGACGTTGAGCCACTTGTTGAACTCGGTCGAGATCTGGTTCCAGTGGTCGCCCCACCAGACCGAGTCGACCGCCACGTTCTTGCCCGTGTTGGCCGGCCCGAACGCGTTGATCATCTTGCCGTTCTCGGTCAGCGCCGGCTCGGACTTGTTGTTCGACGGCGCCACACCGATGAGTTCGGCGATCTTCTGCTGCTGGGGGGCCTGCAGGATGAAGCTCATGAAGCGCTCCGCCGCCGCCTTGTGCGGCGCGCCCTTCGGGATCGCCATGCCGTCCACGCTGGTCATGGTGATGTCCCAGACCGGCACGATCTTCGCGCCCGCGTCGAGGGCAGCCTGGGCGCGGGCCTGCACCATGATCTCCATGTCGACCTGCTTGGAGGTCACCAGTTGCAGCAGGGCACCGACGTTCGCGGCCCAGGTCGTGGAGGACCGGATGGACTCCCACTTGGCCAGCGCCCGCGGCACGTCGATCGGGTAGACCTGGTCCGGCGCGACACCGTCGGCCATCAGGGCCCACTCGAGGATGCCGTCCTGCAGCGCCGGCACCACGCCACGCTTGCCCGGGAACTTGGTGGTGTCGAAGAAGTCCTGGATGGTCTTCGGCGCGGTCGCCGGGTCGGGCCACTTCTCCGCACTGTAGGCGAAGACCAACGAGTAGCGGAAGTCCGGGATGTAGCACTCGCCAAGCACGCCCGGCGAGAACTCGTCCCTGTTGATGTCCGGGATGTTCAGCTTCTCGTAGATCGTGCCGCAGTTCTGGCTCGCCAGCCAGGGCGCGGTGTTGACGAGGTCCCACTGCACCACGCCGGCCTGCACCTGGGCCTTGACCTGGGCCGCGTCGGGCGGGGACGCGTTGACGAACGTGACGTTCGGGTGCAGGGCCGTGTAGGGCTCCTGCCACGCCTTGATCATGCCGTCCTGGCCGGTGCCTCCGTAGGAGACGTAGGTCAGCTCGACGGGCGCGTTCTCGTCCGCGTTCGACGAACTGTCGTCGCCGGACGAGCAGGCGGAGAGTGCGCCGGCGAGCGCGAGAACGGTGGTGGTTGCGATAATCTTCGATCGAACTCGGGACGGGACTCGGTGGGACATATGAGGTACCTCCTGCTGGCGCCGAGACGAGACGCCGTGGGATCGGGGTTATCGGACGGAATGTCCCCTGGAGACTGAGACCGGAGGCGCGCCGACGAGCTGGCTGAGCTTCTCGGCGGCCTCGCGAAGGAGACCGACGGCCTCCGCCGACCTCTCCGTACTGGGGAGCATCTGTGTGGTTCCCAGCAGGGCCATCGCCGCCTGGACGTCACGGGCGCCGAAGACCGGCGCCGCGACGGCGGCATGGCCCAGATGAGACGGATCGGCCCACGCGAGCCGGTCCCGGCGAACCCTCGCCAACTCGGCTCGCTCCTTGATTGCCTCCGCCTCGTCCAGGGTGGACAGATGGCGGGCGACGACGGTGGGATCGGACTGGAACGCGAGCAGCACGCGCGCCTGAGAGGACTTGACGTCCAGCACGGTGCCCAGACGGACGGTCAACACGATGTTGCCCACCGCGGCCTCTTCCACCAGCGTCACGACCGGCCCGGAATGTCCGAGCAGGCTCAGCACGACGGTGAGCCCGGTGCGGTCGGAGAGCTGACGCATGATGGGCGGTGCCAGGGTCAGCACGTCCCGTCGACCGAAGACGAACGCCGAAAGCTGATCCAGCAACGGACCAGGCCCCCGGTTCTTGCTCAGGAATCCTGAACTCTGCAACGACGCCAGGTAGCGGTGCGCCGTCGTGCGGTTGAGCCCCAGGCGCTCGGAGACGATCGCGACGGAGAGGTGCTGGGTGTCCTGGTTGAACAGCGCCAGAATCTCCGCGGCCCGGTCGATCGACTGGATCGACCCGTCGCCACGCGCACCCTCGGCCGCGCCGGCTCGGCCGGCATTCTCGGCTGACTCGACGTCGTCAGCGTTCATGCTCGTCCCTTCGCCGGTCGGTCTCCGTGCCTGGTGACCTGTCTGGTGTTGACGAATGTTGACTTGACGGAGCTCGCGTACAGCGAGTCGTCTGATGATCGACTGTCGGGGCTTTGTCCCGCAAGGGGCTCGGCCGCCGACCCGACCTCCCGGATGCGTGAGGCGGGGCTCCTGAGCCACGCACCGGACGTTCACTTTGCGGTCAGCACGTCCGGCATGCGGACCATAGCTTGTGAACAGCCCGTTACGCAATGGCCGTCGCCGCAGATTTCTCCAGCACCCCGCCCAGCCCGGCTCCCGGCGCCGTGACGTGCTGGATCCCCGCAACTGGCCAGGATCTCCGGCCCAGCGGGTCCCGCGGGCGCCCGCGCGATTTCCCGCGCGGCAAGCATGGACAGCATCCAGGGCCGTCCGTATGCTGAACGCGCCGTTCATGTTGCGAACACGGAGGACCGCGATGACCGTCCCTGCAGGTGCCCAGGCCAGTCCAGCGTTGTTGAAGGTTATCGATGGCGCCGTCGACCTTCACTGCCACTCGGGCCCGAGCCCGTTCCCCCGGCGGATCAACCACGTGGAGGCCTCGTACGACGGCGCCCGCATCGGCCTGCGCGCGATCCTGGTGAAGTCGCACCACCACAACACCGTGATGGACCTGCTCGCGATGGCGGGTCAGCTGGCCGATGCGCCGACGCCGGTCTATGGCGGCGTGGCGCTGAACTCGGAGGTCGGCGGCATCAACCCCTCCGCGGTGGCGATGAGCCTGCGGATGGGCGGACGCTGCGTGTGGGCGCCGACCGTCTCCGCCCGCCAGCACATCGACCATCACGCCCACGCCCACGGCTTCCCCACCTCGGGTCTGGACCTGCTCGAGGAGGAGGTCTCGGTCTTCGACGCCAACGGCGAGGTGTCGGCGCAGACCGCGAAGGTGTGTGAGGTGGTCGCCGAGACCGGTGCCCTGCTGACCGGCGGGCACCTGGACGTCACGTCACAGAAGGCGCTCTTCCAGGTCGCGGTCGCCAAGGGTGTGCGGCGACTGCTGGTGCAGCACCCCGATTTCGTGGTGGGCGCCTCGGAGACCGACGTGGAGGAACTGCTGAGCATGGGCGCCTTCGTGGAACACGAGATCGCCATGTACCACCCCGAGGTCGCCCAACCCGACTGGCCGATCGAGCAACTGGTCTCGTGGATCGAACGGATCGGCCCGGAGCGCACCACCATCGGCTCCGACCTCGGCCAGCGGGGCAACCCGCTGCCCGCCGACGGCTACCTCTGGATCGTGCAGGCGCTGCTCGACCACGGTGTGAGCGAACGGGACGTGCGCCGCATGATCGCCGACAACCCGGCCTATCTGCTCGGCCTGGAGGAGCGCCCGGCATGATCACGGCACCGAAGGTCATCATCAGCACCGCCATCACCGGCTCGGTGCACGTGCCGTCACAGAGCGACTACCTGCCGCTCGCGCCCCGGCAGGTCGTCGAGTCGGCCCTGGAGGCGGCAGAAGCGGGCTCGGCGATCATCCACCTGCACGCCCGCCACCCGGACGGCCGGCCCGCGTTCGAGCCCGAGGTCTTCGAGGAGATCGTGCCGCCGATCCTGGACGGCTGCGACGCCGTCATCAACATCACCACCGGCGGCTCCTCGGCCATGACCATCGAGCAGCGACTCGCCGCCGCGGCGCGGTTCAGCCCCGAGTTGGCCTCGCTCAACATGGGATCGATGAACTTCGTCTACTCGGGGATCACCGACCGGGTACGGGTCTGGAAGTACGACTGGGAAGAGCCGTACGTGCGCAACACGTACCGGCATCCCTTCGTCAACTCCTTCGAGCAGATCGAGTACGCCTTGCGGGAGATCGGCGAGAAGGGCGGCACGCGGTTCGAGTACGAGTGCTACGACATCGGCCACCTCTACACGCTGGCCCACTTCGTCGACCGCGGGCTGGCTCGGCCGCCGCTGTTCATCCAGGGGGTCTTCGGGATCCTGGGCGGCATCGGTGCCGACCACGCCAACCTGACCCACATGGTCGCCATCGCCGACAAGCTCTTCGGTGGCGAGTACCATTTCTCGGCCTTCGCCGCCGGCCGCCACCAGATGCAGTTCGGGACCCACAGCGCCTGGCTCGGCGGACACGTGCGGGTCGGCCTGGAGGACAGCCTCTACATCGGCAAGGGCGAGCTCGCGACCAGCAACGCCCAACAGGTCCGCAAGATCCGGTCCATTGTGGAGGATCTGGGCCGCACCATCGCGACCCCCGACGAGGCTCGGCAGATGCTGGGCCTCAAGGGCCACGCCAACGTCAACCGCTGAACCCGCGTCACCGGTGCATCCGTGACGCTCCACTGAGGACTGACATCATGACATACGCGAAGGACGACATCCGGTCGCAACTGGCGGCCGTACCGGAGCAACGCACCGTCCCGGTCCACCGGGTCGACCCGACCACACCGGTCCGAGCGGCGCAGTATCTCGCCCTCTACGACACCGAGCCAACCCTCGTCAGCGACGCGGGATCGAAGACCTGGCAGGTGCGTGGCCAGCACCTCATGCTGTCCTGGACCCAGGCGGTGGCCGGTGAGCGGCTCGTCCGCGCCGGCCAACCCGACGAGTACGCGGTGCTGCTCTACTCGGAGAGCGCGCCGGTACGGGTGACCGCCGGCGACACCGTGCGGGAGATCGCCGAGGAGGCGTTCGTCGTGGTGCCGCCCGGCGACAGCACGGTCGAGGCGCTCGCGGACGGGCCGGTGGTCCGGGTGTTCACCACCGTCGCGCCCGATCTCGCCGACGGTTGCGCGAACTCGGCGACCTACGCCGAGCCGGATCCCCGCTGCGCCCCGCTGATCCCGTGGCCCGACCCGGTCGGTGGCTTCCAGCTGCGGGTGTACCCGCTCGCCGAGCACCCCATCGAGGAGGGTCGCTTCGGACGCATCTTCCGCACCACCAACATGATGATCAACTTTTTGGCCGAGGAGCCGGCGCCCCGCGATCCGCTCAAGCTCTCCCCGCACGTGCACGACGACTTCGAGCAGCTGTCCCTGGCCGTCAAGGGCGAGTTCGTGCACCACATCCAGTACCCGTGGGGGCCCAACTCGACGCAGTGGCGGCCCGAGGACCACGGACGGCTCGGCGTGCCCTCGCTCTGCGTGATCCCGCCGCCCACCGTGCACACCACGCAGGGCGTCGGCCCGCACCAGCAACTCATCGACATGTTCTCTCCCCCGCGGTGGGACTTCTCGTTGAAGGCCAACTGGATCCGCAACGCCGACGACTATCCGATGCCGTCATGACCACTGCCACACCACCGCGCCGCAGCAGGTTCAAGGCGGCGCTGACCCGACCGGACGGGCCCGCCCTGGGCACCTGGCTGAAGCTGCCGGTGATGGAGACGATCGAGCTGGTGGCGTTGGCCGGGTTCGACTTCGTCGTCATCGACCTCGAACACTCCCCGATGGACCTGCAGTCGGCCTACCAGCTCATCGGCAGCGCCAACCACCTCGGGGTGGCCCCGATCGTGCGGATCCCGAACCTGGACGCGGGCATCGTCCAGCGGATCCTCGACGCCGGGGCGGAAGGAGTCATGCTGCCCCACGTGGACGGCGTGGCGGACGCGCAGGCGGCCGTACGGGCGGTGCGCTTCCCGCCGCTGGGCACCCGCGGCGTCGGTGGCACCAGCCGGGCCGGCTCCTGGGGCATGCTCGACCGCGCGGAGTATCTGCGGTACGGCCAGGAGGAGGTCGTGCTGATCGCGCAGATCGAGAGCGCGGCCGCGGCCGCGGCAGCCGGGGCCATCGCCGCGGTGGAGGGCGTGGACGCGCTGCTCATCGGCGCCGCCGATCTGTCCACATCGGAGGGTACGACCGAGGACGACCCACGCATCGTCGCGCTCATCGCGGCGGCGGTCAGGGACTGTCTCGCGGCCGGCAAGCCGATCGGCAACGCGGGCGGCGCCACCGCGGCCTCGGTGCAGGCGGCCGTGGACATGGGCTACACGTTCACCCTCATGAGCAACGACGCCAGCCTGCTGGGGGCGGCGGCCCGGGCGGCGGTGGTGGCCGGGCGATCGGTGCGGTACAAGCGATGACCGCCGCCTCCCGCCCTGCTCCCGTCGGCTCTGCTCCGTCTGACGCAACAACCGGTGCGGCAGACGGAGCAGAGCAGGTGAACGCGCCGCCTCCCGGCGCCCTCACGACCAGCATTCAGTTGCGCTGGGCCGACACCGACCGTTATGGACACGTCAACAACGCGACCTGGCTGCGCTACGTGGAGGAGGCCCGGTCGCGGACGTTCGGCTTCTCCGACCTGCCCGACACCGCCGACCCGGCCCGGCCACCGGCGCTCGCCGTGCTCGGCCCCGGCACCTTCACCATCACCGCGGCCGCGCGGCTCGAGTACGTCGCCGAACTGGCCTACCACGGCCAGGCCGTCCTCGCCGACGTCTGGCTCTCCCAGATCGGCTCGAAAAGCATCGAGATGGCCTTCCGCTTCTGCGACGAGGCCCGCACCACCGTCTATCTGCTCGCCCAGGTCACCCAGGTCGTCTGCGACGTCGCGACGCGCCGACCCCGGGCACTGAACGCCGCTGAGCTCGCCGCGCTGGAACCGTACCGTGGCCATCGTTTGAGTTTTCGATAGATCATGGTTGGCGGGCGGTTCGGCGAGCGCCGGCCGCGGCCACGATCGGCAGGATGAGGAGGACGAGGATGACGGGTCTGCTCGAAGACAAGGTCATCGTCATCACGGGCGCGAGCCTGGGTATCGGTGCCGACGCCGCGCGGGTGTTCGCGCGCGAGGGCGCGTCCCTCGTGCTCGGCGCCCGCCGGATCGAGGCGCTGACGCAGCTCGCCACCGAGCTGAGCGACGCCGGGGCCAAGGTCGCCGTGTGCCCCGGCGACGTGAGCGTCGCCGCGGACGTGCAGCGGCTCGTGGACACCGCGGTGCAGACGTTCGGCCGGCTCGACGGCGCGTTCAACAACGCCGGCATCAACCAGTTCGGACGGCTCGACGAAGTGTCCGAAGAGGACTTCGACCGCCTCTTCGCGGTCAACGTCAAGGGTGTCTGGCTCTGCATGCGCGAGGAGCTGCGGGCCATCACCGCCACCGCCGGGCGCGGCTCGATCGTCAACAACTCCAGCGTCGGCGGCTACCGGGGAAGCAGTGGACTGGCCGCCTACCAGGCCAGCAAACATGCCGTGATCGGGCTGACCCGCACGGGCGCCCACGACTTCGGACCGCTCCGCGTGCGGGTCAACGCACTGGCGCCCGGAGCGACGGAGACGGCGATGTTCCAGTCGATGCGTGAGAACATGCCCGACGGTGTGGCACGGCGCATCGCCGCCATCCCGTTGGGGAAGGCCGCGGACCCGGCCGACGTCGGCGAGGCGGCGGCCTGGCTGCTCTCGGACCGGGCCGCGCACGTGAACGGCGTCGTGCTGCCCGTCGACGGCGGCTTCACCGCCTGACCCTCCCCCTCCCCGTCCCCTTCCCCGTCCCCCTCCGCTTCCCGCTCCGCTTCCCC
>Ga0164243_10002918_pt1 | contig 27711 bp, 26 predicted proteins | sample OricompcompostOP_FD_108781 | JGI IMG/M metagenome (GOLD analysis project Ga0164243, IMG submission 108781) | Organic Plus compost microbial communities from Emeryville, California, USA - Original compost - Organic plus compost (OP) | ecosystem: Engineered > Solid waste > Mixed feedstock >...
CGTCGACAGGTTCCCAGGCATCAGTAGAGAGATGCCTTTCAACATGAAACGGTCCCAGGATCCAGATCCGGAACAAGGCGGAGTCGTGATCTTTCAAGTCTCTCGTCTCTTCACCCTGCATCTGCTGCACTGCAACACCTTATACTATAGAGGAGACGTGATCCTTTGCTCTCTGAAAAACATGTGGTAGTTGACATATCGAGAAATATACATAGTATTTATGCTTCCTGGATTACCCATGTTACTTGTGAAGAACTCATCCTGATGGTATCACAAGCGAATGATGCTTCTTTTCAGGTCGCACCCGTCTTCATTCTTTACAGGTTTTCGGGAAGCGCCCGAAAGTCCTGGTACTGATGTCCCGGGCAGGCCAGCGAGAGAAATGGCAGTTCTCAGGCGCATGATCCTGCGTGTATGAGCGTGTATCATAGCACTCCGCCCTGTGCCCGTGCTTGCTAGCGACACTTTTCCCGCGATACAATGCCCAAAAAAGAGGTGAAGAAGTTCTTTTCTCATGCAATTAACCATCTACTTTACACCAGCAGAAGTAGCCACAGTCAGGGCAAGCGCCCTTGATGTCTATATTGTGATCGATCTGATTCGTGCCACAACCAGCATGACTACCATCCTTGACCGCGGAGCCAGCCGCATTTATGCCGCGCAGACCATCGAACAGGCTCAGGAGGCGTCACGCTACCTCCCCGGTGCCCTGCTCTGTGGAGAACGCAACGCCTTGCAGCTCCCCGGCTTTGATTTCGGAAACTCGCCGGTCCAGTTCTTACAGGCCGAGCTAATTGGCAAAGAGCTGGTTCTGACCACCACGAACGGAACACGCGCCTTCTTTGCCTGTCCACCCGAGAGCGTACGTCTGGCGGGCTGTTTCTACAATGCCCAGGCTGTGACCAGCTATGCCCTCTCCCAGGCGACCAATCTGGGAAGTAATATCGCCATCGTGTGTGCCGGTGAGTATGGCTATTTCCCGCTGGATGACGCCGTCTGCGCGGGCTATCTGGCACAGATGCTCATCGAACAGACGCCTACACTGGAACTACATGAAAGCGTCCATGCGGCGCTCGCACTCTATCAGACCTACGCGCCTCCAAAATTGCTGGAATACTGTCGCTCGGCACGCTCGGTCATCAATGCAGGTCTTCGAGCCGATCTAGATATATGCGTGACGTACAATGCCAGTTCGAGCATTGCCCGGGTCACGGGAAAGCATCCCCACACTGAACTGCTGATTCTGGAACGGGTCCCCATCGCACTCTAAACGAAGCCTGTTTCCCAGAACACTTGCCTTTTAACCTTTCTCACGCTCCGACGTATACCAATTATATACAGTATTAATAATGGTCACAGAGAAGAAGGTACAACATGGATTACCTGTATCCCTTTATTGGCCAGGAGCTTGAAATTCGCTCGGCTGGCATGTTCAAGAGGGAAAGCCAGCTCTGGGCTGATCAGAACACGCTCATCGCTACATTGCGCTGGAAATCCAGCATCAGTTCACAGACGACGATCCAGATAGGAGAACATACCTGGACCTTCTCTCGTAAGGGCTTTTTCAAGCCAGAGATCCAGATTGAAGGCGCGAATGTGCTTACGCTCCAGCGGCATAGCTCGACGCGCTATACGCTCATTTTGCCAGATGGACAGTATGCCTGGACGAAAGATGGAGTGCTCAAGGGCTCCTTTAGCTGGCACGATCAAAGCGGTGCGCCGCTTGTGCAGGTGAGCGGGAAGAAGATTCGCCTGGAGCCAGCAGCCGCGTCCTGCCCATCTCTGAGCTTTCTTACAGCATTCGGCTGGTTCCTGCATCGCCTGTATCAGGAAGAAATGATGAATAGTGCTGCCCTCGGGAGCGCTGCATTCAGCTATTGACCTTCTCCCCCGGCTCAAGCACGGGGGATTCCCACCCTCACGAGCGGGCTTTCCTGCTTCGACGAGGCGTGCCCGCTTTGGTTTTCACCGCACCGGGTCTTACCGCCTCTCCACAGGCTGACACCGCCAGCCCGGCGGCCACCATGTTCTTTGCTGCGTTGATATCACGGTCATGATGGACCCCACATGCAGGGCACGTCCATTCACGCACATCAAGCGCTAAGGCGTCGAGAAGATGCCCACAAGCGCAACAGCGCTTCCTGGATGGGTACCACCGATCCATCTTGACCAGGGTTCGACCATACCAGTTCGCTTTGTATTCCAATTGGGACACCAGCTCCGACCATCCAACATCGCTGATCGCTTTGGCGAGTTTCTCGTTCTTGACCATGTTTTTGACTGCCAGCGTCTCGACGCAGATCGTTTGGTTTTCACGGATCAATCTTGTCGAGAGTTTCTGCAGGAAATCACGGCGTCGATCAGCGATCCGGGCATAAATACGAGCCACTTTCTTGCGAGCCTTGTCTCGGTTCTTCGATCCCTTTTTCTTTTTCGCGTGTCGTCTCTGCGCTTTTGCCAGCTTCTTTTCGTCTTTGGCAAAGCATTTGGGATTGCCGACCTTTTCACCCGTAGACAAGACCACCAGGGACTTCAAGCCAAGATCAGCACCGACAGACTGGACAGAGGGAGGCAGGTGTTCACTGTCTTCTTCTACCAGGATGGAGATAAAAGAGCGCTCAGCACCATCTTTGGAGACGGTGACACTGGAAGGCTTACTGCCATCAGGCAAGGGACGCGACCATCGAATGTCAAGCGGCTCGTTCATCCTGGCAAGAGTGATCATCCCATTGCGCCAGACAAAGGCATTGCTGGTATAGGTTGCGGATTGCTGATGGCGCTTCTTTTTGAACGTGGGATACTGAGCACGTCCCTCAAAGAAGTTGATGAACGCCTTCTCCAGATGACGCAAACTTTGTTGCAGGGGAACAGAAGAGACGTCGTTCAGCCAGGCATACTCGTCTTGCTTCTTCAAAGCCGTCAGCATCTCGCTCAGATCTTTGTAGTAGATCCGCTTCTGCTCGTTGTAGTAGGCATCGGTCTTTTGACGCAACGCCCAATTGAAGACAAAACGGACACAGCCGAAGGTGCGAGCAAGACGATGCTTTTGCTCATCGGTTGGATAGATGCGGTACTTGTATGCTCTCTTCTGTTTCATGCGTTACATGATATCCCATATGGTGTAAAACGTCAACAGTATCTCCCCACCCCATCCGCCAAACAAGGAAGGGCGCTTTCATCCCCCGGAGAAATCCAGGGGGTTTTCCCGCGCCCGTTCTATAAAGAAACAGGGCTGCCCGGGAAATCCCGGGAACAGCCCGCTAATCTAGCGTGAGGACAATCTTACCAAAGTTCCGGTTCTCCTCCATTGCCCGATGCGCCTCAGCGATCTTATGAAGGGGGAATGTCGTCTCAACCACCGGTTGAATACGGCTCTTCTCAAAGAGAGGCATCACCTGCGTTGTGAAGAGACGAGTGACAGCAAGCTTCTCTTCCAGCGTTCGCGAGCGCAAAGTACAGCCGCGAATACTGATACGCTTTCCCATCACCTTCGCCAGATTAACCGATGCCTTCGCTCCTCCCATCGTTGCCAGATAGACCAGACGCCCCCACGGACCAAGCGCATCAAGGTTCTGCTCCATATAGGCAGCCCCAATGAAATCGAGCACCAGATGGACCCCTTCACCCTTTGTCATCTGCTGCACCTCTTCGGCGAAATGGTCCGCACCCAGCCCCACATCTAGCCCGAGCGGCTTGGCTTTTTCCAGCTTTGCAGGTGTCCGAGATGTTCCATACACCGTCGCTCCAACAGCGCGCGCAAGCTGAATAGCCGCCGTACCGACACCGCTTCCCGCCGCATGCACAAGCAGACGCTCACCCATTTTCAGGCCCCCCTGAGTAAAGAGCGCGTCATGAGCCGTCATAAAGACTTCGGGAATCGCCGCCGCCTGCACATAATCAAGGTTCTCCGGGATCTCCACAAGCAGTCCCTCATGGGCAAGCAGAAACTCGGCCTGAGCACCACCGCCCGCGATACCCATTACGCGCTGACCGGGCTTCCAGCGCCGTACCTGAGGCCCGATCTCAGCCACCTCACCAGCAAATTCAAGTCCGGGAATGTTCGCCGGAGCTCCTGGCGGTGCGGGATAATTCCCCATGCGTTGCCCGATATCCGCCCGGTTTAACCCGGCAGCCCGCACGCGCACAAGGACATACTCCCCATAAGGTTGGGGCGGCTCAACATTCTGAATGCTGAGCACTTCGGGCCCGCCTGCCCCGGTAATTAGAACTGCTTTCATCAGATAAGCCCCCTTTCTCAACCGATATATTCTTCTTCTTATTGTACAATGAAGAAAGCAATGCACGTTTCATAGCCCCGGAAAGGAGTTTCATCTATGATCGCCCTTACCAACGCCACCATCATCGATGGTACCGGGCGCGATCCCATTTCAGACATCAGCATTCTGATCGAAGAGAATCGTATTCGAGCTATCGGCAAAACCATCAAGATTCCCGCGGGCACCCGGACAATTGACCTTCAAGGGGCAACGCTGCTCCCTGGGTTGATTGACACACACGTTCATTTCCTGATGGAATATCCAAATATGGCGCAATACCTGATTACACCGTCCTCCTTGCGCCTGTTTCAGGCCATTCCCCGAATGCGAGCAACCCTTGACGCGGGTGTGACTACCGTTCGTGATGCGGGCGGCACTCCAGCAGGTGTGAAGATGGCCGTCCAGCAGGGAATCATTGAAGGACCTCGCATGCTGATCTCTGTCTCTATTATTTCGCAAACAGGTGGACATGGAGACGGCTACTATCCCTGTGGCTGCGATCTTGGCCTGTTTGGTCTTCAGCTTACCGATGTTCCACGCGCAGTTGCGGATGGAGAGGACGAGGTGCGCAAGGTGACACGTGAGCTTCTACGCGCCGGAGCCGACTGGATCAAGCTTGCAACGACCGGCGGCGTTCTTTCAACAGCCGATGCTCCCACCTCGGCCCAGCTTACTATTGATGAGATCAAAACAGCGGTCTATGAGGCAGCGGCGCAAGGCAAGCGTTGCATGGCCCACGCACAGGGTGCAGAAGGTATAATTAATGCCATAAAAGCAGGAGTCGCTTCCATCGAACATGGCATTTATTTAACGGATGAAGCGATCGAGCTGATGCTGAAAAAAAGTGTGTATCTGGTGCCGACACTTGTTGCTCCACTCGATGTCATCGATTTTTCACATGAGCATCCCGAAATCGTTCCCCCGATGATCGCCGCCAAAGCGCTACAGGTCGTGGAAGCGCATCAGGCAAGTTATCGACGCGCCGTCGAAGCCGGAGTAAAAATCGCGATGGGAACCGACTCGGGTGTTGGACGGCATGGAGGCAATGGGCGCGAGCTCTCACTGATGGTCAAACATGGTATGACACCAATGCAATCTATTCAGGCCTCGACGCTTCATGCGGCGCGGCTGCTCCATCTGGATGACCAGCTCGGCACACTGGAAGAAGGCAAACTTGCGGATATGATCGTGCTCTCGGGCAATCCGCTTGATGATATCGACCTTTTTGGTAATCCTGATAACGTGCGTCTCGTCATTAAAGATGGCCGCATTTGTAAGAATCTGCTTGAAGCATAGACGCAAAAAAAGAGCGTTCACCCACTGTCGGTATCGGGTGAATGCTCTTTTCCACTGAGGAGACAACTGGTATTATCTGCTGATATATCTATTCGGCGGATTTCACAGCCTCTAGCTCAAGCTCAAGTTTAACCTCATCGCCAACCAGCAGACCACCGCTTTCTAGAACGACATGATAGTTGACGCCAAAGTCTTTACGATTGATCTTTGTGCGGGCATAGATACCGGCTTTGACGTTTCCGAAGGGATCTTTCCCCTGACCGCCATACTCAACATCAAACACGACAGGTTTGGTCACGCCACGCAAAGTCAGATCACCGGTCACCTTGTACTCGCCCTCGCCTGCGGGCTCCACTTTGGTACTCTTAAAGGTGATGGTTGGGTACTCCTCGGCCAGGAAGAACTCACCAGACTTCAAATGGGCATCACGATTGCTATCCCCGGTGTCGATGCTCGCAACATCTACTTCAGCTTCAACCCAGGAAGCAGCAGGGTTCTGCTCATCGATATTCAACGTACCACGGAATGAGTTAAACTGGCCACGCACAGTGCTGATCATCATGTGTTTGACAGAAAAGCCAACGCGGGAGTGAGATGGATCAATCTGCCAGGTCATAAGAATACAACTCCTCTCTCCAACAAAAAGGTAGGCGAGCCATCCGCAAAGGACGTCCCTACTTATTAATAGTTAGCTGCTAAATAATATCTTACTACTGAGTTGACATTAGTATAACACGAGGTCCTCATCATCGTCAAGTACCTAACATTTTATTAGTCAGGATTGAAAAGGGATAGGAGAGAAGATACAGGACGAAGGGAAGAGGGGAAGGAGAGAATAGGTCATCCATGATATAATTGCACCAAAATAGTATCAGAATGTAGAGGAAGCTGACACTATGTTTACCCTCAACGACATCCTGCAAGGAAACAAAGGCAAGCTAGAAATGGTCTGCGCTCAACAGCCAGACCCAGACCTGACGTTCCATGCAGCACATCACGACAGCCGTCAGATCGGCCCCGGAGATCTCTTTCTTGCGATCAAAGGAGCAAAGGTCGATGGCCATACTTTTATCACAAAAGCCGCTCAAGCGGGCGCAAAGGCGGCGCTCTGCGAACATCCCGTACCAGCCTCCGACGTTCCTGCTGATTTCATTCAGTTTGTCGTTCCCAATGTCGTTGAGGCTCTCCACAACACTGCGCGGATGCGCACCCGCCGGCAGCCCGAGACCACTTATATAGGAATTACCGGCAGCAACGGCAAGACAAGCACCAAAGAAGCCATCGCAACGATCCTGAGCAAGGTAGCGCCAACCCTCAAGACGGCAGCCTCCTATAACACTGAGATTGGCTTCCCGATTACACTGCTCAATCTGGAATCACATCATCGGTACGCTGTGCTTGAAATGGGGGCGCAGTGGGTTGGTGAGCTCGCAATGTTGAGCACCATCACGCGCCCTGATTGGTCGGTTATTACCAATGTGGGAGCCTCTCATCTCGGCTATTTTGGATCACAGGAACAGGTCACCATCGCAAAGAGTGAGCTGGTTCAGGTGCTTGAGCCAGATGGTATCGCAATCCTGAACTATGATGACTTGCGCGTTCGTGGCATGCAGGAAAAAACCCGTGCCCGCGTGCTCTTCTATGGCACCGACGAAGCGGCAGACGTACGCGCCACCGATATCGGTGGAGATGCGCTCTTCGGGCTGCACTTCACCTTGCACTATCGGGGCGAACAGGTTCCTGTTCAGCTTCGTCTGCCCGGCGAACATGGCGTCACCATCGCGCTGGCTGCCGCCGCGGTCGGTTGTGCCGCTCAGATTCCCTTGTCAACGATAGCCGAGGCGCTTGAAGAACTGACAGCCTTCAAGCGAAGAGGCGAGCTCAAGCCTGGTCCCAACGGCAGCACCATTGTCGATGACTCCTACAACGCGAACCGCCAGTCGATCATTGCCATTGCCCGCGCCATGAAAGAGGCCAAACAGGTCAGCGGAAAGCGCTGGGCCGTTCTGGGAGACATTCTTGAACTCGGAGAATACTCACGAGACGAGCACTATCAAACCGGCGAGGCGCTTGCTGGCCTGGTAGATTATATCGTTGCGATTGGCGATCACGCCCGGTATTTTATTGAAGGGGCCAATGCAGCCGGTTTGCCCGCAGAACAGACCTGGTACTATAGCGCCAACCTTGAGAATACCCCCGAACTGGAAGCGGCCAAACGTGCCACAGCCGATCTGCTGAAATCGCAGGTGCAGGCGAGTGATCTGGTGCTCCTCAAGGGCTCACTCGGTGTTGGTCTGGATAGCCTGTTGCGAATGCTTTCTGAATAACGTCCCGAGCTGATTCCTTGAGCGGAATCAGCTCGGTATTTCCACCTGTAAGGGAAAGGAACACAATTAATGGGACAGAAAAAAAAGATCCGTGTTGGCGTGGTCTTCGGAGGGCGCTCCGGTGAGCATGAGGTTTCGCTTGCTTCTGCTCAGTCGGTGATGCGTCAGATCAACCCGGAAAAGTATGATATTGTGCCAATTGGCATCACAAAAGAAGGGGCCTGGGTTCGGGGTGCCGATCCTACCAAATTACTGGAAGCGGGAACGCCGGTCGCACTCCCCGAGAGCTCCGCAGAAGGCACCACCCACGCCGTCGCGCTTTCCGGTGATCCCACGCTCCAGAGCCTGATAGCGACCGAGGAGGAAGATCAGAGCGCGATTGATGTTATCTTCCCCGTCACACACGGCACCTTCGGCGAGGATGGAGCACTCCAGGGACTCCTTGAGATGGCGAATGTTGCCTATGTGGGCTGCGGCGTCCTGGGTTCTGCCCTGGGCATGGATAAGGAAAAGATGAAGCTGATCTTCCAACAGGTCGGGCTTCCCGTCGGGCCCTTCACAGTCTTCCGTCGCAATGAATGGGAGCGTGCCCCTGAAACCATTCTGGACAAAATCGAGCAGGAACTTGGCTATCCCACCTTTGTCAAGCCGGCAAACCTGGGATCCAGCGTCGGCATCAACAAGGCCCATAATCGTGAGGAGCTGATCCACGCGATCAAGGTCGCCGCTGAATATGACCGCAAGATTGTTGTTGAGAAGGGCATTAACTGCCGCGAATTTGAGTGCGCCGTTCTGGGCAACGACGAGCCGATTGTCTCGGTGGTAGGTGAGGTGATCCCGAGCAACGAGTTCTATGACTATCGCGCTAAATACATCGACAACAAATCACAGATTGTCATCCCGGCTGATATCCCACAGGAGACCGCCGAGCAGATCCGCAAAATGGCGATTCAGGCGTTTATCGCGCTGGACCTCAGCGGCCTCTCACGCATTGATTTCTTCCTGAATAAGGATACAGGTGAGGTTCTGATTAACGAGGTCAATACGCTGCCCGGCTTTACGCAGGTCAGTATGTATGCCATGCTCTGGGAAGCAAGCGGTATTCCCTATCCGGAGCTGATCGATCGGCTGATTGAGCTTGCCCTTGAGCGCCATGAGGATCGCCAGCGCAATCGCACCAGCCTGTAAAAGCATCCCCACAGTACGAACACGTATCCATAGTTTTCTTTCAGCGCCGAAAGAGAAAAGGTGAAACAGATGACGTCGCGCACTCTCATTACATCGGTAGCGGTCGAACCATTAAATATCCCGCTGCTGGAGCCGTTTATCATTGCGACTGGAAGCGTCAACGCCGCCCGAAACGTTCTGATTACGGTCACGCTGGCAGATGGCAGTGTAGGTTATGGCGAAAGTTCTCCCTTTCCGCCAAGCACAGGAGAATCACAGGAGACGGCGCTTGCTACAGCCCGGGCTTGCGCCGAATTGATTCAGGGCGAAGACGCCGCAAACTGGCGTCCCCTGGCCAAACGAGTGCGCAGCCTGTTCTATGCGCAGGCAAGTGTGTGTGCCGCAATCGAGATGGCTGTGCTTGATGCCCTGACACGCTCGCATCAGATCCCGCTCTATACCTTCTTCGGGGGGGCATCTTCTTCCATCGAAACGGATATGAGCATTCCCATCGTTACACCCGAGCATGCATATGATCTGGCTCAAGATGCTGTTTCTCGGGGTATGCGCGTTATCAAAATCAAGATAGGCGGAGATCTACGCGAAGATGTGGACCGCGTGGAATCGGTTCGTGCGGCAGCACCCAACGCAGCTATTATCCTTGACGCCAATCAGGGCTATACCCCCAATGAAGCGCTGCTCTGTCTGGAAGCGCTGGACGAACGCGACATCCGCCCTATTCTGCTGGAACAACCGGTACACAAGGAAGATTTTGAGGGCCTGCGGTTTGTCACCCAACATACTACGGTGCCGGTTGCGGCTGATGAGAGTGCGTATAGCGCGGCGGCAGTTGCCCGCCTGATTAGCATGGGCGCAGTCAATGTGATCAATATCAAGCTGATGAAAACCGGGCTCATTGAATCGCTCGATATCGTGGCTCTTTGCCGGGCAAGCAACACCGCCTTGATGGTCGGTGCAATGATCGATTCTCGACTTGCGATCAGCGCGGCGGCGCATCTGGTAGCCGGAGTCGGAGGCTTCCGCTATATCGATCTGGATACTCCAATGTTGATGGCAGAAGATCCCTTTATTGGTGGCTATGAGCAATCTGGAGCCCGCTATGACCTCAGTACCATCACAAGCGGTCTTGGCATAGAACGCCGTTAGCCCGAGTTTCTCCTATCCACTCTGGAAGAGAGTTTGCTTTCTTCCAGAGTTTTTTTTGCGCCTTCCATCCATCCATATGGAATTTTCCATACTCTCTAAAATTCATCCCTGTAAAAGGTTGACATTCGCCCCATTCTCTGACTATACTTAGCTAGAAGGTTATTTAGTTGATCTACTTAGTCAACAATAGGCTAAAGGAGAAGATACAGAGATGGCAGAGTATGCTCATCCAGAAGTTCTGGTCAATGTCCAGTGGGTTGCTGATAATCTACAGAACCCGAAGGTCCGTCTGATTGAGGCCGACGAAGACGTCTTGCTCTACGATATCGGGCACATTCCCGGCGCAGTCAAGCTTGACTGGAATGTCGACGTACAGAATCCGTTAAGCCGCGACTTCATTGACAAAGAAGGCTTCGAGAAGCTGCTGAGCAAGTGGGGCATCACGAACGACACCACAATCGTTCTCTATGGCGATAAGAATAACTGGTATGCCACCTATGCCTTCTGGCTCTTTAAGCTCTATGGGCATAAGGATCTCCGCATTCTGAACGGCGGACGCGCGGCCTGGGAAGCGGCTGGACAGCCCTACACCAAAGATGTGCCAACCTATCAGGAGACAAACTATCAGGCACAGCCCGCGAACGAGGGTATTCGTGCGTTCCGCGACCAGATTTTTGAGCGTCTGGGAGATCCCGGTCTCGCGCTTGTTGACGTCCGCTCTCCACAGGAATACAGTGGCGAACTTCTCCATATGGTGAACTATCCTCAAGAGGGAGCACAGCGTGCAGGTCATATCCCGGGTGCGAAGAATATTCCCTGGGCAACTGGCGCACGCGAGGACGGAACCTTCAAATCAGCAGACGAACTTCGGAAGCTCTATGAGGAAAAAGGGATCACGCCTGACAAAGATGTCATCACGTATTGCCGCATAGGTGAACGCGCTGCATACTCCTGGTTCATCTTGACACAGCTCCTCGGCTACCAGAACGTCCGTAACTACGACGGCTCCTGGACCGAGTGGGGTAGCCTTGTACGCTCACCCATCGAGCGTTAATCCTTTGGCATTGGGGGTAGGAGCAACCGGGGAAGTGCTCCTACCTTTTTTTCTGTACAGCGCTCCTCTCCTCTGATGACACCTGCTCTTTACCTGCCAGAGGTACCAGTTCCTCAAACCCCTCTTGCACCAACCTGTCACTCCTTCGCTGCTTTAAGAGCTCCATCAGGCGGCTCTCAAAATCGGGAAGGGGCACGGCCTCTCCCGGCTTCGACCGAAAGAGGAGCAGCAATGAGCGGGCTTGCCTCGCTGCCAGATACTCCTGTTGATACTCGGAGCAATGGACAAGCACCGCTTCCACAGCCTCACGCTGCTCTACTGGTAGATCATCCTCAATGAGTGCGAGCAGCTGCATCTGTACCTCTTTACAGTTCATAGCTATTCCTTTTTTCTTGCTCTTGCTCAACGTACAGTTCAAAGTAGATCCGCCCACAGGGCTGTTGCATGAACAGGCGTTGAAATGCCAGCCGGGCGCGGTGAACTCGCATCTTTGCGGCGCTCAGACTGGTTCCCAGTAAGCGAGCAACTTCTTTATACTCCAGCCCCTCAACATCACGCAGAATGAGCGCCCGTGCCTGCTCTCGCTTCAACTGACTCAAGACATGTTGAATGCAGCTTCGCAACTCAGCACTTATCACCTGCTCATCTGGTTCTGGTATACTGGCCGCCTGTTGATCAAGCGCATTGACGCTCTCCCCTTCCGTCTCGGGGTGGGGATGTCGCTTACACCGTTCCAGAGCGTCAAGCGCTGCATTCATCGCCACTCGATACATCCATCCGGTAAACGCGCCCTGCTGATCAAGCGAGTGAAGATGATAATATAATTTAATGAATACCTCCTGTGTGACATCTTCTGCCTCCTCCACATTGCGGACAAGCCGATAAACCAGCAGATAGATTCTCGGCTTATACCGCTGGACCAGCACTTCAAAGCTCTGCGTTGAATCGGGCAATTCACGTTGACAACGGCTCACAAGTTCTTCATCGGAGAGGTTATTTTTGCTCACAGACTTCTTCCTGCTTCTCCCTGAACCACAGTGCACTCTACTTTCAGCTTAGCGACCCTCTCCAAGAATCCTTAACCTGTGGTCACACCTCACGCCGTCGTCCCTGTAAATCGCTCCAGACATCGGCCAGATTCACCTTGCCTTCCGCGACACCCCCAATCAACCAGCCGATCACACCAAGAATCAACGTTAACACCGCGGGCCAGAAGCCAAGCCACATCCAGACAACCCCCAGGCCAAAACCGAACAGAAGTCCTGCTGTTCTTCCTGACATCATTTCCTCCTTTCCAGATTACCGTACTCGTTTTCGCTGGGTATGTTCCAATGAAGCAAGCTGTGTCGAGACACGCACCTCAGAGACAGGGAGCCCGAGATTATTCTGTAAGGCGGTGTGTACCTGTTCCTGCAAGGTACGGGCTACATCTGGCGCTACCACATCGGGAGCAACCGCCGCCCGCACCCACACGCGCAACCCTTTATCTCCCTTCTCCACGTCCTCACGAACCTCACGCACTCCCGGCACACTCCCAGCCACTCGCCCGACCAGCTCATCAATACTGTTCCGTGCGACCGAGACCGTACCCAGGCCATCACGTCGAATGACAAACTCACCCGCTCTGCGTCCCGGTAACAACTCAATCCCCAGAAACACCAATCCTAAACCAAGCGCTACAATACTGCTGATAAGTGCTGTCGTGCGCCCGGGCCCGCTGCTCATGCCTATCGAGCTCCATAAGCCATGTAAGAAACCACCAGGGCTGAGCTGTGCAGGTGAAACCAGCCCGCCCAGGATCAGCAGTGCCAGGATACCAAACACGATAGCCAGAATGCTTAAAATGAGTAGCACTATCCGGTTAAATACATTTCTCATAGCTCTCCTCCATGCTCAGGCAACATCATCAAAGGCCACATCTATTTGAGCGAGGGTAGCGGTACCTGCTACCCGACTCGCAGCCTGATGCGCTACCTTCCTAACAGCGTCAGCCAGTTGTAGCAGATATGCGCTCCCGATTGGCTGCTGTATGAACGCTTGCTGTAGTGCGGCTTCTGTCAGCACCACATGGATCTCTGCTGTAAAAACCTCGGGAGCGCTCTGCTGTACCACAACCCCGGTGATACGTTCACCAGGGCCATAGGTTGCCGCCTGCACAAAGCGCCCTGGCCCCAGAGATGCGAACTCGGGCATCTGTACAACCGCCCGGGCAATCTCCCGAGCAAAGCGAACCTCAGCAGACGGTGCCCCGATCTCGCTAGAATGAAGCTGTGTCATCCCCCCTCCTTCCACAGAAAGTGAGACAACAGGAGGAGCATTCTTCTATAAGAGATGTCCCCCTGTTGCCATACTATTGGACACGAGGTTCTGGTTGCTCTTTCTGCTTACGCTCATCTTCAGGGAAGTAGAGATCAGCCACCGAGATATTCACCTCTTTGACGGTGAGTCCGGTCATGGAGCCGACACGGTTGATAATGTTCTGCCGCACAGCATCGGCTACCTGCCGAATGCTCACACCATACTCAACAATCATATTCACATCAACCGCCGCCTCTTGCTGTCCCACTTCCACACTGACACCCTGAGAGCGCGTATCGCCACCAGTCATGCGCGTTGCCAGTTGACCGATTGCGGCCCCTGTTCCACCCGGAACCAGTGCATGAACGCCCTGTACCTCACGTGCGGCAATACCCGCGATCTTCGCAACCACACCATCAGCAATTGAGGTCTTTCCCTGTTGTGAATACGTTTCGGTCGCACGGGGAATCGTTGCCACACCCGTACGCGCTGCTTCTTGCTGATTCTGGACGTTTTTTCCACCCTGAGTTGTCATACGTTTCCCTTTCCTTGTTGCACTCAAGCTTGAATTTTCACCCATTCTCCGCGTAGCAACACAGCCATTTCCTCGGAAAAGAAGAGTTGAGCTGTTCTTGCCACTATGCTATTAAAGAGACGACAAAGAAAGCAAAAAGTCACACAGAAAAAGCACAGCCAACAGCACTCTACAGAGAATCGCTCAGACAAAATTTCCATTGTTTCGGGAATCATGACTCATTTTTCAGTGGAAAAATATGCGCCACTTGACGGCCAGAATCTGAATATGGTAGCATACATTTATAGCGCAGAAAACGAATATAGCGCATCTACGGGGCTATGCTGTCGTGGCATAGCTGAAATATGGGGAAAATCCGGTGCAAATCCGGTGCTGTCGCGCAACGGTAAGGGAACCACTCCCGAGCCCGAATGCCCACCCGTACGAACCGTCGAGCAACCCTTCGCGTCAAAGGGGAAGACATCAGGAGCACATCACGCTCTGCAAGTTCTTTGATCTTGCGCCTGTTCCCCCGCCGGATCAGGCTTTTTTCTTGCTCTCTGTCTTCACGCTGGAAGGGATTGTTATTCTTCAGGACAAGAGAGGACACAATCCAATGGTACTCGCAACAAACCTCGGTTACCCTCGCATCGGGGCCCAACGCCAGTTAAAAAAGGCGCTGGAAGCCTTCTGGTCCGGGAAAATCACTGCGACAGAGCTACAATCCAGAGCGACCGAACTACGCAAACAGCACTGGCAGCTTCAGCATACACTCGGTCTGAATCATGTTCCCGCAAATGATTTCTCCCTCTACGATCATATCCTTGATACAATCGCGCTGGTCGGGGCTATTCCCGAACGCTATGCCTGGTCCGGCACGATGGTTGACCTCTCCACCTATTTTATGATGGCACGCGGCACAAAAGCCGTAACAGCCGGGGACACAGCGCTTCCAGCAATGGAGATGACCAAGTGGTTTGATACCAATTATCACTACATCGTGCCCGAATTAACCCCGGATCAGCGCTTCTCACTCTCCTCAACCAAGCCGCTTGATGAGTTTCTGGAAGCGAAGGCCCTCGGCATTTACGCCCGCCCGGTATTACCCGGCCCGCTTACCTTTTTGCTCCTGAGCAAATCACATACAGGAACACTTCATCTCCCCTCATTGCTGGAACGGCTACTACCGGTCTATGAAGAGCTACTTCAGCAGTTAGCCGCAGCAGGTGTAGAGTGGGTTCAGCTTGATGAGCCATGTCTTGTCCTTCGCCTTGATGATGAGATAAGAAAGCTGTACCATGCTATCTATACCCGTTTGAGCAAAGCCAGCCCGCGCATCCTTCTGGCCACCTACTTTGGTCCCCTGCACGAGAATCTTCAAACCGCGCTTAACCTCCCGGTAGCTGCGCTGCATCTTGATCTGGTCCGCGCCCCTGAGCAATTGCAGCAGGCCCTCACAGATATTCCCTCAACACTCTCGCTCTCACTCGGGCTGGTCGATGGACGCAATATCTGGCGCACCGACCTTGATCGCGCTCTGCAATACGCCGAGCGGGCTGTACAGGCGCTTGGATCAGATAGGGTCATGCTTGCTCCCTCCTGTTCGCTGCTGCATGTGCCGATGGATCTGGAACAGGAGCCCGATATAGATGCAGAGATTCGCCCCTGGTTGGCCTTCGCCCGGCAAAAGGTGGAAGAGCTGGTTGTGCTTACCCGAGCCCTGAACGAGGGACGCCCCGCCGTTGAAACAGAGCTCGCAACCAGTCGAGAAGCCATCCAACAGCGTCGCGCGTCTTCTCGTGTCTCCAATCCAGCCGTTGCCCGCAGGGTTGCCACCGCACTGCAACAATCGGCCCAGCGCACATCTCCATTCGCGGTGCGCAAAGCCAAACAGCAGGAACGGCTCCAGCTTCCTCTGTTGCCAACAACTACTATCGGCTCTTTTCCACAGACCAGCGAAGTACGCGCGGCACGGCAGGCGCATAAAAAGGGCAAGCTCAACACACAGGATTATGAGACATTCCTGCGCCATCAGATCGAGGAAACGATCCGGTTTCAGGAGGATATCGGGATAGATGTCCTGGTTCATGGCGAGTTTGAGCGCACCGATATGGTCGAGTATTTTGGAGAACACCTGCAAGGGATCCTGATTACCGCCAACGCCTGGGTACAGAGCTACGGTTCACGGTGTGTCCGTCCCCCGATCATTTATGGCGATGTGGTACATACCAGCCCCATTACTGTTCGCTGGATCACTTATGCTCAGGCGCTGACGGAGAAACCACTGAAAGCCATTCTGACCGGCCCGGTCACTATGCTACAGTGGTCGTTTGTGCGCGACGATCAGCCTCGCGCTGAAACCTGCTATCAGCTTGCCCTCGCGATTCGAGACGAGGTACAGGCGCTTGAGGAGGCGGGTATTCAAATCATTCAAATCGATGAGCCAGCGCTACGCGAGGGAACGCCACTACGGGTAGAGGAACGCGAGCGCTACTTTGAATGGGCAATTCATAGCTTCCGGCTGGCCTCGACCGGCGTCAAAGACGAGACGCAGATTCATAGCCACATGTGCTATTCCGAGTTCAATGATATTCTGGATGCCATTGCCAGCATGGATGTTGATGTTCTCTCCATTGAAGCCTCACGCTCTCAGCTTGAGTTACTCAACGCATTTGCTACCTGTCGCTACCTGAATGACATTGGACCCGGCATCTATGACATTCACTCACCTCGTGTGCCAGAGCAAAAAGAGCTTGACGAAACACTTCAAGCAATCTTACAGGTCTTACCTGCCCACCAGCTCTGGGTGAATCCAGACTGCGGCCTCAAAACGCGCCGCTGGGAAGAGGTGCGCCCATCCCTGACCCGAATGGTAGAGGCAGCCCGGCGCTTCCGGCACACCTCACAGCAGAAAGAGAAACAGGGGTGAACCAACAACCGTTCTTCCCGAATGGCGCGGTTACGGGAGTCGGGAGCCTGCCCCTTACCGACTCCCGGGCGGCAGTTCAGTTCGTGGCCGAATACAGTCCGGAGCTTCCTTTCTGGCCGCAATTGCCGCAACGCTCATCTCAGGAGATGCAGCTTGAACAGGCAGTAGGAGAGGCGCTTTCTCTGATCGAGCCGCGCGACGGAACGTACGGCTATCGTATCAAAGCAGGGAAGCGAACTGCCTTGCTGCGCTTTCTGGCAGGTGGTCCAGCAACCCTCACAGAACAAAATGCCAGCGGCTTCTTTGCATTTGAGACGGGATGGTTTGCCGGGCTCTTTCCCCGGGCCAAAGCGGTAAAAGGACAGATGGTCGGCCCCCTCACGCTCGCCAGTTGCCTTTTCGACGGTGAAACACCGCTCATTGCCGACCCGGAGGCTGCCGGATTGCTTACACGCTACCTGGCGCGGCTGGCTCTCTGGCAGATTCGTCGTCTGCAACGGTATCAGCGTCCAACGCTCCTGGTTGTAGACGAACCGTGTCTGGCCCTGGGCGCATCCCATCTGCCTCTGCTTCAGTGGCTTCTTGAGCGTATACATGCAACCGGAGCGCTGGCGGGAGTCCATTGCTGTGCTCAGCTTGTTGATTATGCCCTGCTGACACGGCTTCACGCTGATCTGATCTCGTTTGACGCCTATCGCGATCTGGAAACCTTTGCAGCCGATCTTAGCACACAGGAGTTTATACGAGGCGGGGGAATCGTAGCCTATGGGCTGCTTCCAACAGTCACGACACCGCACAAGCTGGATATCTCGACACTTTTTATGCGCTGGCTCCTGACCCAACAACCAGGTCAGCATATCATCCCGAGCCTCAGACACACCATATTTACCGCGACCTGTGGCCTGGGTCTCCTACCGCTTGAAGCTGTACAAGAACATTTTGCACAGGCACAACAGCTCTCACAGCTTGCCCATGAAGCCTGTTCCGGAGAGTAGTCCTGCCGGAGAGCAGAAAAAAGAGCGGGAACCTTCACTCTTCCCGCTCTACATAATGGGATCTATCAGAAGGGTCTCTTATTGCTTCTCCTTTTTGAGCTTACGCACTGCTTCACGCATTTCTTCTTTTGCCTGCTCAGGAGAAATCTTCTCAACATCAGCAAGCTCATCCTCTTCACCCTGAGAGGATTTTGCTCCCTGCCCTTCTTTTCGGACGCGCTCAGCAGCTTGTTTCATTTCTTTTCTGGCCTGCTCAGGGGATATGGACTCTACCCCTTCCAGCTCATCATGTTCTTTCTCTTTCCCCATAAAAAGTCTCCTTCTCTGATAGCAAGAAACAGGTTCTTTTTCAGCGGCCTCCGGGGCTACTCCAACACTCATTCTCAAACGAGAAGAAGGTTTCCCATTCTGTATGGCTCTCAGCCCCGGGACCACGCGCCACATAAACGCAAATGAGTCACCGCTAAAACTGCCTGTTCCATCCTCAAAACAGGTTCTTGATTCTACTCTCAAACACGTTCCTTTCAGGAGAAGGGTAACAGGAGAGCGCTTCCGCTCAGGCGCTTTTATCACCAGAAACTGAACTGTTCAGGGTAGCGAGCGTGAAAGAACGCGATGTGGTATAGTGGGTGCGTAGCCTATTTCTACAAAAGAACTCAGAGTACAAGCAATCAATGGAGATTCCTCACAATGACCACAAGTGAACGTAGTGCCCAGGATACAACCCATATTAAGAGCACCGCTGAGAAGCTGTCAGAGCTGCAAGAGCTCAAAGCACAGTCAAAACTCGGTGGTGGTCAGAAACGCATTGATGCACAGCATAAGAAAGGCAAGCTAACAGCCCGCGAACGCATTGATCTGCTCCTGGACCCTGGTACATTCAATGAACTTGATATGTTTGTCACCAACCGTACCAGCTTTGATGGTCAGACCATCTATGGCGATGGCGTTGTAACGGGCTATGGTCAAGTTGATGGACGCCTTGTCTACGTCTTCTCGCAGGACTTCACCGTCTACGGCGGCTCCCTCGCAGAGGCACATGCAGAGAAGATCTGTAAGGTGCTGGATCTGGCAATGAAGAACGGGGCTCCAGTCATCGGTTTGAATGACTCAGGTGGCGCTCGAATTCAGGAAGGTGTGGTCAGCCTCGGCGGCTACGCTGATATCTTTCTGCGCAATACGCTGGCATCCGGTGTTATTCCCCAGATTTCGGCGATCATGGGACCCTGTGCCGGAGGAGCCGTCTACTCACCTGCCATCACAGACTTTATCTTTATGGTCGAAAACACCAGCTATATGTTTGTGACCGGGCCAAATGTTGTCAAAACCGTGACGCATGAGGATGTTACCTTTGAGCAACTGGGTGGAGCGCGCGTCCATAGCTCGACCAGTGGTGTTTCACACTTCGCCTGCCCGAGTGAGCCCGAATGTATTCGGATGATTCGGCAATTACTCAGCTATCTTCCACTGAACAACATGGAAGATCCGCCACGAATCACGCCGAACGACTCTCCGACTCGCGTGGAAGAGGCGCTTGATTCGATCATTCCCGACAATCCCAACAAGCCCTATGATATGAAAACGATCATTCGACATATTGTTGATGACGGCGAGTTCTTCGAGGTCCAGGAACATTTCGCTCAGAATATCCTCATCGGCTTTGCCCGCCTGAATGGACGCTCCGTCGGTATCGTGGCGCAACAGCCACGCTCTCTCGCTGGTGTCCTGGATATCAATGCATCCGATAAGGCGGCACGCTTTGTCCGCTTCTGTGACTGCTTTAATATCCCGATTGTGACCTTTGTCGATGTCCCGGGATTCCTGCCTGGGATCGCTCAGGAGCATGGCGGCATTATCCGGCATGGGGCAAAGCTGTTGTATGCCTACTGTGAGGCAACCGTTCCCAAAATCACCGTGATTACGCGCAAAGCCTATGGCGGCGCGTATGACGTGATGAGCAGTAAGCATGTACGTGGAGATATCAATTACGCCTGGCCGACCGCCGAAATCGCCGTGATGGGGGCTGAACCTGCGGTCAATGTTCTCTTCAAGGATGAAATCGAAAAGGCAGCCGATCCAGATCAGCGCCGCAAAGAGCTGGTTGAAGAATACATGGCAAAGTATTCAAACCCATATATAGCAGCCGCCCGGGGCTACGTAGATGAGGTTATTGAGCCACACAACACCCGTATTAAGCTCATCAATGCGCTGGAAATGCTCAAGAATAAACGGGATACCAACCCGCCAAAGAAACACGGTAATATTCCGCTCTAGTCCAAACTCAAAGCGCAAAGAACAGAGGAAAGGGGAGTAATACTCCCCTTTTCGTTACGCTTTTTCCAGTAATTCCAGCAAGACGCCGTTCGCGCCCTTTGGATGAATAAAGATAGCCCGCCCCTCGGCCGCGATACGGGGCTGTTCATCCAGGACTGGCACGCCTTGATCCTTCATTTCGGTAAGGGCTGCCTCGATATTCTCAACTTCCAGACAGATATGATGCAGTCCTTCGCCTCTCTTCTCAAGGAACCTGTTCAGGCTGGCATTCTCGGCAGTCGGCTCTATCAGCTCAATTTCGCTGCCAGCAGGTCCCCCTAGAGGCAGAAAAGCGATCCGAACCTGCTCACTCGGTACTTCTTTGACCTCGCTCGGTTCGATGCCCAGTGTATCACGATAAAAGCATAGCGCCTGCTCAATGTCCCGCACAATAATCGCAACATGATCGATCCGCTTTGGCTTTGCCATGTACGGCACCTACCTATCACTAATGCCCACAACGCAAGGGTTGCGAGGGAATATCCTGTAACAGATGTGGAACCAGTGTAAACACGCTAGAGCGCCGATGTACTGCTTGCGTCAACACATCAAGGGCCATCAGAGCACCGATGCGTGTTTCCTCGTCATAGTGTAGCATCTCGGCGGCCTGCTCAAACTCCGCCTGAGTCAGTACCTCATAGGAGAAATCAGGCTTCACCAGCATACTCAAATCCAGATCGGTATAAGAAAGGCGCTCAAGACCAATGGTGGCAGGCTGGATAATAGTCGCATATGTATGGATTAATGCAAGTCCATCATAGAAAGCACTCAGCATATACCAGCGTTCGGGCCAGAAGAATTGCAGACTATGATAGCGTAAGGGACGGGTCCCGGTTGCCCAGTTCATCGGCGTACCAGCGGGAACCCATACACGTACCAGATCCTGCGCATGCTCATTCAACTGTTCATCGCCAAGCAGAGCATCAGCATCCACTCTGCTTCCTCGCCATGAACCACGTATCACCTTTTCATAACTACGACACTCTACCAAAAAGTCTTGTCGCATGATTTTCTCCTTCCGTTGCCCCATAGTACGTAATCAGGAGAAAATCGTCAAGCACAAAAGGTAATTTCTCCCACCTTTTCTCCTGCCGTTCGAGCCCAACAAAAAAAGTGAACTACTTCTCATCAACATACTCATCATCATCCTTTATTTCAAACACAGCAGTGACGAAGAATCGGCTTCATTTCTATGAACGGCCACTCCGCTCATTTTTCGAGCGAGAGAGGCAAGAAGCACAGAGAAGCAGAGCAATATTAACAGGCATCCGTTCGGTGTTGTACAATAATGCAAACGTATAGTCAGCAATCCACCAGTAAAAGACAGGTTCTTATAGATGCGTTGTCCCAATTGTCAGACCTTGAACCCGGCGCAGGCGAAATTTTGTCTTGAGTGCGGCAATCGACTCTTAATCTGTCCGAATTGCGGTACCGCCAATCTTCCCTATGCGAAATTCTGTATGGAATGTGGCACCAGACTCCAGCCAATTGCCGCGGCGCCGGCAGCGACAGGCGCTACCACAGCGCCAATGCCCATCATCACAAGCACCACCAGAACGGAACCACAGGCCCTTCTCCTACCACCAGAAGAGCGGCGTGTGGTGACAATCATGTTTGCCGATATTATCGATTCAACCCGGCTAGGTGATCGGCTTGACCCTGAAGAGCTACGCGCCATTTTAACCGGATACTTCAACCTGATCGCCGAACAGGTGCGCAAACATGAGGGCACGATTGAAAAATATATTGGAGATGCCGTGATGGTCATTTTCGGCGCTCCTATCGCGCATGAAGACGATCCAGACCGTGCCATTCGGACCGCGCTTGACATTCAGGATGCACTCCAACACTTCAATGAACAACGGCTAGCCCTTGATCCAAACGCCAGAAGCCTGCAAATTCGTATCGGCATCAATACCGGAGAGGTGGCTATTCCGAGCACTACCACTCATCAGAGACAGGATTTTCTGGTAACGGGTGATGCGGTCAACGTTGCATCCCGGCTACAGACTGCCGCCGCTCCAGATACGATTCTGGTAGGAGAAAGAACCTATCTCACAACACGCGACGTCTTTCGATTTCGTCCTATCGCGCCACTGCATCTGAAAGGGAAACCCGAACCGATCAATGCCTATGCCGTTGAAGGAGTCATAGATCAAGCCGCGCTTGAGATCACCCAACATCCACGCGGCATCCCGGGCAAGCAGGTGCGGATGGTCGGGCGGGCCCTGGAACTGACCCTGCTCCATGCAAACTATGCCCGCGTCCTGGCCGAGCGACATCCGCATCTCATCACGATTCTTGGGTCGCCCGGCATTGGCAAATCCCGGCTGGTCCGCGAGTTTATTGCCCGCGAACAGGAAAAAGTGAAGACCGCCTCTTCTCAGGGCTTACCGATTTCTCCACTGGTCCTTGAAGGGCGCTGCCCTCCCTACGGAGAAGAAATTACCTATCGGCCCCTTATCGAAATCATGCGCGGCCTGCTTAAAGCCAAAGAGAACGAGGATATTCAATCGCTGAAGGCTCGTTTTTGCGACTTTGTGCAGGATATCTTCACACGCACCTACCGTAAGGAGCCAACCGAGGAGATTGTTGATACAATCTTTCGTAGTCTTGGCCGGGGCCGAGAACACCTCCAAACAGTATCGAGCAGAGAGAAGAGCAAGAGTGAGCTTTCGAGCGTTCATAGCACGAAACAAAGCGGGGTACAGAGCACTCTTTCTCGGGCATGGCGCACATTTCTTGAAGCCCTGGCGGAGCTGCAACCCCTGATTATTGTGGTTGATGACCTGCAATGGGCCGATGAAGCTCTGCTTGAATTGCTTGAATATCTGACAGATCGCATTACCGATGTTCCCATTCTCTTTCTCTGTCCAGCGCGTCCGGATCTATTCGAGCGGCGCCCCGATTGGGGTGGTGGACGGCGCAATTTCACCACGATCGAGCTTGAGTCGCTCTCAAAGGACGAGACCAACGAGCTGATAGACGCGCATTTAAATAATCGGGAACTGCCCGAAGTTCTGCGTACATCCATTCTTTCTCGAGCTGAGGGGAATCCCTTCTTCGTCGAGGAGATCATTCGCATGCTGATCGATCAGCACATTCTTATTCATGAGCAAAATGGACAGCAAAACACCGAAAGCTGGCATATCGGGAATATCCATGATCCACTGCTTGGCGAGCTTCCAACACTCGGAGAGCAGCCCGAGGATGCCCTGATCTCAACACACTATGTCCTACCACTCCCGCATATCCCGGATACCATTCAGGGGGTGCTGGTAGCGCGTGTGGACCTGTTGAACCCGATTGAGAAGCTTGTTCTTCAGCATGCGGCTGTTATCGGGCGTACATTCTGGCTTGCGGCATTGCGTGAACTTGCTCCTGAGATCAGTATCAACGCTATACTCGAAGCGCTTGACTCACTGACTGAGCGCGATTTTATCCTTGAAACAGAGCGTCCAAGCAGGAACCCGATCAAGGATGACCGCTTCTTTACTTTCAAGCACGTATTGATCCGCGATGTGGTCTATAATAATATTCCTCGTGCTCGACGCTCTCGGGAACATGCTTTACTGGCCCTCTGGCTGGAAGCACAGGTCAAAGACACCCCTGCGCTCTACGCTGAGTTACTGGCCTATCATTATCAGCAGGCACTTGCGAACTGGTCGCTGAATCTCTCGCTTGAGCAACAACAGGGAACGGAAACGCGTATCTCGCGTCCTGAGCTTCGGCGTCGGGCAATCAAGTATCTAATCATTGCAGGCGATCAAGCGCTGCACAGCTACTATACTCTTCGAGCGCTTCAAGCCTATCACGACGCCTTTGATCTGCTTACAGAAGAGCAGATCAAAGACACCCATCTCCAGATCAAGCTGCATATCAAGCTTGGTGATGCCTATTCGCAGCGTGGAGACACCGATCAGGCATGGCAGGACTATCGGAAAGCCGAACAGCTTGCGCTCAGCCAGGAAGAGAAAAACAATACGCTACTGCTGGAAATCTATGAGGATCTGGCCGAACTGGGAACGCGGTGGAGCAACACGTTCCGGAAGCCGCCTACCCCTTCAGAAGTCAAGGCATACATCGATGCTGGTATTGAACTCCTGGGACAGGATACGAAGCTCAGCCCGGAACGAGTGGCATTTCATACCTATCTGGCCTTCTGGTATATTCGCCAGCTTGAAAGCGCCTCATATGCCCAGAAGGCAAGTCTGGCTGAACAGGCACTCACCAGCGGTCACGAAGCATTGCAAATGGCTGAACGGCTCAATGATCCTCAGGCACTCTCGTTAACGCTGGACTCCCTCAGCTTCATCAACATTCAGTACCATAAGTATAAGGAAGCCTATGAGCTTCAAATGCGCCGTCAGAAACTTGAGAGCAAGCTAACCGATCGTGAGGAACTCTATGATCTCTATTACTCGCTTGGCTTTATCAATGAACAGCTTGATGACTATCCGACGGCGCTGATGTGGTTCGGTCGCGCATGGAACAACGCTCAAACAATGGAGAGCCCATCTTCACTTCTGGCCAGCATGAGCGGGCGCATGCGGGTCTGGCGCCAATGGAATCGCTGGGATGAAGCGCAGCAGGTGGCGGAAGAAATTCTACAATTGCTAGAGCAATATCAGCATAAAGATGAGAAGCGGCGGTTCTGGGCACTGGAAACCCTGGCAACCATTGCTTTTCGCCGTGGCCAGCTTGAGGAAGGGGAACAGTATTATCGTCAGTGTAGACGCCTGATCGATCAGGAGGCGCAGCAACTGGGCGAAGATATACAGCAACACCTTGTCCGGCTGCATGCAATCCACCTTGCGCAAGGGGATTGGCAGAAGGCAACCGAGGACTATCGGGCCAAGCTTCAGAACAGCGAGCCACTCCCTTCACCCGAAGTGCTTTCCACCCTGGCTGATCTACTGGTCACCACGCAAGCACCATTCGCTGAACAGGAAAGAATCTGTGAACGCGCGCTTCAGGTTGCAGAGTCATCCGGCTCACGAAAGAGCATGGCGATAGCGATACGTGCCCGCGGCCGAATGTATATGGAGCAGAAACGCTGGAAGCTGGCCGAAAATGATCTGCGCGAGGCCCTGCATCGATGCGAAGTCCTTGATCTGCCATGGGAACAGGCCAATACACTCTATGCCCTGGGAGTCCTGTACAAGCGGCTTGCCGCAAAGGAGGAAAAAACAAACCGCCGTAGTGCCTATCTGGCACGTTCGCGCTACCACTTTGAACAGGCCATCGGTTTCTTTGAGTCACTCAAAGCACAGCCCGGCGTCGAGCGCACCCGCCAGGCCATGTTACAGGACATCCTGACCTTTTAAGGAGCTAAAAGGACATCTCCCAGAGGGAGCGAGCCGACCAGAGTTGTGTTGAGTCCCAGACACCGCCCATACCCGGCGGAGAGACCGAAATATGCAGGTTTGTCGGATTCGCCCCTGCCTCCTGGATACTGTCTCGTATGCTTTCCAGGGCCAGCGCAGGGGTGTTATTTGTTTTGCTCAGATGCGCAAGCCAGAGCCAGCGCAGGCCATCACTACGCCAGGTCTTCAGCACAGCCTCCGCAGCCTGCATATTCGAGAGATGCCCGGTCGAGCTGAGGATGCGCGCTTTCAGCCTGCGCGGATAGGGACCCCGAAGCAGGCGCTCACGATCGTGGTTTGCTTCCAGAACCAGCAAATCAGCCTGACCCATCATTGAGAGCATATCTGATGTAACTTCGCCACTATCTGTGATGACGCAAACGCGACAGCCACCGGCATGCAGCAGAAAACCACAGGGTGCAACTGCATCGTGTGATACCGGGAATGATGTAACTTCGATATCTCCTATCATTCGAGTTGTGCCCACTTTAAGCGCAATGATTTCTGGAATAACCGTTGCCTCTTCCGGATTAATATCCCGGGCGCTGTATGTAGCTCGCTTATCAATGTGCTCATATGTACGCGGATCAACATACACTGGAACACTATAGCGCCGGATAAACGATGGCAACCCGGCGACATGATCGCTATGCTCATGGGTAACGAGAATGCCGCATAGCTGTTCGGGAGCGACGCCAATCTTGAGGAGCCGTCCTATCAGTGTGCGCATTGAAATGCCAACATCTACCAGAAGCTTTGTTCTTCCTCGGGGTCCAGCCTCAACCAGAAGAGCGTTTCCACTACTGCCGCTTGCCAATGAAATAACACGCATATTTCAAATCCCTATAGCCGTAAAAGTGTACGGGCATTGCCGCCCAGAATCGCAGCAATGTCGTCCTCGTCCAGACCAGATTGGGCAATATGTTTGATTACTCGTTTCTGGTGCAACAGACCGTAATCACTGGCAAACAGAATGCGATCTGCGCCCACCATGTGTACGGCTGCCGGAAAGATGTCTGAACGATACAGATAGATAGTTGCAGCCGTATCATACCATACATTGGCCGCTACCCTCTGGATTTCTGGCATTAAAGTATAAAATGGTAATCCCCCACCCCAGTGCGCCGCGACAAAAGGAATATCTGGAAACGCGGTGAGAAAAGTAATAATATCCTCTACAGAGACGTTACCTTTGCCAGGATAGAGATGCCCTACTGGTTCGCTACAATGAGAGAGAACAATCATCTGAAAATGTCGCACAATATCCATCAAGGGGGTAAGTAACGCGATATCGCTGAGCCGATAGCCCTGTCCATGCGGCATCAGTTCTCCAAGACCGATCATGCCAGCTTGCGCACAACGCTCCAGCTCCCTGAGCGCCCGCGCTCCTGCCGTGGGTTGCAGAACTGCCATACCCAGAAGCCGCCCGGGATAACGTCGCATGGCATCAAGGACATAACTGTTACATTCTTCAATCAAGCCGGGATCAGTCCATCCAAAGGAGAAAGTAATAGAGACATCGACGCCGGAAGCATCCATTTCCGCAATCAAGTCTTCTGCTGTTGCCATTCGGGCCTTCGGATTGGCATAGAGTTCGTTGAACCAGGGGTCACGTTCGCAATATCGTGAGCGCTCGGCACAGATGTGCGGGGGGAAAATATGCGTATGAAAATCAATGAGCATTACAGGCTCCTGCACAATAGACTGTACGAAATACAAAAAGACTCGCGTATACATTATCACATAATCGCGAGTCTTTTTGTATCACATAATGCTATTGTTCACAACTGAAGAGTAGAAAGCAGTCTCTCAAGAGCGATCATTCAATTTTGCCGAACTGTCATCGATGCTGCACCCGCTCGGGCACCTTCCTCTGTACCACTTCCCCTCACCTGCGAGGCAACGATTCAACAAGCCGTTCGACCATTAGTCCCGTTCCGCTTCGCCTGTTACCAGACGTCCACGCACGGTCTATCTACCAGATCTTCTTTCTGGGGTCTTGGCTCCC